>Ga0136846_1218968_pt1 | contig 44641 bp, 69 predicted proteins | sample HopSoiMetagenom2_FD_96841 | JGI IMG/M metagenome (GOLD analysis project Ga0136846, IMG submission 96841) | Grasslands soil microbial communities from Hopland, California, USA - 2 Assembly 2016 (version 4) | ecosystem: Environmental > Terrestrial > Soil > Grasslands | place: USA: Hopland...
CGCCGCCGCCGCCACCGCCGCCGCCGCCACCGCCGCCTCCCCCACCGCCGCCAGGAACAGTGATGAACGTGAAGGACTGGGGCGTCAAGGGCGATGGGCAGACGGTCGACGTGACGGCGCTGAATGCGCTGATCCGCACGGCGCCGGCCGGCGCGACGCTTTACTTCCCCGCCTCGACGTACGTGATCAACGACGCTCTGAAAGTCTTCCGCGGCGACCTGGCCTTCCTCGGCGACGGAGACGGCTCGATCCTGAAGAGCATCGCCGGCAGCTATCACTTCCAGATCGGCAGCGGCCAGCCGTATACGGGGCTCGCCTTCCGCAAGCTGCAGTTCCTGGGCACGCCTGGCCAGTATATGGCCGATGGAACCAGCCGCGGCGGGATCCTGAACTTCGGCAGCAAGGGCACCGTCTTCGAAGATTGCCTCTTCACGGGCTGCGCCGAGCCGATCCTGGATGCGGGCGCGGTGGGAGGCACCTACGGAACGATCATCAATCGCTGTATCTTCCGTGGCTGGGGTCGTATGTGCGGATTCCTCAATGGAGGCGAGCAAGTCACGAACTGCAAGTTCCTCCAGGACGACCCGAACCTTCTGGGCGAGCGCTCTTCGCACGGCCTGTATTCCCATGGCGGCGCCTCGAACGTGCTGATCGCTGACTGCGAGTTCGCCAATGTCCGCAAATACTGCATTCAGATCTTTTCTGAAGCCGGCGCCTCCACGAGCGACAACGTCGTCATCCAGCGCTGCATCTTCCGAGACAGCGCAAACGGCGTGATCGCCAGCCACGGGCGCGCCGATGCCGGGATCTGGACGCACGGGCTTCTGGAGGGATGCTCGTTCAGCAACATCTACGCCGGGTCCTCGATCGCGATTCGCAATGCGGATGCGGTCGTGATCCGCAACAACGTCATCGAGGGCGCCGGTGCAGCAAACGGCCATAGTGCTGCGGGAATTTACGTGGGAGTGTACGCTCCATGGGAGGGCGGCTTCTGGACTCGGGACGTGCTTGTTCAAGGAAACACGATCCGGGGCTGCGACAGAGGGCTCTGGGCGTTGAACTCCAACGGCGGCACCCTGGAGAACATCCGGTTCCAGGGGAATATCGTTTCGGGGAACCGGATCAACGTCGATGTCAACGTGCCGGGGGTGACTTTGCTGCCGGGCCGAGCACCGGGAGCTATTCGCGCTCGCGACTCGTCGATCGACACGCGGCCGAGCGACGATCGCAGCCCGGCTGCAAAGCGAGTGACCGCAGGCTTTTAGCCGCAGTTCGGCGAACTATTAGAGGAGGAGGGTGCTTTGGACACCCTCCTCCCTGGTCCCTACCTATGCAGGAGGCAGAGACGTGTCAACCTTATCGCAGCCCGCCGCTGCGCGTCAGTCGGGGGTCTATCAGATCCGCCATCGGCTCTCCGGGCGCCTGTACATCGGCAGCACCGGCAACGATCGACAGCGGTGGCAGATTCATCGGTCGCGGCTCAGGATGGGCAATCATCACAACGCGCGCTTACAGGAGGATTGGAAGAGGGATGGAGCGGAGGCCTTCGTGTTCGAGTTTCTGGAAGCCTTCACCGATCGAGATGAGATGAAGCGGTGCGAGCGGGAGCTCAGGGCTCGATTGGACCCCTACTACAACGCGTCGCCCGTGCTGCGGAAGACCACGGCGCCGGAGCCGAGAGCCGACATCCGGGCTGGCGATCGCTTTGGCTACTGGACGGTTGAGTCAGAGGCGCCACGAAAGAGGGCGGGAAAGCAGCACTGGCACTGCCGTTGTGACTGTGGTCGAACGCGACAGGTAGACGGCTATACTCTCCAGACAGGTGTTTCCACGTCGTGTGGCTGCTCGAAGCGAGTGAACTCAATCGCTTCCATCCTGGGCCGGCTCATCGTTCAGGAGAACGGGTGCTGTATCTGGCCGGGCAGCCAGCATGACTTTGGCTACGGAATGGTCAACTTTGAGAGGAAGCACTGGTACGTACACCGGCTGCTGTATGAGTACTTTGTCGGCCCGATACCGGAAGGACTGGTACTCGATCACGTCTTCTGCAGCAACCCGCCTTGTGCCAACTGGGCCCATCTGGAACCAAAGACAGTCTCGCAAAATTCGGCCCGCAGTAAGAGGGCCTTACAGACTCACTGCAAGAACGGGCACCCGCTCTCAGGCGAGAACCTTCGCATGGAGAGGCTCAGGGGCGGCACCTGGGCGCGGGGTTGTCTGGCGTGCCGGGTGGCCTACGATCGCTCCCGGTGCGCTCTAAAAACGCAGCGGGCCCGCGAAAAGCGCCAACGCCTGAGAGCCGCCCGCGAGAACCCCGATGACTGAATCACTGATCACCGAGACCCGCCCCGCCCAGCGCATTCCGGCCGAGGAATACGATTTGATCGTGGACGCCTTCAGCCGGGGCGTGCCGGTCAAAGGCCTGGCCGAAGACTACGGCGTGAGTCCCAGCCGGATCTACCAGATCCTCCGTGCCCAGGGCATCCACGCCAGCGACTATCAGACCACGGAGGAGCCCGACGGCCTGGCTGCGGTCATCCAACGCCACCAGGCTCCGTATGCGGCGCCCGAGGCCCGCGCCTGGATCGAGCGAGTCGTGCGGGCCTGGGCAGGAGAGTGAGAGTGACGGATGAAGAGGTCGAACGGCTGGCGGTCCTGATGGTGCGGATGAAGCGGCACGGTTCTCTCCCCGGCGACGAGTACTGGGAGATGGTCGAGCTGACGGAGAAGTGGGAAGCGCTAAAGCAGTGCGACACCGAAAAACCAGCCGAACCCAAACCAGCGCCCCTCCTGCCACCCGAGTAGGATTGTGGCAGCAGGCCAATTTGTTCAGCCGGGCCGAAGTGAAGGCCATGACCCTGACTCGCCGGCAGCAGATCGACCGGCGACTGCAGAATGCCCAGGAAGGGCACCAGGGCGGGCGTACAGCCCTTCAGCGGGCCAGGGACGAGTTCTGGGCCACCTGGCGGGAATTAGCGCAGAATGGCCCAAAAAACAAGGAGGAACCCTGAAGGAAGCAGTACAACAGATACGAAACAGGGCGGATTCTATTCTCTTACGAGAACCCTCGTGCGCGGGTACTGTGAGCGAGAGGTTTTGGGCCTGACTGATGAGACGGGCTCGGTGGAATGGCGAAGACGAAGGCAAAGGCAGTCATCGGCCGACCGACGGAGTGGACGCGGGAGGTCGAGTCGCAGGTTTGCGACCTGATCCGCGAGACGGCGTGCAGCTTCTATACCGCCGGCTTGTCGCTTGGCATCGAGTGGCGGAACCTTTATCGGTGGGAGGAGTGGGGCCGGGAAGGGAGAGAACCGTATGCTTCCTTCTGTCAAAATGTCATGCGCGCCCGTGCGGAGGCGGAGATCGCCTTCGTGCGGCAGATTGTGGCGGGCGTTGCCTCCGGCGCCAATGTGCAGCCGCTGCAGTGGTTATTGGACCGGCGCTACCCGGTGGATTATGGCACGAGGATCAAGCTTGAGCAGCAACTATCCGGGCTTAGTGACGACGAGATTCAGGCCGAGCGCGAGGCTCTCCGATCCCGAGCGCTTGATTCTCCTCGATCAGGAGAGTGAGCGTCGGCAGCGCCTCCGTCTCTGGCGCGCGGCAGAGGGCGGTGCGACAGATCTCGGTGCCTATCGGAATGATCCGGTGGGCTTCTGCCGCGAGGTGCTCGGCGTCGAGCCGTGGCAGCGGCAGCGTGAGATCGCCGGGGCGGTCGCCGGGGAGAGGCGGGTCACGGTGCGCTCCTGCCACTCGAGCGGGAAAACGTTTTGCGCTGCCGCACTGGCCCAATGGTTCCTCCGGTGCTTCGATCCGGCGCTCGTGATCACGACGGCGCCGACGATGCGCCAGGTCAAGGAATTGCTCTGGTACGAGATCGCCCAGCACCAGCGGCGGGCCGGCCTGCCGGGGACGCTGAACGCCATGGATCTGATCGTGAGCGCTTCGCAGCGGGCCATCGGCCTGACGACGAACGAGCCCGAGCGGTTCGCCGGGTGGCACTGTGAGAATATCTTCGTCATTGTCGATGAAGCCTCGGGCGTGGCCGAGCCGATCTATGAAGCGATCGAGGGAATCCTGACCGGGCCAAACGCGCACTTGCTCTTGATCGGGAACCCGAACAACCCGTCGGGCACGTTCCACCAGGCGTTCACGTCGCCGTTGTACACGAAGTTCAAGATTGCGGCCGAGGATGTGCCCGAGACGTTGCTACCGCCGGGCTGGCGGCTCGAGCGGCTGCAGGAATGGGGCGAGGAGAGCCCCGCTTATCAGGTGCGCGTGCTTGGCGAGTTCCCGCCGCAGGGCAGCGACTCGCTGGTCTCGCTGGCTTGGGTCGAAGAAGCACAGAAGCGGGATCCCGCGCCGAGCGGCCCGGTGGAGATCGGCGTGGATATCGCTTACTACGGCGAGGACGAATCGGTGGCTTACGTGCGGCAGGGGCCGGCGATCCTCGGCGCCGCTTACTGGCGCGGGAACGATACGCAGCAGTCGGCGGGCCGCGTCAGTGCGCTGGCGGCCGAGTACGGTGCCACGATCATCAAGGTGGACTCGATCGGCTACGGCGCAGGAACCTATGACCGTTTGGTAGAAGAGCACGGCGAGAACCGGCTGATGAGTATTCAGGGCGTCAACGTGGGTGAAGCAGCGCTGGACAAGGAGCAGTTCTTCAACCGGCGCAGCGAGCTCTACTGGGGCCTCGCGGAACGGTTCAAGCAGGGCGACATCAGCATTCCGGCTGATGACCAATTGCTGCTCGACCAGTTGACGCAGCTCAAGTTCGGCTACACCCCGCGCGGGCAGATCAAGCTCGAGAGCAAGGACGACCTCCGCAAGCGCCGCCCTTCCTCGAGCCGCTGGCAAAGTCCAGATCGCGCCGACGCCTGTATGCTCGCCTATGCCACGGCCGGAAACCGCTGGCTGCCATGGAGCGGGCTCGGCGAAACGAGAGACTTCTGATGCGCGTCCAGTGGCTGCTCGCGCTCGAGGGAATCTGGCGGGTCGGCGTGCTCGTGGCGCTGATCGTGTTGAATCAGAGCGTCGGCGTCCTGCGCGAGTGGCTGACTCATCAGGGCGCGCGGCTGCGGAAACTGGAGGAGAGGGGCGACGATGGAAGATCGATCAATGAGCGTGCGCGATGCGGGTCGGCTGGGCGGGCGGAAGCGCCGCGAGACGGCCGATTACCAGGCGATGGGCGCTAAGGGCGGTGCGGTGACCAAAGAGCGGCATGGAATGGCCCACTACGCTGATCTCGGGCACGCCGGCGGCACGGCGACAGCACGGAAGTACGGCCGCGAGCATTACGTGAAGATGGGCAGCGCCGGCGGGCAGCGGACGCGGGAGCTGGTGCGGAAAGGGCAGGCAGCCGAATGAGCCTTCTGCGAGAAGCTGTGGAGGCCGAGCGGGCTTATTACGGGCAGCAGCGTCGTGAAGTGCAGCGGCTCATCCAGGCGCTGCGCGTGATCGATGATCGCCTGGCCCGTTGGCTGCTGCTGCCGACCGGAACGCGGCTTGCGGACCTGCGGCAATACGTCGCTGACGTTCTGGAGGAGTGCGATGAGCGAACCGTTGACCCTATCCGCTGATGAGCACCCCGCCGCGCAGGCCTGGCAGGCGCTGATTACGGCGAATGAAGCGCTGGAGGCGGCGCAGGCGGCCAGAAGCGATTCCCTGTATCGGCAGGCGGCGCACGTCACGGCGCGGCGGGCGCGGCAATACGAACGAGCGATGGAAGCGCTCCTCGAGGAGTTGGGAGAGTGAGACGAGAACGAGAACAGGAGATCGAACAAGACAACCGCGCTTTTCTGGCGACGGTCACCTCCCCCGCCCGCCTGCTCGATGCCCTGTTCTACATGGCCCGGATGGTGCGCGGGGATGAGGCGAAGCCGTGGATCTTTGACGAAGAGAAGCCGTGGGACGGGACCACCTCGGGATTCGTGCGCTGGTGTGTAGAAAACGCGCCGCCCGACGGCGTGACCCCGCCGGATACGGAAAGCCTCGCCTATCGTTTGGGGCAAGCGATGGCTGAACAACTCAACCGCGAGATCCTCGCCGCTTGCAAGGAGTTGGGAGAGTAGAATGAGCACAATCCTGCTGATCGTCCTGGTGCTGCTGGTTATCGGCGCATTGCCGACCTGGCCGTATTCCGCCGGGTTCGGCTGGTATCCCAGCGGCGGCCTGGGGCTGATCCTCGTTATCGTGCTGATCCTGGCGTTGTTGGGTAGAATCTAGCTTGAGGAGGAACGATAATGCCCGAACCGAAACCGACCCCTGAAGCGCTGCAGGAAGAGAGCGCCACGCTGATGACCCGCCTGCGCCTCCTGCTCGATGGCATCGATATGGCGATCCGCCGGGAAGCGAAGCCCAGTGACCTCGAGGCGTCCTGGCGCGAGGTCAAGGTGATCAACCGGCGGTTCAATGCGGTCCAGAAACAGATTCGCCGGGGCGTTGCGACGCGGTGACCGAGGCGGAGATGGTCAGAGAGCGGGAGCTGATGGACTGCGGCGCAGCGCTCGTGCCGTCACTCCGGCTGCTGCGCCCCCATGAAGCCCTGCGCGTGCTATCCTCGGCGCTTGTACAGACAACGGGTTGGCCGGAAGAAGAATGGCTGGCCCGGCACGACCGCACGGCGCCCGCGGTTGAAGGATTGCTGAACCGCTGCGAGGCGGCAGGCTTCTCGGATGCCGATCTGATCGTTGCTGCCTGTTACTTCCTCGATGCCATCAGCCTCTCGATGGAGCAATTTGAGGCAGCAGAGCGTGACCCCTGAAGGCCATCCGACAACCCAGGAAGAGATTCTCGCGGCGACGCAGAGCGAGGGCTTCCAGTGGCACAGCCGGCAATACCAGGAAGCCCACTGGCGGCGGGATGTGGCGCGGCAGGGTGAGATTCTCGCCGAGGTGCGGCAGCGCTACGGCGAGCGAATGGCGGCAGGGCTTGCCGAGTGGTACGCGGAAGAGTAGGATGATCGCATGAGCAAGGGTAAGAACTCGGAGAAGCGTTTCGCTGCTGCCGCGAAGCGGGCTATTGACACCGAAGTCGAAGAACGGCTGCCCAAAGAGCGCTCCCGCTGGCCGAAGTTGGGCGACCGGATCATCCTCCTGGCGCCGCACCGGCGGGCGGGTGAAACGGCGACGGTCGTCGGCTTCGATAAACCGAGCGATCTGCCCGGTGAAGAAACCCTCCCCCGCGTGCGCTTTGCGGATGGCCGGGAGATGCTGGTGCATGAACCCCAGTCCTGGACCCGCGCGTGACCAAAGCGAAGCTGGAACGACTGATGGTTCTGCAGATCAAGCTGGGACACGACGGCCCCGGTTACTTCGAGCACTCCGAGGAATATGAATTACTCATGGCCGAGTTCCAGGCGTGGGAGCCGGAGGGTCGGATGATCGAACAGATCAACGAAGTCCTGGACCGGTTCACCTACTGGACTGATGACAGCAACAACGCCGATCTCCTGGGCGATATCGTCCAGATCCTGGGCCGAACAGATATCCCCGGCTGAAAGTAATCTTTGATGGCGAGAGCAGCAGCGAGCTACCCCTCCGGCTATCCTTCCCGCACTGACGGGTGGCTGGGCTCCGGCCGCATTCGCCCGCTGCCCACGGCGCCGGCCACCGTGCCCACGGCGCCGCAGTATGAGCCGCTCCAGTTCGGCGCTACTCGCCCCTCTTACGATCTGGCGGGGATTGCGGCGAGCCTGGGTAGCTTCTGGCATGTCCCGCCGCGCATCGACCTCAATCTCGTGGTCAAGCTGCGCGAGTCAATCCCGCTCCTCTCGGGCGCGATCCTGCGGATGAAGCAGCTCGTCGGCTGGCCGGAGGTGGAAGCCGCTCCGCGTGTGAAGCGCGATATCGACAACTTCCTCAAGATGCTGCCCAACTGTCGCAGCCAGCAAGGCGCCAAGCCGTGGGGGCAAACGCACCTCGATAACTGTTTCACCTTTGGCCGCGCCCATACCGAGATTCTCCTGACGGCGACCCGCAGCGACATGCACAGCCTGGTGGAAGTGGACCCGCGCACCACCGCCTTCCGGCCGCTCCCCGACGGCTACAACCTGGCCGTGGCGCAGTGGCAGTATGGCGGCGGCACGCCGGTGCTGCTGTCGCCCGAGCTGACGATTACGACCGTCAACGATCTGCGCGGCGATGACCCGCAGGGCACGTCGATGATCGCCGATATCCCGTTCGTCGCCGACATCTACACGAAGATGCTGCGCGCGATGGGCTCGACCTGGGACCGCTTCGGCACGCCGACCTACTTCGTGAAGTGGAACCCTCCGAAGGACTGGAACGATCCGGCCGGCAGCCAGGTGAAGACGATCATGGCCGCGCCGCAGGCGCAGATGCAGCAGTGGGCCTTGAACAAGGCGAACGGAAAGAACTCGGACATTTTCCTGGCCGGCGACTTCACGATCGAGATTATGGGCGCGCAGGGCGAGACGCTCGAATTCTCCGAGAGTGCCCGGACCATCGCCGAGCAGATGTGCGCCCGGTGGGGCATCCCGCCGTTCATGTTCGGCTTCTCGTGGGCCAGCACGGAGCGGATGAGCACGGCGCAGGCGAAGGCGGTCACCGAGATTATTGACAACCTGCGCGATATGTTCGAGCCGAGCATTCGGCAATTGATCGAATTGCGGCAGGCGGTCACCGGCGGCGGCGGGAAGTTCACGCTGAAGTGGCCGGCGGTGAATCTGACCGACCTTCTGGACGTGGCGAGAGCCGATCTCATGGAGCAGCAGGCCGAACAGTTGAAGTTGGAGAATTTGCAATCGGCGGGCCGGCTGGGCATCTGGTCGATGGAAGAGATCGCGCAGCAGATCCGGCCGGACCTCGAGGGCCTCTCGCCGGAAGAGATCCGCGCCCGGCTGCCGGACCTGGCCGAGGCTGTGCCGGAGCCGGTCCCTGTGCAGGTGGCAGGGCTCAAGCAGCCGCCGGCCGACGCGGGGAATCCCGCGGATGAGGCTGTGTCGCGGCTGCTGGCCTACAACGGGAACGGGCACTGATGCCGCGCGGCGCTCCTGATCGCGGGATTACGGCCGCTCGAGCCGCCGCCGCCGAGATCATCGGCCCGTGGTATGCGAAGTACGCTTCTGATTCGATGGTGTTGAGCGTCTACGGGCATACGGAAGCAGAGCGCGAAGCGGCGACCGGCTATCTGCGCGGGCAGGAGCAGTTGGCGGACGAATGGAGCGATGACGGACCACTGTGGCACGGACATGCGCTCTGGGACGCCTTCATGGCTGGCCTGGATTACGGCCGGCGAGAGGAGACACGATGAACCGTAGCAAAATGATGAGCACTTCGAATTCACCGCCCCAGGTGCCCAGCCGGCCGGCAGTGGACCGGACGGCCTCCCCGCGCAAAGGCGAAAGCCAGGCAGCGGCCGGGAAGCGAGCGCGGGACGTGGCCCGCGACGCAGCAAGGCGGGCGGGCGCAAAGCCCTATGATGCAGGCTGATCCGATGAGCGTCTTAGTTATCCTCGTCATCATTGCGCTGCTGTTGGCGATCGTCTCGCTTTTCCCGACCGCCTCTAATTGGCCGCTGATCGCCGTCTCGATGATTCTTGTCTGTGTAGCCCTCCTCGTGGGGAAGATGCCCGGCTGATCGGAGACTTTTCCTAATGGCACTTACAACCACTGGCGGCAGCCTCGGCGCGGCGAATGCAGCGGTTTCGGTCGACGTCGAGCAGAACAGCACCTTCTCGGGCGTGGTGACGGGCACCTTCGTCGGCACGGTCACGTTCCAGGCGCTCTACGATCCGACGGAGGGCTGGGTCTCCGCGCAGACATTCACCCGGCCGGGCGTGAGTGCCGCTGCCGCGCTGACGGCGCCCGGCAACCGGATCATCAACACCGGCGGCGCGATCGCGGTGCGGGCGGCGATGACCGCCTACACCAGCGGCACGGCCGTGGTGACCCTCGCCGGCACGCCCGCCGCCAGCGGTGCCTCGAGCGGCGGCGGGGGCGGCGGGGCAGCGACGATTGCCGATGGCGCGGATGTGGCGCAGGGCACGACGACCGACACCGGGATCATCACCGACACGAGCGGCACGGTGATCGGTTTCCTGCGCGGCGCTATCCTCCGGTGGAATACGTACCTGACCCGCATTCCGGCCGCGCTCGTGAGTGGGCGTTTCGATGTGAACCTCGGCGCGGCGCCGGCCACGGTAACGGCGCAGGGCGACGTGGCGAGCGGCTCGGCTGACAGCGGCAACCCGATCAAAGAGGGGCGCGCGGCGGTCGCGCATGGCGCTGACCCGACTTCGGTCGCCGCCGGGCAGCGCACGAACCTCTATTCTAACCGTCACGGAATCCCGTTTGCTATCGGCGGGCACCCGAACGTGAAGACGTTCGCGCAGAACTACACGAGCGCCCAGACCGATACCGCGCTTGTCACCATTGCGACGGGTAACAAGATCGTCGTGACCTCAGTGATGGTCAAGTGCCATACGGCGAACACCGTCAATGTCAGTGCCCGCGTCGGTTTCGGCACCGCTAACGTGCCCGCTTACGGGAATGCCGGCCTGCTGCTGACCGATCCGGGGATCGCTCCGGGGTCCGGGAGCGGCCGGGGCAACGGCGCCGGCATCGTCGGCGTGGGCGCGGACGACGAAGATTTGCGCGTTACCGTGTCCGTTCCGACTGGGGGGTCGGTCGATTGTATGGCAACCTATTACGTGGTTCCCAGTTGATTGACTTGTACCGCTCGAGTCTTGACGGCAATCGAAAAAGAAAGGTCGTTTTGAATGGCTCTCTCGATCACCTGCAGTAAGATCAGCCAGAGCGCGGACAGCCATATTCACGTCGCCTTCGCCGATGGCGTTGAGCTGGAGTTCCTTTCCCGGACGGACGCCATCAACTGGGCGCAAGGGGCCGACGTGAGCGGCGCCGAGGCGCAGATGATGCTGCGGCGGCTCTTGATGAGCTGGTGGCTGAAGTCGGACCCCACGGCGGCCACCCCGGCGACCGTCATCGGCAAAACGATCACCGCCAACCTGACGCTCTCGAACGTCGTGACGGTGGGTTGACGTGAGCAACCTCCGGCAGATCCGTCTGGGGGCGCCGATTGCGCTGGGCTATACCGCGCTCGGCTTCTCCAATTATACGTTTGTCAACACGACGGATCAGGTGGAGTTCATCTTCCAGGTGCCCGATCCCGCCGACGGCACGCGCAGCGTCACTATCACCCAGTTGGGTTACCGCCTTTCCTCCGTCACCGGTACGAGCCCGGTCATGAAGATCAGCCTCCAGGGGGTGGATGCCTCCGGCAACCCCGACGGCACCATCAAAGGCGGCGGCTCGCCGGCCTCGCAGACCTTCACACCCGCCGGAACATCAACGTGGAATTGGGTCACGCTCGCCAACCCCTTCGCTGCCAGCGCCGGGGACTTCCTGGCGATTGTCATCGCCTATAGCTCCGGGACCCTGAACGGCGCCAACACGCCGATGTTTACGCTGATCTGCGCCTCCTCGAACAATAACGTCCTGCCGTACGCCATCCAGAACGTCGCCGGGACGCGGACGCGGCAGGCGCAGCAGGCGATTTACGGCTTCCAGACCGCGAGCAAGGCGTTCGGCTTCCCGCTGATGACCCAGACGGCCACGGCCTTCTCGACCACGAACGAGCGGGCGCTCCGGTTCTTCTTTGAGCAGGCGCTCGTCCAATCGTATAAGGTGGTGGGGGTGCGGCTGGCGCTCACGACCCCCGCCGCCGGTAAATCCGTCAAAGTGATCCTGTATCAGGGAACCACGGCGCTGCAGACGGTGACCTGGGATAGTGATGCGGTCGCCGTGAACGGCTCAACCCGGATGGTGGACCTCTGGTTCCAGGACGCATCCCTGACGACCTTGTTTGGCGGGCAGGAGTACCGGATCGGGGTCCAACCGCAGGATGCCAGTAACAACGTGGCGCTGCATCAACTCGACGTAACGACGGCGAGCGACCTGGAAGCCTATCCCGGCGGGCAGAACTGGTATCTCTCAACGCGGGCCTCCGGGGGTGCTACCGCCTGGACCGACGTCCTCACCTCCCGGCCGTATGCGGAGTTGATCGTCAGCGATTGGACGGTGCCTCCCCCTGGGATCATCGTGGCGGCTTGAAAGAGACCCCTTCGAGCTGTTCACCCGCGTCACGGAACAAGAAGAATGCTGAAACCCGAAGCCCTCGCCGCCATACTCGCTCTGTGCGCGCCCGCGGTGACCGTACAGGCCGCCCGCCCCGCTCCGGCGCATCCGAAGCCCCGGAGCCCCAAAGCGGCTCCTAAAGCGCCCATTCCGCTGAACTTTGGCGATCAGGTGCTGATCAATGGGGTTCTCTACACGATCGGCGCTGGTCTCGTACCCGCAACCGTGACGCCCCCGCCCCCGCCTCCACCACCGCCGCCCGCGCCCACCCTGACCGGCTACAGTCCGAACCCGGTGGCTGGCGGGCAGCCGTTCAGCCTCCTGGGCACGAGCTTCACCGATGCGAGCGCCACGGCGACGTGGAACGGGCTTTCCCTCGGGCTAATCCTCACCAGCCCAACCACGCTCTCCAGCACGGCGCCGGGCGTGACTTCAGCGATTACCGCGCCGGTGATCCTGACCACGAGCGGCACGCGGCTGATCGGGCCGAGCCTCACGGTGACGCCCTCGAGCGGACCGGCGCCGGACTTAACGGTGTACTCATTCAGGAACAGCAACCGGGACTTCAGCAATGTGTTCGCTCCGGGGCAGACGATCTACATCGAGGGCAAGGGCTTCGGAGCGCTCGCCGGGACCGTCTCGATCAACCACAAGCGGGTGCCGGTGGACGCCTGGAGCGATACGGAGATCCGCACAACGGTCCCGGCGCTCGACACCGGCCAGGCGCCGGGACCGGCAACGCTCGATATTATCCGCGTTGACCACGGCAGTTTTAACAGCAGTATGGCCTTCGTGATTCTGCCGCCGCCGGGACGGTTTGGGAACCGATGAAGCGGGAGAACCGGCTCGTGAGGCCCGTCTGCTGCCTCTGCGGCTATCAGGCCGACGAGCATGTCCTCTACGCGGCGCCGCTCTCCCAGCCGCCGCAGCAGCGCATCATCTGCGTGGAGTGCGCCGAAGAGATCTGCGACCTCCTGCACGATCGGCCGGACACGGAGCCCGAAACTGATGAAGCGCCATGAGTGAGCGGCTCTGTCAGGATGGCTGCGGAGAGATTCTGCCGGCGGATCGCAAGCTGCGGCGCTGCCGGGACTGCCACCGGGAATATAGCCGCTGGTGGCGCGAGCACAACCGGGAACACTATCGGGAGTATCACCGGCAGTGGCAGCGGGGCGTTTACGTGCCCGCGCTGCCGGCTTCCCTTCGCTGTGCACGCTGTGCGAAGCGGCTGCCTTCGGGCCGGCGCTCGCCGTACTGTTACGATTGCGAGCGTCGCTATCGCCGGGAAGTCGCCTGGAACCCGAACCGGCGCTGCTCGGGCTGCCGGGGGCAACTGGCGCCGGGCCGGCTCAACCACTACTGTCCTGACTGTGCAAGAGCCGTGCGCGAGGCCCGGTACCAACGCAGCGACCGGCCTTGTTCCGGCGGCTGTGGGAGCCTGATGCCGAAAGGGGCAAAGACGAACCGCTGCCGGGCCTGTCAGAAAGCGTATCGGGAGCAGAACCGCCACAAGATCAAGCTCTGCTGCGAGTGCCGGGAACTGGTGCCGGCGGGCTGGGTAAGCTACCGCTGCCGGGATTGTGAGAGCATCCGGGGCGTCGAGAAGCGGAACCGCCAGCGAGCCGAGCGAGACGCGGCAAGGGCGGCCGGAGATCGCTCTCCCGCCGCCCTCCGCCGCACTGGTGGATCTTCGTCCGATACCCGGTCGGTCTTCCCCCGGCCCTATGCCGGGGGCCTATAGGTGAGGACTCTGAGTTTATCACGGTGCGGCAAAAAAGAAGGAAACCGACCGATGCGCCTGAACACGCGCCGGGGCGCGGCTCATCCGAGCGCCCGGTTTGATGAGCCGGAAGTGGAGGCGATCCGTAAGGAGTTGGGTCAGGGCAAGCCGCGCGAGGTGATCGCGAAAGAGAGGGGCTGCGCGCCCTCGACGATCCGGCGGATCGAACGCGGGGAAAGCTACCGGGACGAATGATACAATAGCGGTGAGAGCAGTAGTACTCTCCTGCGATAGCAGCGAAGCCCGCTGGGGCTGTGGAGGCACCCGGCGGGCTTCGCTGTGTCTGACGGACGGTTGAGCCCCGACGCTCACGTTCAACGCCCCTCAGCCTCGCACGGGGCTCGGGAGCCTCATACTGACGGCTCCCAGCGTCGCAATGACGCACTCAATGGCCCCCATTGAATCCTGCCCCAAATCAGGGAGCGGGTCATCGCGCGATTAACCCAGACGAAGACGCTCGCCGCTTCCCTCTACGGCTTTATTCTATCCCCCTGGCTCTTCCCCGGTCAAGATCTAGCGCAAAAAAGAAGCCGCCCCATTATCGAAGCGGCTGCATCCACAAAAGAAGCGAAAAGGAATAGGGAATACTAGCAGTGACGCTCCTCCCTTCGCTCTTCTACCCAGAACCTCCTCCAAAAAAACCACCCCAAGGGGCCTTGACGGAACGTAATCCCTTCGATTAGAACCGATTCCAGCATAACCCTACATCCCCTCCTTCCGGGGAGCCTGATAAGTGCCGGGGGCGGCCGTGCCCCGTCCCCGGTCCTTTCACTGCGGAGATACGCTGATTCCGGTACACGAATGTACGCTCGACGGAAAACCTGGGTGGCAGTGGGGCGATCAAGGAACCTGCTACACTTTTGACCCCGGCAGCGAAGCGAGCCGCAACGAAGCGAAGCGGAAAGCGCACGTCCAGCAGTACGCTGCCGAACAGAACGGCGCGAAGAGCATCGTCGCCGAGAAGTCGTTTACGGTCAAGCACCTCGAACCCCTCGCCGCTGATGACGCCCTCACCGCTATCAACCGCTTCACCCGCCGCTCGGTGACCGCCGAAGAGGTGTTCATCGGCAGGGCGAGCCTCGCCAACGATTTGCACGACAAGAGCGGCGAGCGGTTCCCGCCCGCTTACCTCGAGCGGTTCGCCGAGACGATCATCGGCGCGCCCGTGTTGGAAGCGCACGACAAGAAGCGCTCCGGCGTGGGCAAGTGGTTCGGCGCGGCGGTCGAGAAGGACGCCGCCGGGTACTCGCACCTGATCACCGATTTCTACTTGGACGCCAGAAGCGACCTGGCCCGCCGCGTCGATCTGGGCATTGCTAGTGACGTCTCGATCGGCGTGATGGTCCCCAAGGGAGCGCGGGCGTGTGACCTCTGCGGCAAAGCCTATGACGGCGGCTGCACGCATAACGTCCTCGAGGAATACGCCGGAAAGGTCTGCACCCTGACTTACGGCGGCGATCTGAAGCGCGTGCGGGCGATCGAGGGCAGCTTTGTGGGCATCGGCTGCCAGCACGGCGCGCAGGTGATGCGCGCCAAGGTCTGGGCGCCGGGCGGTTTGTGGGTTGATGACGAGCGAGAATCTGCGGCTGTCGATCTATCGTGGGCCGCGCCAGGAGATGAGATGGAAAAAGCCGAGCTGGAAGAGCGCGTCAAGGTGCTTGAAACGGAGAACGAGCTGCTGAAGAAGGACGCCTCCCTCATTGAAGACGGCCGGGCGTTCCATGCCTATCTGCTCGAGGACATCACCAAAGCTTACGGGATCCTCAAGCAAGACCCGGCACCGATGGTCAAGTTGCTGACGAACGCCGACGTCGAGACGCTGCGGGAGCACCGCACCGGCCTGATGGCGCAGATCGACGAGAAATTCCCGCCGTCCCCGGTCAGCAAGCAGATGGGCGAGGGCGGGACTGAAGCGCCGCCGGATGGGGGCCGATCAGCGAAGGCGAAGCCGCTTAACCCGTTCTTCGCCGGGCAGGGAGTGAAATAGAAATGGCTTTTGCAGAACCCGTTTCCGGCGATCGCTTTGCACCGCGCGCCGGCTCCATTGTGCCGAAGAAGCCGGGCGCCGCTTATACGACGCCGCTGGTCGGCCATCTCGTCAAGCAGGATACCGGCGCCAACGACTCGGTCGTCCAGTGCGCCGCGTCCGACGTGCCGCAGTATCTCGTGCAGTCGATCAACTCCTCGAACGGCACGCTCTCCTGCATCATCCTGAAGAAGTCGATCCAGCTCGTCTTCGAGTACGCCGGCAGCCCGACGCGCGGCCAGGGGATCCAGATGAACGACCCGGCGGTCGTCGGGACGATCAAGATCGGCGGCAACGTGCGAGACAAAGTGAAGGGAGTCTCCGCTGCTTCCGGCGTCGGGCTCATCCAGGCGCTCGACTCGCCCTCCACGGGGCTGTTGACCGTAGAATTCGGAGCGAACTGAGATGAGTTGTCAAGTTTTCTGTAAGAGCCTCGACGGCGACATGTACAAGGCGGGCCGGGACTGGGAAGAGGACGGCGTGAAGTGCAGCCCGCTCCAGTTCATGGGGATGGAAGCGCAGAAGAACGGCGTCTGGCCGGAGGACGCCGAACTCGACCGCCTGACCGATGCCCTCGTCGCCAAGTATCAGATCAAGGCGCTCGAGCCGCGCCGCCGCCGCCTCGCCCGCGAGCACGCCGCGCACAAGTGGATCGTCGATACCTACTTCAAGGAGTACGGCGTCGAGCCGGAAGGCGAACTCTCTCCGACCGTGGAGAAAGCGTTCAGCGTGGTTCCCGCCAACCTGACGCTCTTCCCCTTCTTCTGGGACAACATCATCGTCGAGGGCATCCTCCAGGTGCCGATGCTCGACGCGCTGATCGCCGAGACGGTCTCGATCAACTCCGGCACCGCCGTTCACCTCGCCTTGAACGAGACGCAGGCCGACCGGACTATGGGGGAGACGGGGGAGTTTGCGACCTTCCAGGAAGTGAACGTGTCTTCGACCGAGAGCACCGTCCGGCTGAAGAAGTTCGGTGCGCAGATCACGGTCAGTGACGAAGCGCGGCGGCGGCAGCGGCTGCCGGTGTTCGAGCGGTTCTACGCGCGTTTCGGTCGCCAGATCGCCCTCGACATCACCGACCTGACCCTCGAGACCCTGATCAACGGCGACACGCAGTGGGGCGGCGCGTCGGGCGCGGCCAGCACCACCCCGACGGTAGCGAGCGGCAGCCCGACCTACGGCGATTACATCGCCCTCTGGATGTCGTTTACGGCCGGCTACCAGCCGACTGACCTGATTCTCGGCAAGAACGGCATCACGAAGCTGATCAACATTGCCACCTTCCAGGACCCGCTCTCCGGCTTCAAGTTCCAGGCCGAGGGCAGCTTGCCGATGCCGTTCGGGCTCAACCTGCACCGCTGGGATCAGACCCGCTCGACGGCGTGGTCGGCCGGCACCCCCGGCGATTCGACCAAAGCGGTGATGCTGCAGCGGGACCGGGCCGCCGTCCTCTATCAGGAGGGCGGGCTGGCGACGGAGACGGACCGCGACCCGCGCACGCAGAGCACGGCCGTGGTGACCAGTTGGTATGTGATCCCGGCCATCCTCGACCGGAATGCCGTGCAGGTGATGACGGGAGTCGCATAAAATGCCTATCCCTGCTTATTGGAGTGGGCGGCTCGTCGCCGGCGACCTGAGCCCGGATTTCGCCCTGCCGGCGGGGAGCATCGCGCAAGGGGGGCTGATCCCGGATAAGATCGGCCTGCCGTTCACGAACAAGACCGGGGGCACGCTGACCGCGGGGACGCTCGTCTACGTTTCCGGCTGGGACGCCGGCACGGATCGGCCCTCGGTCACGAAGGCTTCGGCCAGCGCGTTGGGGACTTCTGCGCGCTGGATCGTGCTCGCCGATACGCTGAACAATGCGTCCGGCACGATCGGCCAGCACCTCTCCCTGACGGCGCAGAACACGAATGCCGCGAACGTCGGCGATCCCGTCTATTTGAACACGACGGCGGGCGCGTTCACCCTGACCAACCCGCCCGCCGCGCCGGTGATGTACCAGCAGGTGGGCACCGTCCGCACGAAGTCGGCGACGGTGGGCATCGTCGAATTGCGCATCCTCGGCCAGCCGCTCGAGCAGCCGTTGGAGAAGCCGCAGGGCTTCTTTCCGACGATCGCCACCACCGGCACGACGGAAAGCTCGCCGATTCGCATCGCCCGAGGCGGCGGTATCCTCGGTATCAACCTGGCTTTCCTGACGGCACTTCCCGTCAACGGCACGAATTATGTCACCTTTGCGGCCAACAACCGTTCGCAAACCAAGCTATTAACCCAGGCTGTGGTTGCTAACTCGACGAACACCGGCGGCACGGCCATCACGCAGTACGGAGGGTATCCGCTCACGTTGACGGCGACGGCCGGGGACCTGCTGGCGGTTGCCAATGATGTCGTGACCGTGTCGGCTACGGTCACAGGTACGCTCGGGGGTGCGCTCGGCCCGGGCAGCGTCTCGCTGGTTTACGCGCCGAACTAAGGGCTATGGTGCTGGTTCCGAGGGCAAGCGCCCTCTTCGATTCAGTCGATGGAGGCGGGCGATTTGCTCCCGCCGCCATTGCAACTCGGCGGGCTCGACGCGGCGGGGAGCGAGGCGCTTCTCCTCCTCGATATGTTCGCGAAAAGCGAGAGCGAGCCGCGCTTGCGCACCTTTGATAACCAGATGAGGAAGAACGAGCGTCAGAATCTGGCAGGCCGCCGCATTGTGCGAGGCCCAGATATGGGACGGCTTCCAGCGTTCCGGGCAGGCCTGGCGGTCCCTGTTGTCCGTCCACGTCACGCCGCCAAAACGCTCGTGTATCCAGTCGATCAAGCGCCGGTCGGTATTCGTAATCGTTATGCGGATCGCATGACCGTCGCTCCGGCGATCGCCGCGCTTTCGACGGTAGATGCCGATGCAGCCCTCCCCGTCGATGATGGCGGCCATGTAGCCGATCTCGGCAGGCGAAAGGTCTGGAAGCGATGGAAGCGGTCGAAACAGCTTCGAGGCGCGCTGCGCTTCCACTTCTTGACGGGACAGGTAGACCCCTGTCGGCGTTGCGCCAGCAAGCTTATAGGTTCGCAGCGCGGTGAACTTTCCCGCTTTAAGCCTTCTGTTCACCCCGCTCCGCTGAATGCCGATGATCTCTGCCGCTTCGCCAATCGTGATCCAGTCGCCCGACTCCAGTTGGCGAGCGCTGTCACAAAGATCGGTGACCTGCTGCGCCAGCACGAACATGGCGCGGCGCTCGGGGTCAATGATCGAGATCGCGGTGAGGTGGTTCTTTCTGATTCGCGTATAGACGCATTGCACGCTCGTGCCCAGGAGGTCCGCCGCTTCACGCACCCTTATCCATTCATCCATCTTTCGTCTCCTAGTACAGCATAGCAGACAGGCATCAAGGATTACTCAAGTCAAATGCCGCTAACTAATGCAGCGACGGTAGAGCGTGATGGCGGTCTTATCTGGCAACTCTTCCAGCCAGTGGGGATCACCGATCAGGCCGGATTAGACACGCTGGTCACCGAGAAGATCGTCGTCGCTGATTACTGGCTGCAGCGCCGCCTCGGCTCGAACTATAATCTTCCCTTCGCTAGCGCCCAGGCGGTCCAGGCACAAGCGGAATCATACATCACCCTTCATTATCTGGTACCGATCCTCCAGGCGTGCAAGGTCTATGGAACGAACTATCCGATCTGGAGTGAGGAGAGCGAGAACTATAGCCTGATCGTGCAGCGGGATTGGCGCGAGGAGGCCCTGGCGCTGGTAGACGAATGGATAACTCTAGAGAATATGGCCGGCGGCGGCTTCGCCCTCCCTTATTTTGGCATAACTCAGCCGGTGCCGATCCTCGAGGACGGAACCAACGGGCTCGATCCGCTGATCGTGCTCTATGAAGAGGCGCTGGCTCGGGCTCGGGGCTTCTCGAACCTCGACACGGGAACGGTGATCCGCTGATGGATGCCCTCGAAGCTGCTGCCCTCTGGGCGCGCCGGCGGGGCGCCGTCAACGGTCAGGTGCGGCAAACGGTGCGGCACCTGGGCGAGCGAATGCACGCGGTCTCCTTGAAGCACATGGACCGGGATATCTATGCGAAGCCGGTCGATCGCAGCAGCACCGGGCGCCCGCTGTGGCATCGCACGCGGGATCTGCGTGCGGCCGAGCGACCGGAGTATGCGCCGGATGGCGCCGGGGTGAAGCTGGTCAACGCCATGACCTATGCCGAGCCGCGCCACGAAGCCGGCAAACCAGGCCGGCGGCTGACGAAAAGGCCAGCGCACTGGCGGGACGAGATGCGGGAAGAACTCCGTCAGGAGATTCCCGACGCGCTGCACGCGATGAACCTCCGCATCTTGCGCGGCGGTTAAAAGCCGGCGGGGAGCTTCGATGCCCCGCATGGATCGGGCCGGCAGGGAGCCTATGCCCTGCGTGTGAGGGAGGGACGCCATGCCGCGTTTCACCGGCAAGAACGCCGCTTTATACCTGTCTACGGACGGTGGGTCTACCTGGGCCTGGATTCCCGACGTCTACGAGATCGTCCTCGAGACGCCGCTCGTCATCTTTACGGCGCGCATCAAAGGGGACGTGATCGCCCGCCGCGTCCCCTCGCATCTCGGCGAAGCCACGCTGGCCGTCCGCCGGTTCGTGACGGGACTCAGCCAGCTCGCCGCCCGCGCCATCCTCGCTAACAACAGCTTCAACGGCTCGCTCGTCTTCGCTGAAGGGCAGCGGCTCTCCTGGGCGATCGTGGGCGCGGATCCCGCGTTCCCCACGGCCGGCGATCCGGCCGGCTTCACCGGCAACGCCAACATCAAGGCGCAGGGGACTGGCTACGTCGAGCGCGGCCGGTATGGCTTCCCCCGTGACAGAATCGAAGACGACTTCACCATTGCGGTCGACACGATTCAGAGTATGGTCTAATGAGACGATCCAGCAACCCTGACATGCCCTTCCCCGGCGCAGCCCCGCCGACCGATGCAACCGCCAAGCGCGGCCTGGTGGTTGGCGCCTTCGCCGAGTGCTACCTGTTCGGCGCGGTCGTCGCCAACCTCTTTGACTGGGAGTTGAAGCCGGTCTGGGACTATGCGAACCTGACCGCGCACGGCGATTACTGGCAGGTGAACGCCTTCCTCGACGGGGGCTGGACCGCCCGCGCCCGCGGCTATCTGACGCTCCTGGGCGCGACCTACCTCACCGCGTCTCTGCAGACGGTTTCCAGCGTAAAAATCCCGCAGAGCCTGACCTTTACTGGCTACACGACGCTCGGCGGCGCGACGACGGGCGCCAACCCGTTTAAGATCTGGGAAGGCCCCTGCTTCATCAAGGATTTCGCGGCGATGGCGCCGATGGCGCTGTTCGAGCAGGAGATCAACGTGATTGGCAGCGGCAACCCGACGACTATCGCATGAAAACCAAGCGACGTAACCTGGACCGCGAGCGCCTGCGCCAGAAGCCGCGCCTTCGCAAAGAATGGGTCGAGATCGAAGCCGGCGACGTCTGTGTGTGGGGCATGAACGCCGCGCAGATGCTCACGCTCGGCGAGCGGATCCAGCGGCCCGCCGGCGACCCCCGCGGCGGCGTCGACACGACCGGCGCCGGCCTCTGGCTCGTCCTGCTCTGCACGCACCTGGGCGACGAAGAAGACAGCCCGCTGGTCTGGAACGATCAGCAGATCGGCGAGATTGCCGCCCTTTCCGCCGAAGACTTCCGGGTCCTCTCGGAAGCAGCGCAGAACGTCAATGGACGAGGGACGCGGATCGTCGAGGAGGTGCGGGATTTTACGCCAGCGACCGGGGCGCCGAAACCCTCGGGCTGACGGTCTTCTGCATCGAGCAACTGCACCGGCTGCCGTCCGAGCTCGAGGAAGTGGCCTACGCCGATCTCATGAACGCGGCTATCGCGATGAGCATCGTCAGTGAGCGGCGCGACCGGGAAATGCGGCGGCGGTCAGGGGGACTCTGATGGCAGTCATCCGGGATATCATTGAGACGGTGCTCCAGATCACCGGCGGCGCGCAATACGTCGGCCAGATGGCCGCCGCCGCCCGCAGCGCCGGCCTGCTAGCTCAGGCGACCGCCGCCCTCAACGCCACGCAGGACGTCCTCCTGGGCCTGCTCGGCACCGCCGATCCGCTGCTTGCCGGCCTGATTGTCACCTTCACGGCGCTGGCGGCCGTCATCGGCGTGGTGACCGCCAGCCTCGTCGCCTTCAGCCGCGAGGCGGAAAAGCTGTTCACGACCGGCGTCATTCTCAAAAACACGGCCTCATCCCTGACCTTGCCCCAGGTGCAGCAGTTCGCCCAGCAGACCTCCGAATCGACCGGCCTCTCGCGGCCTGGCATCGAGGGGACGGCCGGGCTCCTGGCGCGCACCGGGGTGAATGGAGAACAACTCCGCTCTCTGCTGGGGACGATCGCCGATACGGCGCGCGGGACGGGGCATAGCTTTGAGGAAGTGGGCCGAGCCATCGAGCACGGCATTCTCGGCCATATGCGGGGCCTAGCCGAATTCGGGATCGCCCTCCAAGACACAGGCAGCAAAGCCGCGAATCTAGCTTTGATCCAACGGCAGCTTCAGATCCGGTTTGAAGGAGCGGCGGCAGCGTTCCGCCAGACGCTTCCGGGCGCCCTCGATGCTTTCCAGGCCAGCCTACAACGCTTCCTGTCGGGGCTCGGCGAGCAGTTTGCTCCGGCGGCCGTTCGCGTCCTCAACATGATCGTCACGGTCATCGATTTTCTCACCAGTCATATCGAGCAACTGGCGGATGCCATCGCCTTCATTCTCGGCGGGCCGCTCGGGCTCGCATTCCTGCAGGTTGCTCAGGCAGCGGATGCAGGCAGTAATCCGATGGCGCAGGTTGGGCATGGCGGCGACCCGGCGACGGAAGCCACCGCGCAGCAGATCGCTGATAACACGGCGCGGATGGCCGACGCGGTTGAGCAGCAGGTTCTCGGGGGCAGCGGCGAGGTCGTCAGGCAGAGCTTTGGCTATCTCCACGCCCGGCTCGCTCTGAACATCTGATCTGTCTCAATGATTGAACTCCCGATCGAAACGAGCCGGGTGCATGGCGAGCAGGCAGAAGAAATCATAGATGACGATAACGCCTAGGCCCGCATGAGCCAGCCAGGTCATTATCAACACGAAGGCGCCGAGCGCGGGAGAGAGCGCCGCTAAGAGCGTGATCAGCACGAGGCCAACCGGCCAGGCCGCCAGCGCGACAATCGCGTACATCCGGCCCCACGGGGCACGGCCCAGATAGAACCAGTGGGCTCCGAGCAGCCCAAGAAAGAAGCAAAGCACCATGGCCGTGTCCTTGCGCCGAAAGTTCATCGCAGCAACTCCTTTGCTTTCAGCGTAGCGCTTCTTACAAGCGTGCGTCTACTTTCCTATGCCAGCACCCGCCAATATCCAGGTTGTCTTTGACCATGGCCTGAAGCAGATCGACGAGCCGGGTTTCGGGAAGATGATCCGCTCGAAGGAGCTGGCTTCGTTCGGCAACGCCCACAACGACGTGAACGGCACGCAGACGCTCTGGGCGGACCCGCAGGGCCAGGTCGTGATGCTCAAGCCGCGGCAGATGGATTCAACCTGGCTTGATTCAACGCAGGCGGTCCCCTGGATCATCCGCCTCGCACAGATGGATGTGAACGTCACGGACCTGGCGACGTTTGCGATTCAGGAGAAGCCGGTTTTCGGGAACACGGCGAACCCCTGGATCTACCACATCGCCACCGCCGTCGGTTATTACCCCGCCGCCCGGCCGCCCGAAGAACATCCCTTTCCGACCACCGATCCCTCCCTCACCGGCATCAGCCCCGGCTACGATCCGGTGGCGCTCGACGCCCTGACGGTGCGACCCAATGCCGGCTATGCGCTGCCGGCCACCGTGCCGCCGCCGCCGCCGACCGCGCCGCCGACCCCCTCGAAGACGATCTCGACGACGACGGGCAAGTTTCTTGTCCAAACCGGCTCGCTGGCCGCCAACCAGGGCTTATTCCTCCGCTGGTATCAACAGCAGTCCGGCCTCGGCTTCCCGCCCGTCTATCGGTTCTACATCGGCCAGTTCGCGCTCGACATCAAGGATGTGGTCGTTCAGGTCTACCAGGACATCAGCCAGTCCGGCGACCGGAGCAGCTTCAAGCACGTCGCGACCCTGCCGCTGTTCACCGTCAACGATTTCTCGCTGGCGCGCACGTCCATTGCCTATCGCTGGCAGGCGATCACCGGCAACTATGACGCTGCCGCCGCCCATGACCGCTGGCTGATGTGGCTGCCCTTCCGGCGCAATCAAGTCCTTCTCTACTCTTCGATCGGGCAGAGTGCGCTGATCGAAGTGCGGCCGACGCCGCAGCGTCTGGCGGACAACTCGGACTGGGACATCGTGCGGGCCGACAAGCTCGCGGTCTGGGTCCTCGCCCCGCATTGGAGCCGCTTTCAGATCCAGAAGCTTGCCTATTCGGCGGTGCTGGCGACGGCCGATTTCCCGTACGTGCTGCTCGACTTCACCCCGGCGGCCAACCCTAACCTCGAAGTCTACGCCGATACCGACCATGGAACGTCGATCACCGTCACGCAGAGCAGCCCCCCTTCCTACACGCTGCCGGTGAACAACGCGGACGACTGCCCGCCGATCCCCTCCGGGATCGCTTCGATCCAGGCGCGCCGCTATGGGTTTCAGGCCGTCTTCGCCTCCTCGCCGGCCGTATTCAACAATGACGCTGCCTTCACGCCGTTCTTCTACAACTTGAAGGTCACTCGCGATCCGACGCTCATCGCCTCCCTCGCCACGCCGCACCCGATCAACGATGCGACGGCGAGCCCGCCCTCCGGCGCCAGTATCCTGTCGGCCGAGTTCACAGTCGGACTCAAGCCGGGCGAGGGGAAAGCGACGATCGCCGTCGCTGACTTCAAAACCTATGATCTCAACAACTACTACTACCGCTCCGGCAACCCGATCCAGATCAAGCGGGGCGGGACGGCGGCGTTCACCGGCTACACGCTGCCGCCCGGCGTCGAGCCGCTGAAGTTTCAGGATACCCACCCGCGCCGGCTCATCTTCACGGCCGCTGACCGCTGGTGGCAGCTCACGAAGACGTTCTTAAGAGACAACAGGGACTGGACCGGCACCGGGCATCAGGACGCCGTGAAGACCGTCATGCAGGAGGGCGGGATCGATACGACCGGCATCGACACACCGGCGGGCGCCGGCTTCAACACGACTATGGGCCTCGTCTCACCACAGCAGGATCTCGCCACGGTCGCCGAAGGCCGCACGAGTGGTCCCTGGCAGCCCCGGATCGGCGAAACCGCCGCGTCCTTCATTCAACGAATAGCCGAGCATTTTTCAGGATGGGTGGTTGGCTTCCAGGCGGACGGGACTCCGTTCTACTTCCCTCGATACTTCTACACGGCCCCGGAACTCACTTTCTATGAAAACAAAGCGGCTGCCGATGCTGCCATGGTGGCGACTCCGCTTTACTATCGAAGGATCGTGTTCTCGACCATTGAACCGGAAGCCAATGCGGTCATGGTCGTCGCCAACAGCAAGCAGAACGGCCAGCGCCTCTACTCCAGCGTTTTCATTGACTTCGCTTCAATCAGAAATAAAAACGTGGTGAACTACTTAGGCCGGTACAAGCCAGAAATCGTCGAGATCTTCGGCGCCTATTCCTGCGCCGGGATCAACTGGGCAGCGCGAACGATCTGGGATCAGACCCGCCGCCGGCACGTTCTGGCGAAGGTTGAGGTCGATTATGATCCGGGGCTGAAGGTAGGCCATGTGATCGAACTGCACGGTTATGGGCTCTATCGCATCCAGTCGATGCACATCAAGTTCGATAAGCAGACCTGGCACCATTGCGTTCTCGAGGCCGAATTCGTCGAAGCAGGGTTCGGGTTACCCTCCGGGAGTCCCACCTGATGGCCGACCTTGCCTCCGAGCTGCGGCACGCGATCGAGGCGACTATCCAGCAGCGCCTCAACGCGCAGGCGGTCCAACGCGGCTGGGATGAAGGGGCGAGCGCCCGCGCCGCGCTGGACTCGCCGACTGGTGCGCCGCCCGATCCCGGCTTCGTCATCGCCTTTGCCACGGGCTACGATGGCACGCTGACGACGGCCGCCTTTACCTTTGGCATCTCGGTGCTGGGCGGACCGGACATTTTAGTGTGAGCCACATTTATCGGTCGCAGATTACTTTCGGGAACGTGCTCGTTAGCCCGACGCCCGACCCAACGATTGTCACGGTCGTCCCGATCGGGCGGAACTGCAATGTCTTCCAGGCTTTCATGGTGCTGATGGTCACGGACGGCCGGGGCAATCAGTGGGCGGCGACGGGCGGCGTGACGGCCGATACGGTGGCGGGGATCACGGAGTTTCACGCGCGGTATGAGCTGTTCTACCGGCCCCGGCTCTCCCCGTTCGATCCGGGGGCGGACCCGTTCACCTGGGCCGAGTACGGAACGCCGGCAGTCGTTGACGAGACGCCGGGCGGCGGCGGCGCCGGTTACACGAGTGGGGGGACGCTCGCCATCGAGAAAGACTTCGGGAGCAACCAGATAACGCTCATCACGCCGGTCGGCAGCGTGACGCGCCTGCTCAACGAGAATGACAGTATCTTGAACAACAGCGCCTTGAACGATACCTACATCTATCCGTTCGGCCATGGGGCGACCTTCATTCTGCCGGCCGATGGCATCCATTCGCCGGAGGATGTAGACCATCAGGTGCAGTTTCACGACATGCAGGCGCGGCGCGATACCACCGTCTTCTTCTCGATCCCGATGACCGCAGCGGACCCCGGCACCTGGTTCGGGTTCACCAACGATGGCTTTGACGTGGATGGCAGCGGCAAAACGCTGCCCCCCGCCTACCACGCCGAGACACAGTTGACGAGCCGGTTTCTCATGGAGCAAATGGTAGCGATTGCGAACTATCCTGCCCCCGGTCCTCCGGGGCCGCTCGCGCCTTTCCAGAAGGGGAACATCTGGCGCACCTATGCGACGGCGCCACCGATCTCGAACGACACGGACATGGATATCGCCCGCTCGCATGGGGTCGTCTGGCGCGGCGGGCCGGACGTCCGTGATGGAAGCGTCATGCTCGTCCAGCGCACCTTCGACAACGCGGGCTCCTGGGAGACGTGGACGGCGTTTTCCGATCCGCTAACCTCGAACAACTCACCCACGGTGACGTGGTATAATGAGCGCGTCAACCTGACCTGGTTCGATGGAACGGACATCCGAGAATGTCATTCCGTCGATGGGGGGATCAACTGGAGCGTGCCCACCACTATCCCTTTTGTCGGCACCAACCCGCGCCGGGTCGTCGATCGCACCGGCGGCGGCGCCTTCTATTTCTACTTTGACGGGAACGACCTCAAAGTCGTGATCAGCTACGATTCGGGAACGAGCTTCGATGGCCCCTATCTGGTGGCCTCGGCCGTCGGCGTCCAGCAGATCGATGCGGAGTTCGTGCCCGACGGCAGCCTTGTGGCCTCCCTCTTTGTGGCCGGCGTCTGGAGCCAGTATCGCTCCCGCGACCTGGGTCATTCCTGGAGCTAAGGTATGCCTCCGAATGTCTTCGTGGGCCATGTTGACGGGGACATTCTCCCGGCGGCAGACTGGAATTCCAACTGGACCCTTACCGAGACCTCGCTGCTGGACCATGGCAGCTACATCGTCTCGGGCCTCGCCGTAACGATCGGCACCGGCCTGTCGGTGAACGTCGCTCTGGGCCATGCAGTCATCGGCGCTGACATCAACTTCGCGGCTCCCTTCGTGATTGGTTCGCTGGCGGACAATACGACCAATCACGTCTACGTTCTGCAGAATGGTACGGGGACGTCGAACACGACCGGCACCGCTCCGGCCAACTCCGCGAAGCTCGGCACAGCAACGACGGCCGGCGGTGTGGTGACCTCCGTCGCCATGGGCCGGACTTCCGGCCGGCAGCAGTTCCAGCAGCCCCAGAGCCTCGTTCCCGGCGGCCTGGCCTCCGGCATCACCTCTGCCGGCCATCCTGCTTCGATTGATCTGGCGCAATGGAACGCCACGGCGGCCGAGGGCAAGACCGTGTTCGGCGTGCTCCCATCCGGTGCCGTCCCCGCCACCAGCCCGCCGGTCACCTATACGCTCAACGACGCCAACCAGAACACCGTCCAGCCGGTCCTTACCCTCGAGCACACGTACAACGCGGGGGGCGGCGCCACCGGCATCGGCACCGAGCTGGACTTCAGCGTTGAGACCTCGACCAACGGCACGAACAAGATTGCCGCGAACCTCCAGGCGACCCTGACCGATCTGACGCCGGCGACCGCCACCGGCAAGCTCGCCCTGCGCGTCATCGCCAACAACGCCCAGGTGACGCCCCTCACGGTCGCTACGGGCGATATCCGGATCCCGCAGGCTACCGTCGCCAGCAGCCAGCACGGCCTCCTGAATATCGGCAGCGGCGGCTTCGACGGCAGCGGCGGCCACTTCACCGGCGATAGCCCCGGCACGCTCCTGGCGATGAACGCGCCCTCGGGCTATTCCGGGACCTACATCGATGTGCAAAAGAATGCGGTCAGGCTCCTGTACCTCGATCAGTTCGGCACGCTGTTCCGGTTGTCGGCGCCGGTGGGCACCGCCAATGACGGGCAGTTGAGCCTGGGGCCGGACTTCGCCCACTTCGATGGATCCTCCGGTGGGCACTTCGTGGGGAATGCCAATGGGCAATATCTGGCGATCAACACGGAGACCGGGTTTGCGGGCGATCTGGTTCGCTTCCAGCACCACGGCAGCGACCGCTACCGGCAGACGGACAGCGGCGACGTGACGGTGACCTACTCGGATGCCGGCACGACCAACGAGCCGAATACGCTCACCTTGCAGCACCGCTCGAGCGGCACGCCAGCCGCCAGCTTCGGGAATACGCTGCTCATCAGGGCGCACAACGGGAGCAACACGGACACGGACCAGTTCGTCCTCCAGTCGGGCTGGAGCACCGCCACGGCCGCCAGCGAAGCCAGCCTCGCGATCTTCAGCATCATGCGGGCCGGCGCGCGAACCGAGGTCCTGCGGCTCAACTCGACCGGGAATGGGCGGGTGCAGTTGGCGCAGGACTTCGCACACGTCAATGCCAGCGGCGCGATGGGCTGGTTCAATACGACTCCGGCCACGAAGCAAAGTGTGACGGGCTCGAGAGCCGGAAATGCGGCCCTGGCATCGCTCCTCACCGCCCTGGCGACTTACGGTATCGTCACGGATTCCAGCACCGCCTAATGTCTTGAAGCGAGCGGCTGATTCTGGTAGGCTGTGTTTATGCGCTCTCCCGATCCTAATTCCCGTTATGTGCCTCGTTACGAGGCCACCGAGTTCCCGGCTCCGATCAACACCCCTGTGGGTAGTTCCAGGACGGAGCCGGGAACACTTCCTCACCCCGCCGAAGCGGTCGAAGCGGCGGCGCTGCTGGCCCTGCTGGGGCGCGTCGAGCGGCTCGAGCGGATCATCCGCCAGATGGGCCTCGACCCCGAGTTTCATTTCGACGGCACGCCGAGGACGAAACCGTGACAAAGCGAGTCCTGAAATATATGGTCCAGGCGATTCTGGGCGTCTATGATGAGGACGGCAACCTGATCGATGAAGAGGTCCAGCCCGTGGAGCCGATTTACCATCGGTTCGGGATCGCTATCGAGAACCTGACGGCGCGGATCGAGAAGCTGCAGCAGGCCGCGCCGGAGCAGCGGCGATGAGCGCTCCTCCGGCAGTCCACTCCTGGCGAGAGAGCCTTCCCGCCCATCCCGACGAGCACCGCACCGGAGCGGTGTGGCTGGAGTATGACCCCCGCGACTACCGGGCACTCTGGCTGCCGGAGATCGCCACCCTGACGCGCCTGGCGACGGGAGGCGATATCTCGCTCGCGGGGCTGGTGAAGGAGCCGCGGCTGAATCAAGGCAGTGAGGGGAGCTGCGTCCCGGCGAGCAGCGAGGGAACCTGCCAGCTCGCCCACAGCGCGCTCGATGGCTCGTGGCCGCCCTATTCGATCCACGAGCTTTACGCGGAGGCAGGGGGTCATGGTTCGGATGGAGTGGACGTCCGTACCGTGATGCAGATTTGTATCGAGAAGGGAACGCCGCTTGCCTCTGGCGCCAGAGATAACGTCATCAAGAGTTATCTCTTCGTGGACCGGGCGCCGAGCGTGTTCGAGGCGCAGGTGACCGCGGCATTGACGGCCGGACATCCGGTCCTCGTCGCCTCGCTCCTGCCGATCCCGTTCGGGTGGAATACCGGGATGGCGTTGAGTTCCGGGTACCACCAATACATAGGTATCGGAATCATGACCGATCCGGCCGGGAAGCGCTGGCTGATCATTCAAAATAGCTGGGGGGATTCCTGGCCCGGCGATGCGCCTTCGGGAACGCCGCCGGGCGTGGGCCGGATCTCCTTTGAAGCGCTCGAACAGCAGAACATGCAGAACGGCTACACCTACGGCGTCATCCCGACGATGAGCCTGGTGACGCCGCCGCCGCCCCCGCCCCCGCCCCCGCCACCGCCGATCCGCACCGCCACCGTCACAGGACAGGCGACCGGAACGGGCATCACGCAGCTTGCCAGAGATCAGGTGTATACGATCGGCACCGGGATCAGCCTGCAACTCACCGATGTGAAGCTCGATCCGAACCCGCCGCCGCCGCCGCCGCCCGGCCTCTCGGTGACCGGCTACAGCCCGAACCCGGTCCAGGGAGGAGCCTCCTTCTATATCCAGGGGCAAGGCTTCCAGGGCGGCAACCTGAGCGTTTTGTGGCAGGAGCGACTCTTGAGCGCCAACCGGCTCTCCGACGCCCAGATTCAAGCGACAGCGCCGTCAGTGACCACTACGGCGAGTGGACCCGTGACAGTGCGCGTTGAAGCGGCTACCGCCAATGGGCCAGCGCTGACCGTGAGCGCGGGCGACCAGCCGACGCCCGGTGACCTGAAGGTAACCGTCACGGCGCGGCGGTATACGCGGGGCATCGTCGGCATCTGGGCCTATGTCCAGGCACCGGGGAGCGCGGACCTGAACCTGCAGTTTCCGCCAGGCGTCGAAGATCTGGTCGTCGCGCCGGTCGTCGGCAACCGCGCCGCGACCGGCTATGTGGCCGCGACCGTAACGGGCACCGTCAATGGGGCTGATATCGGCCCGCCGCGGCAGCAGCCGACGTCGAGCGGCGTGCCCGGTACGTGGCAGATAACCGGCGTGCCGCCCTCGGCAAGCATCATCATCACGGCGACCGATGATCAGGGAAGGCGCGGCCTGGGGACCGCCGCCGTTTAAGGACCGCCAAGGCGAGGAAGAAGTGTGTGTGGCCTTTTACCGCTCTCCAAACAGTACTGGGCATCCTTGGCCTCGTCGTCGGGTCGGTCGTCGTTTTGGGCCAATGGCAGATGGCGAAACAAAAGAGCTGGCGAGAGGCAGCCGAAGGCGGGAACGCGCTGGCGAACAGCCTGAAGGCGCAGCTCGAGGATGCCGTGGTCAAAAGCAACCGGGAGCGTGAATTGCTGACGGTACAGATTCAAGCGCTTCAAGGGCAATTGTCGCTGGTACAGCATGATCACGAAGAGGACCGGAACCGCACCGAGGCGCAGATGGCCCGCCTGATGCGCCTGAACCACCGGCTGCAGAACCAGTTGGACCAGAACGAGGCCAACAGCATCAAGCAGACGGTCCAATTGCAGGAGCATATGCCCGACCTGCCCGACCGGGAGCCGCACCACGAATTGCCGCCCGACCCGGAGGACGCTCCGTGACCCGGCCGCGCCAGTCGGATCGTGCGGGCGGCCTGCGCGAATTTCGCTACTCAGCCTGGGTGCATTCACGGGGTAACCGCGAGGACCCGACCCTGGAGCCGGGCGAGCGGCGGGAAGCGGACCGGATCCTCCAGCTTGACGGCGTGCGGCTGGAAGTAGCGTTCCGCGCCGGCCGAGCGGTCTTCGTGGACGTAGAGACCGGCGTTCCGGTGCCGATCATGGAGCTGATCGAGGAAGCCCGCCGGGATGGCTGGCGGATCTCCGGCGTGCTGATCGCGTCGAAGGAGGATTAACGATGGCGAAGGAAACCCTCACTTTTGATTACTGGCCGGAGCGAGTCGACGGCCCGAACGAAGAGCGTCACATTCTCGCTGGAGACTACCGGGACCGGGACTATTTGACCCGCTTCGACGGCTTGACTCTTTACGCGAACGACCTCTCATATCAGGAAAACCACAGCAAAAGTGCGCCTGATTGGAGTATGGGAGTACAGGCCCGTGACAGCAACAACCGGGTCATCCTGGAGTGGAAGGGCGAGCCCTCGGAAGATATCAAGCGGGCTCTCCTCGAGAACAGAATTTTGTACGGCGCGATCCTCGCAAGAGATGAAGAGCGCCACGGCATCTGACAAAGGAGGCTGAAATGAGCAACCAGAACCCGTCCGCAAATCCGCAAGTCCAGAATCCCGAACTGGCGTTCGGCGACCTGGCGAAGTTCATCCAGGCACTGACGGAGGCGGTCCTGGCCGGCGAAACCGAGGTGCCCGTCGTTCACTTCAAGATCGCCGGCAGGCACATCGACTTCGGCCCCGCACCGCTGAAAATCAGTTGAGGCTCGCCGCGCACGACCTGCATTTCACGTTCGCTCGGGGCGACAACAAGCTCAAGGGCTTCGATGCCAGCGGCACCCTGCTGCTGAACGTCGAGTGCCGGAACCGAGCCGTCCGGGATGGCACCTACTCCCATTGGGGGAACTGCCCCCCCGGCACCTTCCTGCTCGGCGATCCGGCAACCCGTCATACGCCTGCTTTTGGCCGCTGGTTTATTGCGCTGCTCGACTGGCAGGAATGCCGGGCGATGGCGGCCTATCGCCGGAGCGGCATAGGAATCCACGGTGGTGGCTCGGGCCTATCAGACCCCTTTGCGCCGCACCAGTCGCCGCCTTTCGTGATCACGAGAGGCTGCTTACGCCTGGTTAATGCCGATCTGGACGAAGTCGTCCACTACATCCACCGCAGTCAAGGGGTCGGCGGGGCGTGCTACATCACCGTGCAGGCGCCGGTGCCGGGGGCGGCTGATGCGGACGACGATTACCTCGAGGTGCCGGAAGACCAGTTGGCGCCGGGCGAATGAAAAGGGCCGGGCAGCGCTGCCCGGCCCCTGGCGCGCGAGCCGCTAAGTGTCCCACTCTTCCTCTGGGATCTCCCGCAGCTTCATGAATTGATCCGTCTTGTGGGCCTCGGTCTGCTCAATCTTGCGCCCCGCCTCGAACATCGCCTCGGCGGGACCGACGGCGCTGACCCAGATGGTCCGCTCTTGAATGGTCGTGACGACCAGCTCATACCGCTTCATTAGCTGGCCCATCAGCACTTGCACCCTTTCCAGGCCGCCCCGCAAGCCTCGCATCGCTGCTCTTCGTACGCCAGATCCGCACACCGCTCGGCAGGGCTCATCCGTTCCCTTGCTTCAGCGATCGTTTCCTCCTCGACGTAATCGCCGGGGAACGGCTCGCTCAGTTCCCAGTCCTCGAACTGCTCGCGGGTCATGATCGTCCTCGCTTCTCTCGGGGGGCCGGTAGGTATTCGGGAACCTTCATGCCCCATTCAATCTTGATCTGATCCTGCCGACGCTTCGACAGCAAGCAAAAGAGAGTAAGCTGGATGCCGTGCGCTCTGGAGCCGCTGACGCGCCAACGGTATTGATCGCTCCATGTTGGCTTGAAGTCTTTACGGCGCTTTGAGAGGGCGACGGTGCCCCCAAACAAGCATCGCAACTTATGCAGCGGCTCCGGGTTGGTTTGTGCGACGACGATCCGATGCTCACGCTTTCGGCCCGTGTTCCCACCGCTGAAGCAGGCTTCTCCCTCCAAAAAACCGGCGGCCCAATGAAGGTCCGGTGTCGTCGGAGAGATGAGCGCCGGGGCTGTAGTCCTCCATTGCCGCGAGGGCGACCGCAGTCCTTGAGATTTCAGCACCTCAGAATGCTGCTTGTCCCGCCAGCGGCAGCGCCCACAGTACCGATAATCGTTTCGCTTCTTGTCCATTCCTGTGACATTGATCTGGATGCCGCAGAGGCGACACGGACGCAGCTCTGCCGCAGGCAGCGAACCTTCGCCCAATTGCTTCAGGTGCGTTTCCAGGGTTCGGAGATGGAGGCAGTTGGCTTGGCCGACGACGACGCCGGCCAGGTATTCCCCGCAGCCACATTTGCGCTGTGCGAGGTCGACAACCCACCATCGCTTTGCCCCTCGCACCCGATAACATCCCCCGTCAAGCTGAACGCAGGTTCCTCGGCGCGCATACGGCTCATAATCCGGTCCGCTACACTTGCCAGGCATCAGGCGAACACCGCGCGGAGTGCGCTCTGCCGCTGTTCAGCCAGTTTGCGCCGTGCCAACTCGATGCGAATAGCGCCGGCAACTGGCCCATCCGGGTAGAGATCCAGAGATGATGTCAGCTTCTCGGTGCTCAACTTCCGCGCCTTCTCCATCGCCTTCTCGTAGGCGGTCGGCTGCGGCATGGCAGCCGCAAACTCCTGCACAGCGGCGACATGTTTACACGCTCGGTTGCGGAAGGTCGCGTCTGGGCATGAGCAGCTTTGTGCTTGCACGTTTACTGTGTAGCTGCGGTCAGTGCTTTCGCTCTCCACGGCGTAGAGGGTCTCATTGATCCGGTGGATGGTCATCTCGCTCTCCGGTCGTTACTGCGTTGTTCCTAACGTCGCCAGCGTAGAGCCCTACTCGGGCTCTACGCAGCGGAACTCACGGCACTTCTCGCAGGTGATGGTCTTGGTATTGACCGGGGCAGTCCAGTTCAGGGAGTGAGCGTGCTTGTCGCCGCGAGTGATGCCCGCACACATCGGCCGGGCCGAGATAACTTTCCGCTTCGCCCAGGGCTTGTCTGCGTCTTCGACCCGAAAGGTGACTTCAACCAGGTGGGAATGACTACCGGAGAAGCCATATCTGCCGATGACATATCCCTGCTCAACTTCGCCGATCCCGTTCTGAACTGTCTTGTGACCAACCATCTGCGTGTCCTCTCCGGTCGTTACTGCGTTGTTCCTATAAGACTATTATAGCACGACACTACAGTGTTGTCCACTTCTCACAACAATTAGTGGAGTGAATGGGTTGTACCTCGACAATCAGTGAGCGTTCAGTCAACAAGGACATCTCGCAGCCAGGCCGGGTATTCGGGCTCGCCGACAGCGCGGTACACGGGCCGGCGGGAGCGCTCCGGGTCCACGACCACCGGCACCGACGCCAGGCAGATGCGCACGACGCGGCGGCGGCGAGCGTCCGGCATCAGCGCGTCATCCGCCCAGAGGGCGTCCCACTCCTGACACAAGAGGGGCAGATCGTCCCACACTTCGGCCAGGTCTACCTCCAGCGGTGGCGCCGCAGCGGCGCGATCGAGGTCGGCATTGATCCGCTCGATGAGCTTCTCGGTATCGGCCTGAGCAGTGCGTGCGGCGGTCAGAGCCTCCGGCGAAGCCTCCGGGTCGTACAGGGCTTTAGCGAGGCCGACGAGGCGCCCGCGCTCCCGTTCGAGTGACCGCCGGAGTTGGGCGCTATCCAGGGCAGCCGTCGCCTGCCGCTCGGCGCTCTGGCGCTCGTACTGATCGAGCGCCGCCCTGAGCCAGGCCGGTTGGGTGAAGACAGTGCGGAGGGCGGCGGTGGCCCGTTCGTGGACGAGTTCACGGCGGATGTAGAGGCGGGGACCGCTGGCCGGCTGAAGGTCATAGGAGAAGTACTGCTCGCCCTTCGGTGGCCGGACGGCGCCGAGGTGGACGCGCCCGGCGTGGCCGACGAAGGTCACGACGTCGCGGCAGTAACCGGCGTCTGAGCCAGGCCGCTCCCGCTGGTACTGGCGGCGCTCGATGGCGGCCTGGATCGCCTCCCATTCGGCACGGCTGCAGGCCGGCGGATAGTCGCCCGGCTTGTCGGGCCAGAGCCATTGATCCCGAGGGAGCCGCCAGCCAGGCCGCCGCCAGCCCTTCTCCGGGATATAGGAGCGGTACCGCTGCGCCGGCCAGCCGCAGATGAGTGGGTTCGAGAGGGTCCACAGGAGCGTTGACTGGGCGATATCGTGCCGTCGGGCGAGTTCGTTGACGCTGGTCGTGAGCGCCTCGCGGCAAAGCTGCTGCAGAAGGGGAAAGCGCTCGTTGGGGGCCGGCTGGCCGGTCTTCGGGTCGCGCCCATAGCCGAGGTTGGGGACGCGGCCGGTGCGGATCTTGCCGGCGCGCAGTTGGCCGGCACGCCAGGCGGCCATGCGGATCTTGTTCATCCGCAGCTCGAAGCGGCTGTAGAGGATCTCCCACTCGAGCCAGTTCGAATCGTCGGGGTCGTTCAGGTCGAAGGTGCGGCGGCGGGTGCGGATGCGGAGGCAGGCGCGGCGCAGGGCTTCCTCGATCCGGCCCCATTCTGTCTGACTGCCGCGCGAGAGGCGGGCGACCTCCGGGGTATAGATGATGCCGCCGCAGCCGAGCGGGAGCTGTTCCCATTCTTTCAGCAGCGCGGCGAAGCGGGGCCGCTCGGCGATGTACTCGCCGGAGCCGATCTCGAAGACGATCTTCTCTGCGGGGAGAGGCTGCTCGTCCTCTTCCGCTTTGCGAGCCATCTCCTTGAGGTGGTACTCGAGGAGCTTCGGGTCGTCAGGATCGCCAAGCGCCCGACTCTTGCGGCTGTAGAACCAGGCACGATCGAAGGGCATAGCCGGTTGGTCAGGAATCTGGGCCTTTTGCCAGCCGATTGATGAACCATAATCAGCCGGACAGGCAACTCAAAATAGATTGAGCAGCGGAGGAACGATGATCCGAAACACGCCGCTGGTCCGGTTGTTGATAGAGATGGTCCGGGAGGCTATCCGGCTAACAGCTCGGTCTCCATCTCCTGGAGAACCTGACGCCGAACGGCCTCCGGCGCCTGGTCCCAGTCCTGCCCCGCCAGATCCGTAAGCGTCCCCTTGAACTGCCGGGCCGCATCTGCCAGCGCGGCCCGGCGCTGCTCCGTGACGAGTGACGGGCTCCCCGTGACGGCGATGAACGCCGCGACCGGATCTTCCCCAGCGGCCACCCGCGCGAGCACGGCGTAGACCCGTTCGGCGATCACCTTCCGCTCCTGGCCGTTGCCAGCCTCCTTGAGTATGTCTTCCACGGTAACCTCCATCAGTGCCGCGTAAGCCTGCAGGTTGTCATCGTTGGGCGCGTACTCGTCTTTCCACCAGGCGTAAACGGTGGTCGCGTAGACGCCCAGCTTGCGGGCGATCTGATACGCTCCTAACTTCTTCCGCTTCGCCAACCGCCGTAGTACCGCTCCGAGTGTCATCCTTCCCTCCTGTGGTGTTGTTATTCTAGCACAGCAGAAGTGTGTCTTGACAACACTGTGTTTTTAGACTATAGTGAAGCAGGGACAACACTACAGGGAGGATAACGATATGAAGCCAAGCCATGCGGCGAAGCCAAGCCACGCGCAGCGATGGATTGAACGGCAATATGGAACGGTGCGAGACGGGCTGTTGACGGAGCTCCAGGCGATGAGTCCTCGCGATCTGGCGCTGAAGTGGGGCGTGCATTACAACACGATCCGGGCCTGGATCGAAGCGGAGAAGCTGGAGCGATACGTGGGTTACCGGGTTCGTGACGAAGAGCCGGCAGGAGTAGAAGCCTGATGCTCAGGGACGGTGTTGAACCCGAAGACGGCCCGGTGCCCAAAGACGCGCAAGAAGTCCTTGACGTCGTGGCCGACCTGGCGCGACGGATCAAGGAGCGGAAGCGGCGCGAGCAAGAAGAGCAGGACAAGGGCGAGAACCCCCACCAGTGAGCCGGCCCGGCAACGCCGGCTCACCGATCAAGCACACGTTATACCACCAAGCTAATCATAACGAATATGCTAGGTGTAATAGCAACCAGGAGGCGCGATGGAGCGTGAACATCCTTTCTCTCTGCAGTGGAATAGCCGGCCTGGATCTGGGGGTGAAGATCGCTCTGCCAGAATCAAGGGTCGTTGGCTATGTCGAAGGTGACGGATACTGCCAGCGGGTACTGGCTGCCCGAATTTCTGACGGCTCCCTCGACTGCGCCCCCATCCACGGCGACCTTACCCGCTTCGACGGGCGACCCTGGCGTGGATGCGTGGATCTCGTCATTGGCGGCTGGCCCTGCCAGGACATCTCCAACGCTGGTCGCCGTGAAGGCATCCGGGAAGGCAACCGCTCGGGCCTCTGGTTTGAGTTCGTCCGCGTCCTTTGCGAGGTTCGACCCCGATGGTTCTTCGGCGAGAACGTGTCAGCTCTCCTTGGACGGGGAATGGACACCGTTCTCCGAGACCTTTCCGCCCTCGGGTATGATGCGGAATGGCTCTGCGTATCAGCGGCCGACGTGGGCGCGCCCCACCTCCGCAAGCGGGTCTTCATCCTCGGTGTGGCCGACGCCGAAGGCCGAAGCGAAGGATGGTCGTCGGGGCAGCGATCCGCGCCACGGGCGAGTGCTGGACGAGGAAGCGGCGCTCTGGCCGACGCCCAACGTGCCGAACGGGGGCCGGACGCTCTCTCCCGAGGCTGTAGCGGCGAAGGGAGCGACGGCGAAGGGGAAGCGGCAGGTGGGGCTGGAGAATGTGGCTTCCCTGTGGCCGACCCCGGCGAGTGCGGACGGGGAGCGGGCCAGCCTGACCTACCCGGGGAACCACAACCCGACGCTTCTGGGCGCCGCTGTGGGCTTGTGGCCCACAGCGGGAGCGAACGACTGGAAGGGGACGGCGAAGCCGGGCCGGCGCCGGGGTCAGTTGGACGAGGCAGCGGAACAGTTGTGGGCCACGCCGAGCGCCAGTGTAGCGAACGACGGCGAGGGACCGAAGACCTGGCACGCGCGAGCGGCGAAGCTGAAGGAGAAGCACGGCAACGGGAATGGAGCCGGAATACCTCTGACGATCCAGACGCAGGACTTCCGCTCTTCCCTCCCGGACCTGCCGACCGAGCCGGATGGGCAGCCATCCTTGCCGAACGGCCCGACCTCGCGCCTGCAGTTGAACGCGGCGTTCGTGGAGTGGATGTTCGGACTGCCCGCCGGGTGGACCGGCTTAAAGCCCTTGGCAATTCCGTTCTGCATCTGCAAGCTGCGGCAGCATTTGCAGTGCTTGCTTCGAGGCTAGGCGATTGGGAAGAGTCGACGATTCCCTGATCGTGCTACTCTGCGGCGGCACGCGGGTAGGCGTGAGCGAAATGGCGGAAGCGCTCGGCATCGACCCGGACCGGGCGTTCCGATACATTCAGCGGGTCCGGGAGAGCACGGATGAGAACCGATCCCGAGCAGTTGACCCAGTTTGCGATGACAGCCGAGGCGGCGATGGATCTACTCTCGGCGCTGGAGGCAGTGCAGCTCCTGGCCGTCGAGCGGAATGAGTGGTTTCGCCTGCGGCTGAAGAGCCACGAATTGGCGGTGCTGCGGGACACGTACCACCGGCTCGCCGAGTTGCGGACCTGGCTGCAGGATCGAGCTACGGAGGAGTTGCAGTGCCAGAACTTGCCGGCCCTCTAGCGGAGACCCAGGGCTGTCCGAGATGCGAGGGCGAAGGCGAGAGCCGGGTGCGGCTGTTCGGCGTCGACGATCAGGGCCGGAGCATCTGCCGCTGGGACACCCTGCTTTGCCCGGACTGCGGCGGGCTGGGGATGATCCCGGCCGAGCAGTTCGCGGCCTGGGAGCGGGGCCGGCGGCTGCGAGCGGACCGCTTGAGCCGGAATATGAGTTTGCGTCAGGAAGCCCAGCGACTGGGAATTAGCCCGCGCACGTTGAGTAATCGAGAATGGGGGAGAGGGTGATGGCAACGATCCGCGAGGAGCATTGGGTTGTGTTGCAGGGGAAGCGTTTCCCCACTTATCCAGGGGTGCTGCTGGCCGCCCACGAAGCGGGCCTGCTGGGCATTGAGGTGACGGTGCTCCAGTATCCGGCGGCGGACAACGGCAACACGGCCGTCTGTCAGGCGATCGTGACGATGAAGGGTGAGGACGGCCGCGAGTTGCTTTTTCAAGAAATTGCGGACGCCAACCCGAGCAACGTGAACCGGATGATCGTGCCGCACCTGTTGAGGATGGCGGCGACTCGAGCGAAGGGCCGGGCGCTCCGGGATGCGCTCGCTCTCGGGCAAGCGCTGTTCGAAGAACTCGGCCCGGACGCCGAACACCAGAATGGTCACCAGACGCAGCAGGAAGCCCGTACAGCCCCGGCACAGCGAGCAAAGCATGATCCCGCCGATCAGGCCACGAAAACCGTCTGCGCTGTCTGTGGCGAGAATGTGCCGGCAGCGGTCGCTAACGCAGCGCTGAAAGAGTTCTCGGAGCCGCTTTGTATCCCCCATGCGCGGGAGCGAAGAGCCCGGCGTGCGGAGACCGAGACGGCTACCGTCTGATTCTCTCGCCCCGCTGCTCTAGCGGGGCGCTTGTTTACCCGGCAGTCAGACGACTGTCAGAGGTTGTGCAATGACGTTTGAGGAAGTCGTCGCCCATTTTCCGGGCGGACGACTCCGCAACGACCGGGAGTATGACGTCAAGTGCCCCGCTCACGACGACCGGCGGGCCTCACTGGGGATCGGGCGGGGCGATAACGGCGGCGTGGTCGTGAAGTGTCAGGCCGGGTGTGACACCGAGGACGTACTCGCGCAGCACGGGCTGCGACTGGCGGACCTGGCGCCGCCGCGGCCGAACGGGCACGCGCCGCACGGCGAGGAAGTCTATGTTTACTACGATGAGCGAGGGGAGCCGGTCCGCGAAGTCGTGCGAGGCGCCGGTAAGCGGTTCTGGCAGCGGAAGCCCGGCGCGAAAACGGGCGGCATCGGGGACGCTCGAAACGTGCTCTATCAACTGCCGCAGCTTCTGAAGACGGAGTCTGACGCGACGATCTTCATTGTCGAGGGCGAGAAGGACTGCTGGCGGCTGTGGAAGCTCGGCTTGCCCGCAACCACGAATCCGGGGGGCGCCGGCAAGTGGCTGCAGGAGCATACGCAATGGTTGAAGGAGCATCTGCCCGATCGGCGCTTTGTGATCCTGCCGGACAACGACCCGCCGGGAATCAAGCACGCTGACGAGATCGAGCCAGCGCTCAAGCGCGCGGGGCTGGACGTGCGGACAGTGCTGCTGCCGGGGCTACCAGCCAAGGGAGACGTATCCGACTGGCTGGGCGCCGGCCGCACGAAGGAAGAACTGCTCGAAGCGATCCGGCCGGCGCCGCATCCGCTGCTCGGGCTGCTCTTGTCGCGCGACGCGCTGCGCGATCAGCGACCGCCGGTCTGGCAGATCGAAGGGCTCTTTCAAGAGGGATCGATCATTGAGATCTACGGGGAGAGCAATCACGGGAAGAGCCTCGTCGGCGTGGATGTCGCACTCTCAATCGTCCGCGCCGGCTATTGGTGCGGCCGGGACATCAAAAAGCCGGGTGCCGTGGTCTACGTGAACGCCGACGGCGGTGCCGGATTTTCGGATCGGCTCCGCTGGTGGGAGCGAGCCAACGGGGAAGAGGCGATCTTTGATTTCTGGACCTATCCGACCGAGTTGCTGCTTCACGATCCGGGGGAGATCCGCTGGTTCATCGACGGCCTGCGGGAATTGCCCGATCCGCCGGCGATGATCTTCTTTGACACGCTCTCCCAGTGCATCCCCGGCGCGAACGAGAATCAGCAGGAGCAAATGAGCGTGGTCGTGTCGGGGTTGAACGCCATCAAGCGGGAGTTCGGCGCGACCTGCTGTTTACTGCATCACGTCGGCAAGGACGGGATGAACCGGGGCTCGACGGTGATCCCGGGCGCCGCCGACACGATTATCCGCTGCAGTCAGATCAGCACGGACTGTATCGAGCTGCGCTGTGAGAAGCAGCGGAACGGCCGGAAGTTCGATCCGCTGTACTTCGAGCTTCACTACCATGGGATAGATGACGGCGTTTACCTCGTGCAAGGCGAGGGGCCGGGGCAGGAAGCCGTGCGGGAAGCCAAGGAGCGAGCCATCCTGGAGCTGCTGCGGGACGCCGGCCGGTGGATGAGCCGGGAAGAGATTCGGCACCAGATGCCTTCGCTCAGTCCGGCTTCGATCTTGCGGTACGTCAAGGCGCTGCTGGAGCGCGAACAAGTGTTGGAAGACGAGCGGGGCGAGGGCGAGGGGCGCCGGACCAAGGTGTATCTCTGGCGGCCGCCGACCGCCCCGACTCTCGCCGATCTGCGAGTTGATTTCAGGGGTTGATTTCGTGAAATCAACTAGCGAAACTAGTTGATTTCACCCCCCTATTTCATAGGAGGGAGTGAAATCAACTCGGAGGGAATGAGTTGATTTCAGCACTCAAGCCCCCTGCGGGGGACGTGCTGAAGATCAACTCCCTCCCTCCTAGGCTTGGCTCTATAGGGGGGTGCAGGGGAATGGACGAGATAACGAGACGGCGAGTAGAACGGCTCGAACGGCATTTGCTGCAGATGGGCGAGCGGATACGGGGTCTCCGGCAAACTTTCCGGCTGGCGCACTGCAGCGATGAGCGCCGCGCTTGGGACGATCTGGAGGCAATGATGGATGCCTGTCTCGCCGAGAACTGGTGGCTAGGGCAGCGACTGGAGCGGGCCGAGGCAGAACTGCGGCACGAGATCGACGCGCGGATCGACGCCGAGTGCCGGCGGCGGGAAGAGGCCGGCGAACTGCTGACCCTGGAGCGGCAGAAGATCCGCCTGGACCCGGTGCGGAACTTTACCTCGCTCCAGAAGAGAGAACTGTATCTGCGCTCGAATGGCGAGTGCGAGATCTGCGCCGAGGATCTGGAATCGGACTGGCAGGCCGATCATAAGGTCGCCCATTCGCGGGGCGGGCTTACCACGGTCGAAAATGGCCTCGCCTTATGCCGGTCGTGCAACAGCCGCAAGAGTGACCGGCGGCTGACGGTGGGGGAGTGAGGAGGGGGCGATGAGTCAGCCGCGCGATGTACGAACGGCTTGTCTGCGGGATGCCATCCGGGATCTCCAACAGTGCACGTACCACGGCGATGCTTTCGACGGTCGCTTTCGCGCGGTGTTGCAAAACCTATACGAGATTCGGGCTGATCTGGCGATGCTTGAATCTGTGGACCAGCGGCGGAGCGCGAAGACGACTGAGGAGGGCGGGTGATGGTTGAAGCGGTGGAACTGCAGACAGGTCCGCAGGTATTCAGTGAGACGGTCTTGCTGGCGCGTATCGGCGTCGAAGAGCGTGTTCGGGAAGAGCTCGGTGATGTTGTCGAACTGGCTCGATCCATTGAGGCGGTTGGTCTCATCCATGCCATTGTCGTCGACGAGGAGTATCGGCTGATCTGCGGCGGGCGCCGGTTGGCGGCGCTGAAACAGAGCGGCGCGAAGATGGTGGACGTGCGGCGGTTCCTCGGCCTGGACGAGAAGCAGAAGCGTCTGATGGAACTGGAGGAGAACCGGCGGCGCAAGGATCTCACGCCCTATGAATGGGCGAAGACGATAACCGAGAAGGCGGAGATTGTTCGAGAAATCGCCCAACAGGCTGACTTATCGGACACGCGTTCGATAAGTCCGGCGCATCGCCCCGTCGATCCAACGAGCGCGGAGCAAGTCGGCCGCGCTATCGGCTTATCGCGACCGACGATGCGCCGCGCCGAAGAACATGTCAAGGCGGCCGAACAATACCCCTTCATGCAGGACAAAGAGTGGTCACAGTCTGCCGTGCTGAAGGCAAAGCAGCTCGTTGACAGCCTGGGGAATGGAGCCAAGGAAGCCGTCGTCGCGCTCATCACCGAGGCGAAGAAGCCGGAGTTGTCTGTGCAAATCGCGGCGAAAGTGGCGGAGGCGCCGCCGGCCGAGCGAGAGGAGTTCGTGCGGCTATCGCAGAGCAAGGACCAGCGCGAGCGAGATCGGGCAGCCACCTGGGCTGCGGACCGGGAGCCGGAACCGGACCCGCGTCTCGCCATTTATCGGCAGTGCGTCCGAGAGTTGAAGCAAAGCGTTCGGCGGTTTCCGAACGATCCGGAGGTGCCGGAGGTGAACCGTTGTATTGGGATTCTTGAGTCGGTGGTCGTGCGGATTGCCGAGAAGGGAAAGGAAGCTAAAGATGGCGCAGTTGACGCTTGAGGGCGGCGTTTCATCGGTCGATCAGATCGAGTCCCTCGCGGAGGAGTATGGGCGGATCACGGACATCAGGGACTTCGCCAAGTACTGCCGCCGGAAGGGAGCCTTTGCGGCCTTCTCGCTGGATGAGCATCTCGCGACGGCGGACATCGAGTATATCCGCAACAAGGTCTTCAAGGCGAAGAAGAACGGGCTCCGGCGGATGATCCACACCGGCGACACCTGGGTGTCAAGGCGCATCTGCACCGCAGAAGAGCATCGCGCCCACTGCCAGCAGCTTCGGACCGGAATCAGGCGAGATGAGGATTCTCTCCAACTGGAGCTTGAGTACCATCAGGACCGGTGGCAAGAGGCCCTTGTGTTGATTGATGAGGCTTTCGGCGAGGAAGAAGAATGAAACACCACCTGAAGCTCACCGGGATCGGCGCCCTGCTGATCCTCCTGCTACTGCCCTTCGGCCAGGCTTTGGAGGCGAGGCGAGCGCCTGGCCTTGGGGCATTTTCTGCCCCGGTCACGATCACAGGCACGCTCTCCGGCCAGCCGTTTACGTGGAAAGGGACAGCTACGTTCAGCCCCGCCGGCAGTGAAGCGGTGCGGAGTCTGAGCGGGACGGGAGCGTTCACGCTGGGTGGGGGACCACCGCCACCCCCACCACCGCCACCGC
>Ga0136846_1229006_pt1 | contig 44631 bp, 40 predicted proteins | sample HopSoiMetagenom2_FD_96841 | JGI IMG/M metagenome (GOLD analysis project Ga0136846, IMG submission 96841) | Grasslands soil microbial communities from Hopland, California, USA - 2 Assembly 2016 (version 4) | ecosystem: Environmental > Terrestrial > Soil > Grasslands | place: USA: Hopland...
CGCACGAGTGGTTTGTGATTGACGCGACCGACAAGGTCCTCGGACGAGTAGCCAGCGAAGTTGCTCTCCGTTTGCGCGGCAAACACAAGGCCATTTATACGCCTCACGTCGATACCGGTGACTTCATCGTCATCATCAACGCAGCCCAGCTGCGCGTCACCGGCGCCAAGTCGACTGACAAGATCTACTATCGCCATTCCGGTTATCCAGGCGGCATCACTGCCACCAATTTCCGCGACATGCAAGCCAAGCACCCCGGCCGCGCTTTGGAAAAAGCCGTCAAGGGCATGCTGCCCAAGGGCCCGCTCGGCTACGCCATGATCAAGAAACTCAAGGTGTACGGTGGTGCAGAGCACCCGCATACCGCCCAACAGCCCAAAGTGCTGGACATCTAAGGAGCCATTGATGATTGGTGAATGGAACAATGGCACCGGCCGTCGCAAATCCAGCGTCGCCCGCGTGTTTATCAAAAAAGGCACCGGCAAGATCACGATCAATGACCGTGACATCCAGGTGTTCTTCGGTCGTGAAACCTCGATCATGATCTGCCGCCAACCCCTGTTTCTGACGAACCACGTCGAGACGTTTGACATCATGGTCAACGTCCACGGCGGCGGCGAGTCCGGCCAGGCCGGTGCAGTGCGCCACGGTATCACCCGTGCCCTGATCGATTACGACGCAACGCTCAAGCCGGCCCTGAGCCAGGCTGGCTTTGTGACCCGTGACGCACGTGAAGTCGAACGTAAAAAGGTCGGTTTCCGCTCAGCTCGCCGTCGCAAGCAGTTCAGCAAGCGCTAATTCGACATTTAGCCGCTTCGCCTCCCAAAAAAGCCGCCTGGTTTTATGCCTGGCGGCTTTTTTCATGGGCCGCCGTTTTGGCTGTTTTCAGGCGATTTGAACGCCGTTTCGGGCTTTTCGGGGCAGCGAAGCGCTTCAACGCGGGCAGGGTGCCTTCATATAGATAACCGGATGCAAACGCTTACCCGTGCTTTACCGGCCTGGTGGGGTTTTTGGCCTTCACACGCCTTTGTCTGCGTGCACAATGCACGCTCTCGAACCGAAAACCGCAGGGCCTCTCTTTGAAATTTCGCCTGTTTCGCCGTCGCCTGACCATCAGTTCCCCGCGCATGTCGGTGCGCAGTTCGCTCCCCTGGCCCCTGCGCTGGATCGCCGGCGCCCTGATGCTGGGGTTTTCCGGCGCCATCGCCCTCTGGGCTTTTGAATTTGGCAAAGACATCACGGGCACGGACACCGGCAGCAAAGAGGAACTGATCATGCTGCGGCAGGAATTGGCCAGCCTGCGCGCCGACCGCGACAAGGCCCAATCCATTGCCAATACCTCGGGCAGCCTCCTGACCGCCGAAAAGGCCGCGCAGGAAAAAATGATGAGCCAGATCAAGCAGCTGGAAAGCGACAACCGCAGCTTGCGCGACGATCTGGGGTTTTTTGAGAAGCTGTTGCCGGCCGGCAGCACCGAAGTGGCCACCATCCGCAGCCTGCAGGCTGAAAAACTGTCCGATACCCAGCTCAAGTGGCAGGTGCTGGTGATCCAGCCCGTTAAAGACGCGCCGAATTTCAACGGAAAACTGGACGTAACGCTCCATGGAACTCAAGCCGGGAAGCCCTGGTCGTTAACTTTGCCCGGAGGTCCGCAAACTTTACAGTTCAAACAGTACCGCCGTGTGGAAGGTGTCCTCGACTTGCCCCCCTTGACCGTGGTACAAACTGTTACAGCTAAAGTCATTGAAGGAACGGCGGTCCGATCCGTCCAAACTGTCAAACTCTGACTTCAGCCACCCCATTCCCCCGCCCGTCCACTCGCGTTGCCCGACGCTCCCGCCACAGGAAATCTGTTTATGTTTGGAAAAAAGAAGCAGCCGCCCATCAAAAGCCTGATTGCCCAGGGCAGCTGCATTGAAGGCAACCTGAAGTTCACTGACGGCCTGCGCATCGACGGTGAGGTGATTGGCGACATTCGCGCTGCCGACGGCGGCAGCATCCTGGTGATCAGCGAATCCGCCACGGTGACGGGCTCCATCCATGCCGACCATGTCATCATCAACGGCCGTGTGATGGGTCCCGTTCATGCTTCCGAGTTGCTTGAGCTGCAGCCCAAGGCCAAGATCGAAGGCGACGTGTCTTACAAGGCGCTTGAAATGCACCAGGGCGCCGTCATCTTTGGACAACTGCGCCCCACCACCCATCCTGAGCTGGAAGAAAAACCGACGCTCAAGCTGGCCGCCAACAATATCTGAAGCGGCAGGGTTGGCAAGGTAGTGAGCGCTCACAAGTAGGCGCCCAAGCTATCACGCATGGGCGGTATGGTTGATTGAATTGCTGTACTATTTGCCTATCAGAGCCGACAAGGCTCCGGGGCTGCAAGCCTCGAACCGCGAACCCGGGGTTCGCATCCGTTTCGCTTTAGTTGCCTAAATGTATTGGAGTTCACATGAGTGCCGTTGCTGAAATTGCCCCCACCGAAATGCCCGCACCTTTTGTCTTCACCGACAGCGCCGCATCCAAGGTGGCTGAGCTGATCGCCGAAGAAGGCAATCCGGACCTGAAACTGCGCGTGTTTGTGCAGGGCGGCGGCTGCTCCGGTTTCCAGTACGGTTTCACCTTTGACGAAATCACCAACGAAGACGACACCACCATGACCAAAAATGGCGTGTCGCTGCTGATTGATGCCATGAGCTACCAGTACCTGGTGGGCGCCGAGATTGACTACAAGGACGACCTTGAAGGCGCGCAGTTCGTCATCAAAAACCCCAACGCCACCAGCACCTGCGGTTGCGGATCCAGCTTCTCTGCCTGAGGCGCATCCCGACGCCCCGCTTTAAAAGCCGCCCCCGAGGCGGCTTTTTGCTGCCCGTTCCTTTTCTTTACGCCGTTCATCTCTCCATCACCTTCAACGCGGTGAACCAAGTTCGCCCCTTTGCCTCTCTCTTTCATGCAGTCCGAAGAAAAATCATTGCGCATGTTGCTCTGGCTGGTGGCCATCGGCTTCTTTATGCAAACGCTGGACGCCACCATCGTCAACACCACCTTGCCGGCCATGGCCCGCAGCTTCGGCGAAAGCCCCCTGCGCATGCAGTCTGTCGTGGTGGCGTATTCGCTCACCATGGCCATGCTGATTCCCGCTTCGGGCTGGATTGCCGACCGCTTCGGCACGCGGCGGGTGTACGTGGGGGCGATTTCACTGTTTGTTCTCGGCTCGATTGCCTGCGCGCTGTCGGCCAACCTGATGCAACTCGTCGCGGCCCGGGTGGTGCAGGGAATGGGCGGGGCGCTGTTGCTGCCGGTAGGCCGGCTGGCCGTGCTGCGGGCTTTTCCGCGCGAGCGCTTTTTGCAGGCCATGAGTTTTATCGCCATTCCAGGCCTGGTCGGCCCGCTGATCGGCCCCACGCTGGGTGGCTGGCTGGTCGAGGTGGCCACCTGGCACTGGGTATTCCTGATCAACATCCCGGTCGGCCTGCTGGGCGGAATGGCCACGGTGCTTTATATGCAGGACAACCCCCGGCTGGATGTGCCGCGCTTTGACCTGGCGGGCTATCTGTTCCTGGCTTTCGGCATGGTGGCGGTGTCTCTGGCGGTCGACGGGCTGTCGGGCCTGGGTCTGAAGCAGGCGAGCGTGCTGGTGCTGCTGGTGTTTGGCATGGCCAGCCTCACGGCCTACTGGCTGCATGCCGCCAAGCGGCCCGACCCGCTGTTTTCGCCCAAGCTCTTTTCCATTCCCACGCTCAGCATCGGCTTGCTGGGCAATCTGTTTTCGCGCCTGGGCAGCTCGTGCATGCCCTTCCTGGTGCCGCTGGTGCTGCAGGTCAGCCTGGGCTACTCGCCGCTACAGGCCGGCATGATGATGGTGCCCGTCGCCGTGGCCAGCATGCTGACAAAACGCATCACTACGCCACTCATCACGCGCTACGGCTATCGCAAGGTGCTCGTGACCAACACCGCGCTGGTGGGGCTGACGATGGCCAGTTTTGCCTTCATCACACCGGCCCAGCCGCTGTGGCTGCACATCCTGCAGCTGGCCTGTTTTGGCGCGGTCAACTCCATGCAGTTCACTGCGATGAATACCGTCACGCTGCGCGACCTGGACAGCAGCATGGCCAGCAGCGGCAACAGCCTGCTGTCCATGGTGCAGATGCTGGCGATGAGTATGGGCGTCGCTGCAGCCGGTGCGGTGCTGGCTGCATTCACTGGCGTTTTTAGCGCCGGCGAGGCGGTGCAGACGCTGCACTCGTTTCAGGCGACGTTTGCGGCGATGGGGCTGATCACGCTCGCATCAGCGGGGATTTTTTGGCAGCTGTCGCCGCAGGTGAGGGTGGTGAAGAAGGCCGAGGCTACCGAGGCTTCCGGGCAAGGATAAATTTTTTCAAGCCTTTTTGGCCTCTAGCCCAATCATCACGTGGGGTGGCGGCTCCTGAATTGATAGCAAATTCGTCTCTTCACCCCTTCACCCAATTCACCAAAAACACGCCTGCCACCGCCGTCACCCCACCCACCAGCAAACTGACACTCAACGCTTCTCCCAAAATCAGCCACCCCAGCAGCACCCCAAAAATCGGCACCAGGTTGTTAAACACCACAGTCCGCGCCGCGCCCAGTTGCCGTATCCCCTCGTAGTACCAGACAAAGGCCACAGCCGTGCCGAACACCCCGAGGAAGACGAGGCCCGCCCACACTTCCGGCGTGAATGACGCGGCATGCACATGGGGGATGTCGCGCAGGGCGAGCAGGCCCAAAAACAGCGTGCCCCAGATGGCCGCCCACAGCGTGGCCAGCACGGGTGACAGGCCTTGCAGCAGCTTGCGGCCCAGCAGCGTGTACACCGCCCAGGCGCACACTGCGCCGAACATCGACAACTCACCTTTGCCCAGCGACTGTGCGATCTGTGACAAATCTCCCCGCGTCACCACCACCCACACGCCCAGCAAGGCAAGCGCCACGCCCAGCCACCGCGTGGCCGACAGCCGGTCGCCCAGCAGCGCGGCGGCGATCAGCAGTGTGACCACCGGGTTGAGGGCGATGATCAGCGAGGTGCGGCCGGCCGGCAGCACTGACAGCGCGGTGAAAAACAGCAGGTTGTAAATAAGGATGCCGGTCGCGCCCAGCGCCATGGTGCCCAGCAACTGGCGCCATGTGATGCGTGTGATGGCGCGCAGGCCTTCGGTGAAATGCAACGCCGCCAGCAGCGCCAGCGTGGCAAATACAAAACGGATAAAGCCGGCAGTGGCGGGCGGCAAATGCGCCGAGATTACGCGCCCGGCGATAAAAGTGCCGCCCCATAGGACCGGCACGCAGGTCAGGCGCAGGTAAAGGGTCCAGAGTTTGTTGCCCGAGGGCGCGGTGGTAGACGCCAGAGTTGCGGGGGATGTGGCAGTGGCTGTCGTCATTTTTTTGGGGGGCTGAAGTTGGTGGAAAGAGGTAAATGCGGTAGATTGGATCCATGAGATTAATTGTTAAATCACTCACTCACAAATGAGCCTTCACTCATACCCATCATGACCCTGGCCCAACTCGAAGTACTGATCACCCTGGACGAATGCCGCAGTTTTTCGCGCGCGGCGATGCGGCTGGGCACCACGCAGTCGGCCGTCAGCCACGCCCTGCGCGCGCTGGAGACGCAGTTCGGCGTCAAGCTCGCGCAGCGCGATGCGTCCGGCGTGACGATGACCGACGCCGGCGAGCGCCTGCTGCTGCGCGCACGCGAAATGACGGCCCTGGCTGCCACCATGACGCAGGAACTGGGTGATGCGAAGGAGCTGAAAACCGGTACGCTGCGCATCGGGTCCTTCGGCCCCACCTCCACCGTCAACTTGCTGCCGCCCTTGTTGGCCGCGTTCAAAAAACGCCACCCCGGCGCGCAGGTGCGCATTGAAGAAGAGAGCGACGAAGTGATCGACGACTGGCTGCTGCAAAAGCGCGTCGAGCTCGGCTTTGTCGTGGTGCCCGACGAGCGCTTTGAGGTGCTGCCGCTGGTGCAGGACGAGTTTGTCGCCATCTTGCCGGCAGGCCATCCGCTGGCCAAACACAAGGCTGTGCCCATCAGTGCGCTGACGGGGCTGGACTTCGTATTGACCGAAGCCGGCTGCGGCCCGGTCATCGTGCCCATCCTGCAAAAGAACATCGCGCTGCCGAAAGTGCTGTACCACTTCACGCAGATCATCTCCATCCTGCAGTTTGTGCAGCAGGGGCTGGCGGTGTCGGTCGCGGCTCGCCTGGCGCTGCCCGATGCGCCGCCGGGGGTGGTCTACCGCCCGCTGCTGCCCACGCAGCCGCGCACAGTGGGGCTGGCCTGCCTGGACGTCGCCAAACTCTCGCCGCTCGCGCGGGCCTTTTGGGACCTGGCGAGCGAGCAGGCTAGGGCGCGGAAGAACATTGCCGGCAAGGCAGAAACGCGGACGCGTTCAAAGCTGGTCGAGGCATAAGGGGTAGGGTCTCAATTGGCGTCAGGCCGCGACGTGAGTTTCACGCCGGCGGTGCTGTGACGCTTTGACACATCTTCGGCCTCGCGGCGTCATTTCATCAATGCCGGATTGCTATCTATTTGATAGCTATAGGCGTATATGTACATTGGGCTGCAGGCCATTTTTTCATGAATTTCTAGGGCTGATGGCATCATCTCGCGCCGCAGATACCGCGGTCCGCGCCCGTCCCCCCATCAAGTACCATCAGCCCAACCATAAGCGGGCATAGCATCTTCGCAGTATGTAACAAGAGAAGAGGGAGGGTGGGTCATGATCATCTGGAGCATTTTTTGGGGCGCCGTCCTGGGCTGGATGTGGCCGGGCTATGGCGACTTCGGTGTCTTTCTGGGCGCCTTCCTCGGCTTCTTTGCCGGGTTTTCGCTGCGTTGGGTGGTGCGGTCTGAAGTCGCCGCCGCGCAGAAGAAACATCCGCAAGCCATTGCTGCGCAGACATCTGCCGGCACGGCGCCTGCCGCCAAGCGGGCGGTTGAAACGAAACTCGAAGACGACGGCGGCTTCAAGGATTTTGAAGACACCAACCCGCTGCTCGCCGCACCGCCGCCAGCAACATTGCCACGGCCTGCCACCGCCGCCGACAACGAAGTTGCCTGGGCCGGTGAACTTGCCCCCAACGGCCTGCCGCGTGCGCAAGCTGCCCCGGCCGCCGTGGCCGCGGCACCCAAAGCCGTCACACGGCCTGCCCCCGCACCCGCACAACCCAACGCGATCGAGCAAGCCCTCACGGCGGCGCAGAACTGGTTCCTCGGCGGCAACACCATCGTGCGCGTGGGCCTGGTGATTTTGTTCATCGGCCTGTCATTCCTGGCGCGCTACGCCGCATCGGCCGGGCTGTTGCCGGTGGAGTTCCGCCTGGCCGCCATCGGCGCGGCCGCCATTGCGCTGCTGGCCGTGGGTTTTCGCAAGCGCCACGACAAACCCGGCTTTGCGCTGGCGCTGCAGGGCGCCGGCGTGGCGGTGATGTACCTCACGGTGTTCGCGGCGTTTCGCCTCTATGGCCTGCTGGACCCGCTGCCGTCGTTCGCGCTGATGATCATCGTCTGCGCCCTCAGCTGCGCGCTGGCGCTGCTGCAAAACTCCCGCGCGCTGGCGGTGGCGGCGTTCGCCGGCGGCTTTGCCGTGCCGCTGTTGCTGTCGACAGGGCAGGGCAGCCACGTCGGGCTCTTCAGCTATTACACGGTGCTCAACCTCGCCATCCTGTTCATTGCCTACAAGCGCTCCTGGCGCATCCTGAACGTGGTGGGTTTTATCGCCACCTTCGGCGTGGCCACCGCGTGGGGCGTGCTCAAGTACGTGCCCGAGCATTACGCCAGCGCGCAGCCTTTCCTCATCGGCTTTGTGCTGATCTACCTCTTCACCGCCATCCTTTATGCGCGCAACACGCCGACCAAGCTGGGCAACGCGGTCGACACCATGCTGGTGTTCGGCACGCCACTGGCCGGCTTCGGCCTGCAGGCCGGGCTGGTGCGGGGCATGGAACTGGGCACGGCGTTTTCGGCGTTGGGCTTTGCCGCGCTCTACCTGTTGACGGCGATGGTGCTGGTGCGCCGCGCGCTGGCCAATTACCGCCTGCTCATCGAATGTTTTATCGCCGTGGGGGTGGGCTTTGCCACGCTGGCGGTGCCGCTGGCGCTTGACGCGAAGTGGACCTCGGCCGTCTGGGCGCTCGAAGGCGCGGGCGCCTTCTGGGTCGGCATGCGGCAGGCGCGCTGGATGCCGCGCGCCTTCGGCCTGCTGTTGCAGGGCGTGGCGGCGATGGCGTTTTTGGGCGGGCTTGACGATGCAGGCGCGCTGGGCCGCCACGTCTCGGCCATTCCTTTCGGCAACCCGGCCTTTATCGGCGCCATGCTGATCGCGCTGCCGGCGCTGCAGCTGGCCTGGTGGCTGCGCAAGCCCTTGCCGCACAGCGAGTCTTCGTGGGCCAAGGCTTATGCCGGCGTGGAGTCGCAACTCGGCACACCTGTTTACCTCTACGGCTTCTTTTTCTGGTGCCTGGCCTGGCTGCTCGAAGTCGGCCGCCGCGTGCCGGCGCTGCAAGCCGGTGAGATGCCGCAGCATGTCTTCAATGACCGCACTACCGGCCTGCTGATGATGCTGGCGGTCGTTGCCAGTGCGGCCCTGTCGATGCTGCTGGGCCTGAAGAAACAGTGGGCCGTGGCCACCTGGCCCGCACGCATCACGGTGGGTGTGCTGGCGCTGGGTTATGTGGCGCAGGCGGGTGAGGGCTACCGCGTGCTGGCCACGCCGGCATGGGCCGTGTGGCCGGCGGCGCTGGTGCTGCACTACTGGATGCTGCGGCAGACCGACCGCCAGGCTCTGGCCGCCAGTTCCGCAAACGGTGCGGCTGGTACATCGCCTTACGGCTTCCTGCATGCCGCCAGCGCGTGGCTGGTGACCTTCTTGCTGGCAGACTGCCTGTGGTCGGGCATCGGCAAGGCCGAGCTCTGGCGCACCTCGTGGGCTGGCGTGGTCTTGCTGGTCAGCGCCATCGCGGTGCTGATGCTGCTGGTTTTGTGGGCGGGCCGGGCCAACACCGCGGCCTTGCGTTCCGGTGCGAAGTGGCCGCTCAATCCGCACGCGCAGGCTTACTACTGGTATGCCGCCTTGCCGCTGGCGGTGCTGGTGTTCTGGGGCGCTTTCGCCGCCTCGATCACTTCGTCGGGCCACACTGCGCCGCTGCCTTACATCCCGCTGCTTAACCCGACCGACCTGACGCTGGCGCTCGCGCTGGGTGCGCTGGTGTTCTGGCGCCGCGTGCTGGTCACGGCCGCGCCGCCACCGGGCAATGCGGGCTGGGTCACCGGCCGCAACGCTCTGGTGGCGCTGGCGCTGCTGGTGTTTGTCGCCGTCAACACCGTGTGGCTGCGCGTGGCGCACCACTTCTTCGGCGTGCGCTGGGACGCCGACGCGCTCTTCGGCAGCTTCGTCGTGCAAACCGGTTATGCCATCTTGTGGACGCTGCTCGCACTCACACTCATGGTGCTGGCGCACCGGCGCGTACAACGGCCGCTGTGGCTGGTGGGCGCGGGCCTGCTCGGTTTGGTCGTCGTCAAGCTGCTGTTGATTGACCTGTCTAACGCCGGCGGCGCCGAACGCATCATCGCGTTCATCGTCGTGGGTATTTTGATGCTGGTGGTCGGCTACTTTGCGCCGCTGCCGCCCAAGGCGCCCAGCGCGCTTGCAGACGATGCCGCGCCGCCAGATGCCGTTGAACTGAAAGAGGCCCAGTCATGAGAATGCCGATGCAAATGAACACGCGATTTTTACGGCTTGCCTTGTCTGCCGCGCTGGCCGCACCCATGGTGGTGCTGGCCGCCGATGCGCCCGATGCGGGCAATGCGAAGTCGTACGCCATCCGCATTCCGGTCGCGGCTGTGCCCGACGCACCGCTGCAGCGCCTGCTGCTGCCGGCCGAGGCATTGGTGCGCCTGCAAAACGCGGGATACGCAGACCTGCGCCTCTTCAACGCCGCGGGCCAGCCCGTGCCCATGGCGCTGGCAGAGGTGCCCACCACCAACGCCACCGAAGAAAAACAGGTCAAGCTGCCGGCTTATCCCATCCTGGGCAACGCGTCAGCCACAGTGGCGGGCTTGGAAGGTATGTCGCTGCGCATTGAAGAGCGCCAGGGCCGCCGCGTGGTGCAGCTCAACACCAACGGCAGTACGACAACAACAACCGGCACTGCATCGCAACAAAAGGTGCTGGGCGCGTTGCTAGACGCGCGCGCCGTCAACCTGCCTGCGGTGCGCCTTACGCTCGACGCCGATTTGCCCGTCGGCCAGCCCATCACCTTCAACGTGCAGGCCAGCAAAGACCTGAAGAGCTGGCGCGCCCTGGCCGACACAGTGCTGTACCGTGCCGATGCATCCGCCCCCGCCGCCAGCCTGGGCGACAGCAGCCTGGCGCTCTCGATGGCCGAACTCAAAGACCACTACCTGCGCATCACCTGGGGCGACGCCGCCGTCACGCTGCGCGGCGCCACGCTGGTCACGTCGCGCAACACCGCCACGCGTGAACGCATCAACGCCACCATGGCCGCGCCTGCGATGGCCGGCCCGCGCGAGCTGAGTTTTGCCTTGCCCTTTGCCACGCCCGTTGCAGCGCTGAAGATCACACCCAAAGACGCCAACGTGCTGGTGCCCGTGCGCGTGCTGGGCCGCAATGACCGCAACCAGCCCTGGTCCTTGCTGGCCACGGCGGTGGTCTACCGGCTCACCACGGCAGGCAAAGAACAAACCAGCGGCCCGGTCGAACTGCAAGGCGCATCAGTGCGCGAAGTGAAGATCGAAGCCGACGCCAAGACGCCGGGCTTTGCCGCCGCGCCCGACATCGTCTTGCAGTTCGAGCCCGCGCAGCTCGTCTTCCTGGCCAGCGGGCGGGGGCCCTTCACTTTGGCCGCAGGGCTGGCAGGCCCGGCGGGCGCTGCTGGCGCCTTTCTGCCCATGGCCAGTTTGATCCCCGGCTACAAAGCGTCGCAAGAAAACGCGCTGCCTCTTGCCAAAGCTGATGTGTCCAAAGCCGAAGCCAGCGGCGGCAACGCCAGCCTGGCCGGCCCGCTGGTCGCCGCGCAGGCGCCGGGCGACGGCATCCCCACCCGCACGCTGGTGCTGTGGGCCATCTTGCTGGCAGGTGCGTTGGCGCTGGGCGCCATGGCCTGGGTGCTGATGAAGCAGACCAAACGGCCACCAGCACAAGGTCAATAACGCTGTTTGGTTGCACCGCTCAGTACTAGATGCTATTAATTCAGGAGCGCCTAGCCTATGTCCCTATTGGGCTAGAAGCACTTTTGGCTCAAACTTTGCACGCTTGGTGCTGAAGAAGGCTTTCACGTTTCGCACATTCGCATCGCTGGTAAACAGCCGCTGCGCCAGCGCCAGGTAGCGCGGCATGTCGGCCACATGCACCACCAGTACAAAGTCCGGCCCCGGTGAGACGCGGTAGCACTGCTGCACGGCGTCGTCCTGCACCACGCGCGCTTCAAACGCCTCTTGCTGCTCGGCGCCCTGCCGCTCGAGCGTAATTTCGACCAGCGCCGTCAGCCCGTGGCCGGTGATGGCGGCCAGCTTGTCGGTGCTCAGCACGGCAATCTCGCGCTCCACCAAACCCGCATCGCGCAGGCGCTTGACGCGGCGCAGGCAGGTGGGCGGCGAGATGTGCGTACGCTCGGCCAACGCTTGGTTGCTCAGTGAAGCATCGGTTTGCAGGCTGTCGAGCAGTTTCAGATCCGTCTCATCTATGGCGATTTGTTCCATAACCTAATGTTAAATGAAATTAAATTCAATGAATGCGTTTTTGTGAAATTAAATTCCAAATACCGGTAAAAATCAATCACATAAGAAAGCATCAAGTCCGTAGCATCCACTCATTGATCTTTTCAGGAGACTTCCCATGTGCGGCATCGTTGCTTCCGTTTCGACGCGAAATATTGTTCCCATCCTGGTGCAGGGCCTGCAGCGCCTTGAGTACCGCGGTTATGACTCTTGCGGCGTGGCGGTGTATGCCGGCGGCCTGAAGCGCGCACGCAGCACCTCCCGCGTGGCCGAGCTGCAAGAACAAGTCGCCCACGACAAGCTCGAAGGCGGCACCGGCATTGCCCATACCCGCTGGGCCACCCACGGCGCACCGGCCGTGCACAACGCCCACCCGCACTTCAGCCACGGCAGCGGCGACGGCGCCACCGCGCGCGCCGGCAAGGTTGCGCTGGTGCACAACGGCATCATCGAAAACTACGAAGAACTGCGTGCCGGCCTCAAGGCCAAGGGCTACGCCTTTGAAAGCCAGACCGACACCGAAGTCATCGTGCATCTGATGGACAGCCTGTACGACGGCGATTTGTTTGAAGCCCTGAAGGCCACCGTCGCGCAACTGCACGGCGCCTACGCCATTGCCGCCTTCTGCAAAGACGAGCCGCACCGCGTCGTCGGCGCGCGCGCCGGCTCGCCGCTCATCCTGGGCGTGGGCAAAGACAAAGAAAAGTCCGAGAACTTTCTCGCCAGCGACGCCATGGCCCTGGCCGGCGTCACCGACCAGATCGTCTACCTCGAAGAAGGCGACATGGTCGACATCCAGCTCGGCAAATACTGGGTCGTCGGCAAAGACGGCAAGCCCGCGCAGCGCGACGTCAAAACCGTGCAGGCCCACAGCGGCGCCGCAGAGCTCGGCCCCTACCGCCACTACATGCAAAAAGAAATCTTCGAGCAGCCACGCGCCATTGCCGACACGCTCGAAGGTGTCGAAGGCATAGTCCCCGAGCTGTTTGGCGACGAAGCCTTCCGCGTCTTCAAAGATATTGATTCGGTACTCATCCTCGCCTGCGGCACCAGCTACTACAGCGGCTGCGCCGCCAAGTACTGGCTCGAGTCGATTGCCGGCATCCCCACCCAAGTCGAAGTGGCCAGCGAATACCGTTACCGCAGCTCCGTGCCCAACCCGAAATCCCTCGTTGTCACTATCACCCAAAGCGGTGAGACTGCCGACACATTGGCTGCACTGCGCCACGCCCAAAGCCTGGGCATGACGCAAACCCTCACCATCTGCAATGTGTCGACGTCTGCCATGGTGCGCGAATGCAAGCTCGCCTACATCACCCGCGCCGGCGTTGAGATCGGTGTCGCCTCCACCAAAGCCTTCACCACCCAGCTTGCAGGCCTCTTCCTGCTCACACTCGCCCTGGCACAAAGCAAAGGCAAGCTCACAGACGAAGAAGAAGCCGGCCACCTCAAAGCCATGCGCCACCTGCCCGCAGCCCTGCAAGCCGTGCTGGCGCTAGAGCCGCAGGTCATCAGCTGGGCCGAAGACTTCGCCAAGATGGAAAACGCACTTTTCCTGGGCCGTGGCCTGCATTACCCCATCGCACTCGAAGGCGCACTGAAGCTCAAAGAGATCAGCTACATCCACGCCGAGGCCTACCCCGCCGGTGAACTCAAACACGGCCCCCTGGCGCTAGTCACCAGCGAGATGCCCGTCGTCACCGTCGCCCCCAACGACGCATTGCTCGAAAAACTCAAAAGCAATATGCAGGAAGTCCGCGCCCGCGGCGGCGTCCTCTACGTATTGGCAGACGCAGACAGCCACATCGAAAGCGGTGAAGGCCTGCACGTGATCCGCATGCCCGAACACTACGGCGCGCTGAGCCCGCTGCTGCATGTGGTGCCGCTGCAGCTGCTGGCGTATCACACGGCTGTGGCGCGCGGGACGGATGTGGACAAACCAAGAAACCTGGCTAAATCCGTCACTGTGGAGTGACGGATTTAGGGCGGCATGCAATGCTATTCCGCGCAATTAAAGTCGTAAACAGGTTATTAAAGTCGTAAACACGGCGCTAGCATCCATGCGGGTTTGCGGGCTGTTGGATATTTGAGACGGATTTCTAAAGTCGTAAACACGTACTTCCGAAGAAGTTCTTCTGCCAACAATGGCAATATGTAGCCCTCGCTAGCTAGCGAGTTCTCTTGCTGGCGTGCGATGCGCAGGCGATTACCGGCAAATGACTCCTCCATAGAGGTCGCTCCGCAAGACGCTCCACAAAATGGAGTCGTACATGGTTCTGGAACTGGGCATCTTCTGATCTGCAAGCTCAAGTGCGCAACAAGCGGTGCTTTTACCGTTCCCGATTGGGCTCATGCCCCTCCATTGCTTGTTTTCGGATGCGCTGCGGTTGCATATATCCTATCTGCGCTTTGTTCGTTTCGAGAACTGTAGGACTCCATCCAGCTCCTTGAGCCCGCCATCATCCTCTAGTGGCTTTGCCGAGAATGTGTTAACTGGCTCTTCTGGGCCGCTATCGCCGTCAAACCAAAGCAGTGCGAAGGTTTCGTCATACTCGGGATAGTGCTTGGCCAGCTCGATAAGGTCATAACCTTGAGGCCAGTCTTGGAACCATACGTCTTGGGAAACATCTGAAGATTCGCCGGAACGTTCACTATCCTTCACTAACTGGTGGGCTACGGAGCCGCCAGGGATAGGCGATTTCGGCACGATCCAAGCGTTCAGCGTGCGCAGAGTTGCAGAGCGCGAAGCGTGGCGAATGACACTGGAGTTCATCGTGACGAAAGCACAGGGGTAGTCTGTAACAGCGGCCACGCGCGAGGCCGTAGCAGAAAACGAGGTCACATACTTGGCTCGAAGCCGCTCAACCAACTCAAAAGAAGGCTCCGCCTTATCCACATCGGCTTTGAATTGTTCATACGGCATTAGTAGCTCAGCCGCGAACATGTCACAGGCAATTTCGTTGTCTTCACGTTTAGCGTAAGACCAAGGCGGAGTCTCTTTGTGATTGGAGCTGAGATCAAGCACGATATGCCCGATCTCATGGCAGGCGGAAAATCTCTGGCGCTCTCGTCGTTCCAGCTCATTCACAATGATGGTTGACGTGCCATCTCGTTTGGTTAACGTGTAGCCGGAGTCGCCTTCGCTCATCTCCTCGGTTTTCAGCTTGGCCTTGACCTTCTGGATGTAAACCGACAGATTCGTATCGATTCTGGACAAATCCAGACCCACCATAAACTGGCGCGCCTTGTTACGGATATCCAGTTCGTCGACCACGTCAGTCCTCGAACGCTTTGCGCACGCGAGCTTCGATGGTTTCCATGTCGGGGCGCGCGCCACCGCGGTGCCGCATGCTGGCACCCATCTCAAACATCTCAGCGGTCATGTCGGTGCCCAGTGTGTACTCCACCCAGTCAGGGTTGGCCTCATTGGCCGTCAGCCATTGCGCCATCTCGATTTCTCGTTGATCGGCTTTAAGAACGCGTAGTAGCCGAGTCAGTAGATCGTCGGAGGGCGACTGCTTTTCGCCGGTTTCCAGGCGATAGATATACGTGTGATCGATATCCGCGAGCTGTCCCAGCTCGCGGGAGGACAGGTCTCGGGCTTCGCGCAATTTACGCAAAAGCAACCCTAGGCCGGACTGCGCCATTAAATAATTCCTTCCACGCCAAAAAAAGGCGTACACTGTTGCCTATGCAAGCAACATATTACAAATTTACCAATGAATTCGCCATTCTGGTGAATCGCGAAGTCGTTGCTTACTCAGGCAGTAACTATGCCATCCCAGCACAGATTCTGCAAGGGGCGGGCCATCGTCTGCCAAGTGTAAAGCGGTCATTTCCTGGTCGGTGTGGTGGCGCCGACGGTGACCCACCGTCTGACCTCAAGTCTATTTAAGGAGTTCGCATGCCCGGCGCCTATGCTCATATCGCGGTTGTCAATGACGCCCAGAAGCGCGCCGACTCGGCAGGGTTGCGCGAAGACACGCTGGTCAGCCTTGGGCTCTACCTGAAGTACGCGGAGTTGGGTGCTGTCAGCCCGGACTACCCCTACTTGACCCTCAAAAGCGGACAAAAGAGGTGGGCGGACGCCATGCACTACACCCGCAATGCTTCGCTGCTGCGGGTTGGCGTGGCTACCGTAGCGAAACTGCCACCCAGTATCCGACCTAAAGCCACAGCCTGGCTACTGGGCTTTGCGGCCCACATGGTCACCGATATGACCATCCATCCCGTCGTTGAACGCCGGGTTGGCCCTTACCAGGGAAACGAAGGTGAACATCGGCGCTGCGAGATGCACCAGGACGCTTTCATTTTCCCCCGGGTGATGAATGTTGGCGACACCGGCCTGTCGGAGCATCTGGCTACGGGCATCGCCGCGTGCCACGCAGCAGACGACGAAGACGAGATTGATCCCGCTGTCGGCCAGGTGTGGCTGGCGATGCTGGCTGCTGCTTATCCCGAAGATCTGACAGAGGGGCCACCATTGCCCGGTGCTTGGCACTGCGGTTTCCGGGACATTTTGGCGGCGATGGCCGGCGCCAATCACTTATTTCCTTTTGCGCGCCATGTCAGCGCAGAGCTGAATCTCGCCTATCCCACGGAAAGTTCGATCGACACGAGCTACACCCTGCAGCTGCGAACGCCCGAAGGTCTCATGGACTACCAGGCCATTTATGAACGCGCCAGGAGCAATGTCCTGGCCGTCTGGAAAGGTCTCGACGATGCGCTGATTGAGGGCGGGTCGAATGCCTTGGACGGGCTTGAGGACTGGAATCTCGACACCGGTCGTAGTGTGCAAACAGGAAAGCTCGTTTTTTGGAGGGAATCGGCATGAAAAACATCTACAAGATCATCGCGGTACTAGCCGTCTGCCTGGTTACTGCCTGCGCGACGCAGCCAAGTGCTCAGGAAATGAACTACCTGGCCTCTGCTCTGACGAAGGTCTCCGCTGCGGTGGATGCCACCGTCCGTTATCGCCGCGCGGCCGACGGGTTGCCTGAAGCGGAGTTGCTGCAACTCTCAACAGCTCATGACCCAGCGCTAATGAAGCCTTTCAGTGGTTTGACGATACGCGTGCTGCGCGATGGTCGTGACTCGGCTGTCTTGGTGTGTGAGGCACGGGGCGGCAAGGCCTTGCTGGAGGACGCAGGTTGCACCGCAAAGCTGGACCAACACCGCTGGAACAGCGGAGGCGTTGATCGCTGCGAATTCACACTCGATATCAAAAAAATCTGCGCACGGTAACGCAATTAAAAAGAGGAAAAGCAAATGCCTAAAAACATCATCATCTTCTCGGACGGCACCGGCCAGGCTGGCGGATTGAAGCCGGACCAGAATCTGAGCAACATCTACAAACTGTTTCGCGCCGCCCGTCACGGACCGGAAAGCCCAATCAACCCGGCTGAGCAAATCGCGTTTTATGACGCGGGACTGGGCACGGAGACTGATGAAGGCAAGATTCCTTTCCGGCCGGTGCAGAAGTTCCGAAAAATCTGGAGCGCTGCTACGGGCACAGGGATCAGCCGCAACATTGCCGACTGCTACGAGGCGATCCTCAAGCATTACGAGCCGGGCGATCGGGTTTTCCTCTTCGGTTTTAGCCGTGGCGCCTACACCGCCAGGTGCGTCGGCGGCGTCATGTCCTTGTGCGGAGTGCCTTCCCACGCCGCCGACGGCAGTCCTCTACCCCGCTTTGGCAAAAACCTTCGCCGGATTGCCGATGAAGCAGTTTCGCAGGTTTACGAACACGGTTCAGGCAGCGATAAGCCTGAGCGGAAGGACGAGCGGCTGGAAAAAGCACGACGCTTTCGGGAGAAATATGGCAGCCAAAATGATGCCGGTCAGTCGAACGTGGTGCCGTACTTTATCGGCGTCTTCGACACAGTGGCGGCGCTGGGCGCTCCCGGACCACGTCGCCTCCTGATGGGCTTGAGCCTCGCGGCGTTTGTCGGTTTGACGACCGCAGCGGCCGCTGGCATTGTCTCACTCATGCCTTGGTTTAGCTTCTGGCCTGCATTCTGGGCGTTCACCGGCGCCATCGCTCTCGCATTGATAGCGGGATACGTGAACACCAGCGTCAAGACGATCAAGGACTTTCCCCACAAAGGCAACTTCAGCTGGCACATCGCCGCCTGGCGCTTCCGCTTTTATGACAACTCGCTCAACACGCGCGTCCGTTATGCACGCCATGCGCTGGCTATTGACGAGACGCGCAAGGACTTTGCTCGCGTACCGTGGGCCACACTTGGAGAATGGCCTGCGCGGCCGGGCGAGCCGGAGTGGCTGCAGCAAGTCTGGTTTGCCGGTAATCACTCAGATATTGGCGGAAGCTACGCAGAAGATGAGTCGCGGCTGTCGGACATTACCTTGAAATGGATGGCCGAGCAGGCAACCGGGCTTCCGCATCCGCTGCAGATTGACGGAACCAAGCTGCACACCTTTCCGGACGCCGGAGGCATGCAGCATTGCGAGGTGAGCAGCATGAACGAGGCCCACGCTTGGGCTGGCCGCTTCCTGGATGAAGAACCGCGCGAAATCAATGTCCAGGCAGTCCTGCATCCCACGGTCATGACACGCCTGGCGTTGCCTGGGGTCCTTCACTACGGCCGGCGCCGGGAATACCGCCCGGGCAACCTAGCGGGGCACACCAAGCTGGATCAGTTCTTCAGCAAGAAGCCCGAAGCCTCGGCTTGAGGCGATCGATCAACGCAATGTGAAAGGTAGCCACCATGCACCGCGATCCTCTTCCCATGCCCTTGAAGCGGCAACTCTCTCGCGTCTCATCCCCGAAGTTTTTCTATCTGGCGGATGCCATCGCCAAATATAACGAGCCCACGCAAACACAGCTGGATGCGATGGAGCGCTCTTATGGCGCGACAGGCAGCTACGTCATGGAATCGGAAGAATTTCGCGATTTAACGATCGCCGTGCATGCGCAGGGATCACGAGTCATCGGCACCCTTACTCGGCCAACAAAATGGCGCCCTGATGGCTTTGACATCGACGTAGTGATCCGGCTGCGGCATGCGGCCAACCTTGTGTATGGTGACAATCCCGCCAAGCTGCTCAACGACCTGTATACGGTGCTCAAGCGTTACGCCGAGATGCATGGACTGGGAATTACCAGGTGGGAGCGTTGCATTACGCTGGAATATGCTGATGGCATGCGTGCGGACATCACGCCGATCATTGAAGATCCCCTGTTTAGCATCCTCCACGGCGAGACCCACGCCAAAGTGCCGGACCGAAAACTTCATTTGTTTGAGCCAAGTAATCCAATGGGCTTGGCCAATGCCTTCAACGATGCTGCACGGATTAGCCCGTTGTTCACCACAACCAAGCTGGCGAGCTTCTCCGAGGCGGCGGCGCGTGGTGATATGTTGCCGCTGCCGGATGCAGACGAAGTCCTCAATCGCCTCCTCGCCCGTCTGGTGCAGTTGCTCAAGTTGCACCGCAATGTAGCGTTCGGTGTCCCGACGGACGGGCCGGACTTCGCGCCCAGGTCCATATTCCTCACCTCATTGGCCGCAGCGGCCTACGCGTTGCGCGCGCCCATTGCGCATGAAAGTCCGTTGGATCTGCTTCTGGATATTGTGGACACCATGCCGCTGTGCTTCGAGCGGCACCAGTTGGCCAGCGGCGGGGAGTTCTGGAATTTGCCTAACCTCACAGCGCCGGGTGACAACCTTGCCAGTGGAATGAACACCTCTGAGCGGCAGGCGGCCTTTGCCAACTGGCATTCCCTGCTAACCAATCATCTGCAGCAAATTCTGCAGTGCATCGAACAACGTGAAGGCCTGGACACCCTCCTGAAGGTCATTGATGAAGCGTTTGGTTCTCGTGCTGCGCAGGCCGTGCGCGAACTCGAAGAACCACGCCCTATCGCCAAGCCAGATCGGCGCATCATCACAGTGGGAACAGCGGCAGCTACGACGATGGCGCTCCCCGCCCGCGGCCACACATTCTTCGGTAACTGAAGTGCCGTTCCGCCCGAACCCTATACCTACCGTGTCTCAGCGAGCAATGGAGCTGCAGGCCATTGGACTGCCTGGCGCGCGTGCGAGCTACCGTGGTAGGGAATTGAACTTTCATGTGAGTCTGGCTCCCGGCGCATTCGGCCGACTGTACCAATGCGTTTTGAAGGTGATGCCAGACGGGCAGCAACCAGACATGATTGTGGTTAAACCAGATCTGACGATTCTGGCCGGCGGAAAGAAGATTCCACATACCTACACATACGGTGAGAAAGGGACTCGGCTTTGTCTTTGGTGGCCCAATGACCGAGACTGGGTGCCACAGATGAGTCTTGCCGAAACTTATATTCCGTGGACTGCGGAATGGCTCTACTACTTTGAACTTTGGTGCAGGACTGGCGAATGGGCGGGCGGCGGCGCCCACCCTGATCCGATACAACGACGCTGGTCTCACTCAAGATCGGCTCCAAGGGCTTTGCCGATGTCCCGAAAAGAACTCGATGGAGAGTATGTGTAAATTTCACAAAATCTCCGGAAGATGTTTATGGCATTCTGAGGCGCAACATCTCTCCAGGATTGAGGGTGTTCTGAATTCTGTGTCTCGACTAAGGAGTTGGACCAGTTTGTGTTTGGGCTTTCGCTTACGGGGCCCATCGGCGGTGGTGCGGGCAATACCAAAAAGGTGCGCTGCTCCTGCCTTATGTCGTAAGTTCACATGTTGGAGGGTTTCAAAAATGACCAAGAAAGATATTCATGTGGTGCCGCATAACGACGGTTGGGCCACCAAAAAAGAGGGAGCTAAACGCGCCGGTGTGGTTTTGCCTACGCAAAAGGAAGTGATTGAACGCGCAACGGAACAGGCAAAGCGGGAGAACGTGGAGGTAGTTGTGCACCGCAAAGATGGAAAAATTCGGGACAGTGACAGCTATGGCAATGATCCGAACCCACCCAAAGACAAGAAGCATTGAGCCCTGGAGCGAACATGAGCGCCTTACCTGATCCAAGACCCGCGATTCGCGCCGAGCTCGAACGCATAGAAGAAGACTGCATCCATTCAGGGAAGGCACATTTCAATGCGGGTGATCGCTGGGCGCGATATCACTACTGGCTTGGCATCCCATCTGTGGTGTTAAGCGCCTTGGCAGGCGCTGCGTTCTTTAAGGATCATGGAGATATTGCGGGAATCATGTCTGCGGTTGTTGCCATTCTCACTTCGTTGATGACGTTTCTGAAACCATCGGAGAGAGCTTCGGCCCACAAAGGCAGCGGCGACCAATACCTTACGCTCAGGAACGACGCCCGGGTGTTTCGCGAGGTCAAGTTGGTCTATGCCTGCGACGAACAGGCGGCAATCGCCAGCATGGACGACTTTACCAAACGCAGGAATGAGCTTAATCAGGCCAGCGCTCAGTTCTCCCGTAAGGATTTCGAAATAGCACGCACGGGTATTGACCAAGGCGAAGCGGCGCACCGCGTAGACGCAGCGAGAAAATAGTGAGGTCATTTGTTACCTTCAGCCATGAGTGAGCGTTGCCGTTCTCTCTGGCTGCAAGGAAATTTCGTTCAACACCTCGATCAGCATCATCAAGACCAGGATGAACAGCTACTTCGGAAGTGCACTGAACGATCCGTTTTCTACTCGAACCTATGCCGCCGCTGTTGCATCCGAGCGCGGTTTGGTCGCACTCGGGACGAAAAGAAGGCCACTACGTTGACGGTGAACTCACGGCCTCTTGCAGTGCCTGCAAGCACTTTGGCCAAGGCAGGCGCTCCTGTTCCAGCCGAAGGTTCGCGCCCCATTTGCCGTTACGTAGTCCGATATAGAGATCCTGCTCTGTGGGTGTGAGGTGTTTCAACTCCTCGGCGCGGAATGGAGTTAGCTCGGTTACCCATAGTGCTTGACCTTGCAGGAAGGTTGTCTCGTCCATCAAGACGGAACGTAGCCGTGAGAAAATACCTCGAGCTCGAGAGAGAATTGCAAATCCATGCGTGTCTAGGTCACCCCAATACAGAAGCCGAGGAAAACATCCTTGCTGGGTACTGTGCTCTAAATGGTCTGGACACAACCAAGGGATGTGCGCGAGTTCCGAGATTGCATGCCCTAGGCGCATGAAGGCAACCATTCCCTCGAAGTCCGGAAGCGCTAATCCAGTCTCCAGGTTCTCCACGATGAAAGCTGCCCGTATGGAAAGCGGCATCCGGGAGATTTCTGCGGCCGGAGCTTCGATGTCGCATAGTCCGCCAAGGCTTGCTCTCAGCTTGGGACATAGGATGCGCAGTCGCAATTTTGATGCTGGCTTGCGTAGCCCGCAGACTTCGTGGAAGTCTTGTGTGGCGCCGTTGATAGACCGGCCATTGATTGCTAGCGTGAAGTCACGCACGATGGCCTTTCGGGTCTCGATCCATTTGGTGTCAATCTTAGGAACTGGCAACTGGCGTAGGTATAGACCAGACGAGGGATTTCTGAAAAACCATCCTAGTAACGTCTGCAGTCGCTCGATGTCTTCTTCTGCCCAGTCAGCAAGCACCTCACTGTGTCGAATCCATAGGGAGGAGTACCGGGTGATTTCAAACTGCTCAATGAATTCGTCACGCCGGACACAGGCACGCTTCCAGCGCTTTGAAAACCCAGTCCATTGGGCCAACGCCTCTGCATTTTCGACGGTCACTGCCAAGGGCAAAGTTTGTTCCCCGAGCCTGGACCAACGACGGGTGACCCAGTGCATAGTTACGCCCTCAGGAAGGCTCTTTTCATACTGATGCCAATCCCGCACCCAAGTAGAGATATCCGCCATCTTGGCCAGAACGGTCTCCTCGTTGAGACCTGTTAGCGAGTACCGCAAGGGCCAGGTACTGGTCTCGCCGGACGATGTGCCCCCTGGAGTATCCGGTTCCGCGGCGGCGTTTTCAATGTAGGAGTGCTCATCAGGAAGCACCTCTTCGGTGATGAGTTTCTGCTCTTGTTGTGCGTGAACAGGTGCTAGGAGAGTTGCATATTGGTAGGGATCATTGCCAAAGGCCCCCCGGTATAGCCATTCACCAAACTTGACCTTGAACCGCTCGGTAAAGACCTGAAGAACTTCTTCTGGGCTTTGAAGTTTCTGAGCGGTAACGCGTTTGCGGGATATGGTCGATGCCATGGGGTCTCAGTTCGCCTCTTGCGCTAAGGCGCGGTCTTCATCAGAAAATCCGAGACCACCGCGCTTTGTGTCGTACATCACCTGCGAGAAACGTGAGTACTTCGACTCTGCGATATGCACGATCGAGGCACCACCGATGAAGGGCTCAAGCGTCATGACTGATCGCATGGGGGTGGCAATAATCATCTGAAAGCCGAAAGTCTTGAAGATAGTCATGGCTGCTGCGGTGAACTCCGCATCGGCTTTGTCGAAGGCCTCGTCCAGCACCACGGTCGCGTATGCTGGTACCGTCCGGTCTTGTCCACCGAGCTGGTACCGAAGGGCTGCAGCCAGACATGCCGCGGCAAGCTTCTGACGCTGCCCGCCGGATTTGCCCGCACCGCTGTGGTACACCTCCCGTTCGATATCATCCTCGTCAAGCTCTCGGACCCGGAAGTCCACATGCAAGCGCACGTCCAGCACTAGAGAGCGCCAGTTCCGATCGACTGTTTCCTGGCTGGAAAAACGCTTAACCATGGCGCTCAACGCTGCGAAGCGTCGCTCGGCCTCCTCCTTGTCTAGGCTGAAGGCCTGAGAGAGAGCTTCACGCAGTTGTTCTCGGAAGGCCTTCACATCATCCAGCGTTCTTTCGTGCACCTCAATGACCAAGTGGGTGCCCGGGTTGTAATCTGCGGTAGCTAGACTGGCATTGACCTGCTCCAAGCGGTCATAGATGCGCTTGCGTTCATCGGAGAGTTTTTTCTGCAAGGAAACCAAGTTCTGGTTGCTTTGCTCTTGTAGCAGCTTTAGGAAGCGGTCTTCCACTCGGGGCAGATCATCTGTTTCCAGTCGCTCGAGTTTGGCAAAGAAGTCGGTGGCACTCTCCAGCTTGGCGTCCAGCCCGCCTGCCTGCGCGGACCACAGCCGGACGTAGTCCGAAAAGATTCGTTCAACCGCTGACTGCAAAGTGGCGGCTTTGCCTTTGAGCGTGTCACGTTCATTTCCTATGGCTCGGGTCACACTCAGCAGTATGTTGTCGAGATCCCCTAGAGTAATAGTGCGTTTGGTTTTCTGAATCCGCTCGTCTAGGGCATGCCGTTGGGAATCGCTTAAGGGGAGGGAAACTCTAATGTTGTTCAGAGTTTCCTGAAAGCCCTGGAGATGCATAATCCCTTGGCGCTCTTCAGCCTCCGCTGCTTGTCGCTTGCGGACGGCATCGTTGTAGTGAATCTCCTGGTTTTCCGATTTCTCTTTGAGCTCGACTAGATCTGGATGGCGCGCAGTCTCCAGCTCCAGTTGCTGCTTGAGCTGCCCGATTTCCGTGAGAAGGCCTTTGACATCCATCTCTTCCCAGGTCAGATTGACCAGCGTGTTGGCATGCACGCGACGCTGCTCCAATGTTTTCCGCTCTTCACCCAAGGCTTTGAGCTCAGTCTGCAGGACTGACAGACGAATGGCCACTTGCTGGGCTTCCTGCTCGAAGGCTAGGCGCTTGGAAAGATTGTCCAGACCCATGACCCATTGCATGCGGTCGCCCACGCCACGGCGGTCGTCTTTCTCGTGGCGGGTTGCACTGTGCTTGACCTGCCCGCTGACGGTCACAGCTCTCATGGAACGCCGAAACTCAACCAGATCCTCTACGCACTCGTAGTCGAAGTGACTGCGCAGTTGTTGGCGTACCCACTCCTGATGTGGCCCGCGAGCCAAATTGATTTTTCGAACAATTGAGGCCTCACCGAGCGTGCGACGGTCATCCGGGACCACGAGCGCGCGAAGGTACACCAGGCGCATACCAGTGTGCCGCGCGTTGATAGCACGAGAAAAATCTGCGTAGAGCTCCTCAGGCACCACTATGGAGAGCGAGAAGCCTCGGAGAACCCGTTCAATGGCGCCCGTCCAGCGCGCCTCCTCCGCTTTGACCTCCATCAGCTCGCCAGCAAAGGGCAAATCTTTGGACTCCACCTCCATATCCTCGGCTAAGGCCTGACGTATGCGCAGATATTCTTGAGGAATATTGGAAGGTTGCCGAGTCATAGACTCGATTTCGCCTTTGAGATCTTGAAGACGACCCGCCTTTTGGTCCAATTCAGCCTTCACGGGATCGCGACGCTGGTCCAGTGCCTCGGACGGCGAAGGGCTATCCAGCAGCACACGCGCCTCCTCCTGAATGTGCAGGAACGCTTGCGGTGTATCGGCGGTAGCCCAGTCCAGCGCTTGGCAGGCAGCATTGGCCACTTCACTTTTTGATAGGCGGCCCATGCGCAGACCCTCAGCACGAGAGATGCGCTCTTCCAGGCTTTGAAGCAGCGCCCCCCCGGAGCCCTGCAGCTGTGCATTGAATTGATCTCGCAGCCCTTTCTCATGGCTTTCCTGAGCCTTGGTCTGCATGATCTGGATTTGCGCGTGCGCGATCTCCTTCTTGACCGTTTCAATTTCGACATTGAGCAGCTTGGCCCGACGCTCTTGGCCGTAGCTATCGAGGTGGGCATCAAGGTCCAGCAGTTCCTCAAGCTGAGTGATCAGTTGTGCGCGCTCGCCGAACATGTCGCGCGCCGGTCGTAGCGTCTCAATCTGCTTTCGGGCAGAAACCACCTCGCCGTGGGCCTCGTTGAGCTCTTTGAAGTCCTTGACCAGGCGATCAGCCACTTCGAAGGTTTCCGGCTCATCAAGCATGAAGTCGCGCAGAAAGACGTTGAGGTCTCCGAGGTCTTTGGTGGACTGGGTCTTGTGCAGCAGACGCAGCGCGCGTTCATTCTCAATGCCCAGTAAGCGGCAGAAGCGTTCCTGGTAGGCGACGAACTCTTCACGGATAAATGTGTCGGGAAACGCGGCCTTGAGCTTGCGAACATCCAGGTCAGTCTTTGCAAACGGAGTCTCAAGCTCGGTGACATCGAACTCCCGCTCGAACACCATGTACTCATGCTTGACGTCCCGGGATGATGTGGTGGCCCCTCGTAGCCACAGCAGTATGACAAGTGTGACTATTTGCCCGTCGGCATTTCGAAAGGTCGCAGCTAGTGCCGTCCAGGTCGTGCCCTTTCGGAGGAATTGCTGAATAGCCTCGCGCTCATCATTACTCTGCCGCGCCCAGGCACCTCTGATGTAGGTAACCAGGTTGCGGTCAGAGCGACTGCGGTCGGCCTCCCGGGCTGCGGCGTTAAAGGAAAGCCAGCGCGGAGGGGTGGTTAGTGCTGCCAGAGCATCGAGCATCGTGCTCTTGCCTGAGCCCGAGTTCCCTACGAAGAGGTAGCCTTCGTGCGCAATAGGAAAGTCGGCCACGCCGTGGAAGGTGCCCCAGTTGTAGGCTTGCAGCCGGCGCAACCGGAACTGGGCGCGTACGTCTGGATCCTGCTCATCCACAGAAGTCACTTGGCGTGAGGTAACACCGGCAGGCAGGTCGGCCGCTACGAGGGAGTCGAGGGGGGGTGAAATCACGGGTTCGACAAGCGCGGGCTCTGAGGGGTGTTCCTGAGGAGGTCCAGAGCGGGTGGTCATGCTGAGCGCGGAGGCGGCTGCTGTGGGCTTAAGCAAGAAGGCGGGGATGCCTGGAGGTGCGAAGAGGTCTGCGGCTGAACTTGCACTGGGCTCAATGGATGCCAGCAGAGCATTTGTCTCTGGGCTTTTCATGCATCGGCCTCTTCGTTATCGTCTTGGGAAGTCCCAGCTCCTGCTTCCATCGCGTTCTGTCCGTTCAGCGCTCCTTCGTAGGCGCGAGTCAGCATCTCAATTTCCTCGGCGGGGAATAGTAACTTCAGCGCCGGTGAGACTTCAAAACGCTCCTGGGTGTTGGCCAACTTGCGTACTAGGCCCAGCTTCTTGGCCTTTTCTACCGCAGCATCGCATTGTTTGGAAAAACGGGCCTGGTCAACGTTGTCCGAGCGCTCAAACGCCTTGAGGTGCTCCAGCATCTCTTGCAAGTCCAGCACGGCCCGCTCTCCCTGCGTGTCGGCTTGGGTGAGGCGTTGACGCAGGAAGAGTAGCAGCGCTGTCTCGACGAACGACAGAGTATTGCGTCTTAGCAAAATGGGAATATCTGCTTCTGTGCTGCTTACTTGGCGTAAAAAAGCCACCTGTTGGTCTCGGTCCAATACCAGGTCCAGAAAAAGCTCATGCAGGAAACTGCGAAGCGCCAGCTCATCTCGCAGCACTACGTCCCAAGCCTTGGGATGGCGCCTCCCATCGATGAGCGGGCCAGAGAGCAGCTGTACCAGGGCGCGGCGCGTCTCCAGAGGAAGCTTGCCCATGTCGTCCTCGAAACTGACCTGGGACGTGGTCTGTAACGTGTTCATCGAAACGGCGTGGTCGTTCTGATACGCGTGCGCCTCCGACTGGATGCCTTGCTCGTACAGTGTGTTCTCGGAATTGACGGGGAGGCCGTGCGAGATATCAGGATTCGAGTTCATGGGCGTTTTGACGAAGGAAGAAAACACTGGGTGCTTGCGCGCTGCGGCGCACGCCATCCGCTCCTGTCCATTCAATTGGAAACGGATGCTCGTTGATGATTTGTCCGTGCTTGGTAGCGAGGGAGATGTAGCCAACCACGCTTCCCAGACCTTGCTCCGCGTCAAAGCGTTGCAAGAGATCGGACAAACTGACTATTTCACTGTCTTCAAAAAGGCTGAGAATATTGCGCTTGAGACTTCGCAAGTCGATTTCGGAGCGCCGCACCATCTCGCTAATATCTTGCATGGACAGCTCGCCCTCTGGAACTAGTTCCATCGTGGTATCCCCAACGCGTGTAGTCGGATCGAACAGTCCCCACTGCGCTGCCGAGGAGAGTCTGGCGCTCGTAAAGGTTAGTGAGAAGCCAATGTTGGCGTTGGTGCGCAACTGTTCTTTGGCCTCCAGAGCGCTGCGCTGTGCGATCCTCAGAAGACTGTGCAGCCGGCGGTTCTCCATGAACTCGCGGCTTTGAACGAAGTGCTTGAGGCCCCTGGCGAAGGTCTGCTGCACGTCGTGCACAGCAGAGCCTTCTGCCAGCAGCATAGTAGTGAGGTTGCGCAACATGCGACGCTCAGCGGGCAGGAGCGCGCGGGAGAACGGACGTGAGCTAACCGCATCTATGGCGTCATTGAGCACTGCAGACTGCTCGTTGTCATTGAGCAGGCGCCAGAACGCATGGAAGGTGCGTCCGGCGTCACTCTCGCCAATCACATCCACCCCGCTGAAGAGCTTCTCTAGCAAATGCCCACGGCTCCCTTCGTAGTCCATGAGGCGTTCGCGTAGTTGCCGATTGAGTTGCTCAAACTCGTCGCGTACTTGACGGAAATCCGAGACGAGTTCTTCGGCCAGGAAGATGATGTCGCGCGTGCGTTCTAGGGCACGATCGTCAGGCAACGTCCTGACCTCACCGCTATTGACTCGTTCGATTTCTCGGTCCAGCCGGTCGCGTTCCGCCAAAAGGTATTCCAGCCGGCTTTTGCGGTCGCCATCGGTTTCCTCTGCCAAACGATTGAGCTGAGAAATGACGGTGGCCAATCGGCTTTCTGTTGCGCTGCGCCGCGGCTGGATGGTGCCCATGAGAAAGCGCACAGCATTGGCGGCCTCCGACGTGAGGCTGAACTCCTCTTCGACCGCGCCGGGTGCCAGACGACGGGTAAGCCAGCCTAACGAAAGCCACTCGGCCAAATAGGCTTTGGCTCCAAAGGGAAAGTCATATCCGTTTGCTCGCAGCGTTTCCAGGTCGCGTATGAGGCGCTCTTCAATGACTGACGAAGGTAGCACCTTATCCTGTTCAAGCAACAAGTTGTCAAGCAGTGCGGCGATAGCCGGCGCGCGATCAGCAGCTAGCAGCTTCCACATCGGTTGCTCGCGCAAGTTACGCAGTGTTGCCGTCTTTCGTACGACGCTCATGTGCTTCCTCCACGGACCGTACGCTTACCAACCACTGTCTCGTTAAGGATTCGCCGATTAATTTTCACCTTCCAGTCAATTTGACTCTGGCTTAAATTACGTTTTTTCTTGGTGTCATGGAGGAATTGATATTCTTTGTCGCTCCATAAGAAACCACGCTCCATCGCATACTCGATCAGCGCCTCGTTTGCATTGGCCGAGCGGTCATCGCGAATTCGTTTCAGCCCGTCGAATAGAGTGCCTGTGTCAATCTTTAGAAACCGCCGGATGCACACGTTCCCCACATAGGTGTTGCGGCCGGTGACCCTGTTGCGGATGTAGCAATGTTCTTTTATTTCCTGACCGCAGGGGCAGTTATCAAACTCGTCACTTAGTTCAACAGCAACCAGATCCCACTCGCTAATTGCGCTCTCGAAGGTCTGCGCTTGGGATAGCGGAAGGATGTGCGCCATCAGGCGTATTAGATTGTGCTGTTCCATGCTGCCATTCTTTTGATCACTATGTAGAGACCTTGCTTAAAAGTATTGGATGAATTCCATGGCAGACATATAGGGGCATAGCTGAGAGGCCGTCAATAGAGAACTAGCGCTCAAGCCTCACACGGAGTCTTCTAGCGCGCTCCCTAAAGGCGGTTTCGCCACCTTCGAGAATGTCGCAGACCAACTTCCGGATGCGGGCGTCCTCAAGTCCGCCCGCTTGGTAGGTGAGGAACGGCAGACCTCCATCGTGGGCTTGGCTCGACTGGGCCACGATGATCTGGTCAGCGTCGGTATTCACAACCAGGTTGGCGTTGTGAGTCACGATAATGACCTGGCGCTTAGCCTTGGCCTGAATGAAGAGCGGCACGAGCTCGTCAAACACTGACTTCGGATCCAGGTTCTCCTCGGGTTGATCGATGATTAGCGGGCGGTCGTCGGAATCGTCCAACGCGAGGTAAAGCAGCAACAGTACGATGCCACGGGTGCCTGGGGAGAGTTTTCGGATGTCGATGCCGTCGTAGGCGATCTGATATCTGATTGAAATGTGTGAAGTGCCGTATAGCCAATGGGCGAAGCTCTTGAGCCACCGACGGAACTCTTGCGGCTCCGCCTGAGAGTAAGGAGCATGAGCCAGAAAAGCCTTCCAATGCGTCGCGACAAAGGCCTTCATTGCTGTCTGAACCTCTTCGGCAGCTCCCTGTTCCCAAACCTTCTTGAGCTCACTCAGTGCCACACGCTCCAGCGCCCCTTTGCCGTTGAAGGTGCCAGCCTTTCGGCAGTCGATCAAGTTATCTTCACCAGCGGAGGCCCAGGCGGCAACATCCACGACCCGGGACACGTTGAAGCTGAGCCGGTGCAGTGTCCCGTCCGCCGCTGCAAGGCGCTGTGTCAGCGGTTCATACAAGTCAATCAGAGTTTGCTGCTCACTGGTGATTGCGGCGAGCAAACGCTTGTACGCTTCCTCGCGCTCGACTTGCAATAATTTGCGTCGATCAAAGGCGCCTAGAGCGTCGGTATGGCGAGTCTTCAGATTTAGAATGGCTGCGTTTTCAGTGGCGATCTTCTTTCCCAAGGCCGCGTACTGGTTGCGAATCACCGTATCAGCGCTGATCAGTTGCTCCAGTCGAGAAAGTTCCGCTTGCAAGATAACAAGCGGCACTGTGGCTAAGTCGATGGTCGCTGGTATTGGGGCAATTTTGGGAGCGTCCGGTGCCGCAGGTTGACCTGCCAACTTGGAAATCTCGCCGTCCACCCAGGCGATGTACGAGTCCAGTGCCTGGTCCACGTTGCCCTTGTATATCAGCATGAACACATCCCATTGTTCCGCGCTAAGTCCGCTTGACGGATAACGCCCCATGGTCTGCCGCAGCATCTCCGGTGCCTTGGAGCTGCGCGTGCTCGCTACTTCATCCTGCAGAGCCACGAACGCCCGCCGTTGCGCCGCGTGCGCGGCGACTCTTGCTGACATTGCCTGCGTCGCGTTGCTGATCTCCGCGTGACGCTGTGCCTGTTCTTCGGAACCTTTCACCACTAGCTTGGCTTGGTCGGCGAGATAGCCTTTGACCACGAGCTCCTTTGCTGCGTATTGCTTAGCCAGACCGGGTATTTGTGCCTCTTTCTCCAATTCGTCAGCGATGCGGCTAGAAATCAGCCCAATATTTTCCATCTCGCGTTGTCGCGACAGTTGAAAGCGGGTAGTTCGCTGTTCCCGCAGTTGCTCGAAGTCCACTGCGCCATCATTGTCATCATCGGCATGAGCTTCAAAAATAACTCTCTCAATCTCTCCGATCAGCCCTTCGGATGCACCCTTGGACGAGCATAGTTCTTCGACGAACTGCTGGGATAGGTAACGGGCCCTTGGAAAAGACAGTCCGTCATCGATGTCACGTCCATCGAGGCGCCTCGAAACGGTCTCACCGCCGCCCCAACTCAGCCTGACAATGCCGTTGCCCACTAGGGAGCGCGCCCTGGCCAGGAAAGATGGACTAATTGCGAGTTCGTCTTCCCATATTCCCTCGTGCACGGCGTCACAGCCGGCTGCGATCATGTCGGCCAGCGCTGTCTTTCCGGATCCGCGGGCGCCGATGATGGCCACGAGACCGGGATTCAGCGGCAACGTACTGGTCGTGAACCAAGGAGCATCCTGTATTTGGATTTCGGACACAACCTGCGAGGGCGTTGCTGCGTTCGGTGGTGCAACCCCCACGAAGGCGCGGCCGTCGGGTTCAATGCATGCCTGACGCAAGGAGTCGAACTGCACATCACCTTTGACCCAGCAATATCGGTCACCCACCGGCTTACCTATCGTTTCCAATGAATGGGCGTCGCTTCCATGAAGGCAAGGTTTGCAGCCGTCATACCGTTCCTTCAACTGCTGCACGGTGACGGCTCTCTTACCAAGCCAAAACTCCCGCTGGGCTGGGCTACTTGCGAATATGACATGCGCAAACTTCTCTATCTCTTCTCGGATAGTCTTGTCGGCTGCCTGGCGTAGGCCTGAGGTTCCGTCGCCCTCGGCGCCAGCGACAGCGATGAGAATGTTTTCACTTGCCCATGCGTTTGCTTTGAAGGCCGTCCTTAAACTGGCAAAGCTCACCTTGAACTGAGTGGCGCCGTATTCCAAGGCTTTCTGATCGTCCGTGATGCCGCCATCGGCAGCCTTACCTAGTCGTTTGAGTTCATCTGGGGTGCAGCCGAACTCATCGCCATGCGCCGGGAAGGTCAAGCGGGACAAGAACCGATGCAACTCTGTCAAGTGGCCAGGCTCTGGGTTGACAAGCAGGTGGAGGTTAACGAAACCAGATCTCGCGGCGACGTCAAGCCTAAGCTCAATGTTCGGGAAGATCAGTTTGACGTTCGGCAAGCGCCCTGCTGCTTTTCGTCGGACCACTTCTTCATAAGTTTGGGTCACGTAATAGTCGGTGACCGCCAGGACCTCGATGGGCGGAATCGCCTCCTCAAGTTGCGTTAAATATGCGTCCCAAGGGTCTCCACCACCGAATTGGTCATTGAGCACCGTTCCGGGTCCGTGAATGTGTGGTTCCCAGCGGTGCCACTCAGATCCTCGCATCAGATTACCCGCCCTTTTCTTTTTGAATGACAAGCCCGAGCCTACCAAGTGGAGGCTATTAATCTGATGGATCGATACTGTCTGGCCTCATCTACAGTTGAAATCCAGTACCTAAGTGCTTGTTCCTATCGATGCCTTTTTGGCGAATGCCTCCCCTGAATCTGCTCCCAATGCATACACAGCAACAATCTCCCCCAAAGCTACGGGCCGCTAAAAGCTTGGCTGGTTCCACCCAATGGCAATGCCTCATCAAGGGTTTTTTTCGTGGCGCAGATATCCTGCTTCAATGTAGCATTGAGTTACAAGTTTGTCCGGGTAATATTTCCCAAGAATTCCAGTTCAAGCACCTGTTCGATAGCGCTACGTAGTGCGAAAACCACTTCCGTGGACCACGCGAACGATCTTTTCGGAAATCCGGCATTTCTGTCATGGCTGCCAGGAGAGACCCTGTTCAGCCTGATTAGTCGTCACCATTACTTCTGGGGTCACGCGCTGTCTTCACGGACTTGTGAGCAGTTCTTCGACCACCCGCGTGCTGGGTCGCAACATGATGTGCCAAGCCGGCTATCAAGCTTTGTAGCGGGTACAGCTGGATGTTTCGGCGGCGTCGAAAAGATCGCAATGAACCACACGTTGCTTTCGTATTACGCCGCCTTTATTTCCGCGGAGGAGCTTGAAAACGCCGTCGCGTGCATGGCCGGCGACAGCGTCGCCCACCTTAAATTTCGGCTTGGCATCCTCACCAGTCGTTTCAGGGCCAATCACCCATTGAAGGCCTGTGAGGCCTGTATGAAGGACGACCGCACTACTTACGGCTGGGCCTACTGGCATATGGACCATCAGTACCCTGGCGTATGGACATGCCAGAAGCATAGTCAGCAGCTCAGGGAGTCAACCCTCAAGGCCACAGGCGTTGAGCGATTCCAGTGGCATCTTCCCGATGAAAACCACTTTCGCGAGTGGCCCGCAGAAAAACGGAACGCCATGCTGGATGCGCGGACCCAGCTTCAAAGCCTGTCCTCCCAAGTGAGCGATTTGGTGTCTCAGGCATCCGTTCGCCGAATCGATACAGCTCGCTTGCATGAGGTCTACAGGGCCGAACTTGAGCGTCGCCAATGGGTGAGCAGTGGGGGCAATTTTCGGATGCCTATGATCGCATCGAGCTTTCTTGGTTACGTGCAAAACCTGCGCGTTCTGCCTGAACTGGAGGCATTGCCGGCCTCAATGGATGAGGCCATAACCCAATTGAGTCGCTTGTTGCGCCCACCCCGTAGTGGGACGCACCCCTTGCGACATCTGGTGCTGATCAATTGGCTTTTTGGATCCGCCGATGCCTTCTGGCATGCCTATTCGTCGGCGTTGAGTCGGTCCGCGCGCCGTCCCAAAGAAGTTCTATCAGTAGCGGGGCAAGCAGGATTGGCGAGCGACCCGCGGCATGGTCAATTAGTCGATCTACTGACAGTAGAGGGGCAGTCTGTGCGTATGGCGGCAAGGGCCGTCGGAATCGACGTTGGAACTGCGATGGCTTGGGCTGCCCAAGCGGGACTGTCCGTTAGCAGGCGGCCTAAGAAGCTCGTGGGCGATGTGCGTGAGCAGGCCATGGCTAGGTTGAAAAACGGAGCAGACAAGGCGGTGGTTGCAAAGAATGCGGATGTTTCCATTGTGACCATTACCAAGCTCCTGTTGAGTGAGGTCGGATTGCATGCTGCTTGGTGCCAGGCCCGAAAAATGCAGACTCAGGCCGCCGCGCGTAAAGCTTGGACGGATCTGCTGCAGACCCACCCTGGGCTTGGCGTCAAGCTCATGCGAGCCATGGATCCTGGAACCTACGCCTGGCTGTACCGAAATGACCGTACATGGCTTGAAGGTCATAAGCCAAATCGCCAAGCAATTACGACGGACCCGGGTGGGCCCCGCGTTTTATGGGACATGCGAGACCAGGCGCTCAGTGCCGAAGTTGATCGCGCGGTGCTAGAGCTCCGCCAGCATGTGGGTGCACGCCAACTCAAGCTCTGGCAGATATCTCAGGCTCTGCCGGCACTTAAAGCAAAACTGGCTGCCCTGGATCGCCTTCCATTGACCCGCCAAGCTCTCGACCGGGCGCTGCAGCGCCACGGCGGCGAAATGCGGAAGCCCGATTTGTTCGGTTAAGAGGTGAAGGAAAGCTGCTGCTAGTTTCATATGACTATGCATTTATGTGCTATGTTATGCTTTATGCATGAATGGGTTGAAGCTTAAAGCACGCACCGAACGCGCCAGGCACATCTGCAAGACGCGCGGCATTACGCAGGCGCAAATCGCTGCTGATTTGGACGCCAGCCAATCCCAGATCAGCCGAATTCTCAAAGGAGAGGGATTGCGGGTCTCGCGCTTGGCAGAGGCGGTTTGTCTGTATGTCGAGAAATACGAGGGTGGGGTGACCGCCGACTCGGTCAGAGGCAACGACGAGCTTGTGGATGCATTGACTTTTACGTGGGATGGCACTGCGGCCCATGCCCGATCTTTGTCACTCGTTATTCGGTCTCTTGCGGTTTTGAATCGCGGCTCCGAGCAAAAGGATGAAGCATGAGTCCCGAAATGGTCCGTCCCTCTCCAATACCCGACGAACTTTCCAGTGGCTATTTCGGAAGAATCAAGAGATTAAACGGCTACAAGACGGAGAAGGAAGTGTGGGAAAACATCCATCCAAAAGATGGGAGAGCGTTGCGCTGGAGCGAGCCGGTCTACCTGGAAGTGCTGGCGCTGGTGGCAGGACAGACGCCAGAAATGTTCATGCGAAATCATTCGATCTACGCGTGCAGAAGAGTCATTACCGCGGCCCGAGCGGAAAAATCATCTGGTTGGGCATTGGGCCATCGAGGCACACCGGGTTCGCGAGCGGAAATGCATTTTTGCGTTGAGTGCGCGAGAGAAGACAAATCATTCCATGGAGTCGGGATCTGGCGGCGTTCGCATCATTTCCCGGGTCAGGGTCGATGCTTCCGTCACAAATCAATTTTGCGTACGGCCAGCGATCCGTTGGCATATCTACTTGCGACTGATGACTGCTTAGAGCAATCGACACCCATCGATCTGTCCGCTGACATCGAGTATGAAAAGAACGAATGTATCCAGCGCTTCTATGCGATCTACGAAGAGCTCGTGATGCAAAGGACTCGAATCCACAGGATTAAGGTCGTTGAAACCATAATCAACCAAGCACAGATCAAGGGGTTTGATCCACGTTGTGCGAGACGCATCAAGGATGGGAGTACAAGCATCCGGCCTATCGTCAATTACTTCAAGGGCGAATTTCCGGCGACCTGGCTAGCTGAGGTCCTGCCGGAACGAAGCGATCTATGGATTCCAGATTTGCTCCGACCAACGGTTCAATTGCCTCCTGCGGCGTACATTCTGGCACTAGCTGTCTTCTTTGATTCAGCGGAGGCCTCCGTGAACGCTCTGATGGGAATTCCTATGGGTGGTACGCTTGCAGTGGAGCCAAGGCTAGGCGTATCATTGTCGAATTGACGCAGACGGCTTAATCGCCGGAACTGAAAGGCGGTGTAAGTCGCTGCGATCACGGTCAACTCGTCACGCACTGCGCCACAAATCTCCCCAGTACTGCTGATCACGAGGCAGCAGGTCTTCATAGCGCTCCATGCGACCAGGAGCGCCGCTGAGCAAAGCTGCTACCGCCGGGCCTACGGGCGCCAAGAATGTGGCGGCTGCGTAGTTAAGATCTGCTATCGTAAATTCACCCGATTTTTTCGTCAACGCGACGCGCTGCCCGCAAACCCATAGCGCAATGATGATTCGCCGAATCCCTCCGGTGAGTTGAATGATCAGGCTGCGAACGTTCGCGTCGACGATCAGCGGTTTCTTGACGTATTGATAAACGCTTAGCGCTTTGGTGAAGTTTATGAAATTCGGATCTTCCGGATTTTCGAACCTCGTGAAGGCGTGGTAGCCCGATGTGGAAAAGCGCTGCGAATTGCTGAATCGTTTAGTGATGGCGGCCATACCGTCGGGCGTGCCTGACACGAGCAAGGCCGTCCGGCCTGAGTTCATAAAGGTCAGTAGCCACTTCAGGGATTCGTCGTCCGCGATTCTTAACTCGGGGATCTCTTCACCGGCCTTACGCTTTCTTCGCGCCTCCAGGGTTGGGATCTTGAAGAGATTCTGGATCTCGTCCAAGTGAAGGATGCCGAGAAAATGCGCATTGGCCACCTGTTGCCACTCCCGCAGCACCTTGGCGCCCGTGTATGACTTCTGAGCGAGCGTCGTTCCGAACCGATTTCCACCGGTGAAGTGATCCCAATCTTCCATAAGCCTGGCGCCCAATTCAGCTGATTTACCGCCGGCGGGAACATCGATGCTCTGGTAGGTTACCTGGTAGTGGGGCCCCACCAGGCGGGGGAACGTCTCATGGGGAATGATCTGCCCGGGAAACAAGCGCAGGCATCCATGGATGGCGTCCGATTTGCCGGTGCCGGAATGCCCCGTTACCGCGGCTGCAAAAGCGCGGGGGATGGGTGAATGGCAGGGTAATCCGCCATATAAAGCCGCCCAGGTTGCAGGATGAGACGGGTCGTTATTTTTGTAGCATTGCCTGATCATGAGGTCTGATGTTTGCTGAAGTCTTATTTCTTCGATATCCGGAAAATGAAATTCCTTGAGCTCATACAGCATGTGTCTAGCGATTTCGGATGGTATGTCCCCCATGCCTCGAGGCACCCTGGGCGCCCGAGCCAGCCGAACGGTGGCTTCACCTTGTGTGAGAATCGGCCCCAGCGCGTCGACGAGGATGCATCCCTCGTAGGGGTTGAAAATGAGCGACGAGGCAGCTTTGGAGTCACTCATTGCTGGTTACCTCGAACAGCTGGCTCACGAGGGCTGCGTGGGCTTCCCCTGCCTCGTCCCGGAGCCGCTCCCGGACCTTGGCCTCAGAGTTTCCTTCGGCAATCGCGGAGTTGGCAACTTCCATGAGTCGCGCCTCGGTGATCGACGGCGTAGTCCCGTAAGCGCATGAGAGCGCCTCCGCAGTCAGCTTCTTGGAGTTGGCAAACAAGGCCTCAATCCGCGCGAGGCTATCGATAGCTTCCATGGTCCTCAGGTGCTGATTGGCAGGGTCTCCCATTTGCGTGAAGGCGATAACATCTGCCATCTCATCATAGGTCGCCTCTGCGGACGTTTTAGCCTGGTCAGAAATGCTCAAATCCAGCAAGCCCTCATGGCCTGCGTGTGGGGTCCAGATGCGTTTAACTGGTCCGGGATAGAAATGGGCAGGAATGTCCCAGCCGCCGTGATTGCGGGCGATCGTGCTCCACTGTTCAGCTTCAATCACTGGCGACTGGTAGTCGTTGCCTCTGAACACAACACTAGAGCGACCGACCCGGGCCTTATCTGAAGGCAGCAGCTGGGTGATCAGATCGGCCTGTGGGATCGCGCGCGTGTATGCGATGCCCATCTCGTGTCCCCAGCGCCAAAGGCCTGCGGGTGAGGGGTAGACACCCGCTGCGGCCATGTGCATATCGCAGCGATGGGAACGATCGGCCGTCAAGTTGTAGTTGGTGAAAATCTCATGGAGGTATCGCACATACTCCGCGACGGTCAATCCGCTTCCGGCAGGGTTCGATTTTCGCAATTCGAACTCCTTCCGGCGAGCGTCCATGGTCCCCGGGGCAAACATGAACTGCTTATCTTTGGCGATGCGGTGCAGTACCTCCACCAGACCTTTGAGGTCAGGGCGATAGGCAGCCGCGTATGCCAGGCTGAAACGCAATTGAAGGGAAGTGAAGCTCGCGCCCTTGGACAGGTACCCTCCACGATCGCACATCAGCCGGTAGCACAAGCTGGGGTATGGCAGCAGGCACCGGACTGGCTCATATCCCCACATATCGCCTATCAATCCGGGATTGGCTGCGGCATTGAAGATGCTGATCTTTGCAGTCGCCCAACTGGGGCCGGTGAGACAGACGTAAAACCCCACCACCGCCGTAGACCATACGTCCACGACAACATAAACGATGGGGCGCCCCACGATCCACGTTCGATTGATGGATGACAGAAGATAGATATCTCCGACAGTGGAGTCGATCGCCCAGGTATGCCCCGGGCCAGAAACACCGCGCCAGTTTCTAGCCTTCAGGCCTCGCAGGGATCGGTTGAAATGCCCTATGGTGGTCTTTTGAAGGATTTTCTCAATGGTGTTGTAGTGGGTCTCCAACAAGCGCTTGACTTGACGGTAGTTTGGATACTCCCCGAGCTTTGGTTTCTCGCCGATGAACACACCGTTCTTAAAGGAGTACTTGAGGCAGAAGTTACTTTTCAAAATTAACTCGTAACGCTTCCTCATAGTTGGTTTGATGGCTTTCAACTTGAGAGCTTTGTCAGCGGAGATGATCCGTTCACGCCAAGCCGTAGACATGCCCGGTTGTTCGGAAGGAATGATCTCGCCGGTGGCGGCCTGAGTGACCCTCTGTTTCGCGTCCTTTTTCCCAGGTTTATAACGACCGCCCTGGTCTACTGGTCTTGGTACGCCCTTCGCCCCACACATGAAACGCCTTGGCTTCAAGCTGGTCTCGCTGATCCCAAATCGGCACAAGGTCGACCACTGCTTGTATAAATAATTTCGACTTAAGTTGGTCCGTGCGCGGGCTTCCCTGATCAAGCCACCCAAGCCGCCATGCATCAGGATCGACTCTGTCAGAAAGGGAATATCCAAAAAGTTGCGCATGGCATCCTTGCGGATCGTGAACTCATCCTTCGACTTCTGGCATGTCAGCTCCCTAAAATATTCGGCTTCGCGTTCCAGGTCAACAATGCTGAGTTTGTGCTCACGCTCCATGACAGTAAGATCTTCAGTGTCGAACGTGATGAGTTTTCCGATCAGCGGCAGTGGAGCCCTCTTCGGAAGACGTCGCTTTTTCTTCACTCTGGAGACTACTTTCCGGACGTTCGATGGCTGGCCAAATTCTTGTATGCAGACAACGATAGTTTTCTTTGCCACAGGCTCAGCAACAATCACTCTGTAGATCCCGCTTGGGGCGAATTGATTGGGCGAGTCCCCCGTGATCTGAAAAGTCTGGTTGTGAATCAGAGCCATGCCGACCTCCCTGATGCAACCGGATTCAGATTCGAAAATTCTTCGGGTCGCAGCAATTGAATAGGCAAGTGAGGTCGCCATCCCCGCCTTAAATCAAGTGGTAATTCGCCCAGCCAAACGCTTTGCCAGAATGCGCAGTGTGCTGCATGGGGATTCTTCAAGCTGCTTGTGATTGCGTTCAGGGTAAAAGTCAGGCTGTGCCCGACACAGCGTTGTGCCGTGCTGACGGCAATTTCTCGATCAGATGCGGGAGCCGGCAAGTCGAGTCCCCAGGGTGCAATGCGGCAGAGCGTTTCGGCGACAGATGCTTCATAAATCTCGGGCGTAATTAAAAGCCAAGTGACGCCTCGCGATGACCAATAAGCTTCCTCTACTCGCATCTTCTCCCGGTCGCGTTTGCTGAGATCGCCGTTTGCCTTGACTGATATGGCCAATAGTTTTTTGTGAAGCCCATTCGTGAGAAACAGCACCTGATCTGTGGTCATTTCCCAGTCGCTTGATTGGCCATGGCCGTGAACGCGAGGGTGCGTCACTCCGAGCGACCTGCATATCGATAAAGTGCCCGGAAATAGGCCGTGCGGAGCCCGGACGTCATAGGCATGCATCTCGTGCGGCGCATCGTCGCGAGACAACTTGAACTGCTCGCGCGCATCGCTGAGATTTGGAAGCATGGTTGCAAACAGCAGCGCGTTGAACTCCTTGTCCGAAAGCAATTCACGATGCCTGCCGCGCCACACCGCCAAGTGCGACCGACCTTGGCTCCCGGGGTCACTACGTCCTACTCTGTGCCACGGAATGAAGTTTTCAAAAGTGCCGGCCCCGCGGCCTTGGGCAAAAAAATACGCCAGTAACTTTGGTGTAAACCTTTTTTGGGTACGCATCACATTCCCCTTCGCTCGCGCGCGCAGATCCCTGCTAGCTGACGAGCAAAAAATTTAGAAAAAGGGGGATTGACGGTGCCTGATTGGTTCCGTAAACTACAGGCTGCTATTGAAACAGCTGGGTCTCCCCCAACGAGAACAGCAAAAACGGCGTGCGATTTGCGAGATCACACGCCGTTTTTTATGAGTCAATGGATATTCATACCGACTCCTTATGTTGGATAGTCAATAAGTCAATGCACGAGCCGAATCGTCAACTCGACAAATGTCTCCTGTGCTTCGGAGATTGAGGACGTCTGTCGGTATGCTTGAATTATTTGGCCGTGCCTTTTCAATGTTTAGAAGCTTATTGAGCACGTAGACGCAGGTCAAATATGCAATTCTGCGTCGTAATATCCAATACGGCAAAACAATGATCTTTAGCGTGCAAGCCTTCTGACGACGCGGTCGATAGGTGCCTCCGACTTCTTCATTGAGAACCCATACCATTGAGTTGGGCGCAGTCTGCGACCTATCTTTCGCAGAATCAGTTCACGACGAAATTTCCTCGTTGAAATTGGCGGATATTTATTTTGTAAATGTGGAAGTTACAGCGAATACCGATCTGAATGTCAGGCTGGCCTAAGCCACGCCAGACTTGACCTTTAGATCACCGGCACCTCTAAACACCCAATAAGCAATATCGGTAATACCTCTTTGCTTATCCGACTTCAGATTTCACTTGCAGCGCGCGCGGGTTCCCGGTAACTTGTGATGACGTCTGAAAGGATCTTCATCATGCGAACTCCCGCCGATCTGTCAGTGGTTGAGCGTGAGCGCCGCGTCGGTCTGGTCAAGCTCATTGGCCAGGTTGAGTCGATAGTCCAAGAGTCGGGCGAACTCGAAGGATTTACTGCCGCCCAGTGGTTCAACGACTGGATCACGCGGCCAGTTCTTGCCCTGGGAGGACGTAAACCCGAAGAGCTTCTGGACACTCTGGAAGGTCGAGAGGCGGTCTCGAAGCTCCTCGCTCAAATGGAGTCAAGCGCCTTCGCATAAAAGCTGCCAAAAGTCAGCGTTCATCCCATTTTTCTCGCGCCCAGCAAGAGCTCAAAAATGATCTTGTTTTTAGACTTCGATGGCGTGTTGCACCCCGAGCCTGCCTCCACCCGTCATTACCTCTGTCGCCTACCGCTACTAGATGAGATCCTGATGGACTACCCAAAAGTTGAGATCGTCATCTCATCGGCCTGGCGCTTGGATTGGACAGAGGAGAGCAAGCAGATCGATGGGATGAAGGCGCATTTCTCGCTCGCGCTGAGAGACAGAGTGGTGGGAGTCACACCAGATCGTAGGCAAAGCCCAGCAGCTCAAGCGCCCTACGGTCTTGGTGAGTACATCCGCGAGTGGGAGTGTTTGGATTGGCTCAGGACGCATCGGCCACCGGGCACGCCCTATGTGATCCTGGATGACCGGGCCTGGCTGTTCCGCCCGGACAACCCGCACCTGATGATCGTGGATTGCGATGACGGCTTTATGCCGCACAACGAGGCGGAGTTCAGAGATCGCCTGGCCAGAATGGCTGCATAAGCAAACACTGTTTCAGGAGACAAAGCATGAAGCTGCACATTCTGTCTGACCTGCACAACGAGTTCGTGCCGCATCAGGCGCATCCAGCGGCAGTGGCCGCTGCTCATGTCATCGTGCTGGCCGGCGACATCGATCAGGGCACCCGGGGCCTGACATGGGCGCGGGAGGCATTTCCAAACCACGAGATTATTTACGTGGCCGGAAATCATGAGTTCTACCACCACCACTGGAACCAATTGCTGGACGACTTGCGCCACAAGGCCGATACGCTTGGTATCCATTTCCTGGAGAACCAAACGGTGACGATCGGCGGGATCCGCTTCCTGGGAGCCTCGCTGTGGACCGACTATGACTACTTCGGGCGGAACAAGCGGCAGACCTGCATGCGCGAGGCCGAAGAAAAGCTCAATGACTTCAGGCTCATCAAGGCGCAAACCATCCAGCCGGAGAGGGTCTCAGCGATCCTCGGAACAGCCGATGGCAAAAGAGGACCCGTGCGATGGAGCCGAAAATTGACGGCCGTTCACACGCTGGCGCGTCATCAGGCGAGCATGGCCTGGTTGCAAGCCGAGTTGCCAAAGGGCGATTCAGATCGGACAGTGGTGATCACGCATCACTTCCCGCATCGAAACAGTTGCGCGCAACAGTGGTCGAACGCGCCACTCACAGCGATCTTTGGGTCGAACCTGCCGAACGAGGTGCTTCTGGGAGGCAGGCTCTGGATTCATGGGCATACTCATGACAGCTGCAACTATCGGATCGGAGACTCGAAGCGCGCTGTTCGGGTGATCTGCAATCCGCGCGGCTACCCGGTAGGTTGGCTCAAAGACGAGTTCGAGAACATGTTGTTTAACCCATCGCTGATGGTCGACCTCGACGATCCGGAGGATGGGCCAGATCCACGGAGCTTCCCGCTGCCGGAGTACAGATCATGAAGATGAAACAACACGGAGGGATCACGGCATGACCACACCACACGAAAGAACACGGGCGCTGCGCTGGGCCGGCGAATTCCTGTTTGAGCTTCAGGGAAGTGGTGCTGCGGCAGCATTGCCGGACCATCTGAAACGGCAGCTCCCAGTGATTCTGCGCCACTACCCGAGAGCATTCGAGATCGCCCAGGAGGCAAAACTGCAGAGTCATCAAGATTTCCCCTGGCTTGGCCCGGAGGAGGGCGAAAGATGAAACTGCACGTCCTATCTGATCTGCACCGGGAGCTCTGCGGCTTCTACCCCGACGCGGCCGCCGTGCGCGAGGCGGACGTAATCATTCTTGCCGGAGATATTGACAAAGGGATCAAGGGCACGGCCTGGGCCAGAAGCGCTTTCCCCAACAAGCCTGTCGTCTACGTGGCGGATAAGGAGATCCTCCGTGCTGAAGACTTACGCACAGCACTTCTAACTGCAACTTACTCAAAAAATTTCGCGCCTCATGTACGCACATTTCTGGACGAAGCGCCTGTTTCTCAAATCGCAGACGTGGCTGAGCAGCTACATCACGAAACAGGCGTTAATCGCGTCGCGTTATGGCAGCACATGCGCGACGCGGTCCGAGCAGCGTATACAGTTCGAGACATTTGGTTGTGAGCGCACACGATAATCACTTGGAGTTCTGAGATGAATCGTAGGAAAGCTCCACTTCATCCAGGTGTGGTCCTTCATGAATACTTGGGCGACATTTCGATTGCCGAGGCAGCCAGGAAGCTGGCGGTTAGCCGTTCTGTGCTGTCACGCATATTGCATGGGCAATCCGGAATTTCCGCGGACATGGCGATCCGTCTCGGACTGGCATTGCAGACATCGCCAGACTTGTGGGCCGGGTTGCAGTGGCGGTTTAATCTGTATTTGGCCGGCAAGCACCCAAAGCCCAGGGTTGAGCGCATCGTGACAATGATCAAGGATAAGTCGATATTGGATCTCAAGGGAATGCTGCGTCCGCCCACTGGGATGAAAGTGTCAATAGAGGAGATGAGACGAGCACCTGCAGACCTCGACACGTAGGACGGTGCAGCACGTGGTGGGCGGGGTTGTTGGCCTCGCCAATCGGCTGGGGGAGTGCCCATCCTATTGCTCCATAAGTGGGGATGCCTACGAATGCATGGACTACCTCCTGGTAGTCCAAGTTTTTGTCCGCACCCCCCGTGGGTCAGATTTCGATGGAATTCAACAGTTTCAGCTACGAGAGACTCTTGAGAGATAGATCATGAAAGAAATTCGCCTTTGCTGGGCAGCACATGTTGTTCATCATGAAGATGAGTTGAAAGATGGCGGACTGTGGACTCCTGCCACCGAAGACGCGCGTCGCGACTATCAGATCGTCGCTGACGCTGGCAATGAGGTCTATGGCCCCGGCTCACACTGGGTGGAAGAGCGCGAGGCGTAAGGTGCACGGATTGCGTACCCACGACTTTGGTGCTGTACACGTCAAGGATGCTGGGGTAGCAAGGCCTCGCGAAAACATCTGATCCCGCAATGCTCAACGCCTGATGACATTCAATGTCGCCACGACCATCACCCTAATTTCCCCTGCTTTGATAATAAGCAGGGTAGTGCCTACGTGGGTCAGTTTTGGACTTACGGCATAAACCAGTCCAAGTTAATATCCGCACCCCCTCCAAGTTATTGTCCGCACCACCTCGGGTCAGACTTCAGCGGAATTCAATAGCGAAGGTCCCGAAAGGCCTGATGCGCTCCGATTTCCGACGTTTCGTCGAACCCGCGCTACATACTTAAACGTCAGAACGTATTTATGGAGATTCGCAACCCTTTGGATTCGAATTTTCGAAAATTCTAAAGCTTTTATAATAATGGCGAGGAATTTAAGATAGCACAGCTCTACC
>Ga0136846_1229066_pt1 | contig 44564 bp, 47 predicted proteins | sample HopSoiMetagenom2_FD_96841 | JGI IMG/M metagenome (GOLD analysis project Ga0136846, IMG submission 96841) | Grasslands soil microbial communities from Hopland, California, USA - 2 Assembly 2016 (version 4) | ecosystem: Environmental > Terrestrial > Soil > Grasslands | place: USA: Hopland...
CCGACAGACGGTGCGCATCGGCTTTCCAGAACGGACGCTGCTGCGCGGTCTTGGTCACCGGGAACCAGCGGCCGAGGGAACCTTCCACATAAGGCGTGAGGATCTCTTCCTGCATCAGGAAGGACACGAACTCCTTGGCGCGGGTCTTGTTCTTCGCCTGGTTGAACACCACACCCACCTTGACGGCGGCGCGGTAAACCATCTTGCTGCCGTCGGGCTTGTTCGGGAAGCCTGCCGTGCGGATGCGCTCGGTGTAGTTCTTCCTCGCGATTTCGCGCTCTTCCGGCTTGAGCGACGCGTTGTTCATGTCGTCCAGCCATTTCGCGGCGATGGAAATCGTGGCGTTATGGGTCAGGATGGTGGTCTTGTTATGGAAGGCGACGTTGTTGTCCGGATCTTTCCAGCTGGTCGACGACGGTGGCGTGCAGCCTTTGGCGTAAGGCTGGGTGTAGTCGGTTAGTGCACCGATCAGCCCGGCGCGAACTTTGGGGTCATCGACCAGCAACTTGCCGCTGTCGCTGACCAGGTTCACGTTGTAGGCGTCCATGAAGGTCAGGAACGAGTAGAACGAGTCGCTTGAATCCACGCCCAGCGGCTGGCCGATACCGAAGGTGCGGTTGCCGGTTTTCTGGCGGTGTGCGGGTTGTACCTTGTCGCACCAGAAGGACCAATAGTCTTTCCAGCCAGTCGGGATATCCGACTCCTTGAAGCCCGCTTCGTTCAGCATGTCCACCCAGTACTCGATGTGCATGGTCTGCTGCTTCATCGGGAAGGCGTAGTAGGCCCGGGTCTTGGTGACGTCGTTGTAAAGGAAAGCGGTCTCCACCGTGTTCGGTGCGAAGCGCGCGCGCATGGGGTTGATCACGCTGCTGATGTCTTCAAGCTTGCCGTCGAAGGCCCACTTGCCGGCGACCTGGAAGTCATAAACGTCGGCATAGGCCACATCAGGCGGGCTGCCGGAGTCCAGGGCCGCAACGGTCTTCGGGATCATGTCCTGTACGGGGTACTGCGAGAGCTCGATCTTCACGCCCTTGTGCTTGTCTTCGTACTTTTTGATCGCGGCAAACAGCGCATCGTCTTCGGCTTTGTAAAAGCCCTTCACCCACCAGACGGTGAGCTTTTCCTGTGCGGCTACCTGCCCGGTGGCTATGAGGCCTGCCGCGACCATCGCGGCGGCCAGGATTGTCTTGAGTCTCATTTGGCTTGTCTCCTCTGCGGGTTGATTGTTGAACTGGCACAAACTCGGGGTCTGCGTTCTTAACGCATTGTTATCATATGATGATTAACCCCCGGGCTTTCTATGGAAAACCCGGAGCATCAGGCCGGAAGCCGAACCCGATTCAATGCCATTCCGGCACCGGGGTAAAGAGGGCTTGCCCCGCGAAATGGGCACGCAGGTTGCTCACGGCCAGGTCGGCCATGGCGTGGCGGGTCTGCACGGTGGCGCTGGCCATATGCGGTGTCAGCACGACGTTGTCCATGGCCCACAGCGCCTCAAGAGGGTGCGGCTCCTTTTCGAATACGTCCAGTGCCGCGCCGGCGATGACGCCTTGTTGCAGCGCATCAACCAGCGCCGCCTCATCCACCACCGAGCCGCGCGCCACGTTGATGAGATAGCCCGCGGGCCCCAGAGCTTTGAGGACATCCGCATTGATCAGGTGGCGCGTTCCGGCTCCGCCCGGGGTGATCACGATCAGGAAATCAACCTGTGCGGCCAGCGCCTGTGCCGACGGGTAAAAGGTGTAAGCAAGCTCCGCCTTTGCGGTGCGTCCGGTGTAAGCGATCGACATGCCAAAAGCCTCTGCCCGGCTGGCGATAGCCTGGCCGATGCGGCCCAGGCCGACGATGCCCAGCCGCGCGCCGGTGACTTTGCGCGCCAGCGGCATGGGCCCTTCCTTGGCCCAACGCCCCGCACGAACATAGCGGTCTGCCAAGGGGATGCGGCGCGCCACGGAAAGCATGAGGCCGATGGCCAGGTCAGCCACCTCGTCATTGAGCACGCCCGGTGTATGGGTGACCGGGATGCGGCGCTCCAGCGCGGCGGCGACATCCACACCGTCATAACCCACACCCATGATGGAAACGATTTCCAGTGCGGGGAGCTGGTCCATCAGGGCGCGCGGCACCCTGGATTCGCCGCCCCCGGCGACCCCGCGAATCAGCGGAGCCACCTTGGCAAACGCCGCCGGGTCGCTTTCGTGCAGCCGGTCATGAACTTCATACGCCGCCTGCAACGGCTCCATCAGGAAAGGCGGCAGCTTGGCAACGGTGAGGATGTGCGGACGATTGGACGGGGCGGACAAGGGGCGAACTCCTGGGATTATGGTTTTCACTAAGATAAGGGGTTCAATGGTATGACGATAATACGTTTGAAGATTAAGGACTTTCCCGCATGAGCACACCTCCAAAGAAGAAACCCGCCCACGAACTACGCAGCCAGCAATGGTTCGGCCGCCAGGACCGCGACGGTTTTGCCTACCGCAGCTGGGTCAAGGGCAAGGGCGTTCCGCACGACCAGTTCGACGGCCGCCCGGTCATCGGCATCTGCAACACCTTCAGCGAACTCACACCCTGCAATTCGCATTTCCGCACGATTGCCGAGCAGGTCAAGATCGGCGTGTATGAGGCGGGTGGCTTCCCGCTCGAATTCCCGGTGATGTCTTTGGGCGAGACCCTGCTGCGCCCCACCGCCATGCTCTACCGCAACCTGGCCAGTATGGACGTGGAAGAAAGCATTCGCGGCAACCCCATCGACGGCGTGGTGCTGCTGATGGGCTGCGACAAGACCACACCGGCCCTGGTCATGGGCGCCTCAAGCGTCGACCTGCCCACCGTAGGCGTCAGCGGCGGGCCCATGCTGAGCGGCAAATGGCGCGGCCAGGAGCTGGGCTCGGGCACCGGCGTCTGGAGCATGAGCGAGCAGGTGCGCGCCGGCACGCTCAAGCTGCAGGACTTTTTCGAAGCCGAAAGCTGCATGCACCGCAGCCACGGCCACTGCATGACCATGGGCACAGCCTCCACCATGGCCAGCATGGTCGAAGCACTGGGCATTGGCCTGCCGGGTAACGCCGCCTATCCTGCGGTAGACGGCAGGCGCAACGTGCTGGCCCGCATGGCGGGCCGCCGCGCCGTCGACATGGTGCATGAAGACCTCACGCTGTCAAAAATCCTCACGCGTGAAGCCTTCGAGAACGCCATCAAGACATTGGCTGCGATTGGCGGCTCCACCAACGCCGTCATTCACCTGATCGCCATTGCCAGGCGCATCGGCGTGAACCTGACGGTGGATGACTTTGACCGGCTGGCCAGCGAATTGCCTTGCCTGGTCAACCTGCAACCCTCAGGCAAATACCTGATGGAAGACTTCTGCTACGCCGGCGGCCTGCCGGTGGTGATGAAAGAAATTGCGCAGCACCTGCACACCGGGGCCATCACCGCCAACGGAAAAACCATAGGCGAGAACATTGCCGACGCGGAAAACTACAACACCGAAGTGATCATGCCGCTCAGCACGCCGTTCAAAGACAAGGCCGGCATCGCCGTGCTGCGCGGCAACCTCTCGCCGCGCGGTGCCGTCATCAAGCCCAGCGCCGCCACGCCCGCGCTCATGGTGCACAAGGGCCGTGCGGTCGTGTTTGAAACCATTGAAGACTTCCACGCGCGCATCGACGACGAAAACCTGGACATCGACGAGAACTGCGTGATGGTTCTGAAGAACTGCGGCCCCAAGGGCTACCCCGGCATGGCCGAGGTCGGCAACATGCCCCTGCCGCCCAAGGTGCTGCGTAAAGGCATCACCGACATGGTCCGCATCAGCGATGCGCGCATGAGCGGCACGGCCTACGGCACCGTGGTGCTGCACACCGCACCAGAAGCCGCGGCCGGCGGCCCCTTGGCGCTTGTACAAAACGGCGACATCATCGAACTGGACGTGCCGAACCGCCGCCTGCACCTGCATGTCAGCGACGAAGAACTGGCTAAGCGCATGGCCGGCTGGAAGGCGCCCGAACCCCCGCTGACCTCAGGCTACTGGAAGCTCTACATCGACCACGTGCTGCAGGCCGATGAAGGTGTGGATCTGGATTTTCTGGTCGGCAAGCGCGGCTCTTTTGTGCCACGCGACAACCACTGAGGCGGGTACGGCCAGGGTACGAAGGCAAATCCTCACAGGGGTACCATTGAGGGTTTGAGGCGCGGCGTGTTTCCTCTGGTTTTCCGCTTGTGGAAAGGCCCGCGCCGAGATGCCGGACAAAGCCAGGAAAAGGCCAGGAAACCCAATGCAATCCAGAAAATTCGATGTCGTCGCGCTCGGCGAAGCCATGGTGGAGTTCAACCAGACCCAGGCCGGCCAACCCAACTATCTGCAGGGTTTCGGCGGGGACACCAGCAATGCCGTGATCGCCGCCGCACGTGCAGGCGCCAGCACCGCCTACCTGACACGCCTGGGCGGTGACACCTTCGGCCAGTCGCTGATGGCCTTGTGGGCCGCTGAAAACGTTTCCACCGCCGCGGTGCAGCAGGACCCGGAGGCCAGCACCGGCCTTTACTTCGTCACACACGGCAAAAACGGGCACGAGTTCAGCTACCTGCGCGCAGGGTCCGCTGCCAGCCGCATGACGCCGGCCTGGTTGCAGCAAGCCGGCGCGGCCGATGCCGTGCGCCAGGCCAAAGTCCTGCATGTATCCGGCATCTCACTGGCAATTTCCGCCAGCGCCTGCGACACCGCCTTTGCCGCGATGAAGCTGGCCAAAGAGGCTGGCACACTGGTGTCGTTTGACTCCAACCTGCGGCTCAAGCTCTGGCCGCTGGACCGGGCCCTGGCCTGTACCCGCCACGCCGTTTCGCTGTGCGACATTTTTCTGCCCAGCCTGGAAGACATCACCACGCTGAACGGCATGACCGACCCCGATGAGGTAGTGGACTGGGGCCATGCACTGGGCGCCAAAACGGTGGTGCTCAAACTCGGCGGCGACGGCGCGCTGGTCAGCGACGGCGCGCGGCGCGAACGTGTGCCGGTGCACCGCGTGAAGCTGGTTGACGCCACCGGTGCGGGCGACTGCTTTTGCGGCAACCTGCTGGCGCGCATCGCACAAGGCGACACGGTGTTTGACGCCACGCGCTACGCCAATGCGGCCGCCGCCCTCACTGTGCAGGGCTACGGTGCCGTGGCGCCGCTGCCGCGTCCCGAGCAGGTCAGGGCCTTGCTGTGAGATCCATCGTCGCCGTTGACTGGGGAACATCGTCCCTGCGCGGTGCGCTGCTGGGCGCCGAGGGCGCGGCCATCGAAGAGCGTTCTTTTGCACGCGGCATCCTGACGGTGCCCGCAGGCGGATTCCCCGACATCTTCCAGACCTGCTTTGGCGACTGGATGACGCCCGGCACGCTGTGCCTCATCTCAGGCATGGCCGGCAGCAAGCAGGGCTGGCGCGAAGCCGCTTATTGCGCCTGTCCCGCCGGCTTTGACGACATCGCCGCCCACCTGGAGTGGGTGGAGCCCGGCCGCATCGCCATCGTGCCGGGCCTGAGCATCGACCGCGGCGGCGTACCCGACGTGATGCGCGGCGAGGAAACCCAGATCTTTGGTGCCTTGCAGTTGCTGGGCCTGGACAACGCCCGCCTGGTGTTGCCCGGCACGCACAGCAAATGGGTCACCGTGACCAACCGCAAGGTGACGGATTTTTCGACCTGGATGACGGGCGAGTTTTATGCGCTGCTGCGCCAGCACTCGGTGCTCGCGCGCATGATGCCAGAGGCCGATGCCGCACCTGACACGGCGGCTTTCGACCAGGGTGTGGCCCATGCGCTGGCCGGCCCGGGTTTGCTGAACACCGCCTTCAGCACACGCACCTTGTCGCTTTTCAACCGCATGGCTACGGATGCCCTGCCCAGCTACCTCTCAGGCCTGGTCATCGGCGAAGAACTCAAGTCCCAGACCTTGCCGCGCGGCGAGCCCGTCGTGGTGATGGGCGCTGAAGCCCTCACGGCCCGCTACGAACAGGCGCTTGCCCAGCTCGGCGTGCCCGTCCAGCGCGTGGGCGCGGGCGCCACCTGGCGCGGTTTGCGCGCCATTGCCGACACCTTGGGCTGACTCCTGCACCGACGTGCACCGCAACCAACACACATCATGAACGCACACCAAAAGTTTTCCCAAGCCCTCAGCACCCTCCCCCTCGTTGCCATCCTGCGCGGGCTGACACCCGCTGAAGCCTTGCCGGTTGGCCAGGCGCTGGTTGCCACCGGCTGGACGCTGATTGAAATTCCCCTGAACTCCCCGCAACCGCTGGACAGCATCGCCGCCATGGCCAATGCTTACCCCCAGGCCCTGATAGGCGCGGGCACCGTGCTGACGCCCGACGATGTGCGCAATGTGCAAGCCGCCGGCGGCCAGCTCATCGTGTCACCCAACTTCAACCCCGCCGTGGTGCGCGAAGCCGCCCGCCTCGGCATGGTGTGCCTGCCCGGCGTGATGACAGCCAGCGAAGCCTTTGGCGCGCTGGATGCAGGCGCCACCGGCTTGAAGATTTTCCCGGCGGAGATGATCACGCCTGCCGTGGTGAAGGCTTTGCGCGCGGTATTGCCGGCGTCCACCGTGGTGATGCCGGTCGGCGGCGTGACGCCCGGCAACATGCAGGCCTATCTGGCCGCGGGTGCCAGCGGCTTTGGTATTGGTTCGGCGCTGTACAAGCCCGGCATGACGGCAGCTGAGGTTTCCGACAACGCTATGAAATTTATAGCTGCCTACACAGGTACCATAAGGGTATGAGCATGATTTCACCCACAAAACCGCGCCAGATATCGTTTGGCCTGGCCGGCCGTGTCTGCATCGTCACGGGCGGTGCCCAAGGTATAGGCGAGGCCTGCGCCCGCCGCTTTGCGCGCGAGGAGGCCACGGTGGTCATCGCCGACATTGACGACACCCGCGGCACCGCGCTGGCCGCCGAACTCGGTGGCCTTTATGTGCATTGCGACGTCGGCGACAAGGCTCAGGTTGACGCACTGGTGGCGCAGGCACTGGCCGCACATGGCCGCATCGACGTGCTGGTGAACAACGCCGGCATCTTCAAGGCCGCCGAATTTCTGGAAATCACGGAGGCCGACTTCGATGCCGTGCTGCGCATCAACCTCAAGGGCTCGTTCATGGTGGGCCAGGCTGTGTCGCGTGTGATGGCCGCCGCAGGCAAGGGCAGCATCGTCAATATGAGTTCGGTCAACGGCGTGCTCGCCATTCCGACGATTGCCAGCTACAACGTCAGCAAGGGCGGCATCAACCAGCTCACGCGGGTGATGGCGCTGTCTTTGGCCGCCCAAGGTGTACGCGTCAACGCGGTGGCGCCCGGCACCATCGCCACCGAACTGGCGGCCAAGGCAGTGCTCACCAGTGACGAGGCCAAAGCCAAGATCATGAGCCGCACGCCCATGAAACGCCTGGGCGAGCCCTCCGAAATTGCCGACACAGTGGCCTACTTGGCCAGCGATGCGGCCAGCTACATCACCGGTGAGATCGTGGTAGTCGATGGCGGGCGTATGACACTCAATTACACAGTCCCGGTGTAACCGGTCAGACTCTGCCCGGTTTGAGGGGCAAACTGCGGTGTCAGGGCGCCACATCGGCGCCGGACTGGAGGCACCATGACCACGATCTGCAAGGAATTTACCGTCGACGCCCCCCTGGAGAGCGTTTGGGATGCATTGCGCGATTTCAACGCCGTGCACCAACGGCTGGCGCCAGGCTTCGTCGTTGACTGCAAACCCGGCCAAGGCAGCCGCACCGTCACTTTTGCAAATGGCGGGGTAGCGCAAGAATTGCTGGTGGGCATCCATGAAGGGATACACCGCCTCAGCTACACCGTGGTCGGCGGCAAGGCCAGCCACCACATGGCCTCAGCGCAGCTGTTTGCCGAGGGCGAAAATCGCACCCGTTTCGTCTGGATCACTGATGTGCTGCCCGACGCGCTGGGGGACTACATCGACACAATGATGACTCAGGGTGCGGCAGTGATGCAGCGCACGCTCAGCCAGCCCGCCGCCTGAAATCGCCCCCGTTCAGACCGGACGTTTGGCCAGCAAGGCCCAGACGCCGGCTGCCGACAGCAAGGAACCGCCGGCGAAATTAAAGCGGCGTTGCGCGCGTGGCGAAGCCAGCAATGTACGTGCAGAAGCGGCAAACACCGCATACAACGTGGCATTCAGGCTGGCCATCACCACAAAGGTCACGGCCAATACCCAGAGCTGCCGCGTCACGTCGGCACCCTGGTTGATGAACTGCGGCAAGAAGGCCACAAAAAACACAATGCCCTTGGGATTGAGCGCGGTGACCAGGTAAGTGTTGCCAAACAATTTCCATAGGGAGCCCGGTGCGTCAGGCGCCGCTGCCTGCATGGGCGAGATGCCGGCACGCAAAAGCTTGATGCCCAGATACAGCAGGTACAGGCCACCCGCCCACTTGACCATCGTGAACCAGAAGGCCGAAGTGGCCAACAGCGCACCCAAACCAAAGAGCGACACGACCAGCGCCGTCGAATCACCCAGCGCAACGGCGGCCACCAGCGGAATGTTGGCCCGCTTTCCATGCGCCATCGAGTAGCTGATGACCGTCAGGATGGTCGGGCCGGGGATGATGAGCAGAACAGCGGTTGCGGCGACGAAAGCGAGCCAGAGCTGAATGGACATGGTGCGTGTTTCCGAAGTTGCGGGGCGATGAAAAAGGTTGTGCTTCATGATAGCGTTGCCCACCCTCCTCTGCCTAAAATTCCCGATGCCTTCCGCCACTCCACCCACACCATCCCAATCTTCAGCATCGCCGGCTGCCGGCCTTTTTACCGACGATAGCCACACCACGCGCTGCGCCTGGTGCCAGGCGACGCCGTTCTACCGCCACTACCACGACAACGAATGGGGTTTCCCCGTGGACGATGAGCGGCGGCTATTTGAAAAGATCTGCCTCGAAGGCTTTCAGGCGGGCCTAAGCTGGCTGACCATCCTGAACAAGCGTGAATCCTTTCGCAGCGCCTTTGCCAATTTCGACGCCGAGCAGGTGGCCCGCTTTGGCGCAAGCGACCTCAAGCGGCTGGTCAACGACGCAGGCATCGTCAGGCACGCGGGAAAGATTGCTTCGACCATCAATAACGCCCAGCGTGTGATCGAGCTGCGCAAAGAGTTTGGATCGCTGGGCGCTTTTGTCTGGCGGCTGGAGCCCGAGGTAAAAAGCCGCCCCGCGCGAATCACGCATGAGGCCGTCAAAGCCATGCCGACGTCGCCAGCCTCCATTGTGCTGTCCAAGGACTTGAAGAAGCGCGGCTGGACTTTTGTAGGCCCGACCACGATGTATGCCTTCATGCAGGCCATGGGCCTGGTTAACGATCACCTCGAGGGCTGCGCCAGCCGCAAGAAAGCGCTCGCAGCGCGCAAGGCCTTCACAGCGCCGCGCCTGCCCTGATATCTACAGCCATTTGGCGCGCCTGAAGCGCCAATACAGCAGTGAGCACGCCACCACAATCATGCTGAGGGCCATGAGGTAGCCGTAGCGCCATTTGAGTTCAGGCATGGCTTCAAAGTTCATGCCCCAGATGCCGGCAAACGCGGTGCAGACCGCAAAGATACTGGCCCAGGCCGCGAGCTTCTTGGTCACTTCGCTCTCTTCGATTGTCACCATCGCCAGGTTCACCTGGATGGCCGTGCCAATGGTGTCGCGCATGTTTTCGATCAAGGCGTTGATGCGTGACAAATGGTCGACCACGTCGCGAAAATAATCCTGCACGCCGGCGCAGATCTGCGGAACCCGGCCGCCGTACAGCTTGCTGGCGCCTTCCAGCAGCGGCGCCACCGCATGCTTGAGCACCATCACACTGCCTTTGAGTTCATAGAGCCGTTCGATATTCTTGCGCGCGGCACCGGGCGTGAATATCTCTTTCTCGATCAGCTCAAGCTCGGTTTCAAGCTCATCCAGAATGGGAAAGTAGCGATCGACCACGGCATCCATCAGGGCATACAGCACAAAACCCGAGCCATGGCGCAGCAGCTCAGGTTCACGTTCGCAGCGTTCGCGCACGCCCAGAAAACCCTTCTGGCTGCGGTTGCGCACCGAGAGCACATAGTTCTTGCCGGTAAACACATCGACCTCGCCGACGTTGAGTTCGCCCGGCTTGTCGGTAGAGGGCTCGACCAGGTGCAGCACCGAAAACAGCGAAGCGCCGTATTCCTCGATCTTGGGCCGCTGGTGGCCGTGCCGTGCGTCTTCGACCGCCAGTTCATGCAGGCCGAATTCTTCCCGCATTTCCTCAAGCTCTTCTGGTGTCGCGTCTTGCAGCGCCACCCAGACAAACGCATCAGGGCGGCAGATGTAGTCGCTGATCTCGGTGACCGGGATGTCGGCCAGCTTGGTGCCGTTCTGGTAGACCACGCAATTGATAAGCATCTGATGTTTCCCGCGAGTTGGCTGCCTTGTGGATTCTGGCACACCAGCTCTCATGCGCAACAGCGAAATCCCGCTGCCGCTCTTTAGCCTTCAGGCAGGCCGGCGCGGAACCACCAGGTTGTAGACCGACTGCTGCAGCACCTCGCCATGCTGGTTCAGCGTCTGGCTGCGAACCACCACCCTGCCCCTGTCAGGTCGTGAAGTTGAGGGCGTCACGCTCACCACCTCTGTCTCGACATGCAGCACGTTGCCCGGGCGTGTGGGCTTGGGCCAGCTGATTTCGCCGCCTGCGCCAATGATGCCGCCGGCAAGCGGCAAACCTCCGCCGACCAGCAGGCGCATCGTGACAGCCGCCGTATGCCAGCCGCTGGCGGCCAAGCCACCAAACAACGTGGCCTTGGCCGCTTCATCGCTCAGGTGAAAGGGCTGCGGATCAAACTGCGCGGCAAACGAGATGATCTGCGCCTCGTCGAGCGCGTGCTCACTGCTGACAAAGCGGTCGCCGGGCTCCAAGTCGTCCAGGTACCGCAGTGTGGCGGCGCCGGTGTCAGGGGTATTGCTCATGTACGGTGCTCACTTTGAGTGATCACGCCGCAGCCTTGGCGGCGATTTGTTTCGGCAGCAACGCTTCGCGGATCGGCAGATTCACCAGCGCAGCGCCTGCGGCCAGCACGATGTCGATGTACCAGACCCAATCGTAGCTGCCGGTGGCCTGGAAGATATAGCCGCCCAGATAAGCACCCAGGAAACCGCCCACCTGGTGCGACAGCATGACCACGCCGAACAGCATCGCCATGTTGGCCGTGCCGAACATCTTGGCGACCAGCCCTACCGTGGGCGGCACGGTCGACAGGAAGGTCACGCCCATGACAGCGGCGAAGATCAGCATCACGGCCGGCGTCTTGGGCGCCAGCAGGAAGATGAGCACGGCGAGGCCACGCGTTGCGTACAGCAGCGCCAGCAAGGACTTCATGCGCCAACGGCCGACGGCCCAACCCATGGCCAGGCTGCCGACGATGTTGAAGAGGCCAATCATCGCCAGCGACCAACCGCCGATTTCGGGCGGCAAACCGCAGGCGGCTATCACGCCAGGGAGATGAGTCGCCAGAAACGCCACGTGAAAGCCGCACACCAGGAAACCCGCCGCGAGGTAACGGTAGCTCGGCGTTGCCAGCGCCTGGCTGATGGCTTGACGTGCGCTCAGCGCTTTCGTGCCCGAAGCCGCCGCGGCCTGGGCTGCCAGCGCATTCGAATTGCCTTTCAGCACCAGCACCGCAGGCACCGCCAGCAGCACCAGCGCGCCCAGCCATTGCATCGCACTGGCCCAGCCGACAGCGGCTGTCAGGCCAATCGCGATGGGAGCCATCGCAAACTGGCCGAAAGAGCCACCCGCATTCACGATACCGGTGGCCAGGCCGCGCTTTTCAGGCGGCACCAGGCGTGTGCTGGCGGCCATCAGCACCGAGGGGCCGGCCATGCCGGCTCCGCCCGCCGCGAGCACGCCGATAGCAAAAATCAGCCCGGCTGTGCTGGTCATGAGCGGCGTGATGATGGTGCCGACCGCCACCAGCACCACACCCAGAAAGATCACGCGGCCGGTGCCGATGCGGTCAGCTACCGCGCCGGCGAAGGGCTGTGTCAGCCCCCACCAGAGCTGGCCGAAGGCGAAAGCCAGGCTGATGCTGCCGATGCCCAGCGCGGTGGAGGTGTTCAGCGCCGACAGGAAGAGACCCATGGTCTGGCGCACGCCCATCGTCAGGGCAAAAGTGCCGCCCGCGGCCAGCAACACGAGCCACATCGCGATGCGGCGCGCGGGCAGTGCAGTGGAAGAAGCGGCGGAATTGGAAGGCTCGGTATTACTCATCATCAGCTCCAGATTCGACAGGGGACAAAAGTTCGAGGGATTCATTGATCAGCTTGTGCAAGGCCAGCACGCGCCCGGTGCCCAGCAGCGCGTTGAGCTGCTCCTGCGCCACCCGCCACCGCGAGCGGGCTTCCTCGCGCTTGGCGCGGCCCGCGTCAGTCAGCACCACGGTGCGGCTGCGCGCGTCGGTGCCAGCAGTAAGTTCAATCCAGCCGGCGTCGATCAGCGGCTTGAGGTTGCGGGTGAGGGTGGAGGGGCTCATCTTCATGCCACGCGCCAGCTCGCCGGGCCGCATGGGACCCAGCTTGAGCACGTAGGTCAGCAAGGAGTACTGTGTGGTCTTCAAACCGGCTTTCGCCATTTCCAGGTCGTAGTGATGGGCCACGCGGCGCATCAGCTGGCGCAGCTTGACGTTGGTGCAGCCCTGCACCTTGAGTTCGGCCTGGGTTGACAGGCGGGTTTTCTCGTTCATAATTTGATTGTAGCTACAACTATTGTATATGCAACACTTATGAATGCCATGACCCCACAAGACACCTTGACTCAATGGATGGAACAAAGCGCCGCGGTGCGCGCCCGCATGCTGGACGGCGGCGGCAAACCCGGCCTGGCCCGGCCCGAAGACGTGGCAAGCAAGACCGGTATGGAAGTGATGCAGGCCATGCTGGCCGGCCAACTGCCCTACCCCCACATCGCCGAGACGCTGGATTTCGCCTTGATAGAGGTCGAACCCGGCAAGGCCACCTTTCAGGGCACGCCGCAGCTCAAGCACTACAACCCGCTGGGCACCGTGCACGGCGGCTGGTACGCCACATTGCTCGACTCCGCCGTAGGCTGCGCCGTGCACACCATGATGCCGGTCGGCCGGGCCTACACCACGGCCGAGCTCAGCATCAACATCGTGCGCGCCGCCTCACACAAGACCGGGCCGCTGCGCGCCATCGGCACCGTCATCCATTGCGGCCGGCAAATGGCCACCGCCGAGGGCCGCATTGTGGGGCCGGACGGCAAGCTGTATGCGCATGCGACAACGACTTGCCTGGTGTTTGAGGTGCCGGGGCAGAAATAGCGCCAGCAGGGCGTACATCGGTATCCACCCACACAGGCTGCGGTGCCGCTCGCGCTGCCGGCCGTTTGCCGCTGCAAGTCTAGAATCCGGCCTCCCCCTCCTTCAGAGCCGCCATGGATGCAACCACATTGAGCCCCGCAATCTATGTTCGCCGACCCGTCCTGGCCGACGAGCGCGCGTTTCTTGCCGCGGCGCGCGCGAGCCGCAAGCTGCATCACCCATGGACGACCGCGCCGGATACGCCGGCCCTGTTTCGCGCCTACATCGAGCGCATGGGCTTGCCGGCCAACAGCGCTTTCCTCATTTGCCGCCGCGACACCCATGCTTTGGTGGGTGTCATCAACGTCACGAATATCGTCCTGGGCCTGTTTCGCAGCGGCTACCTTGGCTACTACGCCTTCGCGGGACATGAACGGCAAGGCCTCATGCGCCAGGGGCTGCGGGCCGCCGTGGGGCACGCATTCAAGTCACTCAAGCTGCACCGCCTGGAGGCGAATATCCAGCCGGCGAACGTGGCCTCTATTGCCCTGATCGCTTCCTGCGGGTTCACGCAAGAAGGGTACTCACCGCGATACCTGAAGGTCGGGGGCCGCTGGAGAGATCACGAACGCTGGGCCCTGGTGGCCTCATAACGCGCAATCCCCAATGAGGCTCCCCTTCTCCGTCCAGGTGTTTCTTGTCGCCAGGCAGGGATCAGCCTGGTCAATTCTTCTCCTTCAACGCAACGCGCGGCCGGAACTGGCGCTGCCGGATTTCTGGCAAGGCGTTACCGGCGCACTGGAACCGGGAGAGTCCTTCGAGGCGGCGGCGATTCGCGAAGTGCATGAAGAGACGGCCATCAGCCTCTCGTCTGCCATTGACACCGGTTTCGAGCAGGTTTTCCCCGTCAAACCGGAATGGCGTGCCGCGTATGGACCGGAGCCCGTGCAGGTGAGGGAAAAGGTTTTCTATGCAGTAGTTCCGGAAAAAATCCAGCCCAAGCTCTCGCACGAACACAAGGCCTCTCGTTGGTGCAGCGAGGCGCAATCCCTCGAATTGCTCACCTTCGCCAACAACGCACAGTGTGCCCAGGCCGTCTTTCGGGCGCTCGTGACGTAGAGACTTGCCCACTGCCATCGGTGAAAGCGATGGCGATGGCGGATTCGTCTATAAAGCCTTGATGAAAATCGTGATCATCGGAAACAGTGGAAGTGGAAAAACATGGCTCGCCACACGGCTTGCCTCGCTTGCGCCGCTTACAGTAATTCATCTTGACGAATTGTTTTGGCTTCCTGGTGGCTTCGACAGGAAGCGGTCTGCGGAAGAGCTTGCATCGCTGATAACGCAAAAAAGAATCATGCCAAGCTGGGTTGTAGAAGGTGTTTTCGGTGAACTCGCAACACCCTTTCTTGAGGACGCGCAGGCGCTGATCTGGCTCAATCCTGGATGGCCGGTTTGTCGGCGACGGTTACCGGCCAGGGGATCAGAAAGCAAGGCTCATATGGGAAGAGCCCAATCCGAGGCCGGGCTTGCCAGGCTCCTTGAGTGGGCCCCGGCTTACTCTTCACGCGATGACACCCGATCTTATAAGGGACACCTTTCGCTATTTCAGCAATTCCCCAGGCATCGGCTCTGTTTGCAGACCGAGGAGGACGCCGTCAGCTTGGTCGACCTCGCGATGCAGGCCGGTGTATCAGAGGCACTTCAGCGCGCCGCAACAGACACCGCTGAATGCCCGTCACCTACACCCTGATGATCACGGACCGTTGAACAGATTTTCGGCGAACCGTTGCCCGAAGGCCACCATCCATCCTAAGGCGGCTACGAGGAATTTGGTACCGGTTCTTATCACGGCAGTACCGGCAGTGCCGATGGTGCTGTACCAGTGCGTTGGCTCTGCAGCGGATCGCTTTTAGAACAAAAGCGCGCCAACGCATTGATGAGGAGCTAGTCAACGCCCAACACGTTGACCGGAATCTTGAGATAGCTGACACCGTTTTCTTCAGGAGGCGGCAAGCCGCCTGCGCGGATATTGACCTGGATGGAAGGAAGAATCAGCGTGGGCATGCCCAGCGTCGCGTCCCTGGCCGCACGCATGGCAACAAAAGCTTCTTCAGAGATGCCGTCCTGTACATGGATGTTGGTGCGGCGCTGCTCGCCCACGGTGGTTTCCCACTGAGGCCCGCGCCCGCCGGGAGGATAGTCGTGGCAGACGAAGATCCGGGTTTGCGCTGGCAACAGCAGCAGCTTGCGAATGGAGCGGTACAACTGATGAGCGTCACCGCCCGGAAAGTCAGCGCGCGCGGTGCCTACGTCGGGCATAAAGAGCGTGTCACCCACAAACACCGCGTCACCCACACGGTAAGCCATGTCCGCGGGCGTATGGCCCGGCACATGCAGCGCGGACATCTCCATGTTGCCTATCCTGAATGTCTCGCCGTCCTTGAGCAGATGGTCGAACTGGCTGCCGTCCGGTGCAAACGAATGCTCCAGGTTGAAAATCGCCTTGAACGTAGATTGCACGGCGCGTATATGTTCGCCAATGGCGATCTTGCCGCCGGTGCGCTCTTTCAGGTAGTGGGCTCCCGACAGGTGGTCGGCATGCGCATGGGTTTCCAGAATCCACTCGACGTGAAGGCCTTGCTCCCGCACGTAATCCAGCACCCGGTCCGCGGACGCCGTTCCGGTGCAACCGGATTTGAAGTCGTAGTCCAGCACCGGATCAATGATGGCTGCACGCCCCGTGTCCGGATCTGCCACAACGTAGGTAACGGTCCATGTTGCGGAGTCAAAAAAGGCCTGGGGAGTCAGTGAAGTGCGCATGGACTGCCGTCTTTCATTAGTAAACACCCAACCTGCTGTATCCACATCGTGGTTACCACTCACGCAACATTATATATAAACATATAATATAGGCAACTTGATTGAACGCACTGTCATGACGCCAACCCCTCCTGTTCTGGACCCTCAGCGCCTTCGCGAGGCCGCTGCAAAAGCCGTTGGCGCGCTGAAGGCGCTGGCCAATGAAAACCGGCTTTTGCTCCTGTGCCAGTTGTCGCAGGGCGAGCGCAGCGTCAGCGAACTCGAGGAGTCCCTGGGTATCCGGCAGCCGACGCTCTCGCAGCAACTTGGCGTCCTGCGCAATGAAGGCGTGGTCAACACCCGGCGGGACGGCAAGAACATTTACTACAGCGTGGCCGAAGCCGGGACGCTGGAAATACTGGCTCTGCTCTACCGCCTCTATTGCCCTGACGGAGAAAGCTGATGCATATCAACTGGAACGCATTCACACCGTGGCCTGCCCTGGCCGGCGGCCTGCTCATCGGCGTGGCCGCTGCCATGTTCGCACTGCTCAACGGGCGCATCGCCGGCATCAGCGGCATCCTGGGCGGGCTCTTGCGGCCGGCGCGGGGCGACGTGGCCTGGCGCGCGGCGTTCATTGCCGGGCTGGCTGCCGCGCCGCTGGCCTATGCGGTTTTCTCGGCATTGCCAGCGGTGCAAATCGACGCCGGCGATGGCACCCTTGTCATCGCCGGCCTGCTGGTTGGCATCGGCACGCGATATGGCTCAGGCTGCACCAGCGGCCACGGCGTATGCGGCCTTTCAAGGCTCTCACTGCGTTCGCTGACAGCAACGGCCGCTTTCATGGGTGCCGGCTTTGCCGTGGTCTTCGTGGTGCGGCACCTTTTCACGCTCTAGAGGAAACCATGGCCCTGTTGTCTTCCCTGCTTGCCGGCCTGGTATTCGGCCTCGGCCTGATCGTCTCTGGCATGGCCAATCCCGCCAAGGTTCTTGGCTTCCTCGATCTGGCAGGCCACTGGGACCCTTCACTGGCGCTCGTCATGGGAGGCGCCGTCGCCGTGGGTTTTTTCGCTTTCCTGGTTGCAAAAAAAAGGAGCCGCTCCCTGTTGGGCGCCGAGATGAAGCTGCCTGGCGCCGGGCCCGTTGACCGCAGACTGGTGGCCGGCAGCGTGCTTTTCGGCATGGGCTGGGGCCTGGCCGGCTTTTGCCCCGGCCCCGCACTGGTGGGCCTTGGCATGGGAGAGCCAAAGGCCGCCATGTTTGTCATTGCCATGCTGGCCGGCATGGCGCTTTTTGAATTGATTGACAAGCGGCGCGGTCGTCGATAGCCTGCATCAAGAAGCTTAAGTCAACAAGCGCGCGCAGAGGCCATGGGCGCCCGCGCACAACTACGCAGCTCGCACGATAAGCCCGCGCTCCGGATGAGGCAAGATCAAATCCCCCATTCTTTTTGTATGGAGCTTTGCGGCGCTACTTCCTTTCGGAATCGTGGGCGAATTCGATAAACTCAACGCCCACGTAGGCGGCTTTCTGGCCGGCTACATGGGCTGGTTTGCCATCCCGTTCAGTTTGCTGATCTCCTGGATGTACATCTCGCTGGACCAAGTGGGCGAAAGCACCGGGAACCCGTTTGAAGCGGGTGCCAATGATGTGCCCATGGCGCAGATCTGCCGGCTGCTGGAAATTGAGCTGCGGCAAGTGCTGGGCGAGTCAGACATTCCCGGCCTGCTCAAGCCGAAGAACAACATCATTCTTTAAGCGCAACATTAAAACATTGAGAAACATGCGATGAAAAAACTGCTTGTTGGTATCGCTTTTGGCATCGCAGCCATTGCCCAGCCGGTCGTTGCTCAGCCTTACAAGGCGGACTCGATTCCTGTCTCGGGCAGAGCCGAAGTTGTTACCTTTCCATCTCATTACACCTATCCTTTCAAGCCTGCGGCATGGCCTATTGGCGCGGGGCTGCTGGCGGGCGTCTACAAACCGGAGCGCGAGGACGAAAACGGGGTTTTCTATCGCGGAGAAAATCGCTCCGTAGTAGTGAGGGGCCTGGAAGGAAAAACATCCGTCAAACGCTACGCCCTCATGGTTGGTGGATTCTGGATGCCCAAGAACAGAAAGGCCAATCCGAAGCTTTATTTCTACGTTGAAAAGTCTTATCCATCTGTCGACGAGCTGACCGAACTGGCCTTGCCCGTCGCCGCTCCCGAAGATATGGACGGAGCAAAGGCGCTAGGCCTGTCGCCCGGCAACAATACCCCGAACACCGTCGCGGGCGCTGTATCTACGAACCCCACCTTGACCGGGGCGCCCTTGGGCCGGACGGTGTTCGGCGCGGCAGTGGGCGCCGCATTAGTGGATTTGATCGTCCTCTCGTCAGTGACGGGCAATGAGGGCAAAATTAACTTCTGGTGGATGCCTGTGGACGACAAGGAGTTTCTTGCCAACCTGTCCCAAGTGCATGCACAAGCCGTCAAGGACCGACCCTGGCCATAGGCGCTGAGTCCAGGTCACAACGGAACGGCCTGCAAGGATTCCACACCCGCACGATAATCCGCCCATGCGACTCCTACACACCATGCTGCGCGTTGGCAATCTCCAGCGCTCCATTGATTTCTACACCCAGGTCCTCGGCATGAAGCTGCTGCGCACTTCGGAAAACCCCGAGTACAAATACAGCCTGGCTTTTGTCGGCTACGAAGGCAATCCGGCGCAGGCCGAGATTGAGCTGACCTACAACTGGGGCACTGAAAGCTACGAGATGGGCACGGCTTTTGGCCACATTGCGCTGGGCGTGCCTGATGCCTATGCGGCTTGCGAGAAGATCAAGGCAGCGGGTGGCAATGTCACGCGCGAGGCAGGGCCGGTCAAGGGCGGCACTACCGTGATTGCTTTTGTGACGGACCCGGATGGCTACAAGATTGAGTTGATTCAGCGCGATGAAAGCGCCCGCGGCGCGGGGCTGCGGTAATTCGTCATTGCGTTCCGTCTCACCGCATCGGGTGTTGCACCCGCCTTGCTATCGTTTCAGGAGCGCTCAGCCAAGACGGTGATTGGGCTACAGGCCAATTTTTCTAAAAGTTGGCGGTAGCGTCAGCGGCCCTGCAAGCCCACCGGCGCAGGCAAGCTAGCGTGCCAACTGGCAAGCCTGCTGCGCCAGCGCTGTGATCTGCGCCCAGTCGCCACGCGCCACCGCGTCAGCCGGCGTAAGCCACGAGCCGCCCACGCACACGACATTCGGCAGGCTTAAAAACTCGCCAGCATTGGCCGTTGAGACACCACCGGTAGGGCAAAACCGCACATCGCCAAACGGGCCGCTCCAGGCCTTGAGCATGGCCGGGCCGCCGGCCTGCATCGCAGGGAAAAATTTCAGCTCATTGAGGCCGTCTTCCTGCGCCATCATGATTTCGCTGCCGGAGGCTACGCCGGGCAGCAGGGGCAAACCGGCATCGCGGCAGGCCTGGCCGACCGCATGGGTGTAGCCCGGGCTCACGGCAAAGCGCGCGCCGGCCATGGCGCAGGCCTGGGCGTCTGCGGCGCTGCGTACCGTGCCCGCGCCGGCGACAGCCTCCGGCACATCGCGTGCAATCGCCTCAATGCAGGCCAGCGCCTGCGGTGTGCGCAGCGTCACCTCGAGCATGCGGATGCCGCCGGCTACCAGCGCACGCGCCAGCTGCACCGCCTGCTTCACATCGCTGAGCACGATGACGGGAATCACCGGCGCATCCTGCATGACCTGCAGGGCCGTCAGCTTGCCGCTGACATTCAAGTTCACATCCACGATAGAGCTCCTTCTTCAGCCGTCAGCGCATGGCGGCGCATACCGGCAAACAATTCACGGCCCATGCCGATGCCGTTGGCGGCGCGCAAATCGGCAGGCATGACCTCAACCGGCCTGGCTGCCCACTCAGCATCAGCCACCAGCACGTTCAACTCGCCGGTGACGGCGTCCACACGAACCAGATCTCCGTCGCGCACCTTGGCCAGCGGGCCGCCGGCGGCCGCTTCGGGCGAGACATGGATGGCGGCCGGCACCTTGCCCGACGCGCCGCTCATGCGGCCGTCGGTGACCAGCGCCACTTTAAAACCTTTGCCCTGCAACACGGCCAGCGGTGGCGTGAGCTTGTGCAACTCGGGCATGCCGTTGGCCTGCGGGCCCTGCCAGCGCACCACGCAGACCACGTCGCGGTTCAGCTCGCCGGCGCTGAACGCGATGTGCAAGGCCTCTTGCGAATCGAACACCCGGGCAGGCGCTTCGATGACATGGCGGTCGTCCGGCACGGCCGACACCTTGATCACGCTGCGGCCCAGATTACCCTGTAGCAGCTTGAGGCCGCCAGTGGCGCTGAAGGGTTTGGCAGGCGTGCGCACGATGGCTTCGTCTTTTGACGCGCCCACGTCATGCCAGGCCAGCGCCGCACCGGCCAGCGCTGGCTCGCGCGTGTATTCGCGGATGCCGCCTTCGCGCACCGTGAGCACGTCTTCATGCATAAAGCCCGCGTCCAGCAGCTCGCGAATGATGAAGCCCGGGCCGCCTGCCGCCTGGAACTGGTTCACGTCGGCGCTGCCGTTGGGGTAGACATGGGCCAGCGTCGGCACCACGTCGGACAAATCGGAAAAATCATTCCAGTCGATCACGATGCCGGCCGAATGCGCCACCGCCACCCAGTGGATCAGGTGGTTGGTGGAGCCGCCGGTCGCGAGCAGCGCGACCATGGCGTTGACAATGGCACGCTCGTCGACGATCTGGCCAATCGGCGCGAAGCGTTTGGCCTTGATGATGCCGAGGACCGTTCGCGCAGCCTCGCGCGTGAGTTCTTCACGCAGCGCATTGCCGGGGTTCACAAACGCGGTGCCGGGCACATGCAGGCCCATGGCTTCGAGCAGCAGTTGGTTGCTGTTGGCCGTGCCGTAGAAGGTGCAGGTGCCGGGGCTGTGATAGGACTTGAATTCGGATTCCAGCAAGGCGTCGCGGCCGACAAGGCCTTGCGCGGCCTGCTCCCGCACATGGGCTTTTTCCTTGTTGGGAATGCCCGAGGTCATGGGCCCGGCCGGCACAAACACCGTGGGCAGGTGGCCGAACTGCAGCGCGCCGATCAAAAGCCCTGGCACGATCTTGTCACATACGCCCAGCATCAACGCCGCATCGAACATGTCGTGCGACAGCGCCACGGCGGTGGCCATGGCGATCACGTCACGGCTGAAAAGGCTGAGCTCCATGCCGCTGGTGCCTTGCGTCACGCCGTCGCACATGGCGGGCACGCCGCCAGCCACCTGCGCCGTGGCGCCCAGCTTGCGGGCCTCGTCCTTGATGAAGGCCGGGTAGGCCTGCAGCGGCGTGTGGGCCGACAGCATGTCGTTGTAAGCGGTGACGATGCCGATGTTGGGCCTGCGCTCGGTCACGACCTTGAAGCGGTCGTCCAGCGGCATGCCGGCAAAGGCATGCGCCACATTGGCGCAACCCATGCGGTCCAGGCCCGGCTCGCGCGTCGACGCGGCACGCAAGTGGGCGAGGTAGGCGTCACGTGACGGGCGGCTGCGTTCGGCAATGCGGGCCGTGATGTCTGAAACTTTGGAATGGAGGGCCATGGTGGAGCTCTTAGGTCTGGAGGGCTACAGATGAGATTGAGATTGGCTGGTTTGCGGCTGGATCTCAAACGCGACGCCATAGCGCAATGTAACTTTATTACTGACTCTATGGTAACGGGTTACCGGCCCGTTTGGCGCGTTGTGGTTACGGGGTGGTTACTAAACTTTGCCAGCCCCGCTCCAAGAAAACAGTCTCGAAGCGAGCCGGCGTTTCCCGCGTCGGCGCGCCGCCCCTGCCCTTGTCAGCGTTGCGCTACTTTGCTCCCGCGTGGCGCGGGGCTGCCCTGCTTTACCGCAATGTGATTTCCACACGCCGCGCTTCGGCATTGCTGCCATCGCCGGCCAGTTGCTCAGGCTTTTTCAGTTCAATCTGCCGCTCTGGAACGCCTTCGGCCTTCAGCGCCTCTCGCACGGCGACGGCACGCTGTTTGGCCAGCGCCGCATTTTTGGCCGCGTCACCGGTGGCGTCGTGAAAACCCGAGATGACCACGGTACGGCCCGCCTTCGCGGCTTTCACTACATCGCCCAACGCGTCGCCGGCGCCGGCTGCCAGGTCGGCCTTGCCGGATGCGAAGTAAAACCGGACCACGCCCTGTTCGACCATCACGGTGGCGGCATCGGACGCGGCTTGTGAAGCGGGCTGACTGGCGGAAGGGTTGGCTGCGGACTCTGCTGCGGGCAATGGCGCCGAAGAGGCGGCCGCAGGGACTGCGACGGCTACGGCGGTCGCGGGAACTACCGGCGGTGCGGGTTGCTGGCCCCGATGGAGCCGTTGCAAGCTGATGCCAATGACCAGCGTCAACACAAAAGCGATCAGGCCAAGAACGACCGCCAACACCAGGCCCTGCTGGCCTTCATCGTCCTGAGAAAACATTGCCCCACTCCCGTACTAACGTACTAAATCCGCCACTAGATCCGTCACAAAAACTCTGCGCATTGTAAAGTGCGGCTGTGGAAAATTCAGCCAAACAACTCGCCGGTCCCGGCGTGAGCGTTTCACGCAACCCCGCGCACATGCTGGAAACCGTCATCCGTGAATGGGGCGGCAAAAGCGACCTCTGGGTCTTCGCGTATGCCTCGCTCATCTGGCGGCCGGAGTTTGAACACGCCGAAGAGCGCTTCGCCACCATCCACGGCTACCACCGCGCACTGAAGATGTGGAGCCGCCTGAACCGCGGCACGCCGGACTGCCCTGGCCTGGTGTTCGGCCTGTTGCCCGGCGGCAGCTGCAAGGGCATGGTGTTTCGGATACCGCAGGCGCAGGTCGCCAGCGCCCTGCCCGCGCTGTGGGAGCGTGAGATGCCCAACGGCGTGTACGACCCCAAATGGCTGCGCTGCCAGACCGATAAAGGCGACGTGCGGGCGCTGGCTTTCACGCTGTCCAGGCACAGCCCCAACCACACGGGTGTGCTGAGCGAAGACGTCTACCGGCAGATCTTTTCTGACTCGTGCGGACGCTACGGCACGACCCGCGAATACGCACAGCTCACTTACGACAAGCTGCGCACGCTGGGCATTCATGACCAGGCATTGGGCAAGTTGCTGGCCCTGGTCAGCCGCTAGGGCAAACTGGCTATGCCCCGGTTTGTGAGCGTCTGTTAACGCCGGCCGGAGCCAGCTTGCCAGTGCGGCCGAGGCAGCCTACAGTGTGCCTTTCGTTATGAATGCCAAACAACCCGCGAGGAGACCCTGCAGCATGAAATACCATTTGGCCCCTCTTGCCGCAGCCCTCGTGTTGACGGCCTGCGCATCGGACATGAGCGGCCCGCGCGCCGTGGCCCAGTTGCAAAGCACTACCGGCAACACCGCCAGCGGCACCGTCAACTTCGTGCAGAGCGGCGACAGGGTGCTGGTATCAGGCGAAATACGCGGCCTCAAGCCCAATGCCGAGCATGGCTTTCATGTGCATGAAAAAGGCGACTGCTCCAGCGGAGACGGCATGAGCGCGGGCGGGCATTTCAATCCCACCGGCCAGCAGCACGGCAGCCACGCGGACATGGCGCATCACAGCGGTGACCTGCCCAGCCTGAAGGCGGACGCCGGCGGCAACGCGAAGTTCAGCTTTGAATCAAAGACCATTGCCGTCGGCAACGGCACGACCGACATCGTGGGCAAGGGGCTGATTGTTCACCGGGATCCCGACGACTACAAGACCCAGCCCACCGGCAACTCCGGGCCGCGGCTGGCTTGTGCGGTGATCAAGCTGGATTCCTCGCGCTCACTCGCGTAGGCACAGGTCTTTTCGCAGGTTTTCTTTAGCCCCGGTTTACCCCCGGGACAGTGCGCCCCGTCAGCGCGCAGCGAACAGCGCTTCAGCCCGGCGCAAGTCGTCCAGCGTATCGATATCGGTGACGATGCCTTCATCGGCCACATCCACATACGCTACAGAATTGATAGCATCATGTGCATTCACCACGCTGGCTGCACCCCGATTTCCCTTTAAATTTAGCAGGGCGTCACGGCACGCGGCCGAAAACCCGACCGGATGCCCGCGCGCACCTTTGAACATCGGCACCACCACCGCATGCCGCGACAGCGCATGGGCCACCGCCTGCAGCGTGGCAGCCCGCACCAGCGGCAAATCGCCCGGCAATATCAGCCAGCCCGCGGCATCCGGCGTGGCGCGCACGGCGGCAGCGATCGTGTCGCCCATGCCCTCGTGGCCCGCGTCTTCCAGGTGCCAGGCCAAGCCGCTGGCGGCCACGGCGTCCAGCGTGTGCTGCAAAACCGGCTTGCCGGCCAGCAGCGCCTGCAGCTTGTGCACGCCGCCGCCGGATGCGGCAAAGCGCTCACCCCGGCCTGAGGCCAGCACCAGCACCGTGGGTTGGGCGCCTGCCATCAGGCCAGCTTGAAGGGCAGCTCGCGCGGCGCGGGTTTGCCGGTCAGTTTGGCGATCGCGTTGGCAAAGGCCGGGGCCAGCGGCGGCAGGCCGGGCTCGCCCATGCCCGTAGGCGCGTCGGCGCTGGGCACGATGAACACGGCCACCGTGGGCATGTCGGTGATGCGCGGCACGGGGAAGTCGCCGAAGTTGCTCTGCTCAACCACGCCGTCCTTCAGCGTGATGGCCGCACCCGGCAGGCACATCGACAGACCCATCAACGCCGCGCCCTGCACCTGCGCTTCAACACTGGTCGGGTTGACGGCAAGGTTGCAATGCACCCCTGCGGTGATGCCGTGCAGCACTGGCGTGTTGTCTTTGACGGAGGCTTCGACCACGTAGGCAATCACGGTGTTGAAGGACTCATGCACCGCCACACCCCAGGCGCGGCCGGCGGCCAGCGTGCGTTTGCCGTAGCCGGATTTGTCGACCGCCAGCTGCAGCGCGGCCGCGTGGCGCGGGTGCTTGCTGCCAAACTGTTTCATGCGGTAGGCCACCGGGTCTTGGCCCGTGCTGCGGGCGACTTCGTCAATCAGCGTTTCCATCACGTAGGCGGTGTGGGTAGAGCCCACGCTGCGCCACCAGAGCACCGGCACGTTGACCTTGGGGTGATGCACAGACAGCCGCATCGGAATATCGTAGGGCTCTTTCATGCCTTCGACCATGGTGCCGTCCACGCCGTCTTTCACCATGAAGGCTTCAAACGGCGTGCCGCCCAGGATGGACTGGCCGACGATGACGTGGTCCCAGCCCAGGATGTCGCCTTTGGCGTCGAAGCCGATCTCGGCGCGGTGCACATGCATGGGGCGGTAGTAGCCGCCCTTGATGTCGTCTTCGCGGCTCCACAGCGTGCGCACCGCGGCCGTCAGCCCAGCGCCCCGCGCGGCTTTGGCCACATTGCAGGCTTCGACCACGTAGTCGCTGGTGGCAATGGCGCGCCGGCCGAAACCGCCGCCGGCCATCTGCACGTTCATCTTGACGTTCTGCGGTGCCACGCCCAGTGCCTTCGACGCCGCGAGCGTGTCCAGCCCGGGCATCTGCGTGCCAAGCCAGAGTTCGGCTTTCGCGTCGGCGCCCTGTCCGCTGAACTGCACCGTGCAGTTCAATGGCTCCATAGGCGCGTGCGCCAGGTAAGGAAAAGCAAACTCGGCGCTGATCTTTTTCGGCGCTGCGGCCAACCTGCTGATGTCGTCGTTGTACTTGAGCGCACCGGTTTTCTGCGCCAAGGTGCGGTAGCTGGCCAGTTGCTGTGCGCTGTCGACCTTCTCGACGCCGCTGGTGTCCCATTCGACCTTGAGCGCGTCACGGCCTTGCTTGGCGGCCCAGTAGCCCTCGGCCACCACGGCCACGCCTTCACCGCCGCGGTCCACCGGTACGCGCAGCACGGCCTTCACGCCGGGCACAGCGCGGGCCGCAGCGTCGTCAAGCGACTTCACCTTGCCGGCAAACACCGGCGGATGGGCCACCACGGCCGTCAGCATGCCGGGCAGGCGCACGTCGATGCCGTAACTTTGGTTGCCGGTGGATTTGGCGCGTGCATCCAACCGCCCCGTGGGCTTGCCGATGATGCGGAACTGCTTCGGATCCTTGAGCGTGACCGCCTCAGGCACCGGCTGCTTCATGGCGGCTTCGGCCAGCTCGCCGTATGTCAGGCGTTTGCCGCCGGGGCCAATCACCACGCCTTGCTGCGTGCGCAGGCTGCTCGCATCAACGCCCCATTGGGCCGCGGCGGCCGAGACCAGCATGGCGCGGGTGCGCGCACCGAGTTCACGGTACTGCGTGTACGAATTTTTGATCGAGCCGGAGCCACCCGTGAGATGCATGCCGAAAGCCGGGTCCACATAAGCCGGGTCGGCCGTGCCGTGCTGGCTTTTGACCAGGGCCCAGTCAGCATCCAGCTCTTCGGCCAGGATCATCGGCAAGCCGGTCTGCACGCCCTGCCCGAATTCGAGCCGGTTGATGGTGACGGTCACCGTGCCGTCACGGTCAATGCGCACAAAGGCCGAGGGCTGCTGGGTGGGCTTGAGGCTGGATGCAGCCGGTGCACCCGCTGTGGCCATGGTTTGCGCTTGCGAGAGCAGCGGAAAAGCTCCCAGCGCGAAGCCGCCGGCGGTGGCGACCTTCAGGAAGCTGCGGCGCGGCAGCTCTGCATCCGCTATGGTTTTGGTAGCTGCCTGTGCTTTATGCATAAGGGCCTGAAGGCCTTTTGGCAGTTGGGAAGCAATGTCGAAAGTGTCGGTGGAGTTGGAATACATGGTGTTCTCCTTCTTTAAGCCAATGCCTGGGCGGCGTCTTTGATGGCGGCGCGAATACGCACATAGGTGCCGCAGCGGCAGATGTTGCCGGCCATGGCGCCGTCAATGTCGGCATCGCTCGGTTTGGCGTTGGACTTGAGCAAGGCCGTGGCGCTCATGACCTGGCCGCTCTGGCAATAGCCGCACTGCGCCACGTCATGCTTGACCCAGGCGTCCTGCACGGCCTTGCCGACCTTGTCGCTGGCCACGGCTTCGATGGTGGTGATCTTCTGGCCGGCGGCGGCAGAGATGGGCGTAATGCACGAGCGTATGGCCGCGCCGTTGAGGTGCACGGTGCAGGCGCCGCACAGCGCCGCGCCGCAGCCGAACTTGGTGCCTGTCATGCCGAGCGTGTCACGCAGGGCCCAGAGGATGGGAGTGGATTCGTCGGCGTTGACGGCGGTGTCCTTGCCGTTGATGTTGAGGGTGGGCATCGTGGAACTCCTTGAGGTTTTTGTTAGCGGGGAAGATCAAACGGAAAGAGGGAGGAAGCTACTTATCGAATTTATATTCGCTTAAATCAGGGTTGTATCCGTAAAAAACTTGGCATGCAGACATGAGGGGTATTGCCCTTTCAGGGGCATTTCAGAAAATCAGGCCTTGATGGCGTCCCAGCACAGGGTAAAGGCCGCCTGGTGCACGGCCTCGTCGTCGGGCAACACCTGGGTGCGTATCAGGTTGCCCGTTTCCCGTACCGAGCCCACCACGCTGGCTGTCAGTAATGGCAGGGGCACAGGCTTGAAAATCTCCTGCTGCTGCCCTTCTTCCATCAGCGCCAGAAAGCCGGCCATGAGCCGGGTCGACAATTCGCGGTTGCCCTGCGTGAACCAGGGGGAGTTGTAGTACTGCTCCTGAAACACCACTTCGGCATACCGGTCCAGCCGGTGCCGCAGCAGGTTGCCCCAGAGGCGGCGTACCCGGCTGCGCAAAGGGGTTCCGGGAAGCACGCCGTCCATCAGCCGCTGCATGGTCGCGGTCTTGGCCTCTTCATAGAGCTGGCTGATGAGTTCGTCCTTGGACGGGTGGTAGACATACAGCGTGCTGGTGGCAATGCCGGCCGTGCGGGCGATGTCAGCCATGGTCAGGCCGCTCAAGCCCGTCTGGGCCACCAGATTGAAGGTAGCCTCGGCAATGGCGCGCTGCTTTTCGTCGTCTTTCGGCTTCATGGGAAGGGGTGAATATAAACGAATATTAATTCGGCAACAAGGCCGCCCGTCAGCCGGAGCCCGCTGCGGGCAAGGGCATGGCCTCTGCGGGCACAATCAAAGCCATGAGCCAGCCCACCTCTTCCACACTGTCCATCGCCGACCTGCGCAAAAGCTACGAACGCGCCGAACTCAACGAAGACGCGTCACAAGCCGACCCGCTCAAACAATTCGACCAGTGGCTCAAAGAAGCCATCGCCGCCGAAGTGCCCGAGCCCAACGCCATGACGCTGGCCACCGTGGCCAGCAACCTGCGCCCCTCCACCCGCATCGTGCTGATCAAAGGCTATGACGAGCATGGCATTACCTGGTTCACCAACTACGACAGCCGCAAAGGCCACGAACTGGCCGGCAACCCGTATGCGGCGCTGCAATTCCATTGGGTAGAGCTCGAACGCGTGGTGCGCATCGAAGGCGTGGTTGAAAAGGTTTCTGCCGAAGAAAGCGACACCTACTTCAACAGCCGCCCCCTCGATTCACGCATAGGCGCCTGGGCCAGCCCGCAAAGCGAGGTGATTTCAGGGCGTAGCGTGCTGGTGGCCAATGCGGCCAAATACGGCGCGAAATTCTTGCTGCAGCCGCCGCGCCCACCCCACTGGGGCGGCTACCGCCTCATGCCCGACAACTGGCAGTTCTGGCAGGGGCGCAAGAGCCGGTTGCATGACCGGTTGCGGTATACGCTGCAGGGGGATGGCGGCTGGCTGCGGGAGCGGCTGGCGCCGTAGCGCCGTCAATCTCTGGTTGATTTCAGGGGGCCAAGCGGCTCAAAACAGGCACATTGATGGTGCTGTTTCTTTTTCGTCAATCACTAATTTTTAACACCCATTACCCGGTACAGCTTGAACGTTTCCACGGCGCCATTTGAGTAGCCCCAGGGAAGGCCAGGAGAGACGTAAAAATAAATGTTGGCGTAATGCTGAAACCAATATGTCCTCTCGATCTTCACTGTTTGAAGCTCCAGAACCTCCAGACGGTCCGGCACATCGCCACCAATGATATTGAGCGGCACAACTAAATAGTCTCCGATGTTCGGGCGTTCGGAATTTGACAGGAACTTCATTCCCGACTGTTGCGCATACCACTGCCATCCCCAATGACCGACAAACCAGATCGGGACATCAAGGGACAAATATTGAACAATCTGAGCCGCATTGGTTTTGTAAATGCCCGCGTACCATGCGTCCGCTTTCGCAAGCAGCGTTGTATTGAATACCGTCAGCGCAATGGAGATCCAATAAAGCTTGGCGATATTCGACGTTCTCGCTACCTGTGGGTAAATCAAAAGCAGGACCGCGGGCATTGCCAACAGAACGTGGCGAACCGCCATAAATGGCGCGAAGAAGACGATAAATAGGAAGGATGAGCCCATCCAATACAACAGCAGCCATTGAATGGAATTGCCGTCGTTTTTGTTTTCGTTTTCGTTTTCGGTTTTTTGCTTTTTGACTGTCTGGCAGCACATACAAAGCACGCCGATACCGCTCAAAACACAGGAAAAAAATAATGCGGAATTTACGACCGCTATGTTTTTCACAGCACTAAGAAGAACCACTGCGGGAGCCAGAAGCGTCAGCCCACACAAGATGCTCCAGATCATCTTTGCAGCAGTACTAGCGCTTTGTTTGAGTTGTGCGTAAAAGCCAAACACGGCAAAAGGCAGCATCGCACCAAGGCCAACAATCCATGTGACGGAATACGTCCAGTAAGTGAGCGGAGTTTTTAACAGTCTTGGACGATTCAATATATGAATCTCGCCGTAGTCGTAAATGTTGAATGCAGACCACAACAGAAGTGTCGCGGCCGGAATCAATATCCATCCGGCACTTTTGTATTTCCTGGCCAGCACGATGTGTATCACCATTGCCGGAACAAGTAGCAGGCTTGTGTACTTGATCAATAAACCAATCGCACAAAGAACTGCCGCAATTGCGTATTTCTTTTTGTCTGCGTATCGTGGGTTCAACAGTACATGATAGAACTCCAGCCACACAGCGATCAAAGGCACATCGACCATTGAATTTTGTCCAACGACAAAGGCTGCCGACAAGGAAAAAAGGGCTGTCACATAGAGCGCACGGTCGCGGTCAACCAACGCTGCAAGCCGGTAAAAGGCGCAAATCGCCCACAAAGTGAACAACGCCATCAAGCTATGGATTGCAATTTCCGAGTATCCAAAAAGATGCGCCCATCCCGCCATCAGATAGAAATAGAGATGGGGTTGATTTGCCGTGCTTATGGGTACAGCCTCGCTGGTCCAATTGACCCACCCGCTCATGGGATGAAACGGGTTTCGCTCTATCCATTGAGCGATTTGCAGGTGCGCTGTGTCGTCTATGTGAAACGCCTTGCCGATGTTCCAGTAAGTGGCAAAGCACCAGAATACGAGAAGCCATGCGATGGTCTTATAGCCAGGTTTGATTTTCACGACATTCTTCCGGTTAGTCGGGAGCGGTCAAGTGATCTAACCGTTTAATGGCTTGGTTCGCCACGGCTGAAAGCTGCGCGGCGCTGACCAGCTCCGGCGCGATTTCCGCGAGGGGCGCCAGCACAAAAGCCCGCAGCGCCATGCGGGGATGCGGCACTGTGAGGCGTTCTGAGTCGATGCGGGCGCTGCCATACAGCAGCATATCCAGGTCCAGTGTACGAGGCGCATTACGGTAGGGTCTTTGGCGGCCGGCTTGCTGCTCGATTTGCTGGAGGTGATTCAGCAAGTCGGGAGCGGCCAGGCCGGTTTCGAGTTCGGCGACGGCGTTGAGATAGTCGTTGCCGGGCGCCACAGACGCCTCGCCTGAATCGGTGTTCAGTGGCGCTGTTTTGTAAACGCTGGAGCATCGCCGCACTTGCGTAAGCGGCAGCTGGCCCATCGCCTGCACCGCCTGCCGCAGTGCTGCCGCGGCATCGCCGAGGTTGGCGCCCAGGGCAACGTAGGCGCGAACCATGGCGTCCTCAGGTGTTGGGAGCGTTATCCGATGAAGGCGAAGAAGAAGCCTCGCCGCCTGCGCCTTCAGACCCAGCCGCGCCACCACGATTGGCCGGTTTACGGCGGCGGCGGCGTTTTTTGGCGGGGGCTGCGTCGCCCTGCTCGCCAGGGGTATCTGCGGTATCGGATGCGGGGCGTTCGGCATGCGCTGAACCAGGCTCGGCATCAACGCGCTTGACGCGAACCCGCGGCGCCTGCGGCTTGTTCTGCTGGGCCTGGCGCGCCTCTTCAATCATGGCGTGGCGTTCGTCGTCGTAGGCCGTGCTGAATTTCTCCCACCATTCGGCGAGTTCCATGTCGATCTCGCCGGTCTGCGCGCGCAGCCGCAAAAAGTCAAAGCCGGCGCGAAAGCGGGGTTGGTCGAGCAAGGAATACGGCGCGCTGCCCACGCGCTTTTCAAAGCGCGGCTGCATGGTCCAGATCTCGCGCATGTCGGTGCCCAGCTTGCCGCGGCCCGACACGTCGCCGATCTTGGCGTTGAAGGCATCGTCAATCGCGTCCTGCAGCGCGGGCATGAGGTGCTCGCCGCGCTTCTTGCGGCGCTCCCAGCCTTCACGCACGTCCGCCCACAGCACGCACGACAGCAAGAAGCTGGGCGCCACCGGCTTGCTTTCACCGACGCGGCGGTCGGTGTCTTGCAGGGCGAGTTTCAGGAATGGTTCGTCGGCGTTTTCCACCACCACATCCAGCAGCGGGTAGATGCCTGTGCCCAGGCCGAGGAACTTGAGCTGCGCGATGCTGGCCAGCGAATGGCCGGTCTGCAGCAGCTTGAGCATTTCGTCAAACAGGCGCGACTGCGGCACGTCGGCCAGCAGGCCCTTCATCTCACGCAACGGGGCGACGGTCTTGTCTTCAAACTTGAAGCCCAGTGCGCTGAGCTTGGCAGCAAAACGCACGGCGCGGATGATACGCACCGGGTCTTCGCGGTAACGCACGGCCGGGTTGCCGATCATGCGGATGATCTTTTTCTTCGCGTCCTTGATGCCGTTGTGATAGTCGACCACGACTTGCGTCTCGGGGTCGTAGTACATCGCGTTGATGGTGAAGTCGCGGCGTGCGGCGTCCTGCTCAATCGGGCCCCAGACGTTGTCGCGCAGCACCCGGCCGGAGGCGTCGACCGCATGCTTCATGCCGGCCAATTCGCTCTTGCTGGTGCGCTCGTTGCCGCCGACCTGCTCGGCCAGGCTGCTGTCAAGGTGGGCACGGAAGGTCGAGACCTCGATCACTTCATGCTCACGGCCGCGGCCATAAATGACGTGCACGATGCGAAAGCGCCGGCCGATGATGAAGGCGCGGCGAAACAGCGACTTGACCTGTTCGGGCGTGGCGTCTGTGGCGACGTCGAAATCCTTGGGGCGCAGGCCGACCAGCAAGTCACGCACCGCACCGCCGACGATATAGGCTTCGTAGCCGGCGTCTTTGAGGGTGCGCACCACGTCCATGGCGCGATCGTCCACCAGCGAGACGTCAATGCCGTGCTCTTTGACGGTGACATCCTGGCGCTGGCCGAAAGGTGATTTTTTGACCCGCTTGGCGCCGGCCTCAGCGCTGTCTGATTTGCCAAACAGCTTGTCGATAAATTTTTTGATCATGAAAGTTGGGTCTGCTGCCCTAGATAAACAGGTCAAGTATGCGCCATCCGCGCTCTGCCGCCAGGGCCCGCAGGCGGGCGTCCGGGTTGGTCGCGACGGGGTGGGTGGCCTTCTCCAGCAAGGCAATATCGTTCATGGAGTCGGTGTAGAACGTGGTTTCCACGTCGCCCCAACCCAGGTTTCGGGCGGCCAGCCATTGTTCCATGCGGATGACCTTGCCCTCGCGGGCCGAAGGCGTGCCCTTGATTTCGCCGGTCACCCAGTCTTGGCCGTCGCGCTCCAGCTCGACGGCAATCAACTCCTTCACGCCGAAAGCATCGGCAATGGGCCGCGTCACGAACTCGTTGGTGGCGGTGACAATGACCAGCTCATCGCCTGCGGCGCGATGGCTGTCAACCAAAGCCAGCGCTTCTTTTGTAATGGCTTTTTGCACCACGTCCCGCATGAAACGTTGGTGAGCAGCTGCCGAATTGATAGCACCCTGCTTGCAGATGGCTTCGGTCGCAAAACGCACGTACTCATGGATGTCGAGCGTGCCGGCGCGGTAGTGCTCAAAAAACTCGTTGTTGCGCCGCTTGAACTCGGTGCTGTCGCACCAGCCCAGCGCGATGGTGAATTCGCCCCACTCGTAGTCGGAATCGATAGGGATCAGCGTGTGGTCCAGGTCAAACAAGGCAATCTTGCGGGGAACAGTCATTTCGCGGTCACAGTCACTTATTCGCTCTCCAGCATCGACTTGATCAGGGGAATCGTGATGGCGCGCTTGGTTTGCAGGGCATACGCATCCAGCTGGTCCAGCAACTGCATCAGGCTGCCCAGGTCGCGCGAAAAGCGCGTCAACATAAAGTCCATGGCCTCGTCGCTCAAAAACACACCGCGGGCATCGGCTTCGCGCCGCAACACCGACCGCCGCTCGGGCTCGGTCAGGGCCTGCAGGGCAAACACGTGGCCCCAGCCCAGGCGGGTGCGCAGGTCTTCGCGCAGCGCCAGGTCGGCCGGCGGCATCTGGCCGGCGGCCAGCACCCAGCGCGGGCGGCCGTCGGGCGCACTGAGCGCGTTGACAAACCAGTTGAAAGCCGCCTGCTGCTGCACTGCGGTGTAGAGATGGCAATCGTCCAGAATGACGGTCGCCCAGGATTCGTTGAACTCGGGCGGCTCCAGCATGGAGGCGTCCATCCAGCCGCTGGCGGCGCCCTGTTCGCGCAGTGTCTCGCGCACGGCTTTGAGCAGATGGGTTTTGCCGCTGGCGGCTTCACCCCACAGATAAGTCGGCACCGGCGAGCGTAGCGTGTTGCCGGCCCACAGCTCCAGGTGCCTGAGCGCCGCTTCGTTCGGTCCGCCAAAAAAATTGGCGAACGACGGGGCCGAAGCCAAGCCGATGTCCAGCGCAATTTGTTTCATGCCCGCCATATGACTATCCCGGCTCAGCCAGCCTTATAAAGCCGGCTGGCCATGTAGCTGGCCTTGACGCGGCGTATGCCCACCAGCAGCACGGCGCTGGCCGGCAACGCCACCAACACACCAACAAAACCGAACATCTGGCCGAAAGCCAGCAAGGCAAAAATCACCGCCAGCGGATGCAGGCCAATGCGTTCGCCGACCAGGCGCGGCGTAAGGTAGAGGCTTTCCACCAGTTGCCCCAAGCCATAGACCACAGCCACCATGACCAGCGCCTTGAGCGAGGCGAACTCCAGCAGGCCGGCCAGCACGGCAAGGATCAGGCCGAGGCCGAAGCCGAGGTAGGGGATAAACATCGCCAGGCCGGTGAAGACGCCGATGGGCAAAGCCAGGTCCAGGCCGAACAACGCCAGGCCCACCGCATAAAACACCGCCATGATCAGCATGACCAGCAACTGGCCGCGCAGGTACTGGCCCAGCACCGAGTCGGCCTCGTCGGTAAAGCTGTCAAAACCCGCGCGCAGGTGCGGCGGCACCAGTTCGAGCACGCGGGTGACAAACTGGTCCCAGTCCATCAGCAGGTAAAACAGCGCCACCGGAATCAGCACCGCATTGCCGATGATGGCGAGCGCCACGCTGCCGCCCAGTTTGAGCGACGACATCAGCGAGCCGAACAGGTCTTCAAAATTGGCATTGAGGTACTTGAGCACAAAAGCCTTGATGCTGCCCACATCCAGCGCCACATGGATGCCGAACTGCGCCAGCCACGGCGCAAGGCTGGTATTGAGCTTGTCGGCCAGCAGCGGCACCTGCTCGCGCAGCACGGGCAGCTCTTTGGCCATGATGGGCACGATCAGCAAAAAGAGGCTCAGCAGCGCCACGATAAAAAGAAACTCCACCAGCACCACCGCCACCACGCGCGGCAGGCGGCCCTTGCCCATGTCGTCCAGCCGGTTGACGAGCGGCGTCAGCGCGTAGGCGAGCACAGCGGCAATGACGAAGGGCGCCAGCACCGGCCCCAGCAGCCACAGCGCCAGGATGACCAGCGCGGCGATCGCGCACCAGGCGGCAGTGCGTTTTTGGGTGGTGGTGAATTGCATAAAGCCTTGGGTTGCGCTTGCCGGAGGAAGCCCTTGATCGGGCTGAAGAGGGCCGAACAGGCCTCGGATGGGTAGCCTTTAGAATCTCAGGCTGAATTCTATCGGGCTTGCTGGCCTCTTCCGGGCTGCAAACCAGCCTTCCAGACCCCTTGCCCCATCACCCGCACCCACCCGTAGCAAAGCCGACACCATGACCACCTCTTCCCCATCCCCCCTGAGCTACAAAGACGCGGGCGTCGACATCGACGCGGGCGACGCGCTGGTCGAACGCATCAAGCCGCTGGCCAAAAAAACCATGCGCGAAGGCGTGCTGGCGGGCATAGGCGGCTTTGGCGCCCTGTTTGAAGTGCCCAAGCGTTACAAGGAACCGGTGCTGGTCAGCGGCACCGACGGCGTGGGCACCAAGCTCAAGCTGGCCTTTGAATGGCAGATGCATGACACCGTGGGCATCGACCTGGTGGCCATGAGCGTTAACGACGTACTGGTGCAAGGCGCCGAGCCGCTGTTCTTCCTCGATTACTTCGCCTGCGGCAAGCTGGACGTAGATACGGCCGCCGCCGTGGTGGGCGGCATCGCCAAAGGCTGCGAGCTGAGCGGCTGCGCCCTGATTGGCGGCGAAACCGCTGAAATGCCCGGTATGTACCCGGCCGGCGAATACGACCTGGCTGGCTTCGCCGTCGGCGCCGTTGAAAAATCCAAAATCCTGACCGGCAAAGACGTGAAGCCCGGCGACGTGGTGCTGGGCCTGGCCAGCAGCGGCGTGCATTCGAACGGTTTCAGCCTGGTGCGCAAATGCATTGATCGCGCGGCCGGCAACGAGCCCGCGACGCTGGACGGCAAACCTTTCAAACAAGCCTTGATGGAGCCCACCCGCCTGTATGTGAAGAACGTGCTGGCCGCGCTGGCCGCCCACCCCATCAAGGCCCTGGCCCACATCACCGGCGGCGGCCTGCTCGAAAACATCCCCCGCGTGCTGCCCGAAGGCACAGCCGCCCACCTCAAAAAGGGCAGCTGGCCGCAAACTGAGCTCTTTGCCTGGCTGCAAAAAACCGCCGGTATCGACGACTTCGAGATGAACCGCACCTTCAACAACGGCATCGGCATGGTGGTGGTGGTGGACGCCGCCAACGCCCAGGCCACGGCCAAGACCCTGCGTGATGCGGGTGAGCAGGTCTACGAGATCGGTGTGATCGCCGCCAAGGGCGACGGCGCTGCCGTCACCGTCGGCTAAACGCCGGCCGCGAAGACAGGCGCGGCAAGCCAGACACCCATGCCGCAACCGAACTCATCGCCCGCCACCCCGCCGCGCCGCCTTCCCGCGGCCATCTGGGCGCTGGGCTTTGTCAGCCTGCTCATGGACATCTCCTCCGAGATGATCCACAGCCTGTTGCCCGTCTTTATGGTGACGGTGCTGGGCACCAGTATGTGGGCCATCGGCCTGATTGAAGGCCTGGCCGAAGCGACCGCCCTCATCGTCAAGGTGTTCTCCGGCGTGCTCAGCGACTACTGGGGCAAGCGCAAGCCGCTGGCGCTGCTGGGCTACGGCCTGGGCGCGGCCTCCAAACCACTTTTCGCGCTGGCCGGCACCACCGGCCTGGTGCTCACCGCACGGCTGATTGACCGCGTGGGAAAAGGTATACGCGGCGCCCCGCGCGACGCGCTGGTGGCCGACCTGGCACCGCCCGGCAGGCGCGGCGCGGCTTTCGGGCTGCGCCAGTCGCTGGATACGGTTGGCGCCTTCATCGGGCCGTTGCTGGCCATGGGGCTGATGCTGCTGTGGGCCAATGATTTCCGGGCCGTGTTCTGGGTCGCCGTCATTCCCGGCATCCTTGCCGTGGCACTGCTGCTGTTTGGCGTGCATGAACCCGAGCGAACTGCGGATGCCCCGCGGCTGAATCCGGTCACCCGCGCCAACCTGAAGCGCCTGGGCGCGCCATACTGGCGCGTCGCTGTCATGGGCGCGGTGTTCATGCTGGCGCGCTTCAGCGAGGCGTTTTTGCTGCTGCGCGCGATGCAGGGCGGCTTGCCGGTGGCCTACACGCCGCTGGTGCTGATCGCCATGAACGGGGTTTATGCGCTGGGCGCCTACCCCTTCGGCCAGCTGGCGGACCGCGTCAGCCACACCGCCCTGCTGGCCTGGGGCCTGGTGGTTCTGGCGCTGGCCGATGTGTTGCTGGCCTCAAGCACCCACTGGGCGGCGACCGGCGCCGGCATCGCCTTGTGGGGCCTGCACATGGCCATGACGCAGGGCCTGCTGGCCACCATGGTCGCGGGCACGGCCCCGGCGGACCTGCGCGGAACGGCCTTCGGTTTTTTCAATCTCGTCAGCGGCGTGGCACTGCTGGTGGCCAGCACCCTGGCCGGCGTGCTGTGGGACCAATTGGGAGCCACGGTCACCTTTGCGGCGGGCGCCGGATTCAGCCTGGCTGCGCTGGCACTGCTGTGGGTGTGGCGCGGGTCTTTGCGGCAGCGTTAACGGCCGGCATCAGTTTCGACTGGATTCCTCGATTCGCTATTAATTTCATAGCGGCCTGCCCACGTATTTATTGGGCATGCCGCATAAATTGCCTGATGTTTCCGGTCCCGCCGGCGGTAGGCACGGTGCCACCCCAGCCGCCACCCAGCCGCCGCCTTGTTGCTCAAGCCAGCGCCAATCCCGCCACACCCAGCAACATCAGCGCCGCACCCGCCACCTGCGACGGCTTGAGGGACTCCCTGAGCAGCCGCGCACCCACAAGAGTGCCTGCCAGCATGGATATCTCGCGCACCGGCGCCACATAACTCAGCGGTGCGGTCTGCACGGCGAACAGCACCAGGCAATAGGCCAGCGGCGACAGCACGCCGACCAGCACAATCGCCGCACGGTTCTGGCGCCATTGCCCGCGCAGGTCACCGCGACCGCGCAGCGCCCAGGGTGCCAGCAGCACGGTGCGAAACACCAGGCCCGCCGCGTAGAACAACACAGGCGCCATGCCCAGCGACTTCACCGCCCAGCCGTCGATCACGGTGTAGCCTGCGATGCACACACCGGTCAGCCCGCCCCAGAGCACCCCGCGCCATCGCCGCGCCGCATCGTTGCCGGCAGTGAGACCCGCGGAGCCACCCGCCGTCATGAACACACCCGCCAGCACCAGGGCTACGCCCAGCCAGCCCAAGGCGCTGGGAACCTCGCCCAGCAAGGCCACGGCTCCCAGCACCGCCAGCAGCGGCCCGGTGCCGCGGGCCATGGGGTAGACCACCGCGAAGTCGCCGACCCGGTAGCCCTTTTGCAGCACCAGCGAATACACCACGTGCACCAGCGCGCTGGCCAGTGCTGCCAGCCACATCCGGCCGTCAAACGCCTGTGGCTGCACATGCCACACCGCCAGCGCTACCGGCGCCGCGGCCGCCACGCTGACACAACCGAACAGCCAGACAAACAGGGTGCCACCCGCCGCCCGCTTGGCCACGACGTTCCACAGGGCGTGGCAGACCGCCCCCGCGAGCACCAGCGCCAGCGTATGGGCGTTCATGCCGGCGTACCCTCCAGCTCCGGCAGCCGGAAGCGGCCGTCCAGCAGCACTTTGACGCGTCCCGCAACGGCCTCGCATTCCGCCGTGCTGAGGGGCGCAAACCCTGCCGCCCACGCCTGCATGCCGGCCCATCCGGGAAATTTGGGCGACTCGCCCCAGCGCCAGTCGGGGTGCGCCGCCTGCCGGCTGCGCCCGAACACATGCAGGTGCACCCGGCGATGCGCCTGCACGTTCTTGGGCCCCGGCGGCAAAGCCTGGTCATTGAGGGCCCAGTTGCCCGCCTCCCAGTAGTTGAGGCAACCGTCGTGCAGGCCAGGCAACACATCCAGCATGGCCCGGCCGGTCGCAGCGACCAGGCAGGACCAGCGTGCCAGCTCCATCGGCGTCAACTCACTGCGCTCCCAGACGGGCCGCGGCGGGTTGACAACCAGGTGGCCGCCGTCGAGGCGGTCGCACAGGACCACGTCCGGACGAATCAGGTCGCCGCCGGCGCAGGTATGTAGAACAAGGGGCATGGTGAGGCCTTTGGAAAGAAATAATGAGTGAATGTGATCAAGCTGCGATGGAACCATCCTCATAATCAACCAATCTCCCCTATGCCGCGCCTGGATGAATGAGGAAACCAGTTAGCAATGATGAGTAAATCAGATAGCTCCCCTCCTGGGCCATTGCCACTGAATGCCGTGCGGGTGTTCGTCGAAGCGGCCCGCCAGCTCAACTTCAGCCGCGCCGGCCGGGTGCTGGGCATGAGCCAGGGTGGGGTCAGCCGCCACATCGCCACACTGGAACGCTATTTCGGCCAGGCCCTGTTCGCGCGCTCCGGCACCTCGGTGAGCCTGACAGACGCAGGGCGCCTGTATTTCGACACCGTGCAGGAAGCCCTCTCCACGATAGAACTTGCCACCCGCCAGATGGCGCAAGGCCAGGACGGCGGCCACCGCCTCATCGTGCGCACCTCGCTGCCCACCTTCGCCATGACAGCCCTGATCCCGGCCTTGCCCGGCTTTCAACCCTCGGGGCCGATGGCTGTGGACCTGGTGACCTCGCTGTCTCCGCCAGGCCCCGGCGATGGCTATGACGTGTTGATTACCCGAGACCTGGCCGTCACCGGCGCGGAGCATTGGCTGCTGGCCACCGAGAACCTGGTGTGCGTGGCGGCCCCGGCGCGCTGCCGCGAATTCGCGTCCCAACCCGTCAGCCGATGGCAGTTCCTGGCAGCGCAGTCGCGCCCGGACGTGCTGGCCGCGTGGTGCACCCAGCTGGGCCAGCAGGCCGCGGGCATCCAGGTCGCCGCCAGCTTCGACCATTACTTCCTGGCGATTGCGGCGGCCATAGGCGGCATGGGGCACCTGGTGGTGCCGGAACTGCTGGTGGCGGAGCCATTGCGGCAAGGGCACCTGGTGCGTACCGCGACGGCCACGGTCCGCGGCGACGCCAGCTACTCGGCCTACATCAACCCGCGCAGCACCGCCCCCGAAGCAAGCCGGGTGTTTTGCAGATGGCTCAAAGGATGGTTCAGGCAAGCGCTAGAGCCAAAGCCAGAAAGCTCCACGCCGCACGCCTGGCCCGGCCCCGGCTAACCCCAATAGCCGAGGGTGGGCGCATGCAGCCGGCGCGCTATAAAAATACTAGCTGCAAGAACGCATGCCAACTGGGCTCGCTGGACTTTTAGTTATTTATGTATCAAACTGTTCCATCGATCCGTCTTTGGAGCATTCATGCCGGTCATCGCAGTCGTTAACCGCAAGGGAGGCAGTGGCAAGAGCACGCTGGCCGCGCACATCGCCGCCTGGTGCGCGCGCAATGGCAGCTCCGTCATGCTGGGCGACGTGGACCGGCAACAGTCGGCGCGCAGCTGGCTCAAGCGCCGCGCCGCCGAACTCCCCGCCATCGCCCCCTGGGCGGTCGACCAGAAAAACATGCTGCGCGTGCCCACGGGCATCACCCACGTCGTGCTCGACACGCCCGGCGGCATGCACGGCTTTGAGCTCGCCCGCGTCGTGATGTTTGCCGACGCCATCATCATGCCGGTGTGCAACTCCATGTTCGACCGCGAGTCGGCGGCCCAGTGCCATGCCGACCTGATGGCGCTGCCGCGTGTGGCCAGCGGCCGCTGCCGCCTGGCCACGGTGGGCATGCGCATCGACGGGCGCACCAGCGCCGCCAAAACCCTGGAAGACTGGTCTGAAGAGTTGGGCATGCCGTTTCTGGGCGCCCTGCGCGAAACGCAGCTTTACGTGCGCAGCCTGGAACGCGGCATGACGATTTTCGACCTGGCCGCCAGCACCGTCACACAAGACCTGCAGCAGTGGCAACCCATCCTCAATTGGCTAAAGCCCACGCTGTACCCGCCGCAAGCGGCCAATGACGCCCCCGAGCAAACGCCGGTAAAGACAGTCGCCAAGGCCCCGGACCGGGTGATCGCCCCCCGCCCTTCGGTCGCCGCGACGCTGGGCGCCAGGGCGCTCAACCCGGCGCCTGCCCAAAAGGCCGCTCCGGCGCGCCTGGGTAGCTCCCTGTCCGGCAGCCTGATGCCGGCGCAGGAATCGATGGTCCACGGCGCCCGCATGTCCTCGCAAAGCACAGCCCGCGCGGTGGGCCGGCCCGTCCAGGTCAGCAGCGCGCCGGCCATGTCACGCAACGTGAACTCGGGCGACGGCCTGCAGATTCCGCAGTTCCTGAAGCGCGGCGGTTAGGCGCTGTCCCGTCAAACTGTCAAACCGCCAAACCGCAAGTTCTTTTCGCACGCGCGCGGCCTTCAGCGAGATCGCGCTTCTGGACTGATTTTTATAAGAGAAAAGTGCCTCCAGCCCTTTAGCTGTATAGACTGGCAGCTCCTGAATTCATAGCAAGGCAGCGAGCCACCCAGCGCAGAAAATCAGTGACGGCCCCGACGCAACTGGGCCAAGCGCTCGGCCATTGCGTCAATATCAAGCGCGTCTCCGGCGTTGGCCAGGTAGATTTCGAGGTCGGCCACCGCGCGCTCGGGCTCGCCGTGCGCGGCCCAGGCCAGGCCGCGGTCGCGGTACTCCGTCCAGGCTTCCGGCTGCAGCACGATCAGGCGGTCCTGCACCGGGATCAGGCGCTGCCAGTCTTCCTGCGTCTTGTGGATTTCTTTGAGGTTGCGCAGCATGCGGTTGATGATTTCGCGCGGCGCCGCCGACTGCAGGTACAGGCCCATGGGCACCTCGAAGTCCTCTTCCGTGCTGCTGCGCTGCCTGAAGGGTTCCAGCCGCTCGGACAACTCCTCGCGGCTGAGAGACTGGCCGCTGAAGGGGTCGATGACCACCTGGCCTTTGGGCAGGTTGACCTTGACCATGAAGTGGCCCGGAAAGGCGACGCCTCGTGCGTTCAGGCCCAGCCCAAGCGCCAGCTCGAGCCACAGCACAGCCAGCGTGATCGGGATGCCGCGGCGCGTGCGCAATACGGCGTTCAGGTAGCTGTTGTCGGGGTCGTAGTAATCGTTGACGTTGCCGCCGAAGTTCAGGTCGTGAAAGAAGAACTGGTTGAGCGCGCGCAGCCGCTGCAGCGCGGGTGCGTCGGCCGGCAGGCGGCGCTTCAGGCGGGCCAGTAGCTGGTCGACATCGCCCAGCACCTGCTGCACATCCAGGTCGGGGTATTCGTCCTGCGCCAGGCTGACGGCGGCCTCGAGCAGGGGGAAGTGTTCGTCGCTTTCCACCAGGCTGGAAAAGTACTGCAACGGTGACGGCACGGTCAGATTTAATTGCATGACGCTACTGTCTCATAAACCGGCGAAAAAAGGGAATCAAGGAATGCCCTTGATGAGTCTGAAAAAAGCCACAATCACCACGGCCCAACCGTGGGGATTCAATGTTTCAGAAGTTTTCTGACCTTTAAACCCGACACCCAGAGCGCTACAAAATAAAGAGCGGCTGACACAAGCAGGACAAGGGCCAGAAGCCCAATCCGCTCAAAGGAATGGCCTTTGAGGCCGATCCAGTTGACCGCGCCGGCGGCCCACAGCAAAAACACCGCCAGCAATGCGCTGGCCGCCAGCACCTGCAGCGCAAACACGCCCCAACCGGGTGCGGGCGTGTAACTGCCGCGGCGCTTGAGCCCCCACAGCAGCCACAGCGCATTGATCAGCGCGCCGATGCCGATGGCCAGCGCCAGCCCGGCATGTTGCAGGAAAGGCACGAGGGCCAGGTTGAGCAACTGCGTGACCGCCAGCACCACGATGGCGATGCGCACCGGGGTCTTGATGTCCTGGCTGGCGTAAAAACCCGGCGCCAGCACCTTGATGGCCACCAGTCCCAGCAGCCCGGCGCCGTAGCCCATGAGCGCCGTGGTGGTCTGCTGTACATCGCGGTCGCTGAAGGCGCCGTAGTGGTAAAGCGTAGCGACCAGAGGCTGGGCAAACGTCAAAAGCGCCACGCCGCAGGGCACGGCCAGCAACACGACAAGCCGCAGGCCCCAGTCCAGCATGGCCGAGTATCTGGCGTCGTCACCGGCGGCCTTGGCGGCCGAGAGCTGCGGCATCAGCACCACGCCGATGGCCACGCCCAGCATGGCGGTCGGGAACTCCATCAGCCGGTCGGCATAGGTGAGCCAGCTGACGCTGCCGGGCGTAAGGTGCGAGGCGATCTGGGTGTTGATCAACAGCGATATCTGCGCCACGCTGACCCCCAGCAAAGCCGGCACCATCAGCCTGGTGATGTTTTGGCTGGCGGGATCGGCCCAGGCGGCCTTGATGGTGCTCCAGCGCAAGCCGATGCGCGGCAACAGGCCCAGCCGCGCCAGGGCCGGCACCTGCACCGCCAGCTGCAAAATGCCGCCCAGCATGACGCCCCCGCCCAGCGCATAGACCGGCTCAATGCCCAGCGTCTTGAACCAGGGCGCGCCCAGCCAGGCCGCCAGGATCATGGCCACGTTGAGCAACACCGGCGTGGCCGCCGGCACGGCAAAGCGCCGCCAGGTGTTGAGCACGCCGGACGACAACGCCACCAGCGACATGAAACCGATGTAGGGGAACATCCAGCGCGTCATGAACACGGCCGCCTCGAAGCCACGCGGCTCCTGCTTCAGGCCGCTGGCCATGGCCCAGACCAGCACCGGCGCCGCCGCGACACCGGCGACGCAAGTCAACAACAGCGCCCAGGCCAGCAGCGTGGCGACCCGGTCAATCAGGACCTTGGTCTGGTCATCCCCGTTTTGCGCCTTGCTGGCCGCCAGAACAGGCACAAACGCCTGGCTGAAAGCCCCCTCGGCAAACAGCCGGCGAAACAGGTTGGGGATGCGAAACGCCACGTTGAAGGCATCCGTCATGGCACTGGCGCCAAAAGTAGAGGCAATCAGCAGTTCCCGCACCAAACCGGTGATTCGGGAGACGAGCGTTAAAAGGGATACGGTGGAGGCAGATTTAAAAAGTGACACAGAGGGAGTTTAGCCGTGGCCTCCCGAAGCCCAGACACGGCAGGAAAATCAACGCAACTGCTTGAATTCAGGCATCAAATCGGGCTCAAGCCCAAGTACAACGCGGGTAAGTTGCTACTGATTTGATAGCAGCTGACCGCAAAACCCTTCTTCACCAGCACAAGCCGTGGAACCGGCTTTGCCGGGCCACAGGCGGGCGGCCCCCTGAGGGGGCAAGGAATTACACGCAGTGAATGACTGTGGGGGCTATAATCAGAGGCTTTGCTGCAACATCCACAGACTCCTCCCCAGGATTAAAGGAATTTATATATGGCTACCGCCAAACCCAAGAAAAAGAACCCCCGCCTCGCGTCAGGCCGCAAACGCGTCCGCCAGGACGTCAAACTCAACGCTGCGAACACCTCGCTGCGCTCCAAATACCGCACCGCTGTGAAAAACGTCGAAAAAGCCGTTGCAGCCGGTGACAAAGACAAAGCCAAGGACCTGTTCGCCAA
>Ga0136846_1217411_pt1 | contig 44555 bp, 45 predicted proteins | sample HopSoiMetagenom2_FD_96841 | JGI IMG/M metagenome (GOLD analysis project Ga0136846, IMG submission 96841) | Grasslands soil microbial communities from Hopland, California, USA - 2 Assembly 2016 (version 4) | ecosystem: Environmental > Terrestrial > Soil > Grasslands | place: USA: Hopland...
CTCGCGTTGCGGCCTTCGGTGCGACGCGCCCGGACCCGCGCCGTCCGGATCACGCCAAGGCCGCGATGGGCGCGGACCTGGTCAACTTCGAAAGGACTTCACCATGGCCAACATCGGCACCTTCACCGCACAGAACAACGGCTTCACCGGCACGGTTCGCACCCTGACGCTCAACGTCAAGGTCAAGATCGCGCCCAGCGACAAGGAAAGCGAGAACGCCCCGGACTACCGCATCGTGGCAGGCACGGGCTACGAGATCGGAGCGGCCTGGAAGAAGGTCAGCAAGGCGGACCGGCCTTACCTGTCGGTGACGCTGGATGACCCGTCGTTCCCGGCGACCATCTATGCCCGCCTGGTCGAAGGCGACGACGGCGCGCACAACCTGATCTGGTCGCGCAGCAAGGGCGACTGATCGTCGTCCCGGCGCCCCGCCGGCAGGCGGGGCGCTTTACCTCTGGGTCCATCGACGGCCCGCGCTTGTCGCGGGCCGTTTCACTGCTGCGAGCCCGTACCGAATTGGGGAAGTACGGATCGGCGTCGGTCCGTACTTCCTGATTTCCTGATCTGTAGATCGCCGCCATTCCGACTTTTGCATTTCTACAGAGGCAAGGGAAGAAGTGGATGCACGGAAGTGTTTCTGCGGATCCGTGGGTTTGTGCAGAGACGCGTCGCAGGTTTTACGAAGCGGCGTGCACACGGTTTGGTGGCGAAGACATTCGTGCGTCTCCCGGCGGTGCCGGGCCGCGCTGTCGTGCTGCGCATCGAGCCGCCGGTGGCGTCTCGCCCCTTCGGGTCTCCATCCCTGACGCCTGCGGCCTTCACTGTGCTCCCGGCCTGCGCGCTTCGCTTGCCACGAGGAAGGGGGGGCTGGCTTGCTGTTCCCTTCATCGTTGCACGGCGTTCTCCCCGTCAAGGTCTGCGCGCACGTCGTGCGCTTGCGGCCGGCGGCCGTCTCTCGAACCCTGACGGCTGTGCTGCGCCGTGCGGCTTCGGTCTCGGGCAATTCCGCCCGGAATCCTTCCAAGGAGAAAGACCATGACGAAGCTCATTACCGACGAACAACGCGCGCTGCTGCTGGCCAACGGCCGGGAATCGATCGAGAACTCTCACTTCGACCCGCGGCCGGTGGTCAAGCTGTTTACCCCCAACGCGGGCGCGACGTGGTTGCTGACCGAAATCGATCCTGATGACCAAGACCGCGCCTTTGGACTGTGCGACCTCGGGCAAGGCTTTCCCGAACTCGGCTATGTGAGCCTGACGGAGCTGGAGGGCTTGCGCGGACGATGGGGTCTGCCGATCGAGCGCGATCTGTACTTCGTCGCCGACAAGCCGCTGAGCGGCTACGCGCGCGAAGCGCGGCTGGCAGGGCGCGTCGTGGCGTAGCGCCGAAGGCATCAGCCGCCGATGGCCGGCTGATGCCATTCTTTCGGCAACCTGGCTTCTGTTTCGAGCATCAATTCGCCGGCGCTGCGGCCCAGCGCCCGTGCGATCCTGAGCACCAGAACCAGCGTCGGCATGTGCTCGCCGCGCTCGATCTTGCCCATGTGAGAGCGCTCTATGCCGGCGAGGTGCGCCAGCATTTCCTGGGCGATGCCGTCCTCGGTTCTCAGTGCGCGCACCACAGCGCCGAACGCCAGCGCCGGCGCGACCTCGAAGGTCGTCGCGCCGGTAGGGCGTCCTGGCTGAATGGCTCGCTTCTGCATGGACAGAAGCGTCTCGTTTCAGCACAATTTAAACCACGTTATCTTTAACTCATATCGTTGTTTTGGGGGTCTGCCCGCGCGCAGAAATCCTTCTGCACCTGTCGTTGTGGCGCTAGCACCCCGTCATCTTTTTGAGGGCCCAATGACTTTTCTCACCGAGCAGCAGCGCGCCGAGATGCTGGCCAACGGTACGGCGCGCGCCCGTGGCCAAGCCATCGATCCCTATCCCGTCGTCAAGCTGTACACGCTGGACGCTCCGGCCTGCTGGTTGCTCACCGAACTCGATGCCGACGGTGATCGCGCCTATGGGCTGACCGATGCCGGTACCGGCTTTCCTGAACTCGGGCAGGTGAGCCTGTCCGCGCTAGAGCGTGTGCGCGGTCCCCAGGGCCTGCGCATCGTCGCCGATCCGCATTTCAGGGCGCGGCAGCCGCTGTCCGGCTACGCGGCCGATGCGCAGCGCGACGGATCGATCAACGACTGAAACTCATGGCGGGTGGGAGTACCGGATCGTTGCCGCCCGCGCGATGGCGCCGGTGGTCAAGCTGTTCGCGCCCAACGCGGCGCGACCTGGTTGCTGTGTGAGATCGATCGCGAGGATGATGACCGCGCGTCCGGCCTCTGCGACCTCGGGCAAGGCTTTCCCGAGTTGGGCTACGTGAGCCTGACGAGTGCGGCCTGCCGATATTGAGCGCGATCTTCATTTCATCGCCGACAAGCCGCTGAGCGGCTACGCGCGCGAAGCGCGGCTGGCCGGACGCATCGTGGCGTAGCGCCAAAGGCGCGGCCAATCGGCCGCGCTTTCATTCTGCTTGCGAGCCTTGGATTTCGGCCAACTCGCGCCGTACACGCTCGAAGAGCTTGTCTCTGGCCTTGTCGTCGCCGCCATAGGCGAGCGTCAGCAGCGTGAGTGGATGCACGTCCATGACCTCGCACAGGTCGCTCACCTTGCTGAGGGTCGGACTCTTCAGGCCGCGTTCGAGCGAACTCAGGTACGTGCGACTCGACACATCGGAAAACGCTTCCTGACTCAGGCCACGGGCTTTCCGGACAGCCTTGAGAGCCGCGGGGAAAGAGTGAGTGGCGGAGGTCATTCGGTCGTTCGTCGGGGAACGGCGATGACACCCTATCGACCTCTATAGGGCTACAATCTATAGTGTTCAAAGCGCATTCTCATCAAGGCGTTGCCGAGTGCGATTCGACAGCGAGGCATCGCGCAAAGCTTTGTATCGCATGAAGTCACCAATTTGACTTACAGATCTTCGTCCGTCGCACTAGCATTCCAAGGTCTCTTCTCGAAGCCATGGCATTCCTCACAGAACAGCAGCGGGACCAGATGCTGGCCAACGGCGCAGCGCGCGCCGATGGCCGCGTCGTCGATCCTTATCCCGTCGTCAAGCTGTACACCTTGGACGCCCCGGCCTGCTGGCTGCTCACCGAGCTCGATGCCGATGGCGATCGCGCCTATGGGCTGACCGATGCCGGCACGGGCTTCCCCGAGCTTGGGCACGTGAGCCTGTCGGCGCTCGAGCGTGTGCGCGGTCCCCAGGGATTGCGCATCGTCGCCGATCCGCATTTCAGGGCACGCCAGCCGTTGTCCGGTTACGCGGCCGACGCGCAGCGCGACGGGTCGATCAACGACTGAACTTCATTGGCGGGCAGGGCGCACGGAATCGTCGCCGCCCGCGCGCGAGCGCATCGCCGCAAAAGCCAGCCACGCCGGTCGTGCCTGTGGCAGCCTTCTCCCAAGCAAGAAGAAGTGAGTTCTGCCATGACCGACCGCAAGGCCGAAGGCCTGCCGAGTGCGCCCTGGCGCGCGTCGGCGGCCTACCTCTACACGCTCGATCTCGACAGCCCCGCACTCGCGTGGGAATACCTGCGCCGGAATCCGCAGTACCAAGCGGACTGGGCGCGGCGCCATGCCGCATCGCTCGACCGGTGGGGGTTGCGACAGCGCCGAAGACCCTCGTCTCGATGCGCGCGAAGCGCGATCGTACTGGATCACGGCGGCTGACGAGTTGCTGCACGTGCGCGCTTCGCGCGGGCACGGTGCGCCGGCGCGGCCGGTCTTCGATCTCTGGCGCGTGCCCGGGCGCAAGCGCCTGACACTCGATGGCACTGGTCTGATGCTGCTGACCGAGGTGTCCGCGCAGCGGCTGCGCATGTCGCTGGCGGACGACCTCTGCGATGGCGCGGCCTACACCTGCGCCGTCCCGCTCAGTCCTGGCCTGCGCGGCCAGTTGGGTGCGTTCAACGCGCAGGCACAAGCTCTTCAGGGCCATGCGCCAGTCGAGGATTCCACGCGGTCTGTCACCCGCGCCGCGCTATTGCATCTGCGTGCCCTGCAGGCGCTCGATGGCGCGCAGGCCGGCGCGTCGCACCGCGACATCGCCCAAGCCATATTCGGTCTCGAAGCCGCGGTGCGCTGGCACGCCGATGGCGAACTGCGCGCCCAGGTTCGGCACCTGCTGCGGCGTGCCGAGGCGTACGTGGACGGTGGCTATCTGACCCTCGCAGGCATCCGGCGCACCGCATCGGATCGTCCCGGAGACGAACCGATGCGCTGAATATCTCCCTGCGCAAAAAGGCCCTTGCTCCCGAGACTGCCTCCACTGGGCTGCGAATGGTTCGCGGCCCCGCGACAACGATGGAGGCCCTCATGGCAAGTGCCAGTTCCCCGTTTTCCGCCCGCGCTGCGACAGCTGCGCCGCGGCCCCTTGCGGCACCCGCCGCACCGGCCAACCCAGAGTTCCTGACCACCGACGAGGCCGGTGCCTTCCTGCGCTTGTCGCCGCGCACGCTGGAGAAGCACCGCGTGCTGGGCGGTGGCCCGCGCTTTCGGAAGTTCGGCGCGCGCGTGGTCTACGCCGTCGAGGATCTGCGGGCCTGGGCAAACAGCCGGGCCTACGAGATGACGTCCGATCCCGGGTACGTGCAGCGCGACTCCGTCCGCTGACGGGTGTCCAGGGCAGGGAGCCTCACCCATGTCGAAGCGCTCGAGCGAACGCGAACAGTTGTCGCTGTTCCGCGCGTTGCCGGGCGCTGACATGGCGCTGCGCGATGCGCAGGACCTGATGGCCTACCCGTTCTTCTCGCTCGCCAAGTCGCCTCGCACCGTGCCGATCCGCTTCGAGGCCGGAGGCGTCTCGCTCACCGTCGAAGGGGTGCCGGAGCACGGCATCGCCACGATCTGGGATGCCGACGTGCTGATCTGGGCCGCGAGCCAGATCGTCCAAGCCAAGAAGGAAGGCATCGCGCCTTCACGGCTGATGGTGGCCACGCCCTACGAGATCCTGCGTTTCGCGCAGCGCGGCACCGGCCGCAGCGATTACCTGGCGCTGCGCGCCGCGCTGGACCGGCTGCAGTCCACCACCGTCGCCACGACGCTGCGCCAGCGCGAGCGTACGAACGGCGCCGTGCGTCTGCACCGCTTCTCCTGGATCAACGAGTGGAAGGAGTACATCCGCTCCGACGGACGCGCCGACGGCATCGAGCTGATCCTGGCCGACTGGTTCTTCTCGGGCGTCATGGACGAAGCCCTGGTGCTCACGCTCGATCCCACGTACTTCCGGCTTTCCGGCGGCATCGAGCGCTGGCTGTACCGGCTGGTGCGCAAGCACGGCGGGCGCCAGCCCGCGGGATGGCGCTTCGAGATGCGCCACTTGCACCTGAAGTCCGGAAGCCTGCAGCGCCGCCCCGACTTCGCACTGCAGGTGCGCCAACTGGTAAGGCGCCAGGCGCTGCCGGGCTACCGGCTGTCCATCGAGCGCAGTGGTGGCATGGAGTGGTTGGCTTTCCGGCCGATGCCGGGCGAACCGTTTCATAGGGACTTATCCACAGTTTCTGTTGAAGAACCTGTGGATGACGTGGGGACGGGCTCGGTGGATCGCCCGCACCACTCTCGGTGGATCACCCGCAGAACTATCGGTGGATCGCCCGCACCGATCGGCCGGGAAGCCGCGCCCGGCAACGGTTTCGGGGCTCCCTAAACATCTAAAGGGATACATAAATGGAAGTCACGCGCGCGCGAGCCGAAGGTGCTCAAACAACGGGCAGTGCTTTGACCGAAGCAGCCCAAGCAGGTCAGAGTGCCGAAAACCGCTCGCCTGGAAGTGGGCCTCGGCCCGGCAAGGTGATCGCGCTGCTGAATCAGAAGGGCGGCGCGGGCAAGACAACGCTCGCCACGCATCTGGCCGGCGAACTGGCGATGCAAGGCCAGTTCGTCACGCTGCTCGATGCCGACCCGCAAGGCTCGGCCTTGGACTGGGCGCAGCGGCGGCTTCAGAACGGTCAGCAGCGGCTGTACGGCGTCTTCGGGCTCGCGAGGGACTCGCTGCACCAGGAGGCGCCGCAGATCGCTTCGCAGGCCGACTACGTGGTCATCGATGGCCCGCCGCGGGTCGCGGCCCTCGCGCGGTCCGCATTGCTGGCCGCTGACCTCGTGCTGATCCCGGTGCAGCCCAGCGCCTACGACGTGTGGGCCAGCCACGAGATGGTTCAACTCGTCGTCGAAGCGAGGGTGTTTCGACCGCAACTGCGCGCCGTTTTCGTGATCAACCGGCGCGTGGTGGGGACGGTCATCGGCCGCGAGGCGCGTGCGGCGCTGGCCGATCAACCGTTCGCCGCGCTGCGCACCGAAATCTCGCAGCGCATCGTGTTCGCCGACAGCGTTGCCGCGGGGCGGCTTGCCTGCGAAACAGCGCCGATGTGCGCCGCGGCGCGCGAGATCGCTGCGCTGGCGCAGGCCGTGCGGGAGATGCTGCGATGACGTCGCGAGCGACATCCGCATCGCCGAAGCGCGCGCCGATCGGCCGCAGGCCGGCTGCCGATCCGGCGTCGGCCTGGGTGCGGCGCGCCGACGAACCGGTGGGCGCGGACAAGGCGTCGATTTACACCGCGCGCCTGACCGTCGACGTGACGCCTGCGCTGCGTGGACACATCAAAGTCGTCGCGTTCAAGCGCGGCGTGACCGCGGCCGAGATGCTGCGCAAGCTGCTGGAGCGCGAGTACGGCGGAGGTGAATCGTGATGCAGCCGCAGCAGCTTTCTGCGCAGCCCTCGTCTCCAGCCGTCATATCTCCGGGGACCACGCGCGGGCCCACCCCCATGCGGGTGTCACTGGCCTTCGTCGAGCATCGCGTGAACGTCTGGCTGCGCTTCGGTCGGCCGGCGCGCGAGACCACCCTCGATCGCTGGCGGCGCATTGCGGTCTTCGAGCCGGAGGCGGTCTGCTGCCGCGTCAAGTGGATCGGCAACGCCTATGGCACGGCGCTCTGGCAGCTGATGGTGCTGCAGGCGCCCACGCCGTTCGACGGCGCACAGCGTGTTGCCGGTGTGCAACCGGGCGCACGTATTCTGCTGCGCGCTGATGGCGAGGCCCAGGTCAAGGCCGTGCTTGCGGCAGTTGACGCGATCGAGGCCTCGAGCATCGACCCGTCCGTGGTGGCCGTCACGTACTGGCGCACGGTCGGCAACCGGCTGGCTGCGCGCCAGCCGCTGCCGGCCTACACCGCCGAGCGGCATGCCGCGCATCTGGCGCGCGGGGCGCTGCGATGACGCCGCGCCTGCTCTTCGCCTGCATGGGCGTCGGCTTGGCTGCGCTGTGCGCGCCGGCCGTCATGCCGGTGGTGACACGCGACCGCGTGTTCGTGGTCTACAACCCGAGCGATAGCGTGCCGCGGGGTTGGTATCGCATCGGCCGCATGGAGAGCGCAGCCTCGCTGCACGTCGGCCGTATCGTGCTGGCACGGCTTCCCGCCGACGCGGCCGCCTTCGCGGCACAGCGCGGCTACTTGCCGGCCGGCGTGCCGATCCTCAAGCGCATCGGCGCCCTCGCGCCGCAATCGGTGTGTGTTCGGAACCAGCTTGTGCAGATCGACGGCACCGTGGTGGTGAGCGTACGGACGCAAGACGGCGCGTTTCGCCCATTGCAAGCTTGGACGCAGTGCCGTGCCCTCGCGGGGGGCGAGTTGTTCTTGCTGGGCGACACGAACCCGGCGTCCTTCGACAGCCGGTATTTCGGGCCCATCTCCGCTTCGGCTGTGCTCGGCGTCGCGCGGCCCTTGTGGACATGGAGTGCGCCATGAACTTCGCGGCTTCCTGCGACCGAGCATGCCGTCGAACTGCAGCCGGACGCGCGTCCGTGCTGCGCCGGATCGTGCAGAGGGTCCGCCGCCAGCGTGCAGCGCGAGCTGCACCGCCGCTGCCCCTCGGGCCGCGTTGCGCACCCCGTGCGCGGCTGGCGGCAGGTCGGAGCCGGGAGCGGATGCGAGAGGCGGAGACGGAGGGCCAGATAAAGGGGGCGGCACGCCGTGCCCCCGAAAGCCAGTCTGCACGTGGATGTGCGGCGGCACCGCGAGGGGTCTTGCATGTGCCTTGCAGACACGGGAACCCGCATGGCTGCGGCGTTTGCCGCGTGCCGTTTTCGATGGCGTGCGCCATGGTGCGCCCGGGGCTTCGCTATGGCCAGTCATGACGATGACGACTTTCGCGTCAAGCCGGCGGCACCGAAGTCGCGCGGCGGGTCGGGCTCACAGCGCTTCATTTCGCAGGTACTGAAGGAGGTGTCGAAGGCCGCTGCCAAGCGTTCTGGAAAGGGCGCAGCGCGGCCCGCCAATACCTTCGGCGCGGGACGCGTCGCAGCCACCGTGGCCGGCAAGCGCTTGGGCGCAAACGCCAGGCGCGTCATCATCAAGAGCCGCTTCGTGGTGCTGAGGCGCGCAAGCTCGAACTCCGTGGCCCTCCACCTGCGCTACATCGAACGCGACGGCGTCACGCGTGACGGACAGAAGGGACAAGCCTACGGAAACGATACCGACGCTGCGGACCTCGAGGCATTCCAGGAGCGCGGCCAGGGCGACCGCCACCAGTTCCGGTTCATAGTCTCGCCCGAAGATGGAATGGAACTGGATGACCTCAAAGGATTCACCCGCCAACTCATGCGCCGCGTGGAGATTGACCTGGAAACGCGGCTGGACTGGGTAGCCGTCGATCACTGGGACACGGACAACCCGCACACGCACATCGTGCTGAACGGGCGTACTGCCAGCAAGGAGAATCTGGTCATCTCTCCGGACTACATGGCTCACGGCATGCGCATGCGTGCCATCGAGATCGCCTCCGAGTGGCTGGGGCCGCGTACAGAAGCTGAGATGCGGCAGAGCCTGCTGAGGGAGGTTGACCAGCAGAGGCTCACTAGCCTTGACCGGGCGCTGATCCGGCAGGCGGATACGGACGGGATTGATCTAACGGGCAATCCATCGGATCGGCAGCGCCAAAACGTACTTCGGGCACGGTTGCAGCAGCTCGAAGGCATGAGGCTTGCCGCGCGGGTGGATGCGAACCGGTGGAAGCTCCAGCCCGGCATGGCGGCCACGCTCAGCGCCATGGGGGATCGGGAGGGTGCGTTGGACACGATGCGCCGCGCGCTTAAATGCCAGCAGCGCGAACTGATGGTGCATGACGCGGATGGTGTTAACGCTGCGCCTGTGATCGGCCGCATCGCCGGCAAGGGTCTGGCCGATGAGTTGAACGACCTAGGCTATCTAGTGGTCGATGGCATTGATGGTCGAGCACATTACCTGAGGCTGCCTGCTGGCTCCGACCTGTCCGGGCTGCCAATTAGTGCTGTCGTGGAGGCAAAGCCGCAGGGGCGGGAGAAAGCCGTGGACCGCAACATCCTGGCCGTGTCGAAGGACGGTATCTATAGCACCGCGAATCATCAGGCCCAGCTCGAGCAGGCCAAGGTTCGAGACTCGAAGGCCGCGGTGGAAATCCACGTGCGCCGGCTCGAAGCCCTGCGTCGCGTGGGAGCGGTGGAGCGCTTGGCAGATGGTATATGGAAAATTCCGGCAGACCTGATGCAGAAGGCGAAGCAGCACGATTTACGAAGGACGGTGGGCCGGGTGATCGAGTTACGCTCGCACCTGCCCATAGAGCAGCAGGTGCGCGCCATCGGGGCCACCTGGCTGGACCGCAACCTGGTCGCTGATGGCGGCGCGGTGAACCAGGGCTTCGGCGCGCAAGTTCTCGACGCAATGCAATCCCGCGCAGAGTTTCTCATCGAACTGGGGCTGGCAGAACGCAGGGGCCAGCACGTGGTCCTCGCGCGGGACCTGCTGGCGACTTTGCGCGACCGCGAACTGGCGACCGAGGGCAAGTTACTGCAGAACCAGACAGCCCGGGTCTACCGGCCGCTGCGGGAGGGGCAGCAGGTCAGCGGTGTCTACAGCCGCTCCATTCAGCTAACCAGCGGCCGCTTCGCACTGCTAGATGACGGGTTGGGCTTCAGCTTGGTTCCATGGAAGCCGATAGTCGAAAGCCGATTGGGGCAGCAGGTGTCAGCGATGATTCGCGGTCAGGCCGTAAACTGGCAATTGCGCGGCCGACAAATTTCTCGTTGACGGACTTATCTAGCTGATGCACAAAGTCAATGAACTCAATGAGTTAGAGCAACTCAGGGTGATCTTCTTTTCCGTGCAGATTGATGCGATTTGAACGCGAGTTCGCAGCTTCTAGGCTGTTGGACGTTCGCTGGTTTAATGGCGATATCGCTTATGACGAGATCAGATCAGCGATCTTCCTTGCAGCGATACAGTTCCGCTGTCTGAGCGTTCCACTCGCCAAATCGTGCTACACCGCAAGGTAACGTGCTCGCCGAAGAGGCGCGACAAGTCAGGCGCGACCTGCAGAACGCGCTTACGAACCTGATCGACCTCGCAACCAAGAAGATAGGGTGGGTTCCCGTTGCCGCGCGCGATGTCGCGGAGATCATGATTGAGCCGAAACGCTCTAGGCTCTTGATAGATCCGGCCGTCCCAAAGGCAGACCATCGTCACGAGCCGAACCTGGATCGACTGCGTCGCGAGCATCGATCACGCACTAGCTTTTTTGGGTCGCGCCGGATTTCCCATGACAGTCGTTCCCTTCGGCACATCCTTCGTCACAACGCTCCCGGCGCCGATGATCGCATCGTCGCCGATATTCACTCCTGGCAAGATCAACGCACCGGCGCCGATCCAAACATTTTTTCCAATATGAATGGGCTTGCCGAACTCCGCACCCGAGGCGCGCTCTTCGGGGGTACGAGGATGGTCAGCGGTAAGGAGTTGAACACCTGGTCCAATCTGTGTGCCGTCCCCGATAACGACCTCCACACCATCAAGAATGACGCAGTTGAAATTGAGAAAAACGTCTTTTCCGAGCTTGATGCTGTAGCCGTAATCGCAATGAAACGGCGGGCGTATCGCCGCGCCTTCGCCGACGAACCCGAGCCGCTCCTTCAAGACGGAACTTCGCTCTGAAAGGCCTGTGCCGAGCATGGCGTTGTACTTCGCGAGCCATCGCTGAGTTTCAGTTCGATCGTCACGAAGTTCCGCATCTCCGGCACGATACAACTCGCCAGCTAGCATCTTTTGCTTTTCAGTGTTCATAGGTATTCAGTTTGATGGACCATCTACCGCGCGTGTTTGTGCCGGACTTTACTTCGTCAAGCTCACCATAGCGATGGCTGGGCACTGCCATGGTCTGAATGCTTCGAGATATCCCAAGGGGCATGGTACAGCTTAGGGGCATGGCCGACGTGACCGGTCTGTATCTCGGTCCGCCTCTGCACGCGACGGTGTTCAGCTTCGACGAGAAGAAGGCGATCCAAGCGCAGTCTTCGATGACGAAAAGACCATGCTTCTTCGCGATCACCATGATGGCGTCCATGTCCGCGGGGCTGGGCGCGCGCGTGCTTGCTCCCAAGCAGTACCGGCGCCTTTAACGCGAGCACAAGCAATTGCTCAACGCGATGAGATTTGGGCAGCGATAGCTCGAGCGTGTGAACACGAGCCCCACTTGAACGGCGAGCCTATGTCGGGCCCGTGCGGCGGGCAGCCTTCAGCGCCTTGAGAATGCGTTCGGCCCCTTCCTCGACCGACAGGGCGCTGGTGTCAACTGCCAGCCGCGCGGCCGCGTACAGCTCGGTGCGCGCCGACATAGTCCTGCGTATGCTGTCCATCGCCTGGCGGCGAAGCGACGGCGCAGCGATGCGAGTGTCACCCTGCGACCGTACTCGCTGGAAGCAAATCTCCGGCTTTGCGTGAATCCAGACGGTATAGCAAGTCCGCATCACCAGTTCATACGACGAAGGATCCGTCACGATGCCTCCGCCGGTGGCAATGACGGCCTCGGCTTGCTGTATCAGCACACGTTCCAGCACGCGCCGCTCCAGGGTGCGATAACCGTTCTGCCCGTACATCGCAAAGATGTCATCGAGATCCATTCCAGCCTCGGCGGCGATCTCGTGATCCAGCTCAACGAAGGGAATGCGCAGGCGTCGAGCCAGCAACTCACCCACTGCGGACTTGCCCGCGCCACGCAGCCCCAACAGAGCAACGCGCCGCAAGCCAGAGGTTTCTCCAAGGCTGTGCAGCAGGCTGCGGCGCAATGCCGGCAGGTCCCGCAGAGGCTGCTTGCGCACGAATTCGATGATGAGCGATCGATCGCCACCCTCTGCCTCCTCGGGCGATGCGAATACTGCGTCGAGCGTCACCCCCAAAGCACGTGCCAGCCTGTCGAGCACCAGCACGGAGACGTTTCCTTGTCCCGCTTCGAGTCGTGCAATGTGCGGCACTGAAACGCCGGACTGCTCGGCGAACAACATGCGAGACATGCCCCGCTGGTCGCGCAGGAAGCGGATGCGCGCAGCGAGCTGCTGGAGCAGCTGCTGCTCGTGCGAACGCCGGTCAATTCGGGCCAATGCGGAGGAGGGCTTGGGTCGGGTGGCCATGGCGGCGGGGGGAGACGGGCTGTGTATCTTATTTGATTGTTTTCTGCTGAAAGGTGGAGATATACGATCTGTCTCATCGCCACCATGGCAGGAGACAAAATGACATTCCCGTGGCTTGAGCATTACTCGCCCGGCGTGCCGACCACCATCGACGCTCGAGCCTTCGAGTCCGTGGGCGAAATGATCACGGCTGCCTGCGGCCGCTTCAGCGAGCGGCATGCCTACGAGCAGGGTGGAGCCGCCCTGACCTATCGCGAGCTCGATGCGCTGTCCCGTGCTTTCGCCGCTTTTTTGCTGGGTGACTGCAGGCTTGTCCCCGGTGAGCGTATTGCGCTCATGATGCCCAACCTTCTGGCCTATCCAGTTGCACTGGCCGGCGCGCTGCGTGCGGGACTTGCGGTTGTCAATGTCAATCCGATGTATACGAGCCGCGAACTGCAACATCAGCTGGGCGACTCGGGTGCGAAAGCCATTGTGGCGGTGGACAGCGTCCTGGCGCTGGTGCGGCAGGTGCGAGCCGCGGTTGACATTCGGCGCGTGATCGTCGCTGCCACTGGTGATCCGCGCTGTCCCAACGCCGAGGCCGCCCCGCTTGAATCGGGTGAGGAACACCTCGCCGACGTGCTGGCAAAGGGCGCCGGTCTGGAATTCAGCCCGCCGCCCATCGGGTTGCAGGACATGGCGCTGCTGCAGTACACCGGCGGCACGACAGGCGTATCCAAGGGCGCGAGTCTCACTCACGGCAACCTGGTGGCCAATCTTCAGCAGGGCGCAGCCTGGTACCGCCTCGGCGAAGCCGGCGAGGTGGCGGTCACCCTGTTGCCGCTTTATCACATCTTCGGCCTGAGCTTCAACGGCCTGCTGATGATCCAGATCGGTGCCTTGAACCGTCTGGTCGCCAACCCGCGCGATCCGCAGCAGGTGTCGGCGGCGCTTGAGCCGGGTTTTACGGTGCTCTCCGGCGTCAACACGTTGTTCAACGGCCTGCTGAATTCACCCGGCTTCGATCGCATCGATTTCTCGACGCTTAGGCTGGCGGTCAGTGGCGGCGCCGCCACGCAGTCCTCCTTGGCACAGCGATGGCTTATGGCAACGGGCTGCCGCATCACAGAAGGCTACGGACTCTCCGAAACTTCGCCGTTCGCACTCTCGAATCCGGTTCATCTGGGCTTCGGCAGTGGCCTCTTGCCTCTCCCGTCGACCGAAGTGGCGATCCGCGACGACGCCGGCACGACGCTCCCGGCAGGGACTGTGGGCGAGATTTGCATTAGAGGCCCGCAGGTCATGCAAGGCTACTGGCAGCAGCCGGGCGAGACCGCCGCCGTGCTCGATGCCGCAGGGTGGCTGCGCACGGGCGACATGGGCGCCATAGACGCCCGCGGCGCGGTGACTGTGACTGACCGCAAGAAGGATATGGTGCTGGTTTCGGGCTTCAATGTCTTCCCCAACGAAGTCGAAGCAGTGCTGGCCGGCCACGCGCAAGTGCTGGAGTGCGCCGTCATCGGCGTGCCGGACGAGCGGACCGGTGAAGCTTTGAAGGCATTCGTGGTCGCCCGTGATCCAGCGCTAAGGGGCGAAATCCTGATCGCCTACTGCCGTGCGAATCTCACCGCCTACAAGGTGCCGCGCCAGTTCGTGTTTGTGGACCAACTGCCCAAGAGCCCCGTCGGCAAGATCCTGCGTCGCAGTCTGCGCGCCTGAGCCGACCACCCAAGGAAACCTATGCCTGACATCTTCACTCCCGGCTTGCTGGCAGGCCGCACAGCGCTCATTACTGGCGGCACCAGCGGCATCAACCTGCACATCGCCAAACGCTACGCCGGCGCTGGTGCCAAGGTGGCCTTGATCGGCCGTGATGCCGCCAGGGCCGAAGCGGCCGCACTCGAGATTCGCGCGGCTGGCGGCCAGGCCCTGGGGATCTCCGCGGACGTGCGCGACTATGCGGCGGTCGAGTCGGCGCTACGCCGTACTTGCGAGGCCTGGGGTGAAATCGACATCGTGATCGCCGGTGCGGCCGGCAATTTCGTGGTGCCGGCTTTGGGCATGTCCAGCAACGCCTTTCGCACAGTGGTGGACATCGATCTCGTCGGCACATTTAACACTGCGCGCGCCACTCATCCCTTCCTGCGCAAGCCCGGCGCCAGCTTCATTGCCATCTCCGCCGGGCATGGGACCATGCCGATCGCAGGCCAGGCGCACGTGTGCGCCGCCAAGGCCGGCGTGGAGATGCTCGTGCGTTGCCTGTGCGTGGAGTGGGGCGGCGACGGCGTGCGCTGCCTGGCCATCGCACCGGGACCGGTGGAAGGCACCGAGGGCATGCGCCGCCTGGCGCCCCAAGGCAAGCTCAGCCTGAAACGCATGCTGTCGACCGTGCCTTCGGGCCGGCAGGCGCGTCTCGACGAAGTCGCCGACCTGGCCCTGTTCCTGGTCAGCGGCTCGGCCAGCTACATCAACGGCGCCGTCATTCCCATTGATGGTGGGCTGACCAACCTGGGCTCACACGCGTTCGGTGAAATGCTGCTTGATTCGGTGCAGCGCGAGCCGGCGGCTCTCCCTTCCGGCGGGTCGACCCGCCCTTCGTCGGTTCTCACAAAGGAAACATCATGAGCACTCGCCGCGAAATCCTGCAAGTGACGCTGGGTACCAGCGCCCTGCTTGCCGGGCTGAGGCCGGCTGCCGCGCAGTCGATCGACCAAGTCAAGATCTACTATGGATTTCCCGCGGGCAGCGGCGGCGACGGGGTCGCGCGCCGCGTTGGCGAGCAACTGGCAGGCTCGGCTTACACAAGAAACCCCGCAGTGGTGGAGAACCGCCCGGGGGCGGGTGGGCGCATCGCATTGGATCTGCTCAAGTCCTCCCCCTCGGACGGCAGCGTGCTCGCGCTCGCGCCGCAGGGGTGCGCAACCATTTACCCGCACATCTACACGCGACTCAGCTACGACCCGGTGCGCGACATCGCGCCGGTGTCCACCGCGGCCATCATGGATTTCGGATTGGCCGTCGGCCCCATGGCGCCGGCGAACGTGAAAACCGTGAAGGACCTGCTGGCCTGGTTCAAGGCGAGTCCGCTGCAAGCCAGCTACGGCTCGCCGGGCGCTGGTACCGCGCCGCATTTCATCGGTGCGTTACTGGGCATGAACAACGGTTTGGACATGAAGCATGTGCCCTATCGCGGCTCAATACCCGGCATCACCGACCTGGTCGGCGGCCAGCTTGCCGCGATGTTGACTCCCAGTGGCGATTTCATCCCCAATCACAAGGCTGGCAAGCTACGCCTGCTCGCCACGTCCGGCAAGCAGCGCTCGCCCTTCACGCCCGAAGTGCCCACCTTCAGCGAACAGGGGTTCCCGGAATTCGTGATGGAGGAGTGGTTCGGCTTCTATGCACCGGCCAAGACGCCTTCGCTGCTCGTGGAGCGAGCCAATCAGGCCATCAACCGCGCACTGAAGGAGAAAAGCCTCGTGGACAGTCTGGCAGTCGTGGGCTTGCAAGCCCGCGGCTCAACTCCGCAAGCGATGGCGCAGTCGCAGAAAGCAGAGTACGAGCGTTGGGCGCCGCTGGTTAAGCGCGTGGGCTTCACCGCGGATTCCTGACAAGCGCTTGCCTCGCGCGCTCAGCCGATTGGCCGCGCTACCCAAGACTTCCGGCGCCCCGTCGTGTACCTTAATCAACGGGGCCATGGAGCCAGTCCGGCAAGCGTTGGAACTCCTGCGCGGCATCACAAGCCAGCAGGCGGTTTTCGAGCCGGCAAAGGCGCAGCGTAGGTTTCGGATCTGCATGACTGACATCACCCACGTTGTCCTCCGCCTGATCGACTGCTTCGACGGCATGGTCGTCAGCTGGTCGCTCGGTACGCGCCCGGACGCTGAACTCGTCAACACGATGCTGGACGCGGCCATCGAGACGGTGGTCGATTCCGAAGATCGGCCCGTCGCTCACTCCGATCGTGTTGCCCACCATCGCTGGCCAAGCTGGCTCGCGCATCGCTGATGCGAAGCTCATTCGCCCGATGTCGCGCAAGGGGTACTCGCCTGACAACGCGGCGTGCGAAGGCTTCTTCGGCCGGTTGAAAACCGAGCTGTTCTATCCTCGCAATTGGCAGTCCATAACCATCGAGCAGTTCATACAGGCAGTGGACTCCTATATTCGCTGGTACAACGAACAGCAGATCAAGATCTCACTGAACTCTCTCAGTCCCATCGAATACTGAGAGAGTCTTGGACTTGCGGCGTAAAACCAGTTCAAGTTTTTGTCCGCACCCCCCTTTCTTCGCTTTCGCGAAGCCGCCGTGACCTCCTCCTTTTGCCGTGCCATTCATCACGAGGAGGTCCGGGGTTGCAGGATCAATTGATCTCGCTGGTTGTTGAGGTGGATCGAGCTGCATTGCCAGCGCGTGGGTGATGCCGCCGGGCGAACTTCGACGGAGGCATTCGCTGGCAACTGCTGTGCGGCCTGACCTCGTTGCAGTCCGGGCGCCAGAGCGTGATGGCCGATCGGGCCTGCGCCGGCGTCTTAAACGTCTCAAACCATTGTTCGTCCAGGCACTCGTCCTGAACTTGCCGCAGAAGCTCTCGATGCAGCCGTTCTGCAGGGGGGCGCCCAGGCTCTATCAGGACGTGGCGAATGCCGCGAGTCTGCGCCCACCCCATGAACGCACGGCTAGTGAACTCCGGTCCGTTGCCCGAGCGCACGGGCAGCGGGTCGCCTCTGAAGACTGCGGCTTGGTCCAGCAGCCGCGTCACGTACTGGCCCGAGATGCCTTGTATCTTTAGAGTTTGATTTCGGACTGGCTCATGCAGCCCGGTACGCCTCTGGGCGAAAGAGCCCGTGACTGAGTCTTGGGCGCATGAGCTGGACCGTCTTTCTGGAGCCCGAACGGTTGTCGGAAACTGGTTCGTGGAATCGAAGTTCGCATAGACAAGGATGGGATAGGAAGGACATGTCCGAAGCGGTATTCATAGGAATCGACGTATCCAAGGACACCCTGGAAGTTGCCAGCAGCGCGCAAGCATCGAGTTGGCAGGCTGTCACGACACCGCCGGCATCGAGGCGTTGAGTACGCAATTGCTGGCGATGGCGCCGGCGCTGGTGGTGTTGGAAGCCACGGGTGGCTAGGAGTTCGAGGCTGCCTGTGCGTTGCAGGCTGCAGGCCTAGACGTGGCGGTGGTCAACCCTCGCCAGGCGCGCGACTTCGCCCGTGCCATGGGCGCGCTGGCCAAGACCGACAGCCTGGATGCCAGGATGCTGGCGGCATTCGCTCGGGTGCTGCACCAGCACCCCGAGCGCAGTCGATTCGTCAAGCCGCTGGCCGACGAGGCCTTGCAACGCCTGCAGGCTTTGGTGCTGCGCCGTCGCCAATTGGTAGGCATGCTCACCAGTGAGCGGCAACGCTTGCGTATGTCCCACGCCAGCGCCCGCCCGAGCATCGAGCGCACGATCGAGTTCCTCAAGGCGCAGATCCACGACATGGAGATCGAGGCAGGCGAGCACGTGCGAGCCCACCACGGCGCTCTGGCCGCGGCGCTGTCCAGCGTCAAGGGCGTGGGAGCGGCCACCGTCTCCACGCTGCTGGCGGAGTTGCCCGAACTCGGACAACTCTGCCGCAGGAGGATTGCAGCCTTGGTGGGCGTGGCCCCATTAAATCGCGACAGCGGCCAGATGCGCGGGCAACGCTCCATCTGGGGCGGGCGCGCCGATGTGCGCAAGACGCTCTACATGGCCACCCTCGTCGCCGTGCGCCACAGCCCGGTCTTCAAAGCCTTTTACGAGCGACTGGTCGCAGCCGGCAAGCCCAAGAAGGTCGCCCTAGTTGCGGCCATGCGCAAGCTGCTGACCACGCTCAACGCCATTGCGAAGTCCGGAAAACACTGGGAGGAATCTCTCCACGCTTCTTGACTTTTAAGACGGTTGCTCAGTCCACCGCGATGCTCACGCACTCGCGGCTGAAGTCGTCGGCTACCGTCAAGCACTTGATGCGCCGCCCGGTGCTCAGGCTGTCGCTGACGAAGTACATGCTCCACACCTCGTTGACCGTCGTGGCCAATTCCAGCGGCACGCGTTCGTTGGCAGGGCGTTTGACCTTCTTGCGCTTGCGCGCCGCCAGATTGGCGGCGCTGAACAGGCGGTAGATACGCGTGTAGTTCACGCCTGGGAATTGGGGGCGCAGCATGTCGTGGATACGCTGACAGCCAAAGCGCCGGCGTGCATGTGCGATCTCGACAGATCCTGCTGCCGAGCTCTTGGGTCATTGGCATCGATCTTGGATGGATCGCGATAGCTGTATGCACCCAATTGCTCCGCATTGGTAAACGCTCTCCGAAAACTGTCTTCAGCTGTGATTTCCCAAAGGCACGATCCCTGCTCCACTACGACTTCAAATCCATGAACATTGCTGAATCACTTCACAACAAGGAAGACCCAGGTCGCCTGGCCACGGTGCGCAGGATCGCCGTGGCGAGCCTTATCGGAACGACGATTGAGTGGTATGACTTCTTGATCTATGGCGCCATGGCGGGTCTGATCTTCAACGCTCAATTTTTCCCATCGTCGGACCCTTTGGTGTCGACCCTTTTGGCTTACGGAACCTTTGCTGCAGGATTCGCAGCACGCCCAGTTGGCGGGATCATCTTCGGGCACTACGGCGACAAGATTGGCAGGAAACCCCTCCTTGTTCTAACGCTGATGCTGATGGGCGGAGCCACTCTGCTGATCGGTTTGTTGCCAAACTACTCGAGTATTGGAATCGCTGCACCGATACTTCTGCTAGTTTTAAGAATATTGCAAGGACTCGCAATGGGTGGTGAATGGGGCGGCGCAGTTCTGATGGCATACGAATATGCGCCAGCCCATAAACGGAACTATTACGCCAGCTTTCCGCAAATTGGTTTGGCTATTGGACTTTGCACAAGCACAGGCGTGCTATCTTTGCTTTCATGGGTGCTCACCGATAAGCAATTTTCTGATTGGGGCTGACGCATCGCTTTCATACTGAGTATTGTTTTGCTGGCGGTTGGCATGTTCATTCGGCTCAGCATCATTGAGACGCCTGCCTTTCTCGAAGCAAAAGCAAAAGAAAGCGTAGCCAAGTTGCCGTTAAAAGAAGTTCTCATTGCTTCTCCTGGGACAATCGTTCTTGGATGGGGCGTCCGAATGATCGACGGTGTTATCTTCGCCACTTTCGCGCTGTTCACACTTAACTACTTGGTGAAGCTGATCGGCATGCCAAGAACGACTGTCCTTGCGGCAATAAGCACAGCCGCTTTCATACTGATTTTTACAATCCCATTTACTTCGAAAGTTGCAGATAAAATGGGGGCAAGGAAACTTTATATTGTTTTCTCCATCATCTTGGCCCTCATCTCATTTCCTGCTTTTGCAGTAATGCAGAACGCTGGAAGCGTGGGAGCAACATTCGCATGTATTGTTGTGGTTCTGGGGGTGCTGTATGCGCCGGTATATGGGCCGCAAGCTGCTATATTTTGCGAGCTATTTCCAACTGGTGTTCGATATACCGGGATTTCCTTGATCTACCAGGTTGGAGCCATCTTTGCGGTATCTCTGACCCCCGTTGCGAACACCTACCTTCTGGCAGCAAACCAAAATCAGCCCTGGATGGTCGCAGGTTACGTCGCTGCGGTGGGTATTCTTAGTGCTGTTTGCGTCGCGCTGCTTCCAAATTCAACTGCTAAGAGCCAATGATGAAAAAGACTTATCCGAAGTTTCGAGCTGCTGCTGTGCAGGCAGCACCGATTTTTCTCGACGCCCCCGCCAGCACTAAAAAAGCATGCAATCTCATCCAGGAGGCAGCCGCCAATGGTGCGACTCTCATTGCGTTTCCCGAAGTATTCATTGCCGGATATCCATATTGGAATTGGATGATGAGTCCCCTGGAAGGAAGTGCTTGGTTCAAAAAGCTATTTCTCTCCTCCATTGACATTCCGGGGCCGGAGGTTGAAGCTTTGCAAACCTGCGCTGCGAAGGCCAATGTGACGATCGTTATTGGCGTCAATGAACGAAGCCCGGTGAGTATGGGCACGATTTTCAACACAAATCTTGTTATCGGACCGCAGGGGAGTTTGCTCGGCAAACATAGAAAAATTGTCCCGACGTTCGCTGAAAAGTTATCGTGGGGAAGCGGTGGCGGCAGTTCAATCAGAGTCTATGATACGCCGGCTGGACGCTTGGGCACGTTGGCGTGTGGGGAGAACACAAACACCCTTGCACGGTTTGCGCTACTCGCTCAGGGTGAGCAAGTGCATGTGGCCAATTACATCGCTTTTCCATTCACTTCGAGTTATGACATGCCAGACGCGATCAAAATTCGCGCGGGCGCACACGCGTTTGAAGGCAAGGTGTTTACGATCGTTGCATGTTCCGCGATGAGTCAAGAGATTCGTGATGTTCTTGGAACCACCCCCGAGCGTGCTGCCGAGCTATCGGGAACACCCAATGCATTTAGCGGTATTTTTGGTCCCGATGGTCGCCTCATCTCCGAACCTCTGATCGACGATGAGGGCATTGTGTACGGAGAAATAGACATATCCAAGAGCATAGAGCCGAAACAATTTCAAGATATCATCGGTCATTACAATCGCTTTGACATCTTCGAATTGAAGCTTCATTCGCAAGAATTGGAGCCGATTCGGGTTCTGCCCGCGCGAACGATTCCAAACTCAATCGGCATCCATGGCGAGCAAGAGTTACCTTCAGGGCGCGGACCCCTGGAACTGCAGTGACATCTCCCGCAGCGCTAAGGCCGCAGGGGCACCCTCGGTTACATCAAGTTGATCAGCGTCACCAATTATCGCCATGACCCCGATCAATTCAGATTGAGTATTGAGAAAAGGTGCTGCGACGGCATTTATGCGCCGCAGCATGCTTCCTCGGCAACTTTCTAAACCACGGGTGCGTACCTTTGCGAGAAGATGTTCGAATTCAACTTCCGCGAGATGGATTGCCGCACCTTCTTCACTTGTGACTGTCAGCGATAGCTCTGCCATGGCCAAAGGTCGAATGGTAGGCCAAGGCATGAAAGCAGAAAAGACACGACCTGCCGCTGTGCTGACCAGCGGTAGGGGCGAGCCTGCACGCATTGTTGCCACCAATGCGGACAGTCCGTCTTCAGTAGCGTAGACCACGGGACCTGCATTGGTCCATGTAGACATGACAACCGTGTGCTTTATACGATCTCGAAGGGCGCGCTGTGCGTCTCGCATCTGCTCGCGAGGGTTCGCTTGGCCGATCATTGCTGCGCCTAGCCGACTTGCCAATGACCCCAAGGCATACCGCCTTGTGTGTTCGTCCTGGAGTACCAAGCTAGAGCGCTGGAAGCTAGTTAAATAGCGGTGCGCTTTGCTGGTTGACATCGCGCCAGCGCGGGCAAGTTCACTCAACGCCAAGGGGCGTTTGGCCGCCGCGAGCGCCTCAAGGAGCCGACAACCGACTTCAATCGACTTGATTCCATCTTCGCGTATCGCGTTTAAGGATTGGCGGTTCATGATGCATGATTTTTGCAATACCCCTTGGCAAACAATTATGCATCTTTGGGCGGTTTAAGACTGAGTTCGACGGCAGGTTGCCGGGTCCGGCCTGAACAATCCGCAACCCATTGATGTTGAGTGACCGTCAAGCGCCTGAGCGCCTGTGCGAAGGAAGCGCGCATGGCGTGGCGTATTCAGGCCTCAGGGCCCGGCCGCCTGCAAGGCCGGTGCCCTTTATCTTCTTCCCCGTTCTCGTTTTCCTCTTCGTCTCTCTCTCTCTCTCTCTTTTTCTGCCTCTCGCTTTTGCCGCATCACTGTCTGCTGTGCCACAGCAGCCGTAGCCTGCGCCCGGCGAGGTGCGAGGCGACTGCCCTCGAGTCCAGAGCGCTCCGTTGGCAGGATCGCCAGATCGATCCGACGCTCGCTGCCTGTGGACTGCGCGCGGAGCATTCCAATTTTCGCGCGGCGCTCGCGCACCGCGCGTGTTTCGGGGCAATGTCCGAATCCGCTGTTTCCGATGCGGTGTGAAGAGGGGCGAATCGATCCGGCGCGTTTCAGTGCTCATAGGTATTCCAGTTTGATGTGAGCATCTACCGCGCGTGTTTGTGACGAACGCTACTTCGTCAAGCTCACCATCGCGATGGCTGGGCGCTGGCATGGTCTGAAGTGCTTCGCGGTAGCCCACCAGCGCAGGGCACAGCTGAGGGGACATGGCCGACGCGACCGGTCTGTATCTCGGTCCGCCACTGCACGCGACGGTGTTCAGCTCTCGACGAGAGATGGCGATCCAGGCGCTCCGCCGCAAAGACCGATGCTGCCGTCGCCGCCGGGGCGCCGAGAGTCAGCCGAAGGGTGCCGTACGCCATCGCGTGGTGTTGCGCACTTTATCCGGCCCACACGGGCACGCCCGGCCCAGGGCAAAAGGGCCGCGTCGCGGGAGGCTCACTGCACAGTGGACAAATCGACGAGCAGGCCCCTGAGCCATTGCAAGGCCGGATCGCGGTGGTGGCGTACATGCCACTGTTGCTTGACCGGGAAGCTTGCGATGTCGATCGGCAATCCGAGCACCTTGATCAAATGGTTGCGCGCGAGGATGCGGGCCAGGCGCTGCGGCACCGACGCGATCAACTCTGAGTGCGAAACGATCTGCGCTAGGCCGGGGAACGAGGAACCCTTCGGTAGGTGACCAGCTGCGCGTCACTGACACCCTCTACGCCGGCATTCAGCTCATCCTGCCCGGCGAATCCGCACCACTACATCGGCACAGCCAATCGGCGATGCGGTTCGTGCTCGAAGGCCGCGGCGCCACCACCACGGTGGACGGCGAGCTGGCACCGATGCATCCAGGCGATTTCATCATCACCCCGTCCATGGGCCGGCACGCACACCACGGCGGCGACGAGCCGATGATTCGCCAGCTGAGCCATCGAACTGGTCGTCAGGGTGGTGCGGCTGGCCGCTTGAATTAATCTTCAACCCCAACTTCCTCGTTGTGAATGGCATGGCAGGAGAGGGCAGGTCCAAGGTGCGTTACAGGGGGCTGGCGAAGAACACCGCGCAATTGCACACCCTGTTTGCGTTGAGCCTCTGCGGACAACGCAACGCCGGCTCCTGAGCGGGCGCGAGGATGAGTGCGGCCGAAAGGGCGAGGTGGGCATAGCCATCGGCGAAACGGCCCGAACCCCAACGGAGGCGCATTCGATGCAGCACGACTCTGCAATTTCATATGTTGGCAGTCAGCGCCGCTGCCGCGTCGCCACGCTGGCTTCAAAAACACCCAACCCAGAACCTCTGGGTTTCGAAAAATCTAGTCATTTTATAATTAGAGTGGACAACAGGGTCAGCAACGGAAAGGGCAAGGTAGAGATGAAGCATGGAGTTAAGACGGCGCGTTTGGCGTCCATCGAAGGACAGCCTACAGACAGTCAGCGCGAGGACCTCTCACTGGCAGAGCAGGCGCGGAGATCGCTGCGAAGGGATATCACCCAAGGCGTTCTCGAGCCCGGCCAGACGCTCAAGCTGGAATTCCTCAAGGGGCGGTATGGCATTAGTTTCTCGCCCATCCGGGAAGCCCTCACCAGCCTTGAGGGTGAACGGCTGGTGGTGTCCAGTCCTTCGAAAGGGTTCAAGGTGGCGCCCCTTTCAGAGGAGGAAATGTGGGACGCGATCGAGGCCCGAATCCTCATCGACTGCGAAGCGCTCAGGCGCTCCATCCGCAATGGCGACGATGCCTGGGAAGTGCAACTGGTGAGTGCTTTCCACGCCTTGAAGTTGGCCGCCAAGCCATGGGATGCAGGCCGGCTCGCGCAGGAAGCTGAGGAGCTCCTCGAATTGCGTCACCTCGAGTTTCACCGAAGCTTGATCGCGTGCTGCAACTCCAGCTGGCTCAAGCAATTGTCAGCGCAGTTCTACGTGCAGACAGAGCGCTACCGGCTTCCCAACCTGCGCGGCGCCAACAATCCCTACGCGTTCTCCAAACCGATCAAGCGGGACGTAAACAGGGAACATGCCGACCTGTTGGCCGCGACAGTGGGACGCGATAGCGACATGGCCAGCGCGCTGCTGGCCAAGCACTACAGGGACACCGGCAACATGATTGCCGCGGCCATCAACGCCAGGCAGTTGCCCGCAAAAGAAGCCTCTTGACAGTTGGCGGTCCGGCCGCTGCAACGGGGCAAACTGCTTGACACACGAGATTTTCTTTATAAACTCCGATCTGTTTTCGAAAATAGAACCGGAGAAGAGCCTATGGCTGCATTGGCATATGACGCGTACCGCGAGAGCGTGGCAGGGCGCGCCGACGTCGCCGACAGTCCCGAACTGCTCAGCTATTACGCGGAGCTAGGGGCCCTCGCAACCGGGGCGCTGTGGACGGTCGCCAACAAGATCGAGCCCTGGCAGCCGCAAACCGCTTCGGTGCCGGTACTCTGGCGCTATCGCGATCTGCGCGCGCATGTGCTGCGTTCGGTTGAACTGGTCACGCCCGAGAAGGCCGGGCGACGGGTGATCTACCTGAACAATCCAGGGCGTCAGGACGTGGCGGCCGCCGTCGGCTGGCTGTACTCAGGCCTGCAGGTCATGCGCCCCGGTGAGGCCGCTTCCGCCCATGCCCACTCGGCATCGGCCTTGCGCTTCATCATGGAAGGCAGCGGCGCCTACACCGTGGTGGACGGCCACAAAATGACGCTCGGCGTGAACGATCTCGTCCTGACGCCGAGTGGAACCTGGCACGAGCATGGCGTGAGTGAGGACGGCAGCACCTGCATCTGGCAGGACGGCTTGGACATACCGCTGATCAATGCGCTCGAAGCGGGCTTTTATGTCGTGCACCCAGACCTGAAGCAGGCGGTGACCCATCCTGTGAACGACACCAGCGCGTTGTGGGGTGGCGTCGCGTTGCGGCCTCAAGTCAGCACCTGGAGCGAGAGCTACTCGCCCCTCTTCAAATACGAATGGGCGCCCACCTATGACGCACTGGTGCGCCTGTCCAAGGTCAGCGAAGGCAGTCCCTTTGACGGCACGCTGATGCATTACGTCAACCCGGTCACGGGTGGCCCCGTGATGCCCACCCTCGGCGCCAGCATGCAACTGCTGCGGCCTGGCGAGCACACGCTGGCGCACAGGCACACCGGAAGTTACCTGTACCAGGTGGCGAAGGGCCGTGGCTTCTCCGTCATCAATGGCCAGCGCTTTGACTGGCAGGAACGCGACATCTTCTGCGTTCCCTCGTGGATGTTCCATGAGCACGCGAATACGTCCACCACCGACGAGGCGTGCCTGTTCTGTTTCAGTGACCTGCCCGTCATGAAATCACTGGGGCTGTACCGCGAGGAAGCCTTGAGTGATAGCGCAGGCCGACAAACGGTCACCCCGGCCTAGTCCACACCCCACCCGAACACCAGCACACGCGCCCACACGCGTGGTGGGGACTGCTTTGCTTTTTTTAATTTTTTCGGAGAACTGAATGCGCCTCGTAACGTACAGAAGCCATGCCGCTGCCGCCGCCAGACTGGGCGCAATGGTAGGCGAGCACGTGGTGGACCTTGAGTCGCTGGGAAGCGCCGCGGGCATCAATTTGCCGCTCGACATCCTGGATTTTATCGACCTGGGACCGGACGCCGTGCGAGTGGCCGGCGCGCTGCTCGCGGAACACGCTGGAAAGTGGCCAGTGGGCGTTGCACAGCCACTGGTGAACGTGAAGCTGCTCGCACCGATCCCGCGCCCGCGCAAAAACATCTTCGGCATCGGGCTCAACTATGCGGAGCACATCGCGGAGTCGAGCCGCGCGCTGGATACCGCGAACGAGTTGCCAAAGCAGCCGGTCATCTTCTCCAAGCCCCCTACGGCCGTGATCGGGCCGGGCGACGCGATCGAGCACAACGCGAAGATCACCCAGCAACTGGATTGGGAGGTCGAGCTCGCGGTGATCATGGGGCGTCGAGCCAGCCGCGTTACCGAGGCCGACGCACTGTCGTTCGTGTTCGGCTACAGCGTCATGATCGACATGAGCGCGCGCGACTGCCGCCGCGGGGGCCAGTGGATCTATTCGAAGGGCCAGGACAGCTACGCGCCGTTCGGCCCGTGCATCGTCACCGCCGACGAAATCCCCGAGCCGCACACCCTGGACCTTTGGCTTACCGTCAACGGCAAGGAGAAGCAGCGGTCGAACACCCGCCACATGCTCTTCAAGGTTCCTCACCTCATTGCCGACATCAGCGCCGGCATCACGCTGGAGCCCGGCGACATCATCGCTACCGGCACGCCCGATGGCGTTGGCGCCGGCCGCAATCCGCAGGAATGGCTCTGGCCCGGAGACATCGTGATCGCCTGCGTCGAAGGTATCGGCGCGCTGCGCCACCCGGTCGTCGCCGTCTAGGCGAGTCCTTTTCCAAATTCATTTCATGGATAAAAACATGTTCAGAAACCTTGGCGTTGCCGGCCTGCTCGTCGCGGCACTGGCAGGCGTCCATCCAGCGTATGCCGCCGACCCGGTGAAGATCGGCTTCGTCACGACCTTGTCCACCCCTGCGGGCTACATCGGGGAAGACGAGCGCGACGGCTTTACCCTGGCCATCACGCAGGGCAGCGGAAAACTGGGCGGCGTGCCGGTGGCACTGGTGGTCGAGGACGATGGCCTGAAGCCCGCCAACGCCAAACAATCGGCGGACCGTATGGTGCAGTCGGGCATCCGCCTGTACACCGGGGTGAACTTCTCGAATGTGCTGGCGGCCGTGGTCCCCAGCGTTGTCGACGCAGAGCACTTCTACGTGAGCCTGAACCCCGGCCCCTCCAATTTTGCGGGCGCCAACTGCAATCGCAACTATTTCGTGGCGTCCTACCAGAACGATGCCTTCCACACGGCAGGCGGCGTCGCGGCCAACCAACTGGGCTACAAGCGCGTCGTGCTGCTTGCGCCCAACTACCAGGCCGGCCGCGATGCGCTGGCGGGCTTCAAGCGCACGTACAAGGGCCAGGTGCTGGCCGAGATCTACACGAAGCTCGACCAATCGGACTTCTCCGTCGAACTGGCGCGTATCCGCTCCCTTGCGCCGGACGCGGTCTACCAGTTCCACCCGGGCGGCGCTGGCATCAACTTCGCCAAGCAATACGCCAACGCCGGCTTGTCCAAGACCATCCCCGTGGTCGTTCCGGGTTTCTCAATGGACAGTCGCATGCTCGCCGCGACGGGGGCAGCGTCGGAAGGGTTCTACACCACGGGCATCTGGTCGGTCGCCATGGATAACGAGGCATCGCAGCAGTTCGTCGAGGCGTTCAAGAAAGCCTATGGCCGCATCCCCACTGACTACGCGATGCAGGCTTATGACACCGCGCGGTGGATCGGGTCGGGCCTGAAGGCCGTCAACGGTGACTTGACCAAAGCCGACGCTTTCCGCGCCGCGATGCGCAAAGCCGAGTTCACTTCCCTGCGCGGCAAGTTCCGGCTGAACACCAACCAGCATCCGATCCAGGACCTGTACCTCATGCGCATCGAGAGGAGCGCCGGCGGTGAACTGGCGCCCAAGGTCGTCCGCAAGATCGTCAGTGACGACAAGGACGCTTACGCCGACCAATGCAAGATGCCGTCATGATGCTGCTGTTCGAGCAGTTGCTCAACGGGCTCCAGTTCGGCGCGATGCTGTTCATGCTGGCATCAGGGCTCACCTTGATCTTCGGGATCATGGGCGTCGTCAACCTGACTCACGGCTCTTTCTACATGGTCGGAGCCTACTGCGCGACCTTCGCCATCGCAAGGACCGGTTCGTTCCTCGCAGGGATGGTGGCCGCGCTTGTCGGCGCGGCCTTGTACGGGCTGGTCGTCGAATTCCTTGTGATACGCCGGCTCTACCGACGCGATCACCTCTACCAAGTGCTGGCCACCTTTGGCCTGATCCTCTTCACCAACGAAGCGGTGAGCATGCTGTTCGGACGCACGCCGCCGCTGGCCGTGACGCCCGCGGCCCTGGATGGCGCGGTGACGTTGCTGCCCGGCTTTGAGTACCCGGTCTTGCGGCTTGCCTTCATTGGGGTGGGTGCGCTGGTCGCGCTGGGCCTCTGGCTGCTGGTCAACGGCACGCGCGTGGGCATGCTGGTGCGCGCCGGTGCGGATGACCGCGAGATGGTGGATGCACTGGGCGTCGACATCCGCAACCTCTACACCCTCGTCTTTGGCCTGGGCGCGCTGCTCTGCGGCTTGGCCGGCGTGATGGCGGCCCCCTTGCTGGCCGTCGAGATCGGCATGGGCGAGCGCGTGTTGATCACCACGTTCGTCTGCATCGTGATCGGCGGCGTGGGATCGGTGCGCGGGGCCTTGGCCGGCGCAATCCTCGTGGGCATGGTGGACAGCCTGGGGCGGGCCTACCTGCCCCAGCTGCTCGGCGGTCTGTTCACTCCGACGGTCGCCGACCCGCTGGCCGCAGGGCTGGCATCGGCCAGCATTTATCTTGTGATGGCGGCCGTGCTGATCGTTCGCCCCCTGGGGCTGTTCCCCATGAAAGCATGATGTGAAAAGTGCAAACGTCTTGACCAGGTCCCCACGTGCAGTGTGGTTCGCGCTTGGGGGGCTGGCGCTGCTGTGCCTGACGCCTGTGGTGGCGTCGCTGACGGGGACGCCCTATCTCGTCAACCTCGTCACCCGCTTCGCCATCTACGGGTTGGCCGCGGTCTCACTCGACCTGGTGCTCGGGTATGGCGCGCTCGTGAGTTTCGGCCATGCCATGTTCTTCGGTCTGGGCGGATACGTCGTCGCCATCATCGCCTTCCACGCCAAGCAGGGCAGCCCGCTCTTTGGCTGGGGCGACAGCCAGCAGGCGTTCATTGCGTGGCCGCTGGCGCTGGCCTGCTGCGCACTTCTGGGCTTGGCAACGGGCTACCTCGCGCTTCGCACGCGCGGCGTTCAATTCATCATGATCACGCTGGCGTTCGGCCAGATGGTTTACTTCGTGCTCATGTCGCTGCAGATCTACGGCGGCGACGACGGCTTGATGATGCCGCAGCGCAACCCGCTGCCCGGCCTGGACCTCAAGCATCCGGCGACCTTCTATTACGTCTGCCTGGCATTGCTGGCCGCGTGGACCTTCCTCTGCATCCGGTTGGTGAACTCGCGGTTCGGCTTGGTTCTCCAGGGATTGCGCCAGAGCGAACGGCGTTCCGTCAACCTGGGCGTCGCCCCGACACCGCACCGGCTCATCGCCTTCGTGCTGTCCGCCACTGGAACCGGGCTGGCCGGCATCCTGTGGGCCAATTTCGCCGGCCTGGTCACGCCCGACATGGCCTCGTGGACCAAGTCTGGCGAATTCATGGCCATCGTCATTCTCGGTGGCGTGGGCACCTTGCTGGGGCCGATCGCGGGCGCGGCCGTATTTCTCGGCCTCGAGCAGACCCTTTCGGCATGGACCGAGCACTGGATGATCGTGATGGGCCCGCTGTTGGTGCTAGTGGTGCTGGCTGGAAGGAACGGCCTGTTCGGCGGCTGGCTGCGGGCTGGCCATGATTGATGTTGCCACCACTTCCCCGGAGCTGCTGACCGTGCGCGACCTGCGCAAGGCGTTCGGCGCCGTTGTGGCCACCAACGGCGTGCACATCGGCGTTCGCACCGGAGAAATTCACGCGTTGATTGGGCCCAACGGTGCCGGGAAGTCGACGCTGATCGCCCAAATCTGTGGCGAGCAACGGCCCGACTCGGGGCAGATCCTGCTGGACGGCCGCGACGTGACGCACACGCCGGCGTTCGCCCGCGCACGGCTGGGCCTGGGGCGTTCATTCCAGATCACCGAGCTCTTCGCCGAATACACGGCGGCCGACAACGTGCTGCTGTCGCTGCTGCTCAAGACGGGAAGGGCGTTCGAAGCCTGGGGCAATCCCCGAAGCGATGCGCGCCTCGTCGAACAGGCCATGGCTCGATTGACACAGGTCGGCATGGCGGAACGCGCGAACGTCAGGGTCGGCGACCTCGCGCACGGCGAGAAGCGACAGCTCGAACTGGCGGTGGCGCTGGCGCGAGAGCCCCGCTTGCTGCTACTGGATGAACCGATGGCCGGCATGGGACCGGAGGAGTCCGCGCGCATGACCGATCAATTGATGGCCATCAAAGGCCAGTACGGCATGTTGCTGGTCGAGCACGACATGGACGCGGTGTTCACGCTCGCCGACCGCATCACCGTGCTGGTCTACGGCAAGACCATTTTCACGGGCACCCCCGGCCAGGTGCGCGAGCATCCTGAAGTGCGAGCCGCCTACCTGGGGGACGGCGCATGCTGACTGTCGAAAATCTCACCGCGGGCTACGGCAACAGCCAGATCCTGTTCGACATGGGTTTCGAGGCTCGCCAGGGTGACGTCATTTCGCTGGTGGGGCGCAACGGAATGGGCAAAACGACCACCGTTCGCACGCTCATGGGCATGCTGCCCGCCCGCACCGGGCGCATCAGCTTGGCCGGCGCATCGCTCAACAAACTGGCGCCGCACGCGGTGGCGAGGCTGGGCGTGGGGCTGGTTCCGGAAGGCAGGCGAATCTTCGGCTCGCTGTCGGTGCAAGAAAACCTAGTCGCAACGGCACATGCGCGTCCGATCGGCGGCGGCGAGAACTGGTCGCTCGATCGCGTCTTCCAGTTGTTTCCACGCCTGCAGGAGCGGCGCAAGCAATCGGCGCGAACGCTCTCGGGCGGAGAGCAGCAGATGCTGGCGCTTGGCCGTGCGCTGATGACCAATCCGCGTCTGCTGGTTCTGGACGAGGCGACCGAAGGCCTGGCGCCGCTCATTCGCAAGGAAATCTGGACCTGCCTCCAGGCCCTCAAGTCGCAAGGGCTGACCATTCTGGTCATCGACAAGAACCTCACCGAAATGGCCGGCCTGATCGATGTGCACCACATCGTCGAGAAGGGCCGGGTGGTGTGGATGGGCTCGCCCTCCGAGCTGGCGTCGCGGCCCGACCTCGCGCAACGCTACCTGGGCATCTGATTTTTAAAAGGACCACTGCAATGCTAGATCTTCCGAAGTTCAAGGCGGCGGCCGTCCAGGCCGCGCCGGTCTTCCTCGACACGGACGCGACCGTCGAGAAAGTGTGCGCGCTCATCTGCGAAGCGGCTGGCAACGGCGCCTCGTTGGTGGCGTTCCCCGAAGTGTTCGTCGCCGGGTATCCCTACTGGAGTTGGGTGATGAACCCGATCGAGGGCAGCCCCTGGTTCGAGAAGCTGTGCCGCAGCGCGATCGAAATCCCCGGTCCGGAGATCCAGCGCATCAGCGCGGCCGCCAAGGCGAACAGCGTCCACGTCGTGGTGGGCGTCAACGAACGCAGCCGCACGGGTATCGGGACGATCTACAACACGCTGGTGATCATCGGGCCGGACGGCCGGCTGCTGGGTCGGCACCGCAAGCTGGTGCCGACCTGGGCGGAGAAGCTCACATGGGCCAACGGCGACGGTTCGTCGCTGCGAGTCTACGACACCGCGATCGGCAAGCTTGGCGCCCTGGCTTGCGGCGAAAACACCAATACGCTGGCCCGGTTCTCCCTGCTTGCGCAAGGCGAACTGGTGCACGTCGCGAGCTACATTTCGCTGCCGGTCGCGCCGCCGGACTACGACATGGCCGAAGCGATCAAGGTGCGGGCGGCAGCGCATTCGTTTGAAGGCAAGGTCTTCACCGTGGTGGCCTGTTCCACCATTTCACCCGAGATCGTGGACGCCATCAGCGGCGGTGACCCGAAAGTGAAGGCCCAACTCGAGCGCCGCAACAGCGCGTTCTCCGGCGTTCTCGGTCCGGACGGCCGGGTGATCGGCGAGCCTCTGATCGACAGCGAGGGCATCGTGTATGCGGACATCGACCTGTCGCGGTGCATCCAGCCGCGCCAGATGCACGACATCACCGGGCACTACAACCGCTTCGACGTTTTCGACTTGCGCGTGAATCGACGCGCGCAGCAGGCTGTGCGTCTCGATGACGAACCGGTCGTCGATACGTCCATTGACGACCGGCCGGCGGCTACCGAAACCGGGGAGTTCCAGCCATGAGCGCTCGCAGCTTTCGGATAGGGCAAATCGTGCCCTCGTCGAACACCACCATGGAGACGGAGATTCCTGCCATCTTGCGCGCGCGTGAGGCCGTCCATCCCGAACGCTTCACCTTCCATTCCAGTCGCATGCGCATGAAGAAGGTGACCAAGGATGAGCTCGCCGCCATGGACAGCGACAGCGACCGGTGCGCGCTCGAACTGTCCGACGCGCGGGTGGACGTTCTAGGCTACGCCTGCCTTGTCGCCATCATGAGCATGGGTCTGGGCTACCACCGAACCTCCGAGGCGCGCCTGGAGAGGCGCGCGCTCGAGAACGGAGCGCCGACACCGGTTGTGACCAGCGCCGGCGCGCTGGTAGATGGCTTGCACGCCATCGGCGCGCAGAAGGTATCGATCCTTACGCCCTACATGAAACCGTTGACCCAACTCGTCATCGACTACTTGGAGAACGAAGGCATCGAAGTGGTCGACAGCATTTCGCTCGAGATTCCCGACAACCTCGAAGTGGGCCGGCAGGATCCCCTGGCCCCGGCCGAGATCACGAAGAAGCTGCAGACGCGTGGCGTCGACGCGATCGTGGCTTCCGCGTGCGTGCAAATGCCTTCGCTCGCATCGGTGCAGCTGATCGAAAGCAGGACTGGACTGCCGGTCGTGTCCTCGGCGATATCGACGACTTACATGATGCTCAAACGCCTGGGATTGAAAGCCGAGGTGCCCGGCGTCGGCTCGCTGCTGTCGGGCCGCTACTAAGGGGTACGACTGATGACAACCGCTTCTCGTTCGACACGACACATTCCGCTCATTACTTCCAGGAGATCCGACATGATGAATTCCCCTGTATCCAGGAAACGTTGAAACCGTCGGCTCACGCGCTCGCCGCCCTGATGTCCATGCCCCGGGGCGTGGCAAGGCTCCTCGGTTTCGCCGGCACCACCGCCTGGGTTCCTAGGAGCTCGCCCAACTGGGCAAGGACGGCCTGTATGTCAGTTGAGCGATGAGCACACCTATCTGTGAATCCGCCTCCTGTCTATCGGTACAGGCGCGAAGAACTCGTCTGCCGCTACCGGATGACTCGGGCGGATGCCCTGTCAAGTCGACCTTATCGGAGTCAAAATTGGAAAATCATCAACGCTTTCAATTCTTCCACCGCAGTCTGTCCTCAGTGCTCGGACTCGCACTTGCGACCATCCTCGCTTCTTGTGGTGGCGGCAATGCAGATTCGCCGCCGCCTGTGCCTGTGCCTGTGAGTTCACAGGGCGTCAAGACCTCTAGTGGAGTGTTCCAGGGAATGGCTTCTCCCTTGGGACGAGGAACTGAGTTCAGGGGAATTCAGTATGCAAACGCACCTCGCTGGCAACCACCCCAGGCACCCGTGGGGGCCACCGACACCAAGATTGCCAACACGTTTGGTGCCGCCTGCCCTTCAGTGGGCGCTGCCAACGAGGCTGAGGAATGCCTATTCCTGAATGTCTACGTCCCGCCCGATGCGAAGGTTGACGCCAAACTCCCCGTTCTCGTCTTTAGCCACGGCGGCGGGTTCGTTGCGGGCAGCGGGCAAGCCTACCCCGCGACCAATCTTGCGGCCGACAACAACATGATTGTGGTCACCATCAACTACCGGCTCGGAGCGCTCGGCTGGTTGAGCAACAGCAAGCTGACCGCCTCTGCCGCCAATGATTTCGAGGAGGTCGGAGACGCAGGCAACTACGGACTGATGGACCAGCAGTTCGCGCTGCGGTGGGTGCGCGACAACATAGCGGGATTTGGCGGGGACCCGGCGAAGGTGACATTCTCCGGAGAGTCAGCCGGTGGTATGAGCGTGATCGCGACGCTCACGTCCACGAGCACGGCACAGAACCTTTTCAGGGCTGCAATCGTCCAGAGCGGTTCGTTCTTCTACTACACCACTGAGAGCGTGAGCGCAGCATCGCGCCAAGCCACCGTGGGCGCCGCTTTCGAGGCGGATCTCGGGTGCGATTCAGCAGCATGCATGCGTTCGAAGACAGTGGCGCAAGTGCTCGCATCCCAAGGCCGGGTCTTCGGGCGTTACAACCTTGGGCCGGTCCACAACACGAAGATCGTGCCGCTCACACCGAAAGCCGCTTTCGAGTCTGGGCGGTTCATCAAGGTGCCCGTCATGGAAGGTGTTACTGCAAATGAGGGGCGCTTCTTCCTCGCCCGCCTGCTCGCACCGCTGCCCGCGCCCGCATTGATGCTCGCCGCAGGCGGACCGGCGAACTATAACTTGCAGCAACCGAACGCCTATTGCGGCACCACTGCAGTCCCGGTGACCTGCACCTATTCCCAAATCATCAGCAAGTTGCTGTCTCGTCCCACTCCAGACCCGATCGACAGCCCATATGTGAGCATCCTGAAGCCGTCGGCCATCACGAGCGATCTTACAAATCTGCTGGCCACATCGTATCCGGCGGCGAACTTCAAGAACGGCTTCCTGAACGACGCGCCAAGTGCCGATATGGCTCTGGCCCAGTTGTGGGGAGACGCCGCCGTGGCCTGTAGCGCTCGCGCCGCGGGATCGGCGCTCGCTCGGTATGTGAAGGTCCATGCCTTCGAGCTTGACGACCCGGCCTCACCCCAGCCGAGCAACACGGTAGGGTTTCCATTGGGCTCCCAGCACACCGCGGATTTGAACTACCTCTTCGACCTCGGCGCCGCCTTTAATGCGGACCAGCAGCAACTGGCGTTGTCCATGCGCAGGTATTGGGGCAACTTCGTCGCGAACCTCGATCCGAACGGCAGTTCGATGCCGCGATTCGATGCCTTCCCGGCCACACAAATCTTTTCGCCAGGCGCTGGGCAACTTCGCAGCACTGCGGATTTCGATCAGCGCCACCTCTGCAGCAGCATATGGGATCCGATCCGGGCTGCAACACAGTAAAAAGTGCAGGAAGAGTGCGCGTGCAACGGTTGAACGCTACGCGGTGGAACTGCAAAGTACCCAGGCAGCATCCGCTTGTGATAAGAGAACAGAAAACCAGCCCGGCGGCGATCGTCTCCGCCGGGCTCGTGACTCGTAGGCCACATCTCGACCAGTCGCCTAGGTCGCGAATGTCCGCTTTTGGGACCAAAAGCAGACCCCAGTTTGGCCAGGAGTGATACAAGCGGGTCCCCGTTTGTCGAGCCATCGATCATTGGCAGCTCTGATCGGCCCCGCCGGTGGGCTGCTACGACGACTAAAAAACTAGGAAAAGCCAGCACCTCCGTCTTCGTATGTCGAGTCGATTCAAATGGCAGCGGACCTTGCGTCGCACAACGTCGATGTGGATTTCATGAGGCCAAGAACGCCACCGTGCGCTTCTATGCCGAGCACATCCTGAACAAGGTGCCGAGCATTCGCGACAGCATCGTGGACAGACGGAAGCGTATTGGCGCTGGAGCTCGAGGCGCTTTGAATAGGCAAGATGTTGCCCATCGCTCAACCTTGGCCGGTACATGCGGTCACTGCATCGCAGAGTGTCACGAGCTGCGGCGTATCGTCTCGGTCGCGACCGACACGCCGGTGTTCCGCAAGATACGACGTAGGTGTTTGCGTTCTTCGATTGAAGAGCTCGAAGGCGTGCTGCCGCAGAGCGCGCTGTGCTTCCAATCAGGGGTCTGCGACGTGCTTGAACTACACCGACATTCGACTTTGGAGATCGGACTCGTGGATACCGGAACGGAGCTACGTCATTTACGCTACTTTGTCGCCGTCGCCGAGGAACTGAATTTCCGTCGTGCAGCTGAGCGGGTTCACATCGACCAGACACCACTTTCCCGCACTATTCGTGATCTGGAAAAAAAATGGGGCGTCGTGCTCTTCGAGCGGTCGTCGCGCAAGCTGGTGCTGACACCTTCTGGCGAAAAGCTACTTGAGGAGGCGCGAAAGCTCTTCGTCCGCCTTCGGCGGATCAAGCGCGTTGTGCGCGAAATCGATGCCCGCCACCGAGAGCCGCTCCGCATCGGCGTGGCCGACGGCATTGCCCAGCCCAAGCTCGCGGAGTGCTTCTCCAGTTGGCGTGCGCTGGCATCTAATATCCCGCTCGAAATCACGGAGATGCGCGCGGCCGAACTGGTGACCGCGCTGAGGCGCGAGGAAGTCGATGCCGGGTTTTCTTTCGGCGTTCCGGACGACAGCGTGATCGTGCAGGAAGTCGCTTGGTCTTATCCATTGGTGGCGCTACTGCCACCAGAGCATGAACTGGCAACGCGCGAGGTACTGCCGGTTTCCGAACTCCTAGCCTTCCCAATGATCGCATGTGATCTCGTCCGGTTGCCTGGGCTCCGCCTGCAGATGGATGCTGTGCGTCGTCAGTACGCAGAAAGCCCCGTCATTGCCGGCGAAGCTCGGACGCTCGCCGGGTACGTCACACGCGTGGCGACGGGCCTGGGCGCCGGAGTGGCCGACGCTGGCCATATGGCGGCGTTGCGCCGCACCGATGTTGTCGTTGTCCCGCTGGCGGAAAGCATACACATAACGACCTGCGTGCTGCATAAGCGGCAGAGTCTGGGAGTGCACGACGTGCTGCAACGCTTCCTGGTGCACGCCAGAACGCTGCGTTGATCGATGATGCGGCGTTCCGCCGCTCGCGCGATGTTGCGTCGCGCCAACGGCGTTCGACAGCCCGTCGATCCTTTGAAAAGCTACCCGCCGCGTGGCGCCGGATCTTCGGCGCTTAGCCATCTACTCGGCTTAAGGCCGACGCAACACTTGCGCCAAGGTACGCGTCACCACGCTGCGATGGGTATGCGCCACGGCACATTGATTTCAGACTTCGTATGGCAGTGCCGCTTCGGCACGCGCACTGGAACGAACACGAAGGTGACCATGTCGAGTCGAGCAAACGGCATCCTGTTTGGAGAAATTCTTGCAGTGCCTTGCGTCGCGATTGCTGGCGTATGGGCGGCCACACAGTGGACAGCGCACGCGCTGGGCTACCAAGCCATGCTCGGCCCTCCTTGGTTCGTGACTTCCGGCGTGCCGGTCTACGAGCCCTGGAAGTTGTTCGAATGGTGGTACTTCTACGATGCCTACGCATCCCACGTCTTCGAAAGTGGCGGTGCCATCGCCGCTCTCAGCGGCATGCTCGCCACCTGCGCGGCGATTGCGATGGCGATCTGGCGCGCGCGACAGTCCAAGCAGGTCACAACGTATGGCTCCGCCCGTTGGGCTGAGCGCGAGGAGATTGCCAAGGCGGGCCTGACAAAGCCGGTGGGGGTACTCCTTGGCAGGACATCGGACAAGAGCGGCGCCTACCTGCGCCATGAAGGACCGGAACATGTGATGGCTTTCGCGCCCACGCGGTCCGGCAAGGGCGTCGGGCTCGTGCTGCCCACGCTGCTGTCCTGGCCCGGCTCGGCCGTGATCCACGACATCAAGGGCGAGAACTGGAATCTCACGGCGGGCTGGCGCGCGCGCTTCTCGCACTGCCTGCTGTTCAACCCGACCGACGCGCGCTCGGCCGCCTACAACCCGCTGCTCGAGGTGCGCCGCGGCGCCCACGAGGTCCGCGACGTGCAGAACATCGCTGACATCCTGGTGGACCCGGAGGGTGCACTCGAGCGACGCAACCACTGGGAGAAGACCTCGCACGCGCTGCTGGTCGGCGCCATCCTGCACGTGCTGTACGCCGGCGAGGACAAGACGCTGCGCGGGGTCGCCAACTTCCTGTCCGATCCGGCCTGTCCCTTCGAGGTCACGCTGCACCGGATGATGTCGACGCCGCACCTGGGCGATGCAGTCCATCCAGTCGTGGCCTCGGCCGCGCGCGAGGTGCTCAACAAGAGCGACAACGAGCGCTCTGGCGTGCTGTCCACGGCCATGTCCTTCCTAGGGCTGTATCGCGACCCGACGGTGGCCGAAGTCACCTCGCGTTGCGACTGGCGCATCGCCGACCTGATCTCGGCGGAACACCCAGTCTCCCTGTACCTGGTCGTTCCGCCCTCGGACATCAGCCGCACCAAGCCGCTGATCCGCTTGATCTTGAACCAGATCGGCCGGCGCCTCACCGAGTCGCTCGACGGTTCCGACGGCATCGCGCGCCTCCACAAGCTGTTGCTGATGCTCGACGAGTTCCCGGCCCTGGGCCGACTGGACTTCTTCGAATCCGCGCTGGCGTTCATGGCCGGCTACGACCTGCGTGCCTTCCTGATCGCGCAGTCTCTCAATCAGGTCGACAAGGCCTATGGCCCGAACCACTCGATCCTCGACAACTGCCATGTGCGCATCGCGTTCGCCACCAATGACGAGCGCACGGCCAAGCGCATCTCGGAGGCGCTGGGGACGGCCACCGAGTTGCGTGCGCAGCGCAACTACGCGGGACACCGGCTCGCGCCGTGGCTGGGCCATCTGATGGTCTCGCGCCAGGAGACGGCTCGGCCGTTGCTGACACCGGGCGAGGTGATGCAGTTGCCGCCCGACGAGGCGGTGGTGATGGTCTCGGGCCATCCGCCGATGAAGGCCAAGAAGGTGCGCTACTACCAGGACCACAATTTCACGCGGCGTGTGCTGGCGCCGCCGGTGCTGGCTTCGGGCTTTTATGCCGATCGTCCTGCGACACGGCTCGACGATTGGAGCGGACTGGCGCCGCTGATCGCTCCCGAGTCTTTGTCGTCAGCCGACGAGGGCGGCCCCCAGCTCAAGCCCGAGCTGGAGCTCGTGCGCGACCCTTGGGCGCTACAGGAGGACGATGGGCTGCTGGTGCTCGATGACGAGGACGACGTGCCGCTGCGGCCGCGCGACGTGGACCGTCAGCTCACGCGTACGGCGCGTCTCGCCGCACTGGACCCTGACGACGGGATCGCACTATGAGCCGGACCCGCCTGAACATCTTCATCGAGCCGGAGCACGCCAAACGGCTGGATCGGCTGGCGGTGCACAAGGGCGTGTCGAAATCGGCCGTGGTCGCGGCTGCGCTCGCGTCGTTCCTGTCGCCGGATGGTGGCGATCAGCGCGAGGCGGCGATCGCCAAGCGCCTAGACAGGCTCTCGCGCCAGTTCGACCGGCTTGAGCGCGACCAGAACATCCTGATCGAAACGGTGGCGCTCTATGTCCGCTACTTCCTCATCGTTTCGATCCCGGTGCCCGAGGGCCAGCAGGACGCCGCACGGGCGCAGGGGAGGGCCCGGTATGTCCAATTCATCGAGCAGCTCGGACGGCACCTGCAGCGCGGGCGCAGCCTGGTGCGAGAGGTCCACGAGGAGATCGAGCCCGAAGCGGCGCCAACGCACGCGGGGCAGGTGGAACCGGAGGAGGCCGCCGATGGTCCAGCCGTCTGATCATTCTTCCGGGTCGTCGCCGGGAGCCGCGGACAACGCGGCGGCCCGGCGCATCCGCATGCTGCGCACGGCCATGGGGCCGGAGATCGCGGCGGCCCTCGCGGATCCTGAGGTCGTGGAAGTGCTGCTCAACCCGGATGGCTTGCTGTGGGTGGACCGACTCGGCACCGGTCGCGCGCCGACCGGCGTGGCGCTGTCACCACCGGTGGCCGAACGCATCATCCGCCTGGTCGCCACGCACGTGCGCGCCGAGGTGCATGCCGGCACGCCGATCCTCTCGGCCGAACTGCCAGAAAGCGGTGAGCGCTTCCTGGGCGTGCTGCCGCCGGTGGTGCGCGCGCCTTCGTTCGCGATCCGCAAGCGGGCGTTGAGGATCATGAGCCTGACGCAGTACGTGGCCGACGAGATCCTCACGGAGCACCAGGCCGCATTCCTGCGGCAGGCCGTGCGCGAGCGCCTCAACATCGTCGTGGCGGGTGGCACCAGCACGGGCAAGACCACGCTCGCAAACGCGCTGCTCGACGTGATCGCCGAGACGCGCGACCGCGTCTTGATCCTCGAGGACACGGTGGAGCTGCAATGCCGCTCCGACGACCACGTGAGCATGCGCACCGAACCGGGCGTGACCACCATGGCCGACCTGGTGCGTGCCACCCTGCGGCTGCGGCCCGACCGCATCGTGGTCGGCGAAGTGCGCGGTGCCGAGGCGCTGGACCTGCTCAAAGCCTGGGGCACCGGGCACCCGGGCGGGATCGCCACCGTGCACGCCGGGTCCGCGCTGGGCGCGCTCACGCGGCTGGAGCAGCTGGTGCAGGAAGTCTCCGTGACCGTGCCGCGCGCCCTGATCGCCGAGGCGGTCCACGTCATCGTCTTCATCGCTGGCCGTGGCCGCGCCCGGCGGGTGCGCGAGATCGCGCGCGTCGTCGGCCACGACAACGAGGGCTATCAGCTGGATACCTCGGCGGTGCTTGGTTTCCCCTTGCTCTCTTCATCTCGTCCTGCCCCGTCAACCCCGTCGTCTTCTGGAGAACCGTCATGACGATTTCACGTCTTTCCGCAAAGCCGCTGCTGCACGCGGCGGCAGCGACAACGCTCTTGCTGGCCGCTGCGCTGCCCGCGCGTGCGGCCGGCTCCAACATGCCCTGGGAAGCGCCCCTGCAGTCGATCCTCGATTCGATCCAGGGGCCCGTGGCCAAGATCGTCGCGGTGATCATCATCATCGTGACCGGACTGACGCTCGCCTTCGGCGACACCTCGGGAGGCTTCCGCCGGCTGATCCAGATCGTGTTCGGCCTGTCGATCGCGTTCGCCGCCTCCAGCTTCTTCCTGACCTTCTTCAGCTTCTCGGGTGGGGCGGTGCTGGCATGAGTGAGTCGACTGCTTTCTCGGCGGGTGTTGCGCCCGGTTTCGAGATTCCGCTGCACCGGTCGCTCACCGAGCCGATCCTGCTGGGCGGCGCGCCGCGCACGGTGGCGATCGCCAACGGCACGCTGGCCGCCGCGGTCGGTCTCGGGCTGCAGCTCTGGCTACCGGGCGTCGCGCTCTGGATCGTCGGGCACGCGCTGGCGGTCTGGGGCGCGCGCCTCGACCCGCAGTTCATGCAGGTCTTCGCGCGGCACATCAAGCAGCGGCCGCTGCTGGACGTCTGAGGCGGGCAGGGGAGAGGCCGTGCTGAATCTCGCCGAATACCGCAAGCGCCCGGCATTGCTGGCCGACTGGCTGCCTTGGGCCGGCCTGGTCGCACCTGGGATCGTGCTCAACAAGGATGGATCGTTCCAGCGCACGGCGCGGTTCCGCGGGCCGGACCTGGACAGCGCCACGCAGGGCGAGCTCGTCGCCACCTCGGCGCGCCTCAACAACGCGCTGCGCCGGCTCGGCTCGGGCTGGGCGTTGTTCGTGGAGGCCGAGCGGCGCGAAGCGGCCGGCTATCCCGAGTCGTCGTTCCCCGAGGCACTGTCCTGGCTGGTCGACGAGGAGCGCCGTGCCGCTTTCGAAGCGGACGCCAGCCATTTCGAGAGCCGCTACCAGCTGACCTTGCTGTACCTGCCGCCCGAAGAGTCGAAGGCGCGCGCCGCGGGGCTGCTCTATGAGCGCGCTGGGACAGACGTCCCGGATGGATCGGGTGCGTCGGACGGGTCGGATTGGAAAGGGCGGCTGGAGACCTTCGTCTCCGAAACCGAGCGCTTCCTCGGCCTGCTCGAAGGCGTGATGCCCGAGATCGACTGGCTCGACGATGCGCAGGCGCTGACCCACCTGCACGGCTGCGTGTCCACGCGCCAGCAGCCCATCGCGGTGCCCGAGGTGCCGATGTACCTCGATGCGCTGCTGGCCGACGAGCCGCTGACGGGTGGGCTCGCACCGATGCTCGGCAGCCGGCATCTGCGCGTGCTGTCGGTGCGCGGATTTCCGAGCGCGACCTGGCCGGGCCTGCTCGACGACCTGAACCGCCTGGGCTTCGCCTACCGGTGGAGCACGCGCTTCCTCTGCCTGGACAAGGCCGAGGCGGAGAAGGAGCTCGTGCGCCTGCGCCGCCAGTGGTTCGCCAAGCGCAAGAACATCGTGGCGCTGCTGCGCGAGACGATCTTCCAGCAGGAAAGCGCGCTGGTCGACTCGGACGCCTCGAACAAGGCGGCCGATGCCGATGCGGCGCTGCAGGAACTGGGCAGCGATCAGGTGGCTTTCGGGTACGTGACAGCTACCGTGACGGTGCTCGACGCCGATGCGGCAGCCGCCGACGAGAAGCTGCGCGCGGTCGAACGCATGATCCAGGGCCGCGGCTTCGTGACGGTCCCTGAAACCCTGAATGCGGTCGAGGCCTGGCTGTCCTCGATCCCGGGCCATGCCTACGCCAACGTGCGCCAGCCCATTGTCTCGACCTTGAACCTTGCGCACATGATGCCGGTCTCGGCCGTATGGGCCGGGCCCGAGCGCAATGCGCATCTCGATGGCCCGCCGCTGATCGTGACGCGCACCGACGGCGCGACGCCGTTCCGGCTGGTCACGCACATCGGTGACGTCGGGCACACGCTGGTGGTCGGGCCGACCGGCATGGGCAAGTCGGTGCTGCTCGCCACGCTCGCACTGCAGTTCCGCCGCTATGCCGGCTCGCGGATCCTGGCCTTCGACATGGGGCGCTCGTTGCGGGCCACGATCCTGGGGCTGGGCGGCGAGCACTACGACCTCGGTACGGATGGCGAGATCGCCTTCCAGCCGCTCGCGCGCATCGATCAGGATGGGTACCGCACCTGGGCGGCCGAGTGGGTGGAAGGGCGGCTTCGGCAGGAAGGCCTGGAAGTCGGGCCGGCCGAGCGGGAGATGGTGTGGTCTGCCTTGACGAGCCTCGCCAGCGCGCCGCCCGAGCAGCGCACGATGACTGGGCTGGCGGTGCTGCTGCAGTCGAATGTCCTGCGCCAGGCGCTGGCGCCGTACGTGCTCGGTGGTGCGCACGGACGGCTGCTGGACGCAGACCGAGACCGGCTGGGGGCTTCCTCCATCCAGTGTTTCGAGATGGAGGAGCTGATGCACAGCAAGGCGGCCGTGCTGGCCGTGCTCGGCTATTTGTTCGCGCGCTTCGACGAACGCTTCGACGGCGCGCCGACCCTGCTGATTCTCGACGAGGCCTGGCTGTTCCTCGACGACCCGGTGTTTGCCGCACGCATCCGCCAGTGGCTCAAGACGCTGCGCAAGAAGAACGTGTCGGTCATCTTCGCAACACAGAGCCTGGCCGACATCCAGAACTCCAGCATCGCGCCTGCCATCGTGGAGAGCTGCGCGAGCCGGATCTACCTGCCCAACCCGCAGGCCACCGAGCCGCAGATTCGCGTGATCTACGAGGGCTTCGGGCTCAACAACCGGCAGATCGAGATCGTCGCCACGGCACAGCCCAAGCGCGACTACTACTACCAGTCGCGCCTGGGCAACCGGGTCTTCGAACTCGGGCTCGGGCCGGTGGCGCTGGCGTTTGCCGGCGCGGCTTCACCCGAGGACCAGCGCGAACTCGACCGCGTGCAGGCTTCGGTGCTGGCCTCGCCGTTCTCGCGAATGCCTTCGGTCTTCGCGGCCGCTTGGCTGCGCCATCGCGGCCTCGGCTGGGCGGCCGATCTCATTCCGTCTTTTTCATCGGGATTCCCATCTCTTTCTTTAACCCCGCAGGAGCAAATGCCATGAACCTCCAGTCTTCCTTCAAGCCCAGAATCGCCGCGCTCGTCGCGGTCAGTGCGATCGCTTTCGGTGTGGCCCCGCCGGCGCATGCCATCTTCGGCGTCGGCGACACCGTGTTCGATGCGTCCAACTTCATCCAGAACATGCTGACGGCGGCCCGCGCGCTGGAGCAGATCAACAACCAGGTCGAACAGCTGCAGAACGAGGCGCAGATGCTGCGCAACCAGGCGAGGAATCTTCAGGGCTTGGACTTCAGTGCGCTGTCCGAACTCAAGTCGACGCTGGCGGCGACCAATCAGCTGATCCAGCAGGCGCAGGGGCTCGCCTTCAACGTCTCACGCATGGAAGAGGAGTTCAAGCGGCTCTATCCGGAGTCCTTTTCGGCGGGCATGTCCGGCGCGCAGATGGCCGGCGATGCGCGCCAGCGCTGGCGCAATTCGCTGGAAGCCCTGCGCACCGCGACCCAGGTGCAGTCGCAGGCGATGCAGAACTTCGCCTCCGACGAGCGGGCGCTGACCGATCTCTTGAACCGCAGCCAGTCGGCCGCAGGCGCCTTGCAGGCGATGCAGGCGACCAACCAGTTGCTGGCGCTGCAGTCGCGCCAGGCCATCCAGGCGCAGCAACTGCAGATCACGCAGGACCGCGCCGCGGCGCTGGA
>Ga0136846_1226731_pt1 | contig 44548 bp, 38 predicted proteins | sample HopSoiMetagenom2_FD_96841 | JGI IMG/M metagenome (GOLD analysis project Ga0136846, IMG submission 96841) | Grasslands soil microbial communities from Hopland, California, USA - 2 Assembly 2016 (version 4) | ecosystem: Environmental > Terrestrial > Soil > Grasslands | place: USA: Hopland...
CTCGACGCGCTGAAGTACGGCGCGCCGCCGCACGGCGGCATCGCCTTCGGCATCGACCGCATCGCCGCGCTGATGGCCGGCACCGAATCGATCCGCGACGTCATCGCCTTCCCCAAGACCACCACCGCGCAGTGCCTGATGACCGGCGCGCCGTCGCCGATCCCCGACGCGCAACTGGCCGAGGTGCACGTGCAGGTGCGTCCGCGTCCGACCGAGGCTTGACCCCTGTCCTGGTAGAGCGGCCCGATCCGCCATCCGGCGGTCGAACACCGGGCCGCTGCCATTTCGAGATCACGTGAAAGGCAGCGGCCTGAAGGCCGCTCTGCCGATCCGGAAAACGAGAGGTTCGCGATGACCTACGCCATCCGCCGCGCCGTGCCCGCCGACGCCGAGCGCGTCGCCGACATCGCGCGCCGCAACTTCACCGAGACCTTCGGCCACCTGTATCCGCCGGAGGACCTCGCGTATTTCCTCGACACCAGCTACATCGCCCAGACCCAGCGCGAACTGCTCGAGGATACGCGCTGCGCGGTGTGGCTGCTGGAGGACGGTGACGAAGCCATCGGCCACATCCTCGTCGGCCCGTGCGGTCTGCCGCACCCCGAGGCGCGCGAGGAGGACGGCGAGATCAAGCGCCTCTACCTCCTCGCCCGCGCCCACAACGGCGGCTGGGGCGCGAAGCTGATGCAGACCGCGATGGACTGGCTGCTGCGCGACGGCCCGCGCACCCTGTGGGTGGGCGTGTGGAGCGAGAACTTCGGCGCGCAGCGGTTCTACGCGCGCTACGGCTTCGGTCGCGTCGGCGAGTACCTGTTCCCGGTCGGACAGACCAACGACCACGAGTTCATCTTCCGCCGCGACGCGTGAGCGCGGACGCGTGCCCGCTGCGGGTCGCGCTGGTCGGCGATTCCATCCGCATGGGCGCCGAACCGTACGTGCGTGCGCGCCTGCCCGCGGCGTGGCGGGTGTGGTCGCCGGCGGAGAACGGCGAGTCCTCGCACAAATTGCGTGCGCAGCTCGACGCCTGGCTGCCGGCCGGCGCCTTCGACCTGATCCATCTCAACTGCGGCCTGCACGACGTGCGCCACGACCCCGGCCGCGACCGCCCGGTCGCCACGCCGGAGGAGTACGCCGGCAACCTGAGCGCGATCTTCGCCGTGCTGTCCGCCGGCGGCGCGACCGTGGTGTGGGCGACGACCACGCCGATCGACGAGGCCGCGCACAACGCCGCGAAGGCCTCGCGCCGCCATGCCGCCGACATCGCTGCGTACAACCGCATCGCCGTCGAACTGGCGCGGGCGGCCGGCTTCCGCATCAACGACCTGCATGCCGCGCTGTCGCAGGGGCCGCTCGGCGAGCTGCGGCTGCCCGACGGCGTGCATTTCAGCGCGGACGGCTACGAACGGATCGGCGCGCTGGTCGCGGCGGCACTGATCGCCGCCGCACCGCCGGTCTGAGCGGCCCGCAAGCGAACGGCCCGGCGCAGGGCGCCGGGCCGTTGGACGGTGTCCGTCGCGGGACGGAGCATCGGAACGCGAGGCTCAGTCCTCGGCGCTGCGGTAGCGGCCGTCGAACCGGCCGGCGGCCACGGCGTAAGTCCCGCGGGTGACCGTGGTGGACGGGTCGAAGTACGCGTGCAGCGTGGGCTGCAGGTCGAACGGCCCCTGGGTCACGGTGAAGCGGGCGTTGATCAGGCCCTGGTCGAGCGCCAGTTGGACGTAGCCGCGCAGCACCGCCGGCACCGACGCCGCGTCCTCGATCGGCAGCCGGCTGCCGTTGTAGAACACGGTCAGGTCGCCGCTGTACCCGCGTGCCGCCTCCTGCAGCCCCAGCGCCTGCACCAGCGAGTAGGCCAGGCTGACCCGGGTCACGCCGTCGTTCGGCCGGAACTGGTCGTTGACCGTGCCCATCACCCCGGCCTGGGCCTGGCCCAGGTCGCGCAGCGGCGCGCCCTTCGCGATCACCGACTCGATGTACGGCGACAGCGGGTCGTTGGCGGAGACGTCCTTGACGCTGCTGGCGGACCCGGTGAACGGCAGCGACTGGCGCACGCTGGCGCCCATGGTCAGATACTGCGCCAGCTCGCCGCGCCGCAGCGTGCGGTCGGGGCGGAACGAACCGTCGGACAGGCCGTCCATCAGCCGGTTGGCGACGGCGTACTCGATCGCCTGCCGCGCCGGATGGTTGGCGATGTCGTTGAGGCCGGTGTAGCCGCCGCTGTTGAGGAAACTGATCTTGCCCTCGACCGTGCCCGGCGCGCCGTAGCCGTTGGTGACCTGCAGCGGGTCCAGGCCGGTGCCGGAGAGCGAGCCGATGCCGCGCACGGTGACCTTCCAGGTGCCGGCCTTGCCCGGCGCGCCGGTGCTGACGGTGTCGCCGAGCAGCGGCAGCGAGATCGCGGAGCCGTAGCGCACGCCGTCGGGGTCGGTCAGCACCAGTGCGAGGGTGTTCTCGCCGATGGTGGCGCGCGCCGTCACCCAGGCCACGTCCGCACCGACGGTGAAGCTCTGCTCCTCGACGCTGCCCACCGGCGAGAAGAACACCGAGAACGGGACGTCAGGGGCGCCGCCGGTCAGCACCGCGTTGGCGTTGAACTGGCGCAACAGGTTGACGGTGCCGCCCCAGCCGAAGCGCACGGCGGCGGCTTCGCTGACCGCGGCGTAGGCGTTGACGTGGCCGGCGCCGGCTTCCCACGGCAGCCGCGCGGTCATGTTGGTCGCGGTGCGGGTGAGGATGTCCTTGACCTGGGCCGGGGACAGGTTCGGGTTGGCTTCCAGCATCAGCGCGACGACGCCGGCCACGTGCGGGGTCGCCATCGAGGTGCCGCTCATGTGGGTGTAGAACGGCAGGTAGGCGGCGGGCAGCGTTTCCGCGTCCTGCTGGGCCGCCAGCAGCGGCAGGGTGCCGGTGGTGTCGCGGGTGGAGACGATGTCCACGCCCGGGGCGACGATCGTCGGCTGGTTGACGTAGGTCCAGGTGCTGCCGTCGTCCATGGTGAAGGCGCCGGTCTCGCCGCGCTTGCCGCGCGAGGAGAACGAGGTCAGCACGCCGTCCTTCTCGCCGGCGCCGACCGAGATCACCCACGGCGCCTGCGCGTAGGGATTGTGGGTGTCTTCGCCCGGGCCGTCGTTGCCGGCGGCGAACACGCTGACGATGCCCTTCTTGTAGAGGTTGTAGGTCGCGATGTTGACTGGGTTTTGCGGGTCGAACTTGCCCGAGCTGCCCCAGGAATTGCTGACCACGCGGATCGGCGCGCTGTAGCTGAACTGGTTGGTCGCCGCGTAGTCGAGGCCGCCGACCGCATCGAGGATGAACAGCACCGCCCCGGAGCCGTAGCCGACCAGGGCGGCGCCGGGAGCCACGCCGCGGTACAGCCCGTTGGAACGCGCGCCGGTGCCGCCGATGGTGCCCGCGCAGTGGGTGCCGTGGCCCGAGCCCCAGTCGGTGTTGGGGATGCCTTCGAGGTAGGTGATCGGCAGCAGCGTGTCGATCGAGGCGAGGTTGGTCGCGCCCTGGGTGTTCTGCACGAGGTGCGCGCCGAACTTCACGTCGTCGTGGGTGCCGTCCACGCCGGAGTCGTTCACCACCACGCCGACGCCGCGGCCGCTGAAGGGCACGACGCGGCTGTAGTCGCCCGGGTTGTCGACGGCGCGCGCGGCGCCGGAGATCTGCCGCGCTTCGCGGTTGAGGTAGCGCAGCGGGGCGTTCCAGTAGATCGAGGCCACGTCGCTGCGCGCCGAGAGCGCCTGGATCTCCGCGCGGGTGGCGCGCACGCCGGCGATCGGCAGGCTGCGCATGGTCACGCCCTTGTGGATGCCGAGGGTCTGCAGCACCGCGACCTGCGACGGCGTCACCGGGCCGGACTGGCGGTAGCTCACCACGACTTCGAGTTCGTCGGTGGCGCTCGCGGCGGCGAGCCGCGACAGCAACTGCGGATCGAGATGGGCGTCGGCGAGGGCGACGCCGCTGGCCAGCAGACCGATCGACAGGGCGGAAATGCGGAGGAAACGGCGACGTTCGGGCGATGCTGACGACATGGGTGAACTCTCCACGGGGATGGCCCGCCGGATGCGGGATGTCCGCAGTATTGGAAGCGGCGCGCGCCGCCGCATCGGGAGTCGCCACCAGCCGGGGCGGGGGAAATCCCCTACAGACAGGGGCGGACGGACGCGTTATGGTGGGTTCGACGGCCCCGCCCGGGCCGCAGAGACGTCGCCGCACACAGGAGGCGGTGGCCGCCGAACACGGGGCGCGGCTGGACGCGAACGCGACCGCAATCCATCGAGAGTGCGATGATCCAGTATGCGAAGGGCGTCCTGCGCGGAATCCGCCGACTTTCCGTGACGTTGTCCGGGCTGGCGTTTGCGACATTGCTGTGCGCCTTGCCGCTGCAGCGCGCGCAGGCCCAGGCGCTGGCGGTGCAGGTCAGCGTTTCCGGCGACGTGGCGACGGCGGTCATCGGCCCGTCGACCCAGCCGGTGGCCGACGTGACCCTGACGTTCGACCAGCCGACCGGGCTGAGCGCATCCAGCCTCGGCCTGAGCGCGTCGCTGGCGTCGATCACCGACACGGCGCTGCTGGCGCGGCTGCCCGGCGGCGTCCTCAACCAGATCGACGCCGGTTTCCCGCTGCTGCTGACCATCGAGCCGCCGCTGACCGGCGGCCTGTCGTTCCGCACGGTGCGGGTCGAGGTCCACACCCATGCCCTGGGCTATGCGGCGGGCAGCTCCTGGCGCTTGTTCAAGGCGCCGCTGGGCGGGAGTTTCAGCGACATCACCGACGATATCGCGCCCGGCAGCGTGCGCGCGCGCGGCACCACCGGCGGCTTCTCCCAGTTCCTGGTGCTGGCCGACCTGCGCACCACCAGCAGCGTGGTCGCCGCCAAGATCGCGGCCCTGCGCGCCCGCGTCGACACGCTGCCGTCGAGCGAGCGCCAACCGTTCCGCGTGCAGCTCGACCAGGTCGAGAGCGGCGTCGCCAGCGAGAACTTCGCCGTCGCGCTGGATGCAGTCGACGACCTGTCCGCGCGCGCGCTGGCCCGGGCCGGCACGCACCTGGCCGATCGCTGGCGGGCGGCGCGCGACCTGGACAACCAGGCCGGCGACCTGATCGCCGGCGCGGCCTCGCTGCGGTTCTCGGTGGCCTATCTGCGCGATTACGGCGATTGAGCGCCGGCCCGGGCCGGGTCGCCGCCAGCGCGCATGAAAACCCGGTCGACACCCTCTAAGATCGGGCGATGCAGGCCCGTCTCCTCGTTCATACGCCGCTGCAGGCGGCCACCGCGCGTTCGCTCCGCGCCGGCGAGCGGCTGCGCATCGGGCGCGCCGAGGACTGCGATCTGCGGATCGACCATCCGTCGGTGTCGCGCGCGCACGCCGAACTGCTGCCGCTCGAGGCGGGCTGGCGCCTGTGCGATCTGGGCAGCAAGAACGGCAGCTTCGTCGACGGGCTGCGCGCGCAGGACGCGCCGCTGCCGAACGCGGGCTGGCTGCGGTTCGGCGATGTCCACTGCGAATTCCGGATGCTCGACGCCGACCAGGCCGCGCGCGACGCCGGCGCGCACCGCGAGCGCCGCGCCGTCGCGACCGCGCACACCGCGCGCATCGACCGGATCGAGGCGATCGAGGCGCTGCTCGACGCCAGCCTGCGCGGCGCGATCGAACTGGCCCAGTGCGAACGCGGCTTCGTCCTGCTGCGCGAGCACGGCCGCCTGCGCGTCCGCCACCGGCTGGCGCTGGCGCCAGAGGCGATGCGCGCCGCCGATTTTTCCGGCAGCGTCGGCGCGGTCGATCGCGCGCTCGACCGGCGCGTCGCCGTCGTCGCCAACGACATCGGCGGCGTCGAATGGCTGGCCCGTCGCGCATCGGTGATCGCCGCCGGGATCAGCGCGCTGGTCTGCCTGCCGCTGCTGGACGGCGACGAGGTGCTGGGCGCGATCTACGTCGATCGCGTGCGGCCCGGTCCGCCGGTGACCGATCTCGACCTGGCGCTGCTGGAAGCCTTCGCCGAGCGCGCCGCGCTGTGGATCGCCGCGCGGCGCATGCGCGCGCTGCTGGACGCGCCCTCGGCTGCGGACGACGCGCTCGACTGGCGCGGCATCGCCGACGGCCACGGCGGGACGCGGTGGTGACGCCGGTCGCGGACGACCCGCCGGCGGGCGACCCGTCGGCGACGCGCACCGGCCTCCTCGGCCAGGTCGAATTCGCGCCCGGCGCGGTGCTGGGCGAGCGCTACCGCATCGACGGCCTGCTCGGCATCGGCGGCATGGGCGTGGTCCACCGCGCCACCGACCTCACCCTGCAGGTCCCGGTGGCGCTGAAGCTGCTGCGGCCCGAACTGGCCCATCGCGGCGACGCGTTCGAACGCTTCCGCCAGGAACTGCTGCTCGCCCGCCAGGTGTCGAGCCCGCGCGTGGTGCGCATCCACGATCTCGCCCGCCACGACGGCCACTGGCTGATCAGCATGGACCTGGTCGACGGCGAGGCGCTGGACCATCGCCTCGACCGCGAAGGCGCGCTGCCGATCGAGGATGCGCTGCGCATCGCCCGGCAGATCGCGGAGGGCCTGGCGGCGGCGCATGCCTGCGGCGTGATCCACCGCGACCTCAAGCCGGCGAACATCCTGCTCGACCGCAACGGCGATGCGCGGATCAGCGACTTCGGCGTCGCGCGTTCGCTCGCCGGCAGCGGCGGCACGCGCTCCGGCGCGATCGTCGGCACGCCGGATTACCTGTCGCCGGAGCAGGTGCGCGGCGCGCCCGCCGATGCGCGCAGCGATCTGTATGCGCTGGGGCTGATGCTGTACGAAATGCTGGCCGGCGCGCCGCCGTTCCCGGCCGGCACGCTCGCCGAAACGCTGGCCCAGCGCATGCTGCGCACGCCGCCGTCGGTCGCGCTGGCCCGACCCGACACGCCGGACTGGCTGGCGCGCCTTGTCGCGCGCCTGCTGCGCCCGCAGCCCGCGCACCGGCTGCAGACCGCGCAGGCGGTGCTGCAGGCGCTCGACGCGCGTGCGCTGCCGCGCGATCTGCGCGACGCCCTGCCCGGATCGCGTCGCGCGCGGTGGACGCTCGCGACGCTGTGCGCCATCGCGCTCGCTGCGTTCGTGGCGCTCGTGGCGCTGGGGTGGCGTGCGTCCTGGAATCCCCTGCGCGCACCGGCGACGCCGGCGACGGCGACGCCCGTCGTCGCGCCGCTCGACCGCCTGCTCGTGCTGCCGCTGCGCGGTGTGCGCAGCGCCGACGACCCCGATCTCGACGCCGCGCTGTCGCTGCGCCTGCGGCAGACGCTGGCCGCGATCCCCGGGCATGCGGTGGTCGATGGCGAACGCACCCGGCAGGCGCTGCGGGTGCGCGATCCCGGCGGCCTGGCGACGCCGGACCCGCTGGCGGTGGCGCGTGCCGCCGGCGCCAGCCGCGTGCTCGAGACCCGCTGGATCGTGGGCGGCCGCGGCGTCCTGATCAGCGCCCGACTGCTCGGCGCGGGCGTCGCGCCGCGGGCGTGGCAGGGCCCGCCCGCCACCGATCCGGCGTCCGCGCTGGCGGCCTGGCTGGCGCAGCCGGCGACCGCGTCCGCGCTGGGCCTGCCCGCCGGCGCGGCGACGCTGCCGGCGATGCCGCCGGCCGCGCTGCGCGCGCTCGGCCAGGGCGTGCGCAGGCGCGCCGACGGCGATCTGGAAGCCGCCGCGCAGGCGTTCGAGACCGCCACCGCGGCCGCGCCGGACGATGCGATCGCGTGGAGCGCCCGTGCCGATCTCGCCGACCAGGCCGGCCAGCGCGAGCAGGCGGTCGACGCCATCGTCCAGGCCCAGCGCGCGCCGCGACTCCCGCCGGGCCTGCGCGCGCGGCTGGCGGCGCAGCGCGCCGCGCTCGAAGGCGACACCGGGGCCGCGATCGCGCAGTGGACCGCCTGGCTGCGCGACACGCCCGACGACGCCGCGGCGACCCTGGCGCTGGCCCGCGCCGCGATCGAGGCCGGCGACTTCGACGCGGCCGGCAACGCCCTGCGCGGATTGTCCGCGCGCGATCCGGACGATCCCCGGATCTGGTTCCTGCGCGGCAAGCTCGCGATCCTGCAGGGCGACGCGCGGCCGGCGGTGGACGAGTACCTGGTGCGCGCGCTGGTCGCGTTCAAGCGCGGCCGCGACCGCTACGGCGAAGCCGAGACCGTCAACGCGCTCGGCATCGGCTACGGCCGCCTCGGCCAGACCGCGGACGCCGCGGAGCAGTACCGCCGCGCGATCGCGCTGCGCCGCGCCCTCGGCGATCGCCGCGGACTCGCGACCAGCCTGCGCAACCTCGCCAACGTGCTGTCGCTCACCGGCGACTACGCCGCGGCCGGGCGCGCGCTGGAAGAGGCGCGCACGCTGAGCGCCGCGCTCGGCGATCGCTCCGCCAACGCCGCGGTCGACAACGAACTGGGCCTGCTCGCCGAGGAACGCGGCGACCACCCCCTCGCACTGGAGGCGTTCCAGCGCGCGCTGCGCACCTGGCAGCAGATCGACGATCGCCACGCCGTCGCCGAGACGCTCGACAGCATCGGGTTCGCGCACTACCAGCTCGGCAGCTACGGCGACGCGCAGGTCTACTGGCAGCAGGCCGCCGACGCCTACGCTGCGCTCGGCGAGCGCACCGGCCGCGTGCGCACCCGGCAGAACCTCGGGCTGCTGTGGGTGGCCCGCGGGCGCTGGAAGGCGGCGCGCGCGGCGCTGGACGAGGCGCTGAAGGACGCCGAGCGCCTGCAGATGGTCGAGGAAGCCGCGGTCAGCCGGCGCAATCTCGCCGAACTCGCGCTGCGCCAGGGCCATCTGCGCGATGCGGTCGAACGCGCGACCGAGGCCGAGGCCGCGTTCGGCCAGCGCGAAGATTCGCGCGGTCTCGCCGATGCCGGGCTGCTGCGCGTGGAAGCGCTGCTCGAAGCCGGCGATCGCGCCCGCGCCGGTCGCGCCCTGGAAGCGCTGGCGCCGGCGGTCGCGTCGGCGTCCAGCGAACAGCGCGCGACCGCCGAGTGGCTGCATGCGCGGCTCGCCGCCGCGGCGGGCGATGCCGCGGCCGCCGCCAACCGGTTGCGGCAGGCGCATCGGCTCGCCGAGGCGTCGGGCGTGCGCGCGCTGCAACTGCGGATCGCCCTGTCCGAAGCCGGGCAGCGGCCGCAGGCGCTGTCCGCGCTCGACGCCCCGACCGCCGCGCTCGGCAACGCCGGCCTGCGCCTGGACTGGCTGCAGGCGGCGCTGGCGCAGGCGATCGCGCGCGGCGACGTGCGCGGCGCCGGCGCGCTGTACGACGAGGCCGCGGCGCTGCTGCGCGCAGGCGATGCGCTGCACGCCGCGGCGCTGCACCGGCTGGGCGCCGAGGCCCGCGATCGCGCCGGCGACCATGCCGGCGCCGAGGCTGCGCGGGCGCGCGCCGCCGCGGCGTCGACGGCTGCGGATGCGGCGGCGGTGGAGACAGCCTCCGCCGTCGCCCGCGGAGGCGGCCGATGACCGCGCCGCCGCCCGACACCGCCGCGCTCGCCGAGCTGCGCGCGCAGTCCGAGCGCCTGCTCGAACGGCTGGAGGCGAACGAGCGCGAGTTCCGCCGGCTCGGTCGCGCGGTGTGGAACGTGCAGGAGGACGAGCGCCGCCGGCTCGCGCGCGAGCTGCACGATGGCCTCGGCCAGAACCTGACCGCGCTGCGGCACGCGCTGGATCGCGTGCTCGACGACCTGCCCCCCGGGCTCGACGGCGTCCGCGCCCGGCTCGCCGACGCCATCGCGCTGTGCGCGGGCTCGCTGGAGGACACGCGCGAACTCTCGCGGCTGTTGCGGCCGCCGATCCTCGACGACCTCGGGCTGGCGCCGGCGCTGCGCTGGCTCGGGCGCAGCCTCGACGGCGGCGCGACCCGGGTCGTGGTCGAGATCGAACCGCTGCCGCCGCTCGACGGCGAACTGCAGACGCTGCTGTTCCGGGTCGCGCAGGAAGCGCTGAGCAACGCCATCCGCCATGCCGACGCCGGCAGCGTGCTGCTGCGCCTGGTCGCGCGCGGCGACGAGCTGCAACTGCAGGCGATCGACGACGGCCGCGGCTGCGACCCGGCGCAGGCGTTCCGCGCCGGCGGCAGCGGCCTGGGCGGCATGCGCGAGCGCCTGCGCCTGTACGGCGGACGGCTCGAACTGCGCGCCGCGCCGGGGCAGGGCACGCGGCTGCGGGTCACCGTGCCGCTGCCGTCGCCGGCTTGACGCTGTCGTGGACGACGCGCACCGTACCGCCATGCGCATCCTGATCGCCGACGACCACACGATGGTCCGTGAAAGCCTGGTCGGCGCGATGCAGGCCGAGCACGACATGGACGTGGTCGGGCAGGCGGCCGACGGCATCGAGACGCTCGAACTCGCCGCGCGCACGCTGCCCGACGTGGTCGTCACCGACCTCAACATGCCGCGCCTGGGCGGACTCGAAGTGGTGCGCCGGCTGCGCGATGCGCTGCCGAACGTCCGCGTGCTGGTGCTGACCATGCACCAGGAGGACGAATACGTGCTGCAGGCGGTGCGCGCCGGCGCCTCCGGCTATCTGATGAAGGACAGCGCGACCCGCGAACTGATCGCCGCGGTGCGCAGCCTGCACGCCGGGCGCGACTACTTCGGCCCGCAGGCGGCGCGCGCGCTGGCCGAGCAGTGGCGGCATCCGGAACGCATCGCCGACGATCCGTTCGGCCAGCTCACCGCGCGCGAACGCGAGGTGTTCGTGCTCATCGCCGAAGGCCTGACCACCAAGGAGATCGCCCGCCGGCTCGGGATCAGCGCCAAGACCGCGGAGAACCATCGCGGCCGGGTGCTCGCCAAGCTCGAAGTGCGCAACACCGCCGAGCTGGTCCGCTATGCGCTGCGCAAGGGGCTGATCGATTGAGCCGGACCGCCGACGTGCTGCTCGTCCACGGCATCTGGAACGCCCGCGCGTGGCTGGCGCCGTTCGCCCTGCGCCTGCGCCGCGAGGGACTGGCGCCGGAGACGTTCGGCTACGACAGCGTCTGGCGCGACCCCGGGACCGCCGGCGACCGCCTGATCGCCCGGCTTCGCCAGCGGCCGGTGGCGGCGCTGGTCGGCCACAGCCTGGGCGGACTGGTCGTCCTCGAGGCCCTGCGCCGGGCGCCCGACCTGCCGGTGCAGCGGGTGGTCTGCCTGGGCTCGCCGCTGCGCGGCAGCGCCGCCGCCGCCGGCCTCGCGGCGCGGCCGCCGCTGGGGCTGGCGCTGGGCCGCAGCCGGGCGCTGCTGGAGCGGGGCTGCCCGCCGTGGACCGGGCGGGCGCAGGTCGGGGTGATCGCCGGCGACCGCGCCAAGGGCCTCGGCGGCCTGTTCGCGCGGCTGGACGGCGCTTCGGACGGCACCGTGGCCGTGGCCGAGACCCGGCTGGACGGCCTGGCCGACCACTGCGTGCTCCCGGCCAGCCACAGCGGGCTGGTGCTGTCGGCCGAGGTCGCCGCGCAGACCGCCCATTTCCTGCGCCACGGTCGTTTTGCCCGGTAGGCGGCGGCCGGACCCGCGGCTTGGGGTAAAATCTCCGGCTTGGCATTCAGATCAGGTGCAGGACTTCCATGGGCAGAGGGCCTTCCATCGAGGCGCGCAAGAACGCGGTCGACGCGCAGCGCGGCAAGATCTTCACCAAGATCGTGCGCGAGATCGGCGTCGCGGCGCGCGCCGGCGGCGGCGATCCCAACGGCAATCCGCGCCTGCGCAGCGCGGTCGACAAGGCGCTCGCGGTCAACATGTCGAAGGACGCGATCGAGCGCGCGATCAAGAAGGCCACCGGCGAACTCGAAGGCGTCGAATACGAGGAAGTGCGCTACGAGGGCTATGCCCCGGGCGGGGTCGCGGTGATCGTCGACTGCCTGACCGACAACAAGGTCCGCACCGTGGCCGACGTGCGCCATGCCTTCAGCAAGTTCGGCGGCAACCTCGGCACCGAGGGCTCGGTGTCGTTCATGTTCCGCAAGACCGGGGTGCTGTCCTTCGCCGGCGGCGTCGACGAGGAGAAGGTGACCGAAGCCGCGATCGAGGCCGGCGCCGACGACGTCGTCGTGTATCCCGAGGACGGCGCGATCGACGTGCTGACCGCGCCGGAGGCCTTCGCCGACGTCAAGGCCGCGATGGAGGCCGCCGGGCTCGCCGCCGACATCGCCGAAGTGACCTACCGCGCCGACAACGACAGCCCGGTGTCCGGCGAGACCGCGCAGCAGGTGGTCAAGCTGCTGCGCTGGCTGGAGGACATGGACGACGTGCAGAACGTCTATTCCAACGCCGAGCTCGGCGCGGACGCGTACGCCTGATCGTCGCCCGATCCGGTCGAGCCCGTCGAAGCCATCCATGGCGCAGCCCAGTCCCCTCCGGATCGCCCGGCGCAGCCGTTCATGGCTGGGCGTCCAGGCGCGCCATGTGCGCGTGGATCGCGCCGGCTAGCATGCGCACCTTCACCCGCATCCTCGGCATCGACCCCGGTTCGCAGCGGACCGGGGTGGGCATCATCGACGTCGACGACGCCGGTCGGACCACGCACGTGTTCCACGCGCCGCTGAACCTGCTGGTCGCGGACGACGACGACACCGACGGGCGGGGCGGCTTCCCGGCCAGATTGAAGCGATTGCTCGAAGGCCTCGGGGCTATCCTCGACGCCCATCGCCCCGACGAGGTGGCGATTGAAAAGGTATTCATGGCCCGCAACCCCGACTCGGCGCTCAAACTCGGCCACGCCCGCGGCGCGGCCCTGTGCGCCGTGGTCCAGCGCGATCTGCCGGTGCACGAATACGCCGCGAAGGAAATCAAGCTCGCGGTGGTCGGCACCGGCGGTGCGGAGAAGGCGCAGATCCAGCACATGGTCGGACTCATGCTCAACCTGAAGGGCAAACTGCAGGCCGACGCCGCCGACGCGCTCGCGGTCGCCATCACCCACGCCCACGTGCGCGCGACCGCGCGCCGGCTCGGCGTCGGCACGCGCGCCGCCTGGGGCAAGCGCTGACCGCGCCCGCCCGACTCCCCGCATCCCGCACTCCCATCCCCCCATTCGAACGACCTCCATGCATCCTGCGCTGCGCCAGAATCTCTTCCTCATCAAGGAACACGTCGGCATCTTCAAGGCCGCGAACAACTACGACGTGTTCGATCCGGCCAGCGGCGCGAAGCTGCTGGAATGCCGCGAACCCAACCTCGGCTTCTTCACCAAGCTGCTGCGCTTCACCGATTACAAGCGGATGACGCCGTTCGAGGTGGTGCTGGCGGGCGCCGACGGCCGCAAGGCGCTGACCGTGCGCCGCGGCGTGTCGTTCTTCCTGTCGAAGGTCGAGGTGCTGGACGAGAACGGCCGCGTGGTCGGCGGCTTCAAGCAGAAGTTCTTCTCGATCGGCGGCGCGTTCCGCGTGCTCGACGCCCGCGACAACGAGGTCTGCATGCTCAAGGGCAAGTGGACCAGTTGGAACTTCCAGTTCCTCAAGGGCGACCGGGAACTGGCCAGGGTCAGCAAGAAGTGGTCCGGGCTGGGCAAGGAACTGTTCACCAGCGCCGACAACTACGTGCTGTCGGTGTCCGATGCCGTGGGCGAGGACGACGACGTGCGGATCCTGATCATGGCCGCGGTCATGTGCATCGACATGGTGCTGAAGGAGTAACCTGCGCGCAGCGCGGGAGACGAGCATGATCGGTCGACTCAAAGGCACCCTGGTGTACAAGCAGCCGCCCTGGCTGGTGATCGACGTCCACGGCGTCGGTTACGAGCTGGAGGCGCCGATGAGCACGTTCTACGACCTGCCGGACGTGGGACGCGAGGTCGCGCTGTTCACCCACTACGCGCAGAAGGAGGACAGCGTGTCGCTGTACGGCTTCCTGCGCGAGGCCGAGCGGCGCCTGTTCCGCGACGTGCAGAAGGTCAGCGGCATCGGCGCGAAGATCGCGCTGGCGGTGCTCTCGGGCGTGAGCGTGGACGCGTTCGCGCGGCTGGTGCAGACCGGCGACGTGGCCGCGCTCACCCGCATCCCCGGCATCGGCAAGAAGACCGCCGAGCGTATGGTCGTCGAGCTGCGCGACCGCGCCGCCGACTTCGCCGGCGCCGGCGCGACCCTCAACGCCGCGGCCGCCGCGGGCGACGCGCAGTCCGAGGCGACCATCGCCCTGCAGCAACTGGGCTACAAGCCCGCAGAGGCCGCGCGCATGGCGCGCGACGCGGCGGCGGCCGGCGACGACGCCGCCGGCATCATCCGCAAGGCGCTGCAGTCCGCGCTGCGCTGACATCGGCACACTCCACGAGGGCCTTCCGGCATTCCCGCGATGAGCGATACCTCCCAGCACGACGCGTCCACCTCCCACCCCAACCCGCACGGCAAGACCGGGCTCGCCGCGCTGGTCGTGGCCGCCGTCGGCGTCGTGTTCGGCGACATCGGCACCAGCCCGCTCTACACCATCCAGGAGATGTTCAGCCCGCACTACGGGCTCACGCCGGATCCGCACACGGTCAAGGGCCTGCTCTCGCTCGGCTTCTGGTCGCTGCTGCTGGTGGTCACGCTGAAGTACGTCATCGTCATCATGCGCGCGGACAACGAAGGCGAGGGCGGCATCATGGCGCTGACCGCGCTGGCCCAGCGCAGCCTCAAGTCCGGGTCGCGGCTGAACTACACGGTCGGCATCCTCGGCATCTTCGGCGCGGCGCTGTTCTTCGGCGACGGCATGATCACTCCGCCGATCACCGTGCTCGGCGCGATCGCCGGCCTGGAGGTGATCTCGCCGGTGTTCAAGACCTGGGTGGTGCCGATCAGCCTGGTGATCCTCACCGGCCTGTTCGCGCTGCAACGCTTCGGCACCGCGAAGGTCGGCAAGGCGTTCGGCCCGGTGATGATCACCTGGTTCGTGGTGATCGCGGCCTTCGGCGCCTACAACATCGGCCACCATCCGACGGTGCTGACCGCGCTCAACCCGTACTGGGCGATCGACTTCTTCCTCACCCACAACTGGCACGCGGTGTTCGTGCTCGGCGCGGTGGTGCTGACCGTGACCGGCGGCGAGGCGCTGTACGCCGACCTCGGCCACTTCGGCAAGACCCCCATCCGCTGGGGCTGGTTCGGCTTCGTGCTGCCGGCGCTGGTGCTCAACTACTTCGGCCAGGGCGCGCTGCTGCTGGCGCATCCGGAAGCGATCGCCAACCCGTTCTTCATGTCGATCCCGGACTGGGCGCAGATCCCGATGCTGGTCCTCGCCACGGTGGCCGCGACGGTGGCCTCGCAGGCGGTGATCACCGGCGCGTTCTCGGTGACCCGCCAGGCGATCCAGCTCGGCTACCTGCCGCGGCTGGCGATCCGCTACACCTCCAAGGACACGATCGGCCAGATCTACGTGCCCTCGATCAACTGGACGCTGTACGCGGCGGTGGTCGTGCTGACCCTCACCTTCGGCAGCGCCACCGCGCTGGCCACCGCCTACGGCCTGTCGGTCACCGGCACCATGCTGATCGACACCCTGCTGCTGGCGATCGTGGCCTACACCCGCTGGCCGGACACCCGCCGCTGGGTGCTGCCGCTGTGCGGGCTGTTCCTGTTCGTGGACATCGCCTTCCTGTTCGCCAACGGCGCCAAGCTGCTGACCGGCATCGGCGCCTGGGTGCCGCTGTTCATCGGCATCACCGCGTTCACGATGATGCGCACCTGGCGCCGCGGCCGCGAGCTGCTGCGAGGCGAGATCCGCAAGGAAGGCATCCAGGTCGACACCTTCCTGCCCGGGCTGATGCTGGCGCCGCCGGTGCGGGTGCCCGGCACCGCGGTGTTCCTGACCGCGGACAAGACCGTGGTGCCGCACGCGCTGCTGCACAACCTCAAGCACAACAAGGTGCTGCACGAGCGCAACGTCTTCCTCACCGTGGAGACGCTCAACGTGCCGTACGCGCCTAAGGAGAAGTGCCTGAAGATCGAGGCGATCGGCGACGATTTCTATCGCGTCGTGCTCAAGTTCGGGTTCATGGAGACCCCGGACGTGCCGCTGGCGCTGATGCGCAGTTGCGACAAGGGCGGCATCTACTTCGACCCGATGGACACGACCTACTTCTCCAGCCGCGAGACGATCATCGCCAGCGCCCATCGCGGCATGCCGGTGTGGCGCGACAAGCTGTTCGCGCTGATGCACCGCAACGCCGCGTCGGCCACGGGCTTCTTCCGCATCCCCGGCAACCGGCTGGTGGAGCTGGGCGCGCAGGTGCAGATCTGACCGCGCGCCGCGGTCGCCGGGGCGGCCCGCGGGCCGTCCCGCCGGCGGGCCATGCATAATGCGCGGATGACCACCGACCGCCTGATCGCCGCCGACGCCACCCGCGAGGACGACCTCGCCGACGCCGGCCTGCGCCCGAAACGGCTGGACGAATACCTCGGCCAGCAGCCGGTGCGCGAGCAGATGGCGATCTACATCGAGGCGGCGAAGCGGCGCAGCGAGGCGCTCGACCACGTGCTGATCTTCGGCCCGCCGGGGCTGGGCAAGACCACCCTCAGCCACGTCATCGCCAACGAACTCGGGGTCAACCTGCGCGTCACTTCCGGCCCGGTGATCGAGAAGGCCGGCGACCTCGCGGCGCTGCTCACCAACCTGCAGCCGCACGACGTGCTGTTCATCGACGAGATCCATCGCCTCTCGCCGGTGGTCGAGGAAGTGCTGTACCCGGCGATGGAGGATTTCCAGATCGACATCATGATCGGCGAGGGCCCCGCGGCGCGCTCGATCAAGCTCGACCTGCCGCCGTTCACGCTGATCGGCGCCACCACCCGCGCCGGCCTGCTCACCGCGCCGCTGCGCGACCGGTTCGGCATCGTCCAGCGCCTGGAGTTCTACAGCGCCGAGGAGCTGACCCGGATCGTCCGCCGCTCGGCGCAGATCCTCGGCATCGCCTGCGAGGCCGAGGGCGCCGGCGAGATCGCCCGCCGCTCGCGCGGCACCCCGCGCATCGCCAACCGGCTGCTGCGGCGGGTGCGCGACTACGCCCAGGTCAAGGCCGACGGCCACATCGACCGCGCCGTGGCCGACGCCGCGATGAAGATGCTCAAGGTCGATCCGGAAGGCTTCGACGAACTGGACCGGCGGATGCTGCAACTGATCCTCGAGAACTTCGACGGCGGCCCGGTCGGCGTGGAGTCGCTGGCCGCGGCGCTGAGCGAGGAGCGCGGCACGCTCGAGGACGTGATCGAACCGTACCTGATCCAGCAGGGCTTCCTGGTGCGCACCGCGCGCGGGCGCATGGCCACGCAGAAGGCCTGGCGCCATTTCGGCCTGAAGCCGAGCACGCCGGCGCGCGACCTGTTCGCGGAGGGTGGCGATGGCGGCTGATCGCGATCCGGCGGCCGGCGCTCCGGCCGCAAGTTTGCCGACGGCGAGTTCCCCGGTGGCGACCGCCGGATTCAGCTTTCCGACACGGGTCTACTGGGAGGATACCGACGCCGGTGGCGTGGTCTACCACGCGCAGTACCTGGCCTTCCTCGAACGCGCCCGCACCGAATGGCTGCGGGCGCAGGGATGGGGCCAGGAACGCCTGCGGCGCGAGCACGGCCTGGTGTTCGCGGTGCGGGCGATGACGATCGACTTCCGCCTGCCGGCGCGGCTGGACGACGCCCTCGCGGTCGGCGTGCGGCTGCGCGAGTGCCGGCGCGCCAGCCTGGTGATCGCGCAGACCATCGATCGCGACGGCGTGCGACTGCTGGACGCGGAGGTGCGGGTCGCGGCGCTGGAGGTGGAACGCTTCCGGCCCATGGCCATCCCCGCCGCGCTGCTGCCGATGCTGCAATCCCTCGAATCCCCGCCCGCGGGCGGTCCGGCGCGCGCGCCGGGCGCGCCCGGGGCCGACGAACCGAATCCGGAGCGAGTTTCCCGATGAACGTGCTGCCCATGGCCCTGCAGGCCACCACCGTCGAACCGCTGCCGGCGCAGGCGCTGACCGCCGCCACCGCCCAGCCCGCCGCCCCGGAGGCCGGGCTCAACTACCTCAAGCTGGTCGCCGACGCGAGCCTGCCGGTGCAGGCGGTGATGGCGCTGCTGCTGCTGGCGTCGGTGGCGTCGTGGGTGATCATTTTCCGCAAGAAGCGCGTGCTCGATCGCGCCCAGCGCGAGGCCGACGGCTTCGAGGAGCGCTTCTGGGCCGGCGGCGACCTCGGCCGGCTGTACGCCGAGGCCGCGGGCCGCAAGCAGCAGATCAGTGGCATCGAGGCGATCTTCGAGGGCGGCCTGCGCGAGTTCAACCGCGTGCGCCAGCGCCGCGGCGTCGATGCGCGCAGCCAGCTCGAGGGCGCGCAGCGCGCGATGCGCGCGACCGCCTCGCGCGAGCTCGACGGCCTCGAGCACAACCTCGAATTCCTCGCCAACGTCGGCTCGATCAGCCCCTACGTCGGCCTGTTCGGCACCGTGCTGGGCATCCTGATGTCGTTCCATGGCCTGGCGAGCATGAAGGAGGCGACCATCGCGACCGTCGCCCCGGGCATCTCCGAGGCGCTGCTGGCGACCGCGATGGGCCTGTTCGCCGCGATCCCCGCGGTCTGGGCCTACAACCGCTTCGCGACCCGGGTCGAGCGGCTGGCGGTGCGCTACGACGCCTTCGCCGAGGAGTTCGCCTCGATCCTGCAGCGCCAGGCGCACATGGACGAGCACTGACCCCGGGCCGTCCCCCGGACCGTTGACCGCTCCGTCCCCGTCTTCCGCCCCACCGGACACCGACCATGGCCCTCCAAGCCGCCGGCCGCCGCCGCAAGCGCAAGCTCAAAGCCGAGATCAACGTCGTGCCGTACATCGACGTGATGCTCGTGCTGCTGATCATCTTCATGGTCACCGCGCCGCTGCTGAACCTCGGCACCGACATCAGCCTGCCGCAATCGCGGGCGAAATCGCTGCAGACGCCGCAGGACCCGGTGGTGGTCAGCATCTACGCCGACGGCGGCTACGCGCTGATGCTCGAGCGCGGCCGCAACCGCGCGATCGACGCCAAGGACCTCGTCGCCGAACTGCGCGCGGTCCACGACCGCAACGCCGAGGTCAACGTGCTGGTCAACGGCGCCCGCGACGCCAGCTACCAGACGGTGATGCGCGGCATCGACCTGATCAAGGACGCCGGCATCGGCAAGGTCAGCCTGGTCAGCCTGCCCGAGGAGCAGTCGTGAATCCGCGTCGTCGCCGGGACGGGCGGGGCCGCTGATGCGCGAGACCCGCCACGACACCACGGTCGCGGTCGCGCTGGCGCTGTTGCTCCACCTGGTGCCGGCGCTGTTGCTGCTGCTGGTGTCGCTGCTGCCCGCGCGTCCGCCCGCGGCGGCCGGCGAGCCGGTCCACGCCGACGTGATCGACCCGAACGCGCTGTCGGCCGCGACCCGCGCCGCGCTGCGCAGCCGCCCGGAGCCGGAGGCCGCCAGGCCGGTCGAGCCGACGGAAACGCCGCCGCCCGAGCCGCTGCCCGATGCGCTGGAGGAACCGCCGGAGACCCCGCCCGAGGCGCAGCCGCTGCCGCAGGAGCAACTGCCCGATCCGGACCAGGTCGACCAGCAGGAGGTCAAGCCCGACGCGCAGGCCGCCGAGACCGCCGAGCGCGAGCAGGAGGCGAAGCGGCGCCAGGGCCAGGTCGACCTCACCGCCGAGCGCGAGCGCCAGGAAGCCGAGCAGCGCAAGACCGAGATGCAGCGCCAGCGCGAACAGCAACTGGCCGACATCCAGCGCCAGCGCGAGCAGAACCAGCGCGAGATGGCCCAGGCCCAGCAGCGGCTGGACGAACTGGCCCGGCAGCGCGCCCAGCAGGCCTCGGCCGCCGCCGCCGCGGCCCCGCCGCCGGGCCAGCGCGGAGTCGATCCGAACCTCGCCGCCCGGTACAGCCAGGCGCTGATCGAGAAGATCCGCAGCAACTGGGTGCGCCCGGACAACGTCTCGCCCGACCAGATCTGCAAGATCGTCATCCGCCAGATCCCCAACGGCACCGTGATCGACGTGCAGGTCGACCCGTCCTGTCCCTACGACGAGGTCGGGCGCCGATCGGTGGAAGCGGCCGTGCTCAAGGCCCAACCCCTGCCGTATCAAGGGTTTGAGGCGGTCTTCAACCGGACGCTGATCCTCAAGTTCCGTGCCGACGAGCGGTGAGCGACGGCCGTGCGGACTGCCCGAGTCCGCCACCGTTCATCTTTCTGACCGCTTTCGCGGCCAAGCTGTGGCCTCCTTCGCGTGCCCCCGACCGCCGATGATCCGAGTGCCGTTCCCTCCGCAGAAGTCCTTCCTCGCCCTGGTCCTGCTGTGCCTCGCACTGCTGCCCTGGGCGGCGTTCGCCCAGCAGCGCGGGCTGGAGCTGGACATCGTTGGCGGCAACGCGGCGGCCACTCCGATCGCGGTCGTGCCGATGCCCTACCAGGGCAGCGCCGGCGCGCCGCAGACCGACGTCGCCGAAGTGGTCCGCGCCGACCTGGCGCGTTCCGGCCAGTTCCGGCCGCTGCCGCCGTCCGACCTCGGCGCCCAGCGCCCCACCCGCGGCGCCGACATCGATTACGCCTACTTCCGCACGCTCAAGCAGAACTACGTGGTGGTCGGCCGGGTGCTGGACGCCGGCGACGGCGGCTACCGGGTCGAGTACGAACTGTTCGACATGGGCGGCAACCGCCTGCTGGCGTTCGCACTGACCGCCCGCGCCAACGCGATGCGCGACGTCGCCCACCAGATCGCCGACGCGATCTACGAAAAGCTCACCGGCGTGCGCGGCGCGTTCTGGACCCGCATCGCCTACATCGTGCAGACCGGCGTCGGCAAGGGCGCGCAGTACGCGCTGATGATCGCCGACGCCGACGGCTACAACCCGCAGACGGTGGTGCGCTCGGAGAAGCCGCTGGTGTCGCCGGCGTGGAGCCCGGACGGCCGCAAGCTCGCCTACGTCAGCTTCGAGCGCGGCAATTCCTCGATCGTCGTCCAGGACGTCGCCACCGGCGCGCGCGAAGTGGTCGCCGCGTTCAAGGGCATCAACGGCGCGCCCAGCTTCTCGCCCGACGGCCGCAGGCTGGCGATGGCGCTGTCCAAGAGCGGCAATCCCGAGATCTACGTGATGGACCTCGCCAGCCGCGCGCTGACCCAGATCACCAGCCAGTTCGGCATCGACACCGAGCCGGTGTGGAGCGCCGACGGCGGCACGCTGTATTTCACCTCCGATCGCAGCGGCAAGCCGCAGATCTACCAGGCCCCGGCGAGCGGCGGTTCGGCCACCCGGGTCACGTTCCAGGGCAGTTACAACGCCCGCGCCACGGTGTCCGCGGACGGCAAGAAGCTCGCCGTGGCACAGGGCAGCGGCAACGTGTACCGTATCGCGATGCTCGACCGCAGCCTCGGATCGTCGCGCTGGTCCATGCTCTCGCCCGGCAACCTCGACGAATCCCCGAGCTTCGCGCCGAACGCGGCGATGGTGCTGTACGCCGCCCGCGAAGGCGGACGCGGCGTGCTCTACGCCGTCTCCGCCGACGCCCGCGTCCGCCAGCGGCTGGTGGTCGCCGGCGGCGACGTGCGCGAGCCCGCCTGGGGCCCGTATCGCCTCCCGCGCTGATCCGGTCCGACCGCCGTCGCACCCGATCGCCCACACCCCGCCTCCTACCCCCGAATCCACCCGCGACCACACCGAGACCCCGCCATGAACACGACCTCCCGAGTGCTGATCACCGCGATCCTGTGCGTGACCGCCGCCGCCTGTTCCAAGAAGGTGAAGGAAAACACCGACACCGGCGCCACCGTCGGCAACGACACGACCTCTTCCGGCACGACCTCCTCCGGGATGGGCAACACCGGCCCGGTGAGCGCCGGCGCCTACGGCCCGGGCGACCTCGACACCGACGCCTGCCTGCGCCAGCGCGTCGTCTACTTCGACTTCGACCAGGACGCGCTCAAGCCCGAGTTCCAGGCCATCGTCGCCTGCCACGCGAAGTACCTGCGCGATCGCCCCGGCGCGCGCATGACCCTCGAAGGCAACGCCGACGAGCGCGGCAGCCGCGAGTACAACATGGGCCTCGGCGAGCGCCGCGCGAACGCGGTGTCGTCCTCGGTCCAGGCCAACGGCGGCTCCGGCACCCAGATCACCGTCGTCAGCTACGGCGAAGAGCAGCCGACCTGCACCGAGTCCACCGAGGACTGCTGGGGCCGCAACCGCCGCGTCGAGATCGTCTACACCGCGAAGTGAACCTCGCGCACGGGGCGCCCGCCGGCGCCCCGTCGCGCGTCCGTCCCTCGTCTCTCGCCGCCGCCCGGATCGTCGCCGTCGTGAAAGTCCATCGTTCGCTGTTGCCCGTCGTCGTCCTGATCGCCCTCGGCGCCGCCACGCCGGCGTTCGCCCAGCGGATGAGCACCTCCGACCGCCTCACCGCGCTGGAACAGCAGCTCGCGGCGATGCGTTCGGGCAACCAGAACCTGCTCGACCAGGTCACCGAGCTCAAGAGCGAGAACCAGGGGCTGCGCGGACAGGTCGAGGAGCTGCAGCAGCAGCTCGAACAGCAGAAGCAGGCCGCGAAGAACCAGTACCTCGACCTCGACGCGCGCCTGGGCCGACTGGAAGGCGGCGCCGCCCCCGCCGAGCCCGCGCCGTCCTCGCCGGTGGCGCCGCCCGCGACCGCCGCGGCGACCGCCACCCCGACGCCGCCGGCCCTGCAGGAGCCGCCGCCGACCGTCTACGGCGACGCCTCGGCCTTCAGCGGACGCGCGGAAGACGAGCGGGGCGCCTACAACACCGCCTTCGACGCGCTCAAGGCCGGCCGCTACGCCGATGCGTCGCAGGCGTTCCAGGCGTTCCTGGAGGCCTATCCGAACGGCGTGTTCACCCCGAACGCGCTGTACTGGCTGGGCGAGAGCTACTACGTCACCCAGAACTACGCGCTGGCGATGCCGCAGTTCCAGGCGCTGCTGGCGCGCTATCCCACCCACGACAAGGCCGCAGGCGCGCTGCTGAAGGTCGGCCTGTGCCAGTACGGCCTGCGCCAGCTCAACGCCGCCGAAGCGACGCTGACCAAGGTGGTCGACCGCTATCCCGGCACCGAGGCCGCCCGCAGCGCCGAGGACCGCCTGCAGGCGATGCGCCTGCCGCGGGTGCGCTGAGCGCCGGAAACCCCCGTCCGCCGGGTAAAATGCCCCGGTGAACGTCGAGACCGCCCCGGCGCCGACCGCCGCGACGGCGGACCGCCTCAAGATCACCGAAATCTTCCTGTCCGTGCAGGGCGAAGCCCGCGACGCCGGCTGGCCGACGGTGTTCGTGCGCCTGACCGGCTGCCCGCTGCGCTGCGTCTACTGCGACACCGCCTACGCGTTCTTCGGCGGCGAGTGGCGCGACATCGATGCGATCGTCGAGGAGGTCCTCGGCCACGGCGTGCGCCACGTCTGCGTGACCGGCGGCGAGCCGCTGGCGCAGAAGCGCTGCCCCGACCTGCTGCGGCGCCTGTGCGACGCCGGCCTGGTGGTGTCGCTGGAGACCTCCGGCGCGATCGACATCGCCGGCGTCGATCCGCGCGTCTCGCGGGTGCTGGACATCAAGACGCCCGCATCCGGCGAGGTCGAGCGCAATCGCTGGGACAACCTGCCGCTGCTCACCGCGCACGACCAGGTGAAGTTCGTGGTCTGCGATCGCGCCGACTACGACTGGTCGAAGCGGATCGTGTCCGAACACCGGCTGCACGCGCGCTGCGACGTGCTGTTCTCGCCGAGCAAGGACCAGGTCGCCGCGCGCGACCTCGCCGAATGGATCGTCGCCGACCGCCTGCCGGTCAGGTTCCAGTTGCAACTGCACAAGATCCTGTGGGGCGACGCCCCCGGTCGTTGAGGAAAACCCGTGATGAAACCCGCCGTCGTCCTCGTCTCCGGAGGCATGGACTCCGCCGTCGTCCTCGCGATCGCCCGCGAGCAGGGCTTCGCCGCGCATGCGCTGAGCGTGCGTTACGGCCAGCGGCACACGTCCGAACTCGACGCCGCCGCGCGGGTCGCGCAGGCGCTGGGCGCGGCCGCGCACAAGACCGTCCACGTCGACCTGCGCAGCCTCGGCGGCTCGGCGCTGACCGACGACGGCATCGACGTGCCGGTGGACTCCGACGGCCACCAGATCGGCGTCGGCATCCCGTCGACCTACGTGCCGGCGCGCAACACCATCATGCTGTCGGTCGCGCTGGGCTGGGCCGAGGTGCTGGGCGCCACCGATCTGTTCTGCGGCGTGAACGCCGTCGATTACTCGGGTTATCCGGATTGCCGCCCCGAGTTCGTCGCCGGCTTCGAGGCGCTCGCCAACCTCGCCACCAAGGCCGGCGTCGAGGGCGCGCGCTTCCGCGTCCACGCCCCGCTGATGCGGATGAGCAAGGCCGACATCGCCCGCGAAGGCCGGCGCCTGGGCGTGGATTTCGCCCAGACCGTGTCCTGCTACCAGGCCGACGCCGACGGCCGCGCCTGCGGCCACTGCGACGCCTGCCGGCTCCGCGCCGAGGGCTTCGCCGCCGCCGGCATGCCCGACCCGACCCGCTACATCGGCTGATCCTCCCGGCGGATTCGGCTAGAATGCCGCCCTCGGCGCAACGCCGGGGCCGGCCTCGCCGGCTGCACGGGCCGTTAGCTCAGTCGGTAGAGCAGAAGACTTTTAATCTTTTGGTCGAAGGTTCGAATCCTTCACGGCCCACCATTCCCATCCCCGCCATTCCCATCCCCACCGTTTCGTTTCCACCTGCCGTGGCGACGGCCCGGGTGTCGTCGCGCGTGCGGTTCTGCCCGGCGCGGTTCGAATCCTTCACGGCCCACCATTCCCATCCCCACCGTTTCGTTTCCACCTGCCGTGGCGACGGCCCGGATGTCGTCGCGCGTGCGGCTCTGCCCGGCGCGGTTCGAATCCTTCACGGCCCACCATTCCCATCCCCGCCATTCCCATCCCCACCGTTTCGTTTCCACCTGCCGTGGCGACGGCCGCGTTCGCGCGACCGGTGGAAGGCAGGATCAGGCGCGTGCCGACAGCCGTTCGATCGCGGGCAGCACGATCGCGGGGAACAGGGCGGCGTCGCCGGCCGCGCGCGAGGACAGCATCGCGCCGTGGACGGTCGCCATCAGCGTGGCCGCCTCTGCGCCGGCCGGTGCGGACAGCCGGAAGTCGCCCCGGGCTTGGCCTGCGGCGAGCACCGTGGCGAGCCAGCCGCGCAGGTCGTCGAAATGCCCGGCGACTTCGCGGGCCACGTCGTCGGGGATCGCCGGTCGCTCCGAGGCGAGCATCGCGCACACGCAGAACGCGGACGCATCGGCGGCCAGGCATTCGGACCAGTAGTTCGCATAGGCGAGCAGGCGATCCTTCGGCGCGGCGATGGCGCCATCGACCGCGGCCAGGCCCTGCCGGGCTTCCTCGCGATAGAGCACCACCACCACGCGCACGAGTTCGGCCTTGCTCGCGAAGTGGTGGTGGATGCTCGCCTTGGTGATGCCGACGCGCTCGGCGATGTCGGCGTAGCTGAAGCCGTTGTAGCCGCCCGCCGCCAGCAGCGCGCGCGCATGACCGACGATCTCGCGGGCCTTGGGGGAAGGGTCGGGGATCATCGCGTGCGGCGGGCCTAGGCAGACGGGCGTCCAGTCTGCCAGTTTCGCGACGACCGATCAGGCCGCGCCGCGCGCGCGGCGCAGCGCGATCACCTGCGCGACCAGCCCGATCGCCAGCGCGGCCAGCAACGCGCCATGGACCGCCAGCAGCAGCGGCGAACGCAGGTCGGTCACCAGCGGCGCGCCATCGGGCACGCGGCGCAGGATCTCGGTGGCCGTCGGCACCAGGAGCAGGAACACGGTCAGGGTGAGCGCGATGGTTTCGGCGTAGCGTCCGGCCGCGGCGGGACGGACCCGGCCGATGCCGTAGCCGAACAGGAGCAGGGCCAGCGTCGCCAGGCCGAGGAGGTCGCCGACCGGCGTGGTGGCGACCAGAAACACGGTCGTGGCGCCGACCAGCATCGATGCGAAGTAGACGGCGCCGGCGCGGGAGCGGGGCACGATCCGGCCGTGGCGGGCGAGCATGCAGAACGCGGCGGGAATCGCCGGGAGGCTGCCGAGCGTGTGCAGCCAGCCGAGCGGGGTGATACCGAACATGGGGGAACTCCGGAAGCGATCGGGGAAACGGCGGGCGAGGCGCCGCCCGCCGACCGGTGCGGTGCGAAGGCGCGTCGGACGGGGCGGCGAGGGGAATGCGGCGGGCCCGGCTCGGCGATGCGGGGCTGCGCTGCCATCCGTGTAATCAACCTACCAGTAGGTAGATTGTGCGACAAGCCTTGAACACGCCTTGGCGATGAACGGTCGCCACGATCATGCGCGAGGCCACGGGCGCCTCCCGGCGCGGCCGCTCGTGGGCGTGGCGGCATGCGGCGCAGGCCGCTGCAGACCCGATGCCTGGCGCTTGACAAAAAGAGAATGATCATTCATTCTAAATTTCTTGCGGTCGGCGTGCCTTGCGCCGGCCCTTTCGTTTTTCGTCTTCGAAGCCGAGTCCTCCCCATGCCCAGCCTTCGTTCGCGCGCCGCCCTGCCGGCCCTCCTGATCGCCTCCGCGCTCGCCCTGGCCGCCTGCGGCGGCGACGCGGCCCCCGCCCAGGGGGGCGCCGTCCCGGTGACCGTGGTCACCCTCAAGCCGCAGACCGTCACCCTGACCCGCGAACTGGCCGGCCGCGCCCGCGCCTCGCAGGAAGCCGAAGTGCGGCCGCAGGTCAGCGGCATCGTCGAGGCCCTGCGGTTCACCGAGGGCGGCAGCGTGCGCGCCGGCCAGCCGCTGTACCAACTGGACCAGACCGCGTTCCGCGCCGATGCCGACAGCGCCCAGGCGGCGGTCGCGCGTGCGCAGGCGACGCTGGCCACCGCGCAGTCGAACGCCAGGCGTTCGGCGGAACTGGTGAAGATCGTCGCGATCAGCCGGCAGGACAACGACAATGCCCAGGCCGCGCTGCGGCAGGCGCAGGCCGACCTGCGCGCGGCGCAGGCGGCGCTGAAGGGCGCCAACGTGCCGTTGGGCTTCTCCACCGTCACCGCGCCGATCAGCGGCCGCATCGGTCGCTCCAGCGTGACCCGCGGCGCCCTGGTCACCGCCGGCCAGGCGACTCCGCTGGCGATCATCCAGCGCATGGACCCGATGTACGTGGAGATCAGCCAGTCGAGCACGGAACTGCTGCAACTGCGCCGCGAAATCGACGCCGGCACCCTGCGCGGCACCGATGAAGTGCCGGTGGACATCCTGCTGGAGGACGGCAGCGCGTATCCGCACCAGGGGCGCCTGAGCTTCGCCGAGGCGATGGTCGATCCGAGCACCGGCGCGGTCGCGCTGCGGGTGATCGTGCCCAACCCCGAGCAGTTGCTGCTGCCCGGCATGTTCGTGCGCGCCCGGGTCGCCAACGGCGAGCGCCCCGGCGCGATCCTCGTTCCGCAGCAGGGCGTGACCCGCGATCCGCGCGGCCAGGCCACGGCGATGGTGGTGGGCGCCGGCGGCAAGGTCGAGCAGCGTCAGGTCAAGGTCAGCCGCGCGATCGGCGACGCGTGGCTGGTCGACGCCGGCCTCGAGGCCGGCGACAGGGTGATCGTCGAAGGCCTGCAGAAGATCCAGCCGGGCGCGACGGTCGATGCGACCGAGCGCGGCAGCGCGCCGAAGCCCGCGGCGTCCGCGGCCAAGCCCGCCAGCGGCGCCTGAGGAGGCCGGCCCATGTCACGTTTCTTCATCGATCGCCCGATCTTCGCCTGGGTGATCGCGATCCTGATGATGCTCGCGGGCGCGCTGTCGATCACCCGGCTGCCGATCGAACGCTATCCCACGGTGGCGCCGCCGGCGATCTCGGTCGGCACCGTCTATCCCGGCGCCTCGGCCAAGGTGGTCGAGGATTCGGTCACCCAGATCATCGAGCAGCAGATGACCGGCCTGGACGGCCTGATCTACATGTCGTCCAACAGCGCCGGCAACGGCGCGGCCTCGATCACCCTGACCTTCGAGACCGGCACCGACCCGGACGTGGCCCAGGTGCAGGTGCAGAACAAGCTGCAGTCGGCGATGCCGCTGCTGCCGCAGGAAGTGCAGCGCCAGGGCGTGCGCGTCAACAAGGGCTCCAGCGGCTTCCTGCAGGTGCTGGCGTTCGTGTCCGCCGACGGCAGCATGGATCGCAACGACATCTCCGACTACGTCAGCGCCAACATCGTCGAGCCGCTCAGCCGCGTGCCCGGCGTGGGCTCGGTGCAGGTGTTCGGCGCCCCGTACGCGATGCGCATCTGGCTGGATCCGGACAAGCTGGACACCTACCGCCTGGCGGTCAGCGACATCACCAGCGCGCTGCAGGCGCAGAACGCGCAGGTCGCGCTGGGCCAGCTCGGCGGCGCGCCCGCCGTGCCCGGGCAGCAGTTGAACGCGACCATCAGCGCCCAGGACCGGCTGCAGACGCCGGAACAGTTCCGCGCCATCGTGCTGCGCGCCAACCCCGACGGCTCCCGGCTGACCCTGGGCGACGTGGCGCGGGTGGAGATCGGCCCGCAGAGCTACGACGCGGTCAGCCGCTACAACCGCAAGCCCGCGTCGGGCGTCGCGGTGTCGCTGGCCACCGGCGCCAACGCACTGGAAACCGCGGACGCGGTGGCCGCGCTGATCGAAAAGCTCAAGCCGACGTTCCCGGCCGGGCTGGAGGTGAAGATCCCCTTCGACACCACCCCGTTCGTGCGCGTCTCCATCGAGAGCGTGCTGCACACGCTGATCGAAGCGGTGGTGCTGGTGTTCCTGGTGATGTTCCTGTTCCTGCAGAATTTCCGCGCCACGCTGATCCCCACCATCGCGGTGCCGGTGGTGCTGCTGGGCACGGTGGCGCTGCTGGGGGTGATGGGCTTCTCCATCAACATGCTGACCATGTTCGCGATGGTGCTGGCGATCGGCCTGCTGGTCGACGACGCCATCGTGGTGGTGGAGAACGTCGAGCGGGTGATGGCCGAGGAGGGCCTGTCGCCGATCGAGGCCACCCGCAAGTCGATGGACCAGATCTCCGGCGCGCTGGTCGGCATCGGCGTGGTGCTGGCGGCGGTGTTCGTGCCGATGGGCTTCCTCGGCGGCGCCACCGGCATCATCTACAAGCAGTTCACCGGCACGATCGTGATCGCGATGGCGCTGTCGGTGGTGGTCGCGCTGGTGCTGACGCCTGCGCTGTGCGCCACGATGCTCAAGCCGATGAAGAAGGGCGAGGCGCATGCCCACATGGGCGGCGTGGTCGGCAGGTTCTTCGACGGGTTCAACCGCAGGTTCGACGCCGGCAGCAAGCGCTACCAGCGCGGCGTGGGCGGCATCCTGAAGCGGCCCGGTCGCTTCATGCTGGTCTACCTGGCGCTGACGCTGGTGATGGGCGTGCTGTTCGTGCGCCTGCCGTCCTCGTTCCTGCCCGACGAAGACCAGGGCGTGCTGATGTCGATGGTGCAGACGCCGGTCGGCGCCACCCAGGAGCGCACCCTGCAGTCGATCTACAAGCTCGAGGACTACTTCCTGGAGAAGGAGGCCGGCGACATCGAATCGGTGTTCTCGGTGCAGGGCTTCAGTTTCGCCGGCTCCGGGCAGAACTCGGGCATGGCCTTCGTCAAGCTCAAGGACTGGGACGAGCGCACCACGCCGGAGTCGCAGGTCGGCGCGATGGCAGGCCGCGCGATGGGCGCGCTGTCGCAGATCAAGGACGCGATGGTGTTCGCCTTCGCCCCGCCGGCGATGCCCGAGCTGGGCATCTCCTCCGGCTTCACCTTCTTCCTGCAGGACAACACCGGACAGGGCCACGAGGCGCTGCTGGCCGCGCGCAACCAGTTGCTGGGCGCGGCGGCCAAGAGTCCGCTGCTGGCCAACGTGCGCCCCAACGGCCAGGAGGACACCCCGCAACTGCGGCTGGTGGTCGATCCGGTGAAGGCGCAGACGCTGGGCGTGCCGGTGGCCGCGATCAACAACACCCTGGCGGTGGCCTGGGGCGGCGCCTACGTCGACGACTTCATCGACCGCGGCCGGGTCAAGCGCGTGTACATGCAGGCCGATGCGCCCTACCGGATGAGTCCGGAGGACTTCCAGCGCTGGTCGGTGCGCGGCAGCGACGGCCAGATGGTGCCGGTGTCCTCGTTCGCCAGTTGGCACTGGGAATACGGCTCGCCGCGTCTGGAGCGCTACAACGGCGTGGCCGCGATGGAGATCCAGGGCCAGGGCGCCGAGGGCGTGAGCTCCGGCGACGCGATGGCCGAGATCGAGCGCCTGGTCGCGGAACTGCCGCCCGGCTACAGCGCCGCATGGACCGCGATGTCCTACCAGGAGCGCCAGGCCGGCGGCCAGTCGACCCTGCTGTACGCGCTGTCGCTGCTGATCGTGTTCCTGGCGCTGGCCGCGCTGTACGAAAGCTGGAACGTGCCGACCGCGGTGCTGATGATGGCGCCGCTGGGCGTGCTGGGCGCGGTGCTGGCGGCGATGCTGCGCGGCTACCAACTGGACGTGTATTTCCAGGTCGGCATGCTGACCACGGTGGGCCTGACCAGCAAGAACGCGGTGCTGATCATCGAGTTCGCCAAGCAGAACTACGAGCTGTACGGCATGAAGCTGATCCCGGCGATCCTGCAGGCCGTGCGCGATCGCCTGCGCCCGATCGTGATGACTTCGCTCGCGTTCGGCCTGGGCGTGCTGCCGCTGGCCATCGCCAGCGGCGCCGGCTCCGGCGCGCAGAACGTGATCGGCACCAGCGTGCTCGGCGGCATGATCGTCGGCACCTCGCTCGGCCTGTTCTTCATCCCGCTGTTCTACCTGGTGGTCGTGCGGCTGTTCGCGCCCAAGCGGCCGGCGCCGGCGGATGACGCCGCGCCGGGTGATGGAGCGTCCCCCCATGGCTGAGTCGTACCGACGGGCCGCCGTCCGCGCGGAGGCGACGACCACCGTCGCCTCCGCCCCGCCGCCGCGGGCGCGCAGCGGCAGGCGGGCGTACACCGCCTTCGCCGGGGCTGCGCCATGAACCAGGCCGCCCCCCGGGTCCGCCGCGACGAACGCGCCCGGGCGCAGCGCAACCGGATCCTCGACGCCGCCCAGAAGTGCTTCACCGAGCGCGGCTTCCACGGCGCCAGCATGGCGCAGATCGCGGAGACGGCGCAGATGAGCCCGGGGCTCATCTATCGCTACTTCGCCGGCAAGTCGGAGCTGATCCACGGCATCGTGTCGCGGCAGATCGAGCTGATGGCCGACGACCTCGACGCCATCCAGAACGGCGGCCACCAGGCCCTCGACCTCATCGTCGAGCGCTTCCGCGAAGACGTCGCCGTCCACCGGGACGGCGCACCGGCGCGCATGCTGGAACCGGCCCTGATCCTCGAGATCGTCGCCGAGTCCGGGCGCGACCCGGTGATCGCCGATGCGTTCGACGCCCTCGACCGCCATGTCGACGAGGCGCTCGCGGCGTGGCTGGCGCGGCCGCGGGAGCAGGGCGGCTACGGCGTGCCCGAAGCGCTGCTGCCGGCGCGCGTGCTGATCGTGCGCAGCCTGTTCGACGGCCTGAAGATGCGCCAGGCGCGGCATCCGGAGATGGACTTCGGCCTGCTGCGCGAGGCGCTGGACGTCGCCCTGCGCGGCCTGCATCCGCTCGACTGACGGCACGCGGCCGCACGCTCGTCCTCACGGCGCACACGCCGCGTCCGCGGCGTCGCGGTTACAGCGGCACCGGCATCAGCTTCAGCAGGCGTCCGCCGGCGCCGTCCTCCAGCAGCCACAGCGCGCCGTCGGGGCCCTGTTCGACTTCGCGGATGCGGCGGCCCATGGGGTAGCGTTCGGCTTCGCGGGCGGTGACGCCGTCGAACTGGATGCGCACCAGCGACTGCGAGGCGAGGCCGCCGATGAAGCCCTGGCCGCGGAAGTACGGGAACAGGTCGCCGCTGTAGATGACGAAGCCGGCCGGCGCGATCACCGGCGTCCACCACGCTTCCGGGGCGTTGAAGTCGGGGCGGGTGCTGTGCCGCGGGATCGGCGAGCCGTCGTAGTTGTCGCCGTTGGAGACGATCGGCCAGCCGTAGTTGCTGCCGCGTTCGATCAGGTTGAGCTCGTCGCCGCCCATCGGGCCCATCTCGTGCGTCCACAGCCGCCCGGCGCCGTCGAAGGCGATGCCGAGCAGGTTGCGGTGGCCCAGCGTCCAGACCTGCGCGGCGACGCCGCCCTGCGCGAAGAACGGGTTGTCGGTGGGCACGCTGCCGTCGTCGAACAGGCGGATGACCTTGCCGAGGTTGGTGGTCATGTCCTGCGCCGGCGCGCCCTGCTGGCGCTCGCCGGAGGTGATCCACAGCTTGCCGTCGGGGCCGAACGCGAGGCGATGGCTGTAGTGGCCGGTGCCGCTGACCTTCGGCGCCTGGCGCCAGATCACCTGCGGCGTCGACAGGCTGCCGCCGCCGGCGCCGTCCAGGGTGAGCACGGCGCGCGCGACCGCGGCGCCGCGGGTGTCGCCGTTGCCGGCCTCGGCGTAGCTGAAATACACCAGCCGGTTGGTCGCGTAATTCGGATGCAGGATCACGTCGCCGAGGCCGCCCTGACCGCCGTAGGCGACGGTCGGGAGGCCGGTGATCGTGCCGGTCGTCTTCGTTGCGGGATCGAACAGCCGCAACTGGCCCGGCTTCTCGGTCACCAGCAGGCGGCCGTCGGGCAGGAAGGTCATCGCCCACGGTTCGTTGAAGCTGGCGAACGGAGTGACCGTGAACGGCGGGTTCGGCAGGCGCCGCGCCTGCTGGTTGCCGCCGGTGAGCCGCGGCTTGCCTGCGGCGGCGGGCGCGGACGCGGCCGGGCGCGCGGGCGCGCCCGCGTCGCGCGCGGTGCGCTCGCGCGCGACGCCCTTGTCGGCGGCGTCGCGTTCGTGCGACTGGATGCAGCCGGTCGGCAGCAGGGCGATGCAGAGCAGGGCGAGGGGCAGGGCGCGCATGGCCGGGAACTCCTGTTCGCGAAAGGGAGGACGCGGCGGCATCGTGCGTGGCCGCCGCCTCCGGACTCCCCCGGGAAGCGATGGTGCCTTCGACGTCGTCGGTTTGCATGAACGCGAGCGGACGCCGCGGGTCCGGCATGACCTCCGGCCGATGGCGGCGTCCGCCGCCGGGGCACAATGCGGGTCGATCCTTCCCCCGACCGGAGCGCCCATGGACACCCGCGGATTCCTCGACCAGTTGCTCAAGACCGCGAAGCAGAGTGCGGGCGACCTCGCCGGCAGCGCCGGCATCGGCAGCACCGCCGACTTCGGCAAGGGCGCGCTGGCCGGCGGCGCGCTCGCGCTGCTGCTCGGCAACCGCCGCGCGCGGAAGATGGCGACGCTGGGCGGGCTCGCCGCCGTCGGTGCGCTGGCCTATCGCGCCTACGGCGATTGGAAGCGTCAGCAGGGCGCAGCCGATGCATCGATGGCCGCGCACGTCCCGCAGTCGCTGCCCGCCCCCGATGCCGAGAGCCACAGCCAGGCGCTGCTCAAGGCCCTGATCGCCGCGGCCAAGGCCGACGGCCACGTCGACGCGCGCGAACGCGCGACGATCGAAGGCGAGTTCGTCCGCCTCGGCGCCGACGCCGACACCCGCCAGTGGCTGCAGGCGGAACTGCAGAAGCCGCTCGATCCCGCCGACATCGCCGCCGCGGCGGCTTCGCCCGAACTCGCCGCCGAGATGTACGCCGCCAGCGTGATGGTGGTCGACGAGCAGAACTTCATGGAACGCACCTATCTCGACGAGCTGGCGCGCCAGTTGCGGCTCGACGACGGGCTGAAGGCGACGCTGGAGCAGCAGGCCCGCGGCGCGACGGGCTGAGTCGCGCGCGGTCGGGACAAGCCAGGTCGGATACGAGTCGGGTCGGATCGGGACGGCCGCGACGTCGGACAACCTCGATCGACCAAGGTCGCAGGCGGTCGCGCTTGAGCGACACCGGGCGTCGTGGGATGTTGTCGTTCGCTGAACGGCGCCGTGATGTTCCGTGGCGTCCGTCACGGTTTAAGGTTGAAGTCATCGGCATCGTGGCGCGTCGCCGGCCGCCACGGGCGGTGACCACGGCCCATCGTCCTGCGCTGGCGCCGTCGCGGATGTCGGCGTACAGGGGCGCCGGATGCGAGGGAATGCGCGTGCGACACGGGCGATGCGGATCGTCCACGCGTGCCCGACCCCCACCCCCGGAGTGCCTGCATGATCCCCGAGCTCGGCCAACTCGCCCTGATCCTCGGCCTGCTCATGGCCATCGTCCAGGGCGTGGTGCCGCTGATCGGCGCCTGGCGCAACGATGCGCTGCTGATGGCGGTGGCGCGGCCGGCGGCGTTCGCGCAGGCCTTCTTCGTGGCGACCGCGTTCGCGATCCTCGCCTGGCTGATGCTCGACCACGACTTCTCGGTCGTCTACGTCGCGCAGAACTCGAATCTGCGGCTGCCCTGGTACTACCGGCTCTCCGGCGTGTGGGGCGCGCACGAGGGATCGCTGCTGCTGTGGGTGCTGATCCTCAATCTGTGGACGGTGGCGGTCGCGGTGCTGGGCAAGCGGCTGCCGGCCGTGTTCCACGCGCGGGTGCTGGCGATCCTCGGCCTGATCGGCGTCGGTTTCCTCGCCTTCACCGCGTTCACCTCCAATCCGTTCGCGCGGCTGCTCCCCGCGGTGCCCGACGGCAACGACCTCAATCCGCTGCTGCAGGATTTCGGCCTGATCGTGCATCCGCCGATGCTCTACACCGGCTACGTCGGCTTCTCGGTGGCGTTCGCCTTCGCCATCGCCGCGCTGCTCGGCGGCGAGGTCGATCGCCAGTGGGTGCGCTGGTCGCGGCCGTGGACCAACGTCGCCTGGGCCGCGCTCACCCTCGGCATCGCGATGGGGAGCTGGTGGGCGTATTACGAACTCGGCTGGGGCGGCTGGTGGTTCTGGGACCCGGTCGAGAACGCCAGCTTCATGCCGTGGCTCGCCGGCACCGCGCTGATCCATTCGCAGGCGGTGACCGAGAAGCGCGGCGGCTTCCGCGCATGGACCCAACTGCTCGCGATCTTCGCCTTCTCCTTCAGCCTGCTCGGCACGTTCCTGGTGCGTTCGGGCGTGCTGACCTCGGTGCACGCCTTCGCCAGCGATCCCGAGCGCGGCATGTTCATCCTCGTGTTCCTCGGCATCGTCGTCGGCGGTTCGCTGCTGCTGTATTCGATCCGCGCGCCGAAGGTCGCCGGCGGCCAGCCGTTCGGACCGTTCTCGCGCGAGGCGGTGCTGCTGGCGAACAACCTCGTGTTCGTCTGCGCCGCGGGCATGGTGCTGCTGGGCACGCTGTACCCGCTGATCGGCGACGTGCTGGGCCTGGGCAAGCTGTCGGTCGGGCCGCCTTACTTCGGCACGATGTTCCTGTGGATGATGGTGCCGATCGCACTGATGCTGCCGTTCGGTCCGCTGCTGCGCTGGGGCATGGACGACATCCGCGCGGTCGCGCGCCGGCTCGCGCCGGCGTTCGCGGCGGCCGTCGCCGCGGTCGTGCTGGCGTGGGCGCTGCTGCCGTCGCCGTCGTGGAAGCCGCTGCTCGGCGCCGCGGCCGGCGGCTGGGTCGCGGTCGGCACCCTGCGGTTCGCGATGCTGCGCCTGCGCGAGCGTCCGGCCGGACGCCGGTTCACACCGGAGATGGTCGGCATGCTGCTCGCGCACGCGGGCGTGGCGATGTTCTTCGCCGGCGTGCTGGTCACCGAGGGCACCAGCGTCGAGAAGGATTTGCGCCTGGCGCCGGGGCATTCGGTCGAGGTCGGCGGCTACAGCTTCCGCTTCGAGTCGCTCAGCCGCGTCGAGGGCCCGAACTACATCGCCGAGGAAGCGCTGATCCGCGCCTCGCGCGACGGCCGCGTCGTGGCCGAACTGCGGCCGCAGAAGCGGCAGTATTCCGAAGGCACCAACGTCCAGACCGAGGCCGGCATCGAACCCGGCGCGTTCCGCGACATCTACGTCGCGCTGGGCGAACCGCTGGGCGGCGCCGACGACGCCTGGGCGGTGCGGGTGTATCTCAAGACCTTCATCCGCTGGGTCTGGGGCGGTGCGATCCTGATGATGCTCGGCGGGCTGTGCGTCGCCGCCGATCCGCGCTTCCGCCGATTGACCGCCACCGCCCCCGGCGCGGCGCCCGTACCGATCCCCGATCCGTCGCCCGCGCCGGCACTGGCCGGGAGCGCGGCATGAACGCGCGGCTGCTGCCGTTCGCCGGTTTCGCGGCGCTGTTCGCGCTGCTCGGCGCCGGGCTGGTCTACAACCGCACCCACGATCCGAGCGCGGTGCCGTCCCCGCTGGTCGGCAAGCCCGCGCCGCAGTTCTCGCTGCCGCGGCTGGACGCGCCGGAACTCAAGGTCGACAGTCGTTCGTTCCGCGGCAAGCCCTACGCGCTGCACGTGTTCGCGAGCTGGTGCTACGTCTGCCGCGAAGAGAGCGCGGTGCTCGCACGCGAAACGCCGACGCTGGGCATTCCGATGATCGGCTACGACTACAAGGACGATCCGGTCGATGCGAAGCGCTGGCTGGCGCAGTACGGCAATCCGTATGCCATGGTCCTCGCCGATCTCGAGGGCGATGTCGCGATCGACCTCGGCGTCTACGGCGCGCCGGAACTGTTCCTGATCGACGCCGACGGCCGCGTCCGCCACAAGTACATCGGGCCGCTGACCTCAGAAGCGGTCGCGACCGAACTGCGCCCGGTGATCGATCGCATGCGCAAGGAGGCCGCACGATGAACACGCGCCGCTGGCTCGCGTTGCTGCTGGTCCTCGTCGCGTTCGCGGCGCAGGCGATCGACCCGATCCGGTTCCGCGACGATGCCGAGGAAGCGCGCTTCCAGGCGCTGGCGAAGGAACTGCGCTGCCTGGTCTGCCAGAACGAGAGCCTCGCCGACTCGTCCGCCGGATTGGCCCAGGACCTGCGCCGTGACCTGATCGGGCAGATCCGCAGCGGCGCCAGCGACGAACAGATCAAGCGCTATCTCACCGACCGCTACGGCGACTTCATCCTCTACCGCCCGCCGATGAAGCCCGCGACCTGGGCGCTGTGGTTCGGGCCGCTGGCGATGGTGATCGTCGCCGGGATCGTCTTGTCGCGCATCCTGCGCCGGTCGAAGCCGGCCGCGGGCACACCTCCGGATCCCGCTGCGGATCCCGTCTCGGGAGACTGGGAAGCATGACCGTGTTCGTCGTCGCCGTGCTTGCGTTGGTGCTGATCGCCGGGGCCGCGCTGCTCTGGCCGGCGTTGGGCCGGGGCGCCGATCCCCTGCGCGCGCGACGCAAGGCGCTGCAGGAGGCGTACGCCTCGGGCGTGCTGTCGAAGGATGAATTCGACGCCAAGTCCGCCGCGCTCGCGGCCGAAGCAGTGACGCCGACGCCGACGGATCGCGGCCGCAGCGGTTCCCGGCGCTTGCTGGTCGCGCTGGCGGCGGCGCTGCCGCTGGCCGCGATCGCACTGTATTTCGCGATCGGGCGACCCGACGCGCTGTCGACTTCCGCAACATCGTCCGCGGCGTCGTCGCAGGCCGCGGACGGCGTGCCGCCCGCCGCCGGGCAGAAGCCCGGGATGGACATGGAGGCCGCGATCGGCAGCCTGCGCGCGAAGCTCGACAAGAACCCGGGCGACGCCGACGGCTGGCTGCTGCTCGGCCGCGCCTACGAATCGGTCGGCCGCAACGACGACGGTCGCAAGGCGCTGGAAAAGGCGTATGCGCTGGCGCCGGACAAGCCGGCGGTGGAGATCGCCTACGCCGAGGCGCTGGCGCTGGGCCGCGCCGACCGCCGCATCGACGGCGAACCGCTGCGTATGATCCGCCACGCGCTGCAGGTCGAACCGGACAACCAGGACGGCCTGTGGCTGCTCGGCATGAGCCACTACCAGCAGGGGCGATACGCCGAGGCGATCGCCGCGTGGGAGAAGATCCGCGCGCAGCTCGGTCCGGACTCCGACGTGCTGCAGTCGGTGACCGGGATGATCGCCGATGCCAAGGCCCACCTGGACGGCACCGCCGCCGCCGCGACGCCGGCCACGGCCGCCCCCGCGCAGGCGGTCGCGGCCGCAGGCGTGGGCGAGCTGCGCCTGCGCGTGTCGCTGGCGGAGGCATTGCGCACGCGCGCGGCGCCGCGCGACACGGTGTTCGTCTTCGCCAGGGCCGTCGGCGGCCCGCCGATGCCGGTCGCGATCAAGCGACTCCAGGTGTCGGCGCTGCCGGCCGACGTGGTGCTGAGCGACGCCGACGCGATGGTGCCGACGATGAGGCTGTCGGGATTCCCGAAGGTGACGGTGTCGGCGCGCATCTCGAAGAGCGGCGATGCGATCGCGCACAGCGGCGACCTGCAGGCGAAACCGGTCGAGGCCTCGACTTCGGGTTCGGCGACGCTGTCGCTGACGATCGACGGCGTCGTGCCCTGAGTCGCCGCCGCGTGCGCGGCGGGCTCAGGCCTTCTCGCCGTACTTCGTCTCGAAGCGGATGCCGATGCGCTTGAGCAGGTCGGTCGGCAGCACCCCGCCGATCGAGATGACGACCGCGTCGTTGGGCAGGGTCGTGGCCTCGCCGCGCACCGTCAGCGCGACCTCGTGCGGACGGATCGCGGTCACCTCCGAACCCAGCAGCACCTGCACGCGGCCTTCCGCGCGCAGCCGTTCCAGCGTGTCGCGGTTCTTCGGCTTCACCCGGTTGAAGGCGTCGCCGCGATAGCTCAGGTGCACGCTGCGCGCATGGTCGGCGCAGGCGATCGCCGCCTCCACCGCGCTGTCGCCGCCGCCGACGACCAGCACGCGTTCGCGTGCGACCCGCGCCGGATCGGCCAGCCGGTAGCTGACCTTCGGCAGCTCCTCGCCGGGCACGTCCAGGGTGCGCGGACTGCCGCGCCGGCCGATCGCCAGCAGCACCGCGCGGGTGCGGTAGCGGCCGTTCGGCGTCTGCACCACGAACGCGTCGCCTTCGCGGACGACAGACTCCATGCGCTCGCCGTAGTGGATCTTCAGGCGGGTGCGCAGCACCACGTTCTCCCAGAACTCCAGCAGCTTTTCCTTGCCGACCTCGGTGAACTTCATCCTGCCGACCAGCGACAGGTTCACCGGCGCGGTCATCGCGACCTTGTTGCGCGGGTAGTGGAACACCGAGCCGCCCAGCGAGCGCTCCTGCTCCAGCAGCACGTAGCGCAGCCCCTTCTCGATCGCACACAGGCCGGCGGAGATGCCCGCGGGCCCGGAGCCGACGATCACCACATCGTGGTCGGCATGGCCGCCCTGCATCCGCGCGATCGACTCGATCGCCTGCCGGCCCTGTTCGGCCGCCTTGCGGATCAGGCCCATGCCGCCGAGCTCGCCGGCGATGAACACGCCCGGCACGTTCGATTCGAAATTCGGACGCACGTCGGGAATGTCCACGCCGCGGCGCTCGGTGCCGAACACCAGGGTGATGCCGTCGACCGGGCACGCGGCGTGGCAGGCGCCATGACCGATGCAGGCGCTGGGATTGGCCAGTACCGCCTTGCCCGCGATCAGGCCCAGCGCGCCTTCCGGGCAGGCGCGCACGCAGGAGCCCGACCCGATGCAGCGTTCGGTGTCGATCACCGGATGCAGCGATGGCGGTTCGGTCAGGCCGGACTGGATCGAGGACTCGAGCGTCTCGACATGGCCGCGTTCCGCGCGATGGCGACCGCGCAGGTACAGCGCGACCGCGATCGCGAGCGGTACGATGTAGAACGCGTAAGCGAAATTGATAGTCATTCGCAAGAAAACGTATTCGGTGGGTGGGGATCCCGGCCGGAGAGGAGTTGTCGACGATCGTCTGATCGATTGCAAGCCATTCCTTAAGGCAGGACGAGGCGCGATCGATTATTGTGAACAAAGGCACGCAGGGGGCGTGCGTTCCCGTCGCCGATGGCGTCGATCGCAAATCCTGCGCATGTCCAGCCCCGACTCCGCTCTTCGCAATGCCGTCGATGCGTCGTCCCGCGTTGCGTCGCGGGACGACGTCGCGTCGAAACTCCCGGCGTCCAACGAAGTCCGCGGATCGCGCATGCGCCTGCTCGCCGGCCTGCTGCTCACCGCCCTGTGGGCGGGCGCGATCTGGTGGCTGTCGCGATCCGGGCTTTACACGCCGGGTTCGGACGTCGGCTACTACCTCGGCCTGTGCGGCGCGCTGATGATGCTCGCGCTGCTCGGTTATCCGCTGCGCAAGCGCGTGCGCCGGCTATCGTCGCTCGGTCGGGTCAGCCGCTGGTTTTCCGTGCACATGGTCCTGGGCGTGGCCGGCCCGACCCTGATCCTGCTCCACTGCACCCTGCAGTGGCGTTCGCTCAACGCCGCCATCGCCTTCTGGTGCATGGTCATCGTCGCCGGCAGCGGCCTGCTCGGTCGTTTCCTGTACCGCCATTTGCACGTGGGTCTCTACGGCCGGCCGCTGAGCCTGGGCGAAGTCCGCACCGACGCCGCGACCGCGCTGGGCAAGCTGCGCGATCGCCTGCGCGCGGACGACGCGGGCGACGTGCTCGCGATCGTCGAGGACTTCGCGCGCACCGCCGTCGTCGTCGATGCGCGCGGCTGGGCGCGTCCGGATGCGATGCTCCTGCTCGCGCCGCGCGCGTGGCTGGCGCAGGTGCGCGCGCGCAGCCTCGCGCGCCGGCGCACCGCCCTGCGGGCGACCCTGCGCATCGACGCGCAGGCGATGGCCGTCGACACGATCGCCGCCGTGCAGCGTTCGGCGCAGTTCCTTCCGCTGGAGCGCCTGTTCGCCCTGTGGCACGTCCTCCACGTGCCGCTGGTCGTGCTGCTCGCCTTCAGCGTGATCGCGCACATCGTCGCCGTGCACATGTATTGAATCCATGCGCAGCCTCCGGCCCCTGCTGCGACGTGTCCTTCCCGCGCTGTTCGCGCTGGTCTGCGCGTTCGCGGTGCCGGGCGCGGTCTCGGCCGGCGGGTCGGGGCTCGAGGACATGCTGATGCCGGGGCAGGTCATCCGCGCCCACGCGAAGACCGAGAGCACCTGTTCCGCGTGCCATCGTTCGTTCGACAAGAACGCCCAGCCGGCGCTGTGCATCGCCTGCCACAAGGACGTCGGCGCCGACCTCGCGGCGCGGCGCGGCTTCCACGGACGCAGCGCGGCGAAGACCTGCCGCAATTGCCACACCGACCACAAGGGCCGCGACGCCAGCATCGCCCGGCTCGACCGTGCCGCGTTCCGGCACGACCAGCTCACCGACTTCGCCCTGGTCGGCGCGCATCGCGCGGTCGCCTGCGACCGCTGCCACGCGGCCCCCGCCAGGTTCCGCGCCGCGGCATCGACCTGCGTCGGCTGCCATCGCGACGACGACGCGCACAAGGGCGCGCTGGGACGCGACTGCGCGAGTTGCCATGCGGTCACGACATGGAAGGAAGGCCGGTTAGACCACGGCAAGACCGGCTTCGCGTTGCGTGGCCGCCACGCGCTGGCGCGCTGCGTCGCCTGCCACGCGCGGCCGCCGGCCGAAGCGAAGCTCGGCGACACGTGCATCGACTGCCATCGCAAGGACGATGCGCACAAGGGCGGAATGGGCGCGAACTGCGGCAACTGCCACACCGAGAATGCCTGGAAGGAAGCGAAGTTCGACCACGGCAGTACGCGCTTCCCGCTGCTCGGCCAGCATGCATCGGCGCTGTGCTCCGCCTGCCATCGCCAGCCGAACGTGTTCCGCGGCGCGCCGACCGACTGCATCGCCTGCCACCGCAAGGACGACGCGCACGCCGGCACGCTCGGCGAGGACTGCAAGGGTTGCCACCAGCCGCGCGGCTGGAAGCCCGCGGTCGGTTTCGATCATTCGAAGACCGCGTTCTCGCTGTTCGGACGCCATCGCGAAGCGGCGTGCTCGGGTTGCCATCGCGGGCCGAAGGCCTTCCGCGGCATCGCCTCGGGCTGCAACGACTGCCACGCGAAGGACGACCCGCACAAGGGACGCAACGGTCCCGACTGCAGGAGCTGCCACAACGCGTCGTCGTGGAAGCAGATCAGCTTCGACCACGACAAGTCGACCCGGTTTCCGCTGGTCGGGGGCCACCGTCCGCTGGCCTGCAACGCCTGCCACAGGAACGATGCGCATCGCGAGAAGCTCGACATGCAATGCGTGTCCTGCCACGCCGCGAAGGATCCGCATCGCGGCAAGCTCGGAAACGATTGCGCGCGCTGCCATGTCGCCGATGCGTGGAAGCAGGTCGTGGTCGACCACAATCGCACGGCATTTCCGCTGCTCGGTCGCCATCGATTGGTCGCATGCACGGGCTGCCATGCGGACAAGCTTTACCAGGGCGCATCGAAGGCGTGCGTCGGTTGCCATGCGAAGGACGACGCCCATCAAGAGCGGATGGGAAGGGCATGCGAAACCTGCCACAACGCGCGCGCATGGACGCTCTGGCAATTCGACCACGCGAATGAAACTCGTTTCGCGTTAACGGGTGCACACGCAAGTTTGAAGTGCGCGGCATGTCACAAAACACCGCAAAAAGGGAGGATAGCGTTGCCGCTTGCATGCGGGAGCTGCCACAGCGGGGACGACATCCATAACGGGTCGTTCGGCAACCGGTGCGAGCGTTGCCACACCAGCACCTCGTTCAAAGACCTGTTGCCCACAGCACGTTGACGTCCCATGACCCAGACGCGACCGCATGCCATCGCAAACGATTTCCGACGCATCGCGCTGATCGCGCTGATCGCATTGCTGTGCGTCGTCCTGCCCGCGTGGGCCACCGCGGCGACGCGTGCGAACGCGGCGCCGGCGGCGTTCGATCACGCGAAGACGGGTTTCCCGCTGACCGGCGCGCATCGCACCGCGCGCTGCGAGGGCTGCCACGATCGCGGCATCCTGCGGGGCACGCCCAAGGATTGCGCGAGCTGCCACGGCAACGGCAGCCGCCTGCCCGACGCGACGCGGCCGTCCGTCACCCACATTCCGGTTTCCGCCGGTTGCGAGGCGTGTCATCGCACCAGCGGCTGGATTCCCGCGATCTTCGATCATGCCACGGTGGCCGATCGCACCTGCGCCAGTTGCCACAACGGCGCCACGGCGGCGGGAAAACCGGCGGGCCACATCGTCACCAGCCAGTCCTGCGACAGTTGCCATCGCACCACGGCGTGGTCGCCGGCCAAGTTCGATCACCGCAGCGTCGCCGCCGGCAGTTGCGCCACCTGCCACAACGGCACCGCCGCCGCCGGCAAACCGTCGAACCACATCGCGACGACGCAGAGCTGCGACGCCTGCCATCGCACCAATGCCTGGCTGCCCGCGAGCTTCAACCACAACGGTGTCGCGGCCGGTTCGTGCGCGACCTGCCACAACGGCACGATCTCCACCGGCAAACCGGCCAACCATATCCCGACGACGCAGAGCTGCGATGCGTGCCATCGCACCAGCGCCTGGCTGCCCGCGAGCTTCAACCACAACGGCGTCGCGGCCGGTTCGTGCGCGACCTGTCACAACGGCACGACGGCGACCGGTAAGCCGTCGAACCATCTGCCGACGACGCAGTCGTGCGACGCCTGCCATCGTACGACGGCGTGGACGCCGGCGACGTTCAACCACAGCGGCGTGACCGCAGGTTCGTGTGCGACCTGCCACAACGGCACGACGGCGACCGGTAAGCCGTCGAACCATCTGCCGACGACGCAGAGCTGCGACGCGTGCCACCGCACGACCGCGTGGACGCCGGCGACGTTCAACCACAGCGGTGTGACCGCCGGTTCGTGCGCGACCTGTCACAACGGCACGACCGCGACCGGGAAGCCCTCGAACCATCTGCCGACGACGCAGTCGTGCGACGCGTGCCACCGCACGACCGCGTGGACGCCGGCGACGTTCAACCACAGCGGTGTGACCGCCGGTTCGTGTGCGACCTGCCACAACGGCACGACCGCAACCGGGAAGCCGTCGAACCACCTGCCGACGACGCAAAGCTGCGACGCCTGCCACCGCACGACCGCGTGGACGCCGGCGACGTTCAATCACAGCGGTGTGACCGCCGGTTCGTGTGCGACCTGCCACAACGGCACGACCGCGACCGGGAAGCCGTCGAACCACCTTCCGACGACGCAGTCGTGCGACGCCTGCCATCGCACGACGGCCTGGATCCCGGCGACATTCAACCACAGCGGCGTGACCGCCGGTTCCTGCGCGACCTGCCACAACGGCACGACCGCGACCGGGAAACCGTCGAACCATCTGCCGACGACGCAGTCGTGCGACGCGTGCCATCGGACGACCGCGTGGATCCCGGCGACGTTCAACCACAGCGGCGTGACCGCGGGCTCGTGCGCGACCTGCCACAACGGCACCACGGCGACCGGGAAGCCGTCGAACCACCTGCCGACGACGCAGTCGTGCGACGCGTGCCATCGGACGACCGCGTGGATCCCGGCGACATTCAACCACAGCGGGGTGACCGCCGGTTCGTGTGCGACCTGCCACAACGGCACGACCGCGACCGGGAAGCCGTCGAACCACCTGCCGACGACGCAGAGCTGCGATGCCTGCCACCGCACGACGGCGTGGATCCCGGCGACGTTCAATCACAGCGGCGTGACCGCGGGCTCGTGCGCGACCTGCCACAACGGCACGACCGCGACCGGGAAACCGTCGAATCACCTGC
>Ga0136846_1219118_pt1 | contig 44350 bp, 36 predicted proteins | sample HopSoiMetagenom2_FD_96841 | JGI IMG/M metagenome (GOLD analysis project Ga0136846, IMG submission 96841) | Grasslands soil microbial communities from Hopland, California, USA - 2 Assembly 2016 (version 4) | ecosystem: Environmental > Terrestrial > Soil > Grasslands | place: USA: Hopland...
AGCCATTCGATCCGTAGCGCTGCTCGAAGATCGAATGCGTCGGCGAATACGCCGTCCCGTACATCGCATCGTTGGGATAGGTCAGCACGAACGACACACGGCCTTCGGGTTGCTGGCCACTTGCCACCTGGTTCGTCCGCAGTCCACGGAAGTAGTCGATGCGCAACGCATCTCCCTCGCGCTCAGCGACCGTTTGAAAGCGCACTACGACTTTCTTCTCCTCGCCTGGGGCGATTGGAAAAATTCTAGCGCGCAACAATCCATAGCCCATCCACTCCAGCAACGCCGGATCCCGTTGGCGGCGAACGATGTCTTCATATATCTGCCTGGCGCGATCAGCACTCATCGTCTCGCCAGAGACGAGCTCGCCGTTGATCGAAAGCTTGAGATCCTGGAACGCCGCGCCTTTCGGCAACGGAAACATGAAATCCGCTTCGCCAACTCGGCCGCCGCGATTTACGAACGTCTCAGTGATTTCGTACCGCAATACCCGGTCAACGAGGTTGACCCGCACATCGCTACTCTGGCGAACGACATCCGGGCTTACGATTCCGCACGACCGCATGACGCATGCTTCGCCCTGTCGGCACGGTGGCGGTACAGGACACGGGAAAGGACGCGGAGGAGCCTCGATTATTTGCGCAACGAGGACCTGGGGAATGCCGACAGTTATTGCCAACAGAAATGAGCGCATGACACACCGTAGGAATGGGTTCTACAGTGGGACGTGCGTCATTACCTGGCTTGCACAACCTCTCGGGCGACTGCCTGAGAAACGCTTGTCGGGCCGCTCTGGAGGGGGTTAAATCAGCCTAAGCGCGCCGCTTGGGCTTACGCCGCTTTACCAGGTCCTTGCGTTCGTCGACCCGCACCGCCAACAATTGCTGATCGGCGCGAACCATAGTGTTCTCAAACGACTCGCTTCCCCGGCGCGCCGCCCAGCCCATCGAGAACGGTACCGGCGCTGACTCCTTTGCCGCGGCTCGCAGACGCGATACGACGTGCTCGGTCTGATCTTCGTCCGAGTCGCAAAGTGCGACGAGGAACTCGTCTCCACCGACGCGCACCACCGCTTCTTCAGCGCGGACGTGCCGCATTAGGAATCGCGCCATCTTCACCAGAATCGCATCGCCTTCAGCGTGACCGTTTCTGTCGTTGTACTGCTTGAAGTGGTCGATGTCGAGATAGATGCATCCCCACTCGCCCCTCGGCTGCGCCTCACATTGGCGCATCACCGTGTGCAGATACCGGCGGTTGTAGCACCCGGTGAGCGGATCGCGGATACTCAGCTCGAGGAGCTGGGTCTGCAGCTCCTTCCGGTGAGTGATGTCGACGAGAATCCCATGACAGTATTTCTCGCCGGTGTCCGGATCGATAGACAGAAACGCGCTGTCTACGACCGTCCTCGTCTGGCCATCACGGCGAGTCAGCTGGAACTCGACGTCTCGTACCGATCCTTCGCGCTCCAGCATCGCCATCTCGCGGGCACGAATCTCAGGCCGTACGAAATCACTGGTGTGATAGCCTTTCAGTTCTTCAAGCGACTCGACGCCGAACATCTCGAGAAATGCGGGATTCGCATCCACGATCTCTCCATCGAGCGTCGTGATGTAAATTCCCTCCTGCAGGCGCAAAGCGAGCTCGCTCAGCGTCCGTGGATCGCTCAGGCTGCGAAAGCGTTTCTGCTTCCGGGATTTCGGTTTTCTGGATGGCTGGGTACGGCTCACATCAGGTGCCTCAGCTAGCGGCATGTCCGTTGCTTTAACAAAGGGGCACAGATTTGGAGAATCTATGCCTTCCAGACCAGAGCAGGAACAATTGTCGTCCTCGACCAAAAGACAGGGTGACGGAGATCCCGGGACGCGTTCCGGCCAACCCAACCCGCAGGACGTTCCGTCACATCCCAACGAGCACAAAAGCGGTTACGGCGGTGAGCTCGGCTCCCCCAAGACCAGCACCGAAAAACGCGAGAAGCCGGAAAAGAGCTAGTTCCGGACTCAGCGCTTCCAGATTGCAAGAACTTCGCTCAAGGGTTGCCTGATGACGTTTCGCACGGCCGGGATTCATCACGTAACCGGAATCGCCAGTAACCCACAGCGAAATCTCGATTTCTACGCCGGCACTCTCGGGCTGCGCCTGGTAAAGCGGACCGTGAATTTCGACGATCCCACAACCTATCATTTTTATTTCGGCAACGAGACCGGAAGCCCTGGCAGCATTCTCACGTTCTTCCCATGGCCTGACGCTCGGCGTGGCCGGCAAGGCGGAGGCCAGGTCGCCGTCACTTCGTTCTCGATTCTTCCCAGCTCAGTCGGTTTCTGGATAGAGCGTCTCATCAAGAGGCGCGTTGAGTTCGAGCAGCCCGTCGCACGATACGACGACGAGCGCGTCATCGCGTTCAAGGATCACGAAGGATTCATGGGCGAGCTCGTCGCCCATCCGACGGTCGATTCGCAACCCGGCTGGTCGGGCGAGGGCGTACCCGCCGAGCACGCCATCCGCGGCATCTACTCCGTAACGCTATGGCTGGACGCCAACGAGCTCACCGGCCAGTTGCTCACCAATACCCTCGGCTTCGAGTTGATCCGCGAGCAGGGAAGCATTTTTCGCTACGCAGCCGGCAAGGGTGGACCGGGAACGATTGTCGATCTTCGCGTCGTTCCCGGCATCTGGGCCGGCGTCATGGGAGCGGGTACTGTCCATCACGTCGCATTCCGCAGTGGCAGCGACGCAGAGCAGATGAAAGTTCGGTCCGAGCTGACGTCGCTCGGGTACAACGTTACGCCACAGTTGGATCGCGACTATTTCAAGTCGATCTATTTCCGCGAGCCGGGCGGTGTGCTCTTCGAAATTGCCACCGACGCGCCCGGGTTCGCTGTCGACGAGCCGGCTGATGCGCTTGGCCAGTCACTCAAGCTTCCTGATTGGCTCGAGCCCCGGCGCTTCGAGATCGAAGCGCTACTGCCCAACATTCACGTCCCCCTCGAGCTCCGCGGACCGAACGCGTGACCGAAGACCTCGGCTTCATTCACCGGTTCGTACCCGCGGAAGATTCCGGTGCCGACACACTGCTACTCCTTCACGGCACCGGCGGCGACGAGGATGATCTTATCGGTATCGGCCAGTCCGTCGCACCCGGTGCCGCGATTCTCAGCCCGCGTGGCAACGTACTTGAGAACGGTGCTCCTCGATTCTTCAGACGCCTCGCCGAGGGTGTCTTCGATCCGAAGGAGGTTAGAACCCGCGCCGAGGAGCTGGCTCGATTCATCCGCGCTGCAACGGTCACTTATCGGCTCGACCCCACGCGAATCTATAGCCTCGGTTACTCCAACGGCGCCAACGTCGCGTCGACTGTAATGCTTGTTGAGCCGGGAATTCTCCGCGCATCGATTCTCTTGCGGCCAATGCTGGTGTACGAGCCATCCGAAAAGAGCGATCTCGGCGGTTCGTCGGTGTTGATCTCCGCCGGCCGCATGGATCCGATTGTCCCGGCAGAGAGTGTCGAGAAACTCGTCTCGCTTTTCGAATCAGCGCGCGCCGCCGTCACCCTCAAGTGGCAGCTCGCCGGCCATAATCTCGTGCCGAGCGAGGTGCGCGAAGCGACGGAGTGGCTCGCCCTGCAACGCGCCGCTCCTTTGAGCTAGCTTCTAAACACACATGGCAGATTCCACAGATACCGCGACTGCTCCACGAGCGGCAGCCCCTTCATCGTCGTCCGGACCTGGTCAGTCCCTCGACGACCTCTGCATCAACGCGATCAGAGTTCTTTCCATGGATGCGGTACAGAAAGCGGACTCCGGTCATCCCGGCACTCCGATGGCGCTGGCGCCGTTGGCGTACGTGCTCTGGACTAGGCATCTCCGCTACGATCCGTCAGATCCGAACTGGCTGAACCGCGATCGTTTCGTGTTGTCTGCCGGACACGCTTCGATGCTCGTCTACAGCGTGCTGTACCTGACCGGCTACGATCTCACGCTGGACGACATCAAGCAGTTCCGCCAGTGGGAGAGCAAGACACCCGGGCATCCGGAGTACGGTTATACACCGGGCGTCGAGACCACGACAGGTCCGCTCGGTCAGGGCATCGGCAACGCGGTTGGAATGGCGGTGGGCGAAGCACACATGGCCGCTGTGTTCAACCGCGAACAGAAGATCTTTGATCACCATACCTACTTCATCGCCAGCGATGGCGACATGATGGAAGGTGTCTCCCACGAAGCAGCGTCATTCGCGGGTCACGCCAAGCTCGGCAAGCTGATTGGGTTCTATGACGACAATCACATCACCATCGAGGGCGACACCGCCCTCACTTTCAGCGATGACACCGGCATGCGCTTCGAGGCGTACGGCTGGCACATTCAACACGTCGCCGACGCCAACGATCTCACCGGTCTGGATCGCGCTATAAACGCAGCCAAGGCTGAGACGTCGAAACCGTCGCTGATCATCGTTCGCTCACACATCGGGTATGGCAGCCCCCACAAGCACGATACCGCTGAAGCACACGGATCGCCGCTCGGTCAGGACGAAATCACTCTCACCAAGACAGCGCTTGGTTATCCATCCCAGGAGCCTTTTTACGTCGCGCCTGAAGCATTGAAATCGTGGCGCGATACGGCAAAACAGCGCGCGAGGGCGCACCAGGATTGGAACCGGATCTACGAAGCATTCAAGACCGCCAATCCTGGTCTGGAGAAAGAGCTTCAGCGTCGGCTCGCCGGCGATCTGCCCGACGGCTGGGAAGACACGATTCCGGTTTTCACCGCCAAGGATGGCAACGTCGCCAGTCGCGCTGCGTCCGGTGTGGTGATCAACGCTATCGCCGGGAAAATCCCCGAGCTGATGGGCGGTTCCGCGGATCTTGCCACTTCCACCAACACCATCATCAAGGGAGAGCCAAGCTTCTCGGCCGAGAATTACGCTGGCCGCAATTTCCATTTCGGAATCCGCGAGCATGGAATGGGCTCGATCATGAATGGTATGTCGCTGACGGGGGGAATCATTCCGTACGGAGCGACCTTCCTGATTTTCTCGGATTACATGAGACCGCCTGTCCGGCTGGCGTGCATCATGGATCGCCACGTCATCTACATCTATACCCACGACTCGATTGGACTCGGTGAAGACGGGCCGACCCACCAGCCCATCGAGCAGCTCAGTGCGTTGCGCGCGATTCCCGAGATGACTTTGATCCGCCCTGCCGACGCTTCGGAGACCGCTGAAGCCTGGCGGTTCGCGCTCAAGCACAAGAGGGGTCCGGTCGCTCTCGTTCTTACGCGGCAGAAACTCTCATTCATCGACCGGTCGAAGTACGCCGCCGCGAGTGGACTCTCGCGCGGCGCGTATGTGCTGGCGGACGCTCCGGGCGGAGCGCCAGAGATCGTTCTCATCTCCAGCGGATCTGAAGTTGCCCTCATCCTCGACGCCCAGAAAAAGCTCGAGGCCGATGGGGTGCGCGCTCGCGCTGTGAGCATGCCGAGTCACGAAATATTTGCGCGTCAGGACCAGTCATATCGCGACAGCGTTCTTCCAAAGGGCGTCAAACGAATCGCGATGGAAGCGGCGCATCCAATGTCGTGGTACAAGTGGGTCGGGGACGATGGCGTGATTCTCGGCTTGGAGCGCTTCGGCGCTTCGGCTCCCGCAGCGACGATCTACCAACACCTCGGCATTACGGTAGATCACATGGTTCAAACAGCCAAAACCCTTGTCGGCAAGAAGTAGGGAACGCGGCATCAAGTGAACGGAAACGAACCTCTCCTCCGCGACATCAGCGTTACCCTCAACCCCGATACACCGGAATGGCCTGGCGACACGCCGTTCACTTGCGGTTGGGCATCGCTTATTGGCGCGGGCGCCAGCGTCAACGTCTCATCGTTCAATTCCAGCCCGCATGTCGGGACTCACGCCGATGCGCCGTTGCATGTCCGCGAAGGATGGTCGGGATCGCACGAGCTCTCCCTTGACGCCTTTTTCGGCCCGGCTATCGTCGTCGATGTCTCCAACCTCGAGAAGGAGATCTCGATCGAGGATCTCGAGAAAATTCAATCACTGCCATTCGTCGAGCGATTGCTGCTCCGAACCGGCAGATCGATCGCGTCTGGCGCCTTCCCCGAAAACTGGCCGACTCTATCCGAGTCTTGCGTGCGCACTCTGCTCGGTCGCGGCCTCGTTCTTCTCGGTGTCGATGCGCCTTCGGTCGATCCCCGTGACAGCAAAAGTCTTCCCGTGCACAACATGATCTTCGGCGGGAACGCAGCGATTCTGGAAAATCTCGATCTGAGACGCGTGACACCAAGCATGTACGAGCTGATGGCATTCCCGCTCAAGATGATGGCGCTTGATGCCGCACCGGTTCGCGCCGTCCTCCGGCAGATCGTCGCCTAAAGCAAATCTCCTTCGACGTTTACGCCTGATGCTCAGGCCTTGGTGGACGGTAGGTGGCATGTCCTATGCGCCAGTCCATTCGCTCTGAGTAGTACGACTCGTACCAGAAAGAGATCTACATGCAAAGCGACTCAGGTCACACGACCTCCGTCTGGATGGGCACAACCGAAGTGCCCCAATTCCAGCCCCTCACGCAGGACCTCCGCACCAATGTTTGCGTAGTCGGAGCAGGCATCGCCGGCATGACGACGGCCTACCTGCTGGCGCGCGCGGGGCGCGCAGTCGTCGTCATCGACGATGGCCCGATTGGCGGAGGTGAAACGGGCAGAACTACCGCTCATCTCACTGCCGCGCTCGACGACCGTTACTACAACATCGAGAAGCTGCACGGAGAGGAGGGATCGCGTCTCGCCGCGGAGAGTCACATGTCGGCGATTCATCGCGTCGAAAGCATAGCCTCTATGGAGGATATCGACTGCGAGTTCGAGCGCGTAGAAGGATATTTATTTCTCGGCGGCAAGGAGACTCGCAAGGATCTCGAGCGAGAGCTCGCCGCCACGCATCGCGCAGGGTTGAACGACACCCAGATCGTCGATCGCATCCCATTCTCATTCTGGGATAGCGGACCTGCACTTCGGTTTCCCCGCCAGGCGACTTTTCATCCGCTCAAGTACATCAAAGGTCTCGCACGCGCCATCCTCCGCGATGGCGGGCGTATCTACACCGGCGTTCATGCCGAAAAGATCGTCGATGGCGAGCCGGGAAAAATCACGACGTCTGACGGCCACGTCATCAGCGCGGACAACATCATCGTCTGCACCAACACTCCGGTGAATGACTGGCTCATTATTCACAGTAAGCAGGCCGCCTACCGCACCTACGTCATCGCCGGGCGCGTTCCAAAAGGCGCTGTGCCACACGGACTGTACTGGGATACGCCCGATCCCTATCACTACATCCGCCTCCAGCCCGCCGAAGACAAAACCGGCCGCGAGCTCGATTACGAGTTACTCATTGTCGGCGGTGAGGATCACAAGACCGGCCAGGCAAAAGACACCGACGAGCGCTTCACGTCTCTCGAACGGTGGGCGCGCGAAAGGTTTCCGATGATGGAGCAGATCGAGTATCGGTGGTCAGGCCAGGTTATGGAGCCCGTCGACTACATGGCGTACATCGGCAAGAATCCCGGCAGCGATCAGCACATCTGGGTGGCAACCGGGGATTCGGGCAACGGCATGACTCACGGCACTATCGCCGGAATAATCCTCAACGAACTCGTACAGGGACGCCGGCATCAGTGGGCCAAGCTCTACGATCCGTCTCGTGTGAAGTTCAAGGCGACTCCGGAGTACGTCAAAGAGAATGTGAACGTCGCCGAGCAGTTCAAGGATTATTTCACCAAGGGTGAACTGGGCGATGTCGCGGCCATCAAGCCAGGCGACGGAGCGGTCGTCGGTACTGGTCGCGGCAAAGTTGCCGTTTACCGTGACGACCAGGGCAACATCCATCAGCACTCGGCCGTCTGCACACATCTCTATTGTATCGTTCAATGGAACGGCACCGAGAAAACCTTCGATTGCCCGTGTCACGGCTCACGCTTCGACCCTTACGGCAACGTGGTGAACGGCCCAGCTATAGTCGGGCTTTCTCCTGTTTCGAAGGAGCAGAAGAAGCAGAAGGCCGAAGCAAAGCGGTGACGCGGTGATGTTGGCCGTCATCGACGAGATCGATCGCTTCTTCCACTCCACGGCCATCCACAGTCAGCTGCACTGGTCCGCTTTGCAGTCCGTCCGGATTCTCGACGAGTATCTCGTAAGTTGAAGACCTGAATCGGTACTCGATCGTAAACTGTTTCCAGCTGTCGGGGATGCACGGCTTGAGAAAGAGCCGCTCGCCGCGCTGCTCAAACCCCAGAATTGCCTCGAGCCCGGTCCGGTACATCCAGCTCGCCGAGCCTGTGTACCATGTCCACCCTCCGCGGCCGAGATGTCCCTTCGCGGTATAGATGTCGGCTGCTACTACATACGGCTCGACCTTGTACAGGTCAGCTGCTTCAGCGCTGTCGGAGTGTGTGATCGGGTTCAGCATCTGGAATAACTCGAACGCGCGATTTCCTTCACCTTGAAGTGCGGTGGCCAGCACTGCCCATAGCGCGGCATGGGTGTACTGCGCACCGTTCTCACGCACTCCAGGCAGATATCCCTGGATGTATCCGGGGTCGTGCGTCGTTTTGTCGAACGGCGGTGTCAGCAGCATGATGAGCCGTGCGTCTTCCCGCACCAGGTGTGTGTTCAACGATTGCATCGCCTGCCGCGCACGATCCGGCCGCCCGGCGCCCGAGATCACGCTCCAGCTCTGAGCGATCGAGTCGATCTTGCATTCGTCGCTGGTTCGCGATCCCAGTGGCGATCCGTCGTCGAAATATGCGCGACGATACCACTCACCGTCCCACGCGGAATTCTCGACCGCCTGCGTGTAGGACTCGGCGATTTTCAGCAGCTCGTCGCGAGCGCTGGTATCGCCGCGTGCATCCGCGTGCGTGGCGAACTTGCGCAGAGTAGCGATGAGGAACCAGGCGAGCCACACGCTTTCGCCCTTGCCTTCGATTCCCACACGATTCATCCCGTCGTTCCAGTCCCCGCTGCCGATCAACGGCAAACCATGGGGACCCGTCGTGCTTGCTCGGCGAAGCGCGCGTAGGCAATGCTCATAGATGGTGCCCGTTTCGTCCGAGACTTTCGGCAGATCGTAAATCTCGTGCTCGTCCGGATTCAGCTGGCGCATCGTGAGGAAAGGCACTTCCACGTCGAAGATTCCGCGATCGCACGCAACATTGACGTAGTGATCGATCACGTACGGCAGCCAGACGAGATCGTCCGAGAACTTCGTCCGCACCCCGCGCCCGCTCTGCGGATGCCACCAATGCTGGACATCCCCCTCGACGAATTGTCGGCCGGCCGCGCGAACAATATGCTCGCGCGCGACGTCTGCGTCCGCGTACACAAAGGCCATTGAGTCCTGAAGCTGGTCGCGGAACCCGAACGCTCCGCTCGACTGATAGAGCGCAGTACGAGCCCACATCCGGGATGACAGCGCCTGATACAGCGACCAGCGATTCACCATCAGGTCGAAGCTCGGCTCCGGAGTTTTGACCTTGATGGTGTCGAGTCGCTTCTGCCAGCTCTTCGCATTCGAGTCGACGGCTTTCGCGGCGTCAGCAGGTGGCCTGTGCCGGGTGATGATCTCGCGTACTGTCTCCTCGGTCTCAGCGGCACCGAGAAGCATCACGATGTCTTTCGATTCACCAGGCTCGATGCTCACGCTCACTTGCAAGGCGCAGCAGGGATCGATAGTCGCGCCAATGGCACCTGACAATCCGGCGCGCTCCAGTCCCGCCGGACTCGAGATCGTCCCGTTCCGCCCGAGAAACTCTCTTCGGTCCGCGGTATAGTAGGCCACGCGCTCACTGATCGATGCAAACGCGATGGTATTCGCGAACTGCGCGTCGAAGTAATTGCGCGCGAACATCGATTGCGTTGGCTCGTCGAAGCTGGTGCGAATCTGATACTGCGTCAGCTCACGAGTCACGCCAAGTACCCATTCCAGGTACCAGGTAACCGTGAGCTTCTTTCGCGTCGTTGCGTCGTTGCGCAGCGTCAGCACGCTGATCTTCACCGGATCGTGCTCGTCTACGCCGATCCGCAGCGAGCTCGCTACACCCTCATGTGTGTGATCGAACACCGAGTAACCCGCCCCGTGACGAACCTTGTACGGGGTCGGCTCGTGAATCGGCAGCGCGGTTGGCGTCCAAAGATCGCCCGTCGAATCATCGCGCAGGAAAACGCAATCGCTCGACGGGTCGCGCACCGGGTCGTTGTGCCACGGGGTGATACGATAGAAGAAGCTGTTGCCCGCCCACGTACATCCGCTTCCACCTTCGCTCACGATGAAGCCAGCCGCCGGATTGCCGACGACGTTCACCCAGGGTGCTGGAGGAAGATCGCTGCCGGTGAGGTGGATCTCGTATTCAGCCGCGGCATTGAACCCACCCAAACCGTTGAAGCATTGAAGTCCGGTCCCGGGATCAGTTGTCTGTGAATGAATGGGAACCGTGCCCAGCGGCACGATATCGCGATTCATGATTTCCAGCTTCGGCGGGTAACGGTCTTCGACTCCGGGGAATTCGAGGAAGTTGCCCAGCCCCAAGCCGTCGCAGTTCACCTGCACTCTCGACATCGCCTTCAGCAGCGTGATGTCTTCGGGCTTGAGCACGTCTGATCGACGGATGAACACACCACCAGGCCGGTCGAGTAGTCCCGCCTCGCTCGACGCCATTGCCGTCGCCAGCAGCTCGTCACTGAGCTCCTGCATGTACGTGAACGGATGCGTATTGAGAATCACCAGATCGCAGGTGATCCCCTTCAGTCGCCAGTAATGGTGTGTCCTCAACAGCTGTCTCACGCTCGGCATGCCGACCTGGCTGTCGATCGTCGCCAGCAGAATCGGCCAATCGCCGGAAACCCCTAACGCCCATAACGCCTGCTGACCGAGCTTGTTCTCTTCTACGGCGCTCTGCGCGGGACGGAATCCCGGATGCGGAAACATCAAATGCCCAGCGAGGTCCTGGTATAGCGCGGCATCCGCGGGGGCGATTCCCAGATCTCTGAGCTCCGCCTGCGCCTGTGCCCACGACAGATCGAGAGCTCGGCGTGCGCTGTACGGATCATGATACAAATCCGCGAGCTCCATCGCCCGCTCTTTCTGGTCAGTTACAAATGTCGTGAACGCGACATGCGCCGAGCCGCCGGGCGGAATCCGCACCCGCACTCGCAGCGACAAGATCGGGTCGAGCACGGCTCCCACCGTTCCCGACAATTGCGCGCCCTCGTCCAGAGCTTCGGCGTTTCTTACCGACCTGCCACGGCCGATGAATCTCGCTCGGTCGGTTTCGCAACTGACCTTTCCGATTTGCTCCGGACCGAAAGCCACCACATGCGCGCACCAGATTGCGGCCTCCGTCGCCGAGCGTGGACGACGCGTGGCTAGCAGCGCCGACTTCGCCGCATCGAATTCAGTTTGCACGAACAGATTGCCAAAAGCAGGGTGCGCTCGGTCAGCCTCCGGCGGCGCGAGCACTACCTCGGAGTAGCTGGTCAGCTCGATCTCTTTCGCCTGCAGTGATCTGTTGGTCAGAATTACTCGTCGCACTTCCGCTGCATCGTCGGATGCGACCGCGATCTCCGTCACCGTATCGACGTCTCCATCGCGACGGATGAACGTGATGCGATCGCTCGCAAAGAGCACGCGGTACCACTGGGGTTCCGTGCCCGAGGGTTGGTGCGCCGTTGACCAGACGTGCCCGCTGCTCATGTCCTTCACGTAGCACCACTGCCCGTAGTTATCGCGCGTGCTGTCGTGACGATACCGTGTCACCGCCAGATTGCCGAACCGGCTGAATCCGCCGCCGGCATTGGTGATCAGTGTCGTATATGGCACGTTACCCAGGATGCCGACCACCGGCTGCGGCGTGTGCGGTGTTTCCACCTCTCGTACCGCAGGTTTTTCCATCTCGCTCGGCACCCGCGGTGCCGCGTCGCCCTGAACATCTTGCATCACCAGCCGGCGTGGAATCCGTTCCTGCAGCACCAGCTCCGCCGAGCGCACCAATGGATCCGTATGGAAGCGGCGCGGCCAGATCTGCCTGTTCAACGCGTTGTTCAGCGCGACGATGCTCATGCCGATGTGGTGCGCCATGAACGTGGCGACGACAGTTTTTCTGGAGCCGGGCGCCGGCCTCGTGTAGTCGAGTGCGTCGCGGAATCCGTAAGGTCCGAGCGCTCCTTCCGCTTCCAGTGTCGCCAGATTTTTCAGCGATTGCCGCGGCTCGACCAGCATCGCCAACAGCGTTGCGTACGGCGCGACCACTAATTCTTTGCTCAAGCCGCGCTTCAGCGCCAGGTCAGGAACGCCGAACCCGCGGTATTGATAGGTGTGCAGCCTGTCGCGCACCGCGTACGCAGATTCGGAAACACCCCACGGCACACCGCGTTCGGCACCGTAGGCAATCTGACGCTTCACGCTTCCCTTGTGCGTCTGATCCAGCAGGGTGAACGGAAACGTCTGCATCACCAGCGCTGGCATCAGGTACTCGAACATGCTGCCGCTCCACGACAGCAGAGTTCGCGTCCCTGCGGCGGCGGTAAGAGACCGGCCGAGCCGGAACCAGTGATCTACTGAAACGTCGTCCTTTGCGACCGCCATGAAAGATGCGAGACGGGATTCCGACGCCAGCAGATCGTAGTAGGAGTTGTCTACCGCGTTGTTGCCAATGTGATAACCGATTGTGAACAGCTTCCGCTTCTGATCGTACAGGAAACGAAAATCCATTTCGACAGCATACGCGTGTGCGCGCTCGGCGATCGCGCGTAAGCGCTTCGCGTCCTGGTCGCTGCACGTCTTGTCCTTCATTACTTCGTAGCAGGCTTGCTTGAGCGCGATCAAATGGCCAGCCAAATTGCCGCTGTCGACCGTCGAGACGTATCCCGGTTCCAGAACGCGCAGCTCGTTCAGATCATACCAGTTGAAGAAGTGACCGTGGAATCGCCGCATCCTCTCCAGCGAGCGGAAGACTTTCTCCACACGATCGATCATTTCAGTCCGCGTGATGAAACCCAGATCCATCGCGCTGACGGTCGAGAGCAGCTGCAGCCCGATGTTGGTCGGCGACGTGCGTAATGCGACCACTGGCTCCGGATCTTCCTGGAAATTGTCCGGGGCAAGCCACTGTGTTTCTTCCGTGACGAACTTCTCGAAGAACGTCCAATGGAGCCTGGCGTAGCGAAGCGCGGCCTGCCGCTCGGTCTCAGTGAGGTGTATCTCTCCGAGAATTGCCGGCCGGCTCAAGGCGAAAGCGATACTCGGACTTGCCAGCCACACCAGAATGAGCGGCAAAGTTGCCAGCACGAAAACGAAGCGTTCACTTGAAGTCGCGCCCGAGCCGATTGTTACGTGCAGTCCAACCAGTATTCCGAGCACCAGGCAGAGCGCAATGACGGTCCACAATTTTCGCCACATCTCCAGCAGCGAGCCCACGCCTAGCGCGCGCTCGACCTGCGATGCCGTCTGCCACTCCAGAAGATTTCGGTGGCTGATCCACAGCCTATATAGGGTGCGAACGATTGCGTCCGCCGATACGGCCGCCTGATGCGGCAGAAAAACCACCGCCAGGCCGAACTGCTGAAAATTGGTTATCGCATCGCGACCCACCGCCACGTAATACGCCAGCCACGATTGGTCGCGGGGAGGACGAATCAGCGACATTCCCAGCGAGAACAACCACGGGAAAGCAATCACCAGTAGTACCAGCCACGTCCATTGGAGAGCCGAGTCGGGGAGCAGCGCCCAACCGGCCACCAGCATCCCGAGCTGGAAAATCTCGACCACGCTCCGCCGCAGGTTGTCAAAGATTTTCCAGCGTGATATCGCCGAGAGACGGTTTTGCATCCTCCCGTCCGGTCCCGGCACCGTTCTCTTCAGCCAACCCAGCAGCTGCCAATCGCCGCGGATCCACCGGTGCTTGCGCCGTGTGAAAGTCAGGTAGCGCGCGGGGTAGTCGTCGTAGACTTCGATATCGGTCGCCAGACCGGCGCGCGTCCAGTTCCCCTCGATCAGATCGTGGCTTAAGAGAGTGTTCTCCGGGAAACGTCCGTGAGTTGCCTGCTCGAATGCATCTACGTCGTAGATGCCTTTCCCGGTAAAGCTTCCCTCGCCATAGAGATCCTGATAAACGTCGGAGACGGCTGTCGTGTAAGGATCGACACCAGGGTGCCCCGAATGGATCGATGCGAAGACCGACCGATGTGCACTCGTGAGAGAGACACCGACACGTGGCTGGACGATGCCGTAGCCCTCGGTCACCCGCCCGATACGCTCGTCGTAATACGCGCGGTTCAACGGATGCGCGATCGTCCCGACGAGTAGCTGCGCCGCGTCGCGGGGTAACACTGTGTCCGAATCGAGTGTGATTACGTAGCGAACGAATCTCAGCCTGCTCGTGTCACCGATGATCGTGTTGAACGCATCCTGCGCATCGCCGCGGAGAAACTTGTTGAATTGCGCCAGCTTGCCGCGTTTTCGCTCCCATCCCATCCACACTTTCTGTTTGGGATTCCAGAGCCGGGGCCGATGGAAAAGGAAAAACACATCTTCGGACGCATTTCTGTACCTCGCGTTCAGTGCTTTGATGCCCGCTGAAGCGGCGGCAAGAACCTCTTCGTCGCCCTCTCTGTGCTCTGTTTTCGAATCCGTGAAATCGCTGAGAAGCGCGAACTGAAGATTGGGATCGCGGTTCGCGAGGTACTGTACTTCCAGATGTTCGAGCGCCTCGTCGACCGCGCGCGTGCTGCCTAGAAGGGTCGGCACCACTACCGCGGTCATATACTCTTCCGGAATTCCATCGTCCCGCAGCTCGAGCTTGGACAAGAGCCGCGGCGGCATCAGCATCGTTATCAGCTGATTGATCACGCTGATTCCCATTTCGCTGGCCGGGATCAGTGCGATCAGCGCGATGATCAACCGGACAACTGGCGACGCAACTTCGATCACTTCCAGAATCGTGGCGAGCGCCAGAGTCGTAAAGACTGTGATACCGCCGAAGTAAATCGTGTTCGGGTGGCGCTGCGTCCACCTGTGGATCCACTCACCAGGTGGTGGCGTGTACCCGACCCTGCCTTCGAGAACTCGGCGGCCCTTGTCAACCAGGTAGTAGCCGACATGCGCGTGACGGATGTCGTTCGGGTCGGCGAGCTTGGCGAGCGAGAGCACTTCGCTGGCGATTTCTTCTTCTGGTCTCTTAACCCGCTTGGAGATGTGCTCGACAACGTGCCGATAGTGGTCACGCGTACCGAAAGTCATCGACGCGTAGTGGCCGCTTGGATCTCGGCGAAGCAGTTGTTCGGTGACGCTCTGCGACTCGACGAAATCTTTCCAGTCGAGTCTGGAGATCGTGCGAAGACTGGTAATGCTGTTGGCGACGGTAACCTGCGTCAGTGCTACCCTTCTGTTGGAGCGCGTCGCCGCTTCCTCCGCACTCGGCCCATCTTCGGCGATCCACTGCTCGAGCCAGATTAGGGGCGTGAAGTTCGTTTGATACGAACGAACCTGCTGAAGGAACCGAGCGACCCACGTCGGCGTGAATGGCGGATGGTCATCCACGAAAGCGGCGAGCGCTGCAGCCAAAGCCTGTTGTGATTCCTCGCTCGCTTCACGCAGTCGCGTCGCGGCGCGATCAGCGGACTCGACTTCCTGCAGGCGGGCCGCCACCCGCAACGCCATCCGTCGGATGTTTTCGACTAGGCCGAGTCGAAGCATGGTTGGAACTGCCCAGAGCTCGCCCATCCTCAGCGCAGTCACCGTTTGATACTCGCGCACGAACAGCGTGATGTTGTCGAGATCGAGGTGGCCTTCGGTGTGAGCAATAAGCTCGATCGCCACTTCGTACGCACGCGGATAACCCGTCAGCGATCCCGTCGAAAGCTTGGGCAGTTCCTCGTAATAACTCTTCGGAAGGCTCGTCCTGATTTCGCGGATGTGCTCCTGGACGATGTAAAAATTGTCGAGAAGCCAGTCTCCTGCCGGACTGATGTCCAACCCGCGCTCCGCGCCGCCGTTCAACTCGCGGTAAACGCGATCGAGAACCTCCTTGGTATCCTCCAGCCGTTGCAACAGTGGGCCGGAGCCGCGTTGCTTCTGCGCGGGAAGCAGATGGTGGCCGCGCGCAACCGCGCGAGCCCGCTCACCGAGGCGCTCCAGGCCGAGCACTTCGCCACGAATGGGACCGACAAGCTCTTCACCTGCTCCATTGCGGGAGCGGCCGAAGAGACGACTCAGAATTGTTGTTGGAGCCTTGGGCGGGATCGCTGTTGCCACGTCACGTACTCATCGCCAAAGATGTGCCGCCCTCGGAGAGGGCTGCCGCAGGCAAAATATCCCTTTTACGCTAGTCGGCGTAATACGCCTGGATACAGAGTGTCACAAGCATCTGTCGCACGCGTTCGTGTGGCTCAGAATTCGTCGTACGAATCGACTCGGCAAGCGAGTTCCATATTTGCTTGAAAATAACGATCAGCTCCTCGGGCTTGACCTTCTTCGCGCGCGCTTCTGCACCGAACTGCTTCAGAAGTATTGCGAGCTCTGGGCTGGGGCTGTCAGGCTTTTTCAACTGTTCCGCGAGCGCTGCCTTCAGTTCCTCGATCGTACTCTCTGACAGTGGACTCACACCGGCCGGAGCAAATAGTTTCCCGACCCTTTCTCCCAGGCGGAAAGGGTGGACATATGTTCCCATGAATATCTAAGGTGTTCACCTGAGATGCTAGTGAAGCAAGGTCCACAAGTTGCCGCGTACGAAAACTCCTACACGGCCGGGCTTCGTTGGAAAGTGTTTTGATTATCGCGCGCGAAGAAATGGCCGCGGCGTTGCTGGGGTTGATGGTGGAGGAATCAGGATTCCAGCCCAGGTTTGTCCCCAGTGATCAACCCGTTGCTGCTGCAATCCCCGCTCAGGGACCCTTCGCAGTGCTTATCGACTGCGATCACCCGGAATTCAATAAGGACCTGATTGATCTCGTTAAGACGTCGGGAGCCCGACCGCTGCTCTTCAGTCCGTTCCGATCACGCCGTGACATGAGAGACCTAGGTTCGCGACATGGGACGCAAGCCTTCACTCTTCCGATCGAGCCGACCACCTTCATCCGCCTTCTGAGCACTTAGTCAGGAACTCGGCGGGAAAGACGGCTAGTCGACGATCCGTTAGCGGATCCTGATCCCGCCCATCAGCCGAAACAGCGTCGCGTCCGCCGGAACGGCATAGACCTGCGCACCCAGGTCGAAGATCCGCCCGACAACCGCGGTGAAACCGCCAAAAAGCGCCCCACGTGTAACCGGGCTCTCGAGTTCGACCTGCGTGTTATCGACATCTCCATTCCCGTTGGTGAAGCCGACCTGAAAATGAGGATCGATTCTGTTGGCGCCCAATCCACCGTAGAACGAGATGCCACCATCACCCGGAGCGAATCCCGCTGACACCTCACCACCAAACATATCCGGGTGAAACGTGTCCTTGGATGGATTCGTCCCGAAGCACGGCTGCGACGGAGAAGTCTGCTGAAGCTGCGACTCGGGACATGTAATCGCCCCCTTCACATTTCCGAAGGTTCCATGAACGCGAAGCATTAGCGTTGTTCCACGAGCTCCGCCCACGGAGTAATGGTGCGCATTGGAGAGGGCGAAGCTAAAAAGGTTTGGAGTCGCGCGCGCGATTGTGACCGGCGGCAGATACGCCGCTTCGAGTGCGAACCCGAATGGTACTCCAATCGTGATTCTCGGCCTGCCAAAGACTGGCGACAGTGATGTGTGCTCACTCTTCTGCGTGAAGCACACCCCAGTCTGCTCGATAGCGTTATCCGGTTTGGGAATGTATTCGCCTTCGAGTCCGATCCGCAGGCTTGCAGGCGGCAATACCTCCGGAGCTCCGGCCATCGAGAAAACAATTGGGGCAGTGTAGAACGCGAGGAGCTTCCCTTCGTTGCTTTCACTCGAAACCTTGCACTGACCTCTCGCACTGCCGTAGCCGGCCAAAAGAAATACGCCAGCTAACAGACCTCGTCGCATTAAAGCTCCTGTATCGGAAAATCCCGGATGGACCAGCAGGAAACGTTGAGTAAGCTAGAATCGCAAGGCGCTCGCAGCGACGATCGGGCGGCAAGGGAACCGATTCCGGCTGTCAATGTATGGGTGCGCGAGGCGAGCGCCATCATCTGGGTTTTTCGGTCGCCGTTTTCGGCCGAGCGCGTGGTGTGCGCGCGTAAGTGCGTTCCATGCACTGCGAGTAAAACGCCCTATGTTCGCTGAACGCACTCCAGCCCTTGTTGACCCTCATCATCTCGGCGTCGTAAGCGAGAAAAACTGCCGTCTTTACGCGCGTTTCCGCACTCGTTCTGTTAGGCGCCCGACTGGCGAGTGCGTATCCTGTGTAGTAGCGCACCGCCAGCCCGTACCGATTCCTGAGCTCTTCGACCAGGAGTCCCGCCATCCGATGATCGAAATGGTCGTGGGGATTGGCGACTTTGCTGGGGTCGGTTGTGTGAACGAGAACCTGCTCTCCGCTGTGGTCATCGACGACCTGCACGACGGTTGTAACCAGGTCTGACCAACTGTGATAAGCAGAGCTTCCATCAACCGTGGTAATTGCGGGAATCTTCTTCGCTCTCAGCAACCGCAAACTCTGGTGTCCGTACTGGCTGAAACCAGCGCCATTCCGCCTGCCATCCGGCAATCGGAGGAAGTACGAATCGACGTTGCCCAGCGAACATTTGCCCACCGCGTGCTGCGTCACCGTCACTGACATGCAGGTGATTCCATCGGCGCCCGCCGGCCGTCCCATAGCGACCTGCGTCGACCGCAATGCTGCAAGCTCACGGGTCCGCCAGTACACGGAGTCTCGTCCATCATCTCCCGCTGTCAAATAGATGAAGGTCGCTCGCGTGCCGCTTCTAAGAATTGTCGAGGCAACGTCACCCATGAACACCTGCCAATCGTCCTGGTGGGCGACAATGAATACGTTATGAATGGCGAGATTCGATTTGTATCTAACTTGCCCACCGAGGGTAGCCGCCATACAGCAGAGCGCGAGTAGGCTCCGTCCGCAGCGTTCAGCGAACAAGGCCCTACTTCCGGTCGACGTCACAGGCCAGAGCACGCGATAAAGTACCCCGCAAAAGCAAACACGGGCACACCGAAGGGTGTGCCCGTGTTAGGTACATATTTACTTAGACTTTGACAGCTTCGACTTCGATGTTGATCTTGATGTCGTTGCCGACCGTAAGTCCACCTGCTTCGAGCATCACATTCCAGGTCAAACCGAAATCCCGCCGATCGATTTTTCCCGAGGCGCTGAAGCCAACGCGCTCGCCGCCCCAGGGATCTTTTGTCTGGCCTTCGAAGGTCACATCGAGAGTCACCGGTCTGGTCACGTCTCTAATAGTAAGATCGCCGGTGAGCTTGAACTCCTTCCTGCTTCCCTCGATGCGGGTGCTCCGGAACTTGATCTCCGGATACTTCTCCACTTCGAGGAAATCCGCCGAGCGAAGATGGTTGTCGCGCTGCTCGGTGCGGGTGTCAATGCTCACCGCTTTGAGTGTGGCTTCTACGGAGGATTTGCTGACATCCTTCTCGTCGGCATGGATGACACCTTCGACATCAGTGAACCGACCTTTCACGGTCGTAATCATCAAATGCTTGGCTGAGAACTCTACAAGTGTGTGGCTGGGATCGAGCTTCCAGGTGGTCTTGCTCCCGGTCGTAGGAGCCGTTTCAACTGCTGACATTATTCTTCCTCTCTTTTGCTGGTCTGAAGAGCTGCTTCCACCAGGAAGCGAGCCACTGGACTTACGAATGGTATGCTAATATATTTTAGTAAGTAACTTGTGTCAAGCACCTCCGACCCCGAAATTCTCTAGATGCGCGACTCTTCCACTGTTTCACCGGTCTGCACCCGCTTCCATAAGGCGATCGAGCTCATCGGTAGTCGGTGGACGGGCGCTATTCTGCAGACTCTTCTTCAAGGAAAGAGCCGCTACGCGTCCATCAAGGCTGCCGTACCGGAGATAACCGACAGAATGTTGTCGGAAAGACTCCGCTCGCTCGAAACCGAGGGCCTTCTTCTGCGCGCAGTCGTTCCCGAGAGTCCTGTTCGAGTGGAGTACGAGCTCACCAAAAAGGGCCATGAGCTCCAGAAAGCGCTGCGCGAGATAGCGACCTGGGCTGAAAACTGGATCCCGGCATCTGATGATTCGGATGTGGAGCCGCTGCGTCCCCAAAAACGCGAGCGCAAGGTTAAGCACGCATAGATCCGAAAGGCGCCGGCTATAAGCGTCTTTTTTTTGCCCGCTGCACGCTGGCGATCCGTTCGCAGGTCGTTACGTTTTTTGGTCCCTGCCGTAAAAACCGCAGTCACCATCGGAGAACTCGATGCGCGCGTTGCTCTCGTCCCTTCTGATCTCTACAACGGGATTGGCTCTGATACCATCTCCCGCCGACACACCGATTCGCGGTTTTTCTCCTCAATCGCTGCAGATCGAGCGCGATCTCGAAACACGATTCAAGGCGCTTCCGGATCCCGGCCACATGAGGGAAGCGATGCGGCGCCTCAGCGCGCGGCCGCACCACGTCGGTTCCCCGTATGACAAGGAGAACGCTGAATGGATTCTGGATCAGTTCAAGTCGTACGGCTGGGATGCGCATATCGAGAACTTCGACGTTCTGTTTCCAACGCCTGTCGAACGAATCGTCGAGCTCGTCGCTCCCACAACGTTCAAGGCCACGCTTCAGGAATCCGCCATCTCAGTCGACCCCACCTCCAGCCAGCAGGCCGAGCAGCTTCCGTCCTATAACGCGTATTCGATCGACGGCGATGTGACGGGCCCGCTCGTATTCGTCAACTACGGCGTGCCCGCTGATTACGACGAACTGGAGCAGCGTGGGATTTCCGTGAAGGGCGCGATCGTCATCGCCAAATACGGCGGATCGTGGCGCGGCATTAAGCCGAAAGTTGCCGCCGAGCATGGCGCCATCGGCTGCCTGATCTACTCTGATCCCCGGGACGATGGATTCGCCGGCGGCGATGTTTTTCCCAACGGTCCGATGCGCCCGGCGCAGGGAGTTCAACGCGGCTCGGTCGCCGATATGCCGACGTATCCTGGTGATCCGCTTACGCCGGGTGTCGGTGCTACAAAATCGGCGAAGCGTTTGTCAGTCGCCGAAGCGCCAACCATCACCAAAATCCCGGTACTTCCGATTTCCTACGGAGACGCGCAGCCGTTGCTCGCTGCACTTGGCGGCCCGCTTGCCCCGAATGCATGGCGCGGTGGATTGCCTGTGACATATCGCCTTGGAGCTGGTCCGGCGCGTGTCCACCTGAAGGTGAAATCCGATTGGAGTCTCAAGACTCTGTATGATGTCATCGCGAAAATCCCCGGGACTACCGAAGCGGACCAATGGGTGATTCGGGGCAACCACCATGACGCATGGGTGAACGGAGCCCAGGATCCGATTTCCGGACTGGTTGCTGAATTGGAAGAAGCACGAGCGCTCGGCGCTCTCTACAAACAGGGTTGGCGCCCCAAGCGCACCATCATCTACGCTGCCTGGGACGGTGAAGAACCGGGACTTCTGGGATCAACGGAATGGGTCGAAGCGCACGCCGACGAGCTGAAGGCCCACGCTGTGGCCTATCTGAACAGCGACACCAACAGCCGTGGATATCTTGGCATCGAAGGCTCCCACTCCCTGGAGAAATTCATCAACGGTGTCTCCATGGATGTCGAAGATCCCGAGTCGGGGGTCAGCTCGTGGAAAAGGCTGCAAGCCTCCAGAATTCTGAACGGTTCAGCGGATGTACGACGCGATGCCCGGGATCGTGACGACCTCCGCATCGGCGCTCTCGGATCGGGTTCGGACTACTCGTCGTTCCTTGATCACCTCGGCGTTGCATCCCTCAATCTTGGTTATGGCGGTGAAGACGATGGAGGGATTTATCACTCCATTTACGACGATTTTTACTGGTTCATGCATTTCAGTGACTCGTCCTTCGTCTACGGTAAGGCACTCGCTCAGGCCGGTGGAATCTCCGTGCTGCGTCTCGCTAACGCTGACTTGCTCCCTTTCGGCTTCACTAATCTCTCCGAGACCATCCAGACCTATGTGAAGGACCTTCAATCCCTCCGCGATCGACGTGCTGAACAGATCGCGGATCGGAATCGGCAGATCGAAGAAGGCCTCTACAGATTCACCAATGACCCCCGCGATCCTGTCACAGCCCCGAAGCCTCAACAGCCGGCGCCACAGCTCAATTTCGCGCCGCTGCTCAACGCTGTGGATTCGCTCTCTCACTCTGCATCGCGATACGAGAGCGCATATGCTCGGGCTGTCAGCAGCGGACGCATCGCCAACGCCAGGAGTGTTAACGAGCGATTGATTCAGGCAGAGCGGGCGTTGACTTCTGCGGAAGGTCTCAAGAACCGGCCGTGGTACGTCCACATGCTTTACGCGCCCGGTTTCTATACTGGCTACGGAGTGAAGACCATTCCCGGCGTCCGCGAAGCGATCGAGCAAGGCCAATGGCCGGATGCTGACCGGGAAATCGCCCGCGCTGCTGCTGCAGTGGAACGAGAAGCGAGCCTCGTCAGCGGAATCGCTTCAACGCTTAATGCTGGACAGTAGTTTCGAGCTGTAACCAAAACGGCAGCCTTTCGGCTGCCGTTTTGTTTTCCGCTTGAATGTGCATGGCTAGGGACGGGATCGAACCGCCGACACGCGGATTTTCAGTCCGCTGCTCTACCAACTGAGCTACCTAGCCCATCGAACACCGTGCCCGGACCAACAATTAAAACGCACCGGTGTCCGTAATCAACCGCCGAAGGGATCGCTCTGGGACGGACTCCTGCCGTGAACCGCGGTGATAACGGACTTTACGCCCCCCCGAACGTTGAAATCACCTACAACGCGCATCCATTTCGGTGACGAAGCGGCAACGAGATCATCGAGAATTCGATTCACCGCGCGCTCGTAGAAAATCCCGTCGTTTCGGAAGCTCCACAAGTAAAGCTTGAGACTTTTGAGCTCGATACACTTCGCGGCCGGCACGTAAGTAATGCGAATGATTCCAAAGTCCGGCGCACCGCCCTTTAACAATTCCAGCTCGGACGCGTCCGTCTCTATCCCTCCCAGCGGGCAGAGCGACGTGAACTCCGAGCAGTCCATATGGATCTCGTAGTCGCGGTTCGCGTACGGATTTTCGAAGGTTTCTAGGAGTTCTGTCCTGGGCATCCCCGAACGATGCACCGCAGGGAGTCGCGGATCAATCTTATTGATCTCGGAGCTTGCGCGACATTTCCTCGAGCACCCGCCGTTCCTCTTTGGTAAGACTCGCAATCCCCTGCTGCGAGATCTTGTCGAGAACTCCATTCACTTTCGCGGCGTACTCTTTCGGGGTTTCCTCTTTCGGAACGTGCTGCAATGGTTTGCTCTCGCGCAGGACGATGGCGTTGCTTCTCGCCACTACTTCATCCACGTTCCCACCGCGATCCCGCATCGGAGCTCGATTCCGTGGTACCGCGCGGGGCATGTCTTCCGATTCGTCGGGTGCCGCTGACACCCAGCCTCTTACTCTATTGAGGCCGCCCACCGCGTAGAGCTTGAGAAAGATCCAGCCGAAAGCCATTCCGCCGACGTGTGCCGTCCAGTCTATTCGCGAGCTCGGCGAGAGAGCGAAGATGATGTTCATCGCCAGCAAGGCCGCCACCAGCCAGCGCGACTTCATTGGAATGACGCCGAAGATGTACACCTCTTCGTCGGGCCACCGCAGCGCGTAGGCTACGAGCACACCACTTATCGCCCCGGATGCTCCTATTACCGCCGAGTGCTGGGCCAGCGCCAAATGGGCGAGCGCACCACCGAGGCCTGACCATAGATAGAACTGAATGAACGTTCGAGTTCCCCACTCCTGCTCGAGGCGCGGACCGAACATCCAGAGCGTGAACATGTTGAAGGCGAGGTGCGCCAGCCATGCGTGGACGAACATGTAGGTGCCGATCGTCCACCAAGCCGTCGGGAACCGCGCAGGATCGAGAGCCAGCGCCGAGTAGATGGCATCCGACCCGAACAGCGTGAGCTGTAGAAAGTACACCCCGATATTCAGGGCCAGAAGCCACTGAACAGCGCGTGTCATTCGCGGTGATTGGGGTTCTTCTTCGTACATTCCGCTCATGCAGACCTGCGACTAAAAGACTACATCCTGAAACCCAGCGGCCGGCCGGGGGTTCCGGAGCCTATCCGAGGGCGAGTTTAACGATACGCTCGCAAAGCTCCGGGAATCCAATTCCCATCGCCGCGGCTCCCTGTGGTATCAGACTGAGCTCGGTCATCCCGGGCAACGTGTTCGCCTCGAGGCAGTAGAACTCACCTTCACTTGTCAGCCTGAAGTCTATTCGAGCGTATCCGCGCAGCTTCAGCGCCTTGAACGCCTGCAAAGCCTGCTGCTGGACTTTCTCCGCCGCTTCCTTCGACAGCTTTGCCGGAAATTCCTCTCGTGCCATTCCCGCCGTGTATTTGCACTCATAATCGTAGATCTCGTGCTTTGCGATGATCTCTCCGACCGGCAGGGCTATGTCGCCCAGCACGCCTACTGTAAGCTCCCGACCTGGAACGAACTTCTCGATCATTACTTCGTCGTCGTATCTGCTCGCTTCTTTTATCGCCGGTGCAAGATCTTCGCGTTTCTTTACCAGCGACAGGCCAACTGTCGACCCTTCCCGCGACGGCTTTACCACCACTGGCAGCCCCAGTATCCCCTCGACTTGCTCCGTTGTCACCGGTGTCATGAGCCAGTCCGCTGTCTTCACATCCTCCATACGGAAAAGCTTCTTCGAAAGATCCTTGTCCAACGCGAGCGCGCTTGCGAGGAGCCCGCTCCCGGTAAACCTGACCTTCGCCATGTGTAGCAGAGCCTGGATCGTTCCATCTTCGCCCTGACCACCGTGAAGTGCGAGGAACACGACGTCAGCGTTCCTGATCTCTTTCATTGCCGTGAGATTAGGCAGGAACGCTCCTTCCGCAAATTTCGCAAGTGACTCTTGTGAAGGCGGCTCCGTACCTACTTTCCCCGTCGCCAGCTTACGCTCCTCCTCGGCGCTTATCAGCCCTTTCGCCGGATCAAGGGAGGTTACATCGTGCCCTTTGCTGCGCAGTGCCTCAACGATCCGGATTCCAGAAGCGAGCGAAACGTTGCGCTCAGAGGATGTGCCACCCATGAGTACCGTAATTTTCATTCGACCGATTTCCCTTGGTTATCGCGACATCATGAAGTGCAGCATGTCGGATCGAGTAACGATCCCCTGCACAACTCCGTGCTCCTGGACGAGCACCGCCGGGTTCGCCTTCGACAGCAGTTTTACAACGCTGTCGACCGGTTGATCCGAAGCCACCATCGGAAATGGCGAATCCATTATTTCACTTACAGTCGTGTCGAGCAGCTTCGGGTTTTCCAGGCTCTTTTGCGACAACGACCAGTCACTGACCGATCCGATACAGTTTGATCCATCCATTACGGGTAGCTGCGACACATCGTGGAGGGACATTAGCCCGATCGCCTGTCGAACCGTGGCGCCGGGCGCCACACTCACCACCGCCGGTGCTCCGCCGTTCTTCCTTCCGAGGACACTGTGCAGCGCCACCCTCGGCGCATCCAGCATCTGGTTCTCTCGCATCCATTCGTCGTTGTAAAGCTTCGACAGGTAGCGCTCGCCGGTATCGCACAGGATCGTCACCACCATCGCATTTGAGTCGTCGAGCTCGCGCGCGATCTTCAGCGCGACAGAAGTAATCAGACCCGACGATCCCCCGACGAACAATCCCTCTTCACGGGTGAGCCGTCTCGCCATCGCGAAGGACTCCTTGTCGCTAACCGTGTAGTATTCGTCGATGCAGCTCATGTCGAGCGTGCCGGGCAGCTTGTCCTGTCCGATTCCTTCGACCTTGTAAGGCGTCCCCTCGATCTTGTTCTTTCCTTTGCTTCGCCAGTACTCGGCCAGTATCGAACCGGCAGGGTCACCCGCAATGACGCGCACCTTCTTGTTGCGTTCTTTCAGATATCGTCCCACACCAGTAAGTGTGCCACCTGTACCTGCAGACCCGACGAAGTGCGAGATCTTGCCCTTCGTTTGCTCCCAAAGCTCAGGCCCGGTGGTGGCGTAGTGGGCGTCGGGGTTCGCCTCGTTGTAGAACTGATCGGCGAGAATGGCATTGGGCGTCTCTTCAGCAATGCGCTTCGCCATCATTACATAATTGTCGGGATGGTCCGGTGGGACTGCGGTCGGCGTCACAATCACCTCCGCCCCGAACGCCTTCAGCAGTCGCACTTTCTCCTGCGACATCTTGTCAGGCATCGTGAAGATGCATTTGTAACCGCGTAGCGCTGCCGCGATGGCGAGACCGACACCGGTGTTTCCGCTCGTTCCTTCGACGATCGTACCGCCCGGTTTCAGCTTCCCTTCACGCTCGGCGCGCTCGATGATCGGTAGACCAATCCGATCCTTTACCGACCCGCCAGGATTGAAGAACTCTGCCTTCGCGTAGACAGGAGTGCGAATTCCGCGGGTGACCTGGTTCAACCTGATGAGCGGAGTCCACCCAATCGTGTCGAGGACGTTGTCGTACGGTTGTCGATTTCTCTCGATCATGATCAGCGGCTGGATTTGCGGCGTGTTGTAGGCTTGGCCGCGGGCTTCTTCGCCGGCGCTGCCTTTGCCGGTTCGGGCTTTACGGTATCAGCTGATTTCGCGGTCGAGCTGGCTGTCACCGCCGAATCGCGCTTGATGATTGAATCGCCTGCCAGGGGTGGCGCGTCCGGATGTCTGAAATAGACAGGAAGAAGGATGGAAACAGGAACTGGTTGACCCAAAGTCTTTGCTGCCTCGAACTTGAGTTCTCGTGAACCCTTCATCGCTGCCGAATCGAGCGCCGTAAAGCCCGACGTTTCGGCTATGCGCGTCGAATCGGGCACAATCGCTCCGTTGCTGTCGATGTAGATGCGTAGGGTGACATTCCCCTGGACTTTCTGAGCGTAGAGAGCGGGTGGATAGCGAAACGGTAGCTCCTTATTAAGCATTACCGGCGCCACATCTGGCTGTCTCCCCACTGTCTGAAAGGGCATGTTCGACCCTTCCCCTTTCTTGCAGCCGGTCCCAGTCATTAATGCCAGAAAGAGCAGGCAACTGGTTGCAGTCTGGATGCTCAAGCCTTGCCCTCCTCTCTCTTCACCTCATCGACCAGCCGGGCCAGCAGCTCGAGCGCCTGAATTGGTGTCATTTTGTTGGGGTCGATGGTTCTGAGTTGTTGAACGACAGGATGAATCATCATCCCAAACAGCGCCAGCTGATCGCCGGTACCCGCCATTGGTGCAGTTGGAGTGCGTCCGGAGCGCGGCACGATCTGTTCCGCTTCAAGCAATCCGAGCAGCTCCTTGGCTCTCGTCAGCACACCTGCTGGCAAACCAGCGAGACGTCCCACCTCGATCCCATAAGACCGGTCAGCGCCGCCCGGCTCAAGTCGGTGCAGGAAAAGAACCTGATCGCCGACCTCGCGTACCTGAACGTTATAGTTTCTGACTGCTACTAAATTGTCGGCTAGCTGCGTCAATTCATGATAGTGCGTGGCGAAGATGGTCTTGCATCCCACCGAGTTGTGCAGGTGCTCGCTCACCGACCACGCGATCGAGATCCCGTCATAGGTCGATGTGCCGCGACCAATTTCGTCCAGCAGGACGAGGCTCCGTTTCGTAGCGGTATGCAGAATCGCGCTCGTCTCCGACATCTCTACCATGAACGTGGACTGACCACGAACCAGATTGTCGCTCGCGCCGACACGCGTGAAGAGCCGATCGACGACGCCGATCAGTGCCCTCGACGCGGGTACGAAGCTGCCAACCTGCGCCATCAGCACGATCAGGCCAACCTGGCGCAGGACCGTTGATTTGCCGGCCATGTTAGGGCCGGTCAGAATGATCAGCCGGGCATCTTCGTTGAGAGACACATCGTTGGGAATGAACTTCTCACGTGGCATCATTCTCTCGACGACCGGATGGCGCCCCGCCACGATCTCCAGCGAGTAATCATCGCTCAGTTCCGGACGAACGTAGCCTTCCTTAGCCGCGCACTCCGCCAATGAAGCGAGGACATCGAGCTCGGCGATGGTTTGCGAAACCGCCTGCAGTCGTGCGACATCGGCGCCAACCCGCGACCGCAGGTTCTCGAATAGCTCTCGCTCGCGTTCTTCGACTCGCTCCGCTGCCGTCAGAACCCTCTCTTCGTATTCCTTCAGCGATTTGGTGACGTATCGCTCAGCCCCAGCCAGAGTTTGTCGCCGCTGATAATCTTCCGGCACCAAATGGGCGTTGCTATTCGTGACCTCGATGAAGTATCCGAAGATTCGGTTGTAGCCTACCTTGAGCGAGCTGATGCCAGTGCGAGCGCGCTCATCCAACTGAATCCGCGCGATCCCATCCTTTCCGCCGTCTCGCAGAGCGCGCCATTCATCCAGGGTCGAGTCGACCCCGTCACGCACACTTGGCTCGTCGCCGATCGCGATCGGTGGCCGATCTACCATAGTGCGAAGGATCTCTTCGCAGATATCGGCACATGTCTCCCACGACGCAGCGTGGCTACTGAAAGCACTGCTCTCTCCGTCACGCACCGCCAGACGTGCCCGGGTCAATGCGCTTTCGACATCCGGTAATCGCGCGATCGAATCACCGAGTGCCCGCAGTTCACGCGGTGACGCTCGTCCCGCCGCAGCCTTACCGGACAAACGCTCGATATCGCGGACGCCGTCGAGTGCTTCACGTAAGGCGGCTCTCACGAGCGCATCACCAAGCGCGTCGACCGCTGCCAGTCTCTTTTCGATCCGCGAGCGATCGACCAGCGGAGCCAGCAGCCATTGTCGAAGCAGCCGCGCACCCATCGCGGTAAGAGTCCGATCGAGCACGCCAAGCAGGGTCCCGGACGTCTCGCCGCCACGCATTGACTCGACCAGCTCGAGGTTTCGCCGGGTCATTTCGTCGAGAGGCATGCAGCCTCCCGGCCTTTCGATTCTCGGCCGAGCCAGGTGCGGCATTCCTGCGGGCTGAAGCTCATTGAGATAGCGAAGTAGTGCGCCCGCGGCTCCGACCGCAGGTCCATCCGATTTCTCTAATCCGAACGCGTCGAGTGAGCTGACCTCGAATCGTTTCGTTAGTTGATCTCGCGAGAGCTCCACGTCGAACTCCCATGCCTCACGCTCTGTGATCATTGGTCCTTCTTCACCGAGTGGGCCCTTGATCAGATGGGTGAGATTCTGTCCTCGGGGAAGAATTATCTCCCGTGGCGTGAACCGTGACAGAACGGATTCGATATCGGCCCTATCAGCCAGAGCCAGCCTGAGCTCGCCTGTAGACAAGTCGGTAGCAGCAATGCCGATCGAATCGTCCGCCTGGGTCAGTGCACAGAGATAGTTATTGCGATTGCCATCGAGCAGGTCGTCGGAGAACGCCGCGCCTGGTGTGATAGTCTCGACCACTTCCCGTTTGACGAGGCCTTTCGCGTACTTTGGATCTTCAGTCTGCTCACAGATAGAGACGCGAAACCCATGCTGAACGAGCCGGCGCAGATATTCTCCCGCCGCCTTGACTGGAACTCCGGCCAGAGGGACCTCACTGGCGCCTCCGTTGTTCCTCGACGTCAGTGTGAGCCCGAGAGTGCGGGACGCTATTTCCGCATCCTCGTAAAACATTTCGTAGAAATCGCCCATCCTGAAGAACAGAATCGCGTCCTGGTGACGCGACTTGATCTCGCGATACTGCTGCATCAAAGGAGTCGATGCGGCTCGACTCACGGTTGCGGTGCCTTCACGACAAAACCATCCATTCGCTTAGCCTTCAGTCGTTTCAACGCATCCTCGGCATCATTTTCGGTGGCGTAGCGCCCGATTCTCACTCGGAATGGCGTGACGGTACCGTCCACTCGCGCGGCATATCCCCGACCCTTGAGGGTCGCAACGAGTTTGTCCGCGTCTGCCCTGTGGTTGTAAGCTGCTACCTGAACTGAATAGCCGCTCGTCAAGGTCGCTGCCTTTGGCGCCTTTGACGGGTCCACGATGCTTGGTTTGGCATCGTTGGCTTCGGTCGGTTGCGGGCGTGGGGGCTGCGTCGCCGTTCTCGCGGAGGTTTCTGCCTTCGGTTGTACCGGAGCCGGCGCCGGAGGGGTGGGCGAAACAGGAGCACTAGACGGAGCGCCGGAGGCTGTAGTCGTCGCACTCACCTGTGTCGGCGAGGTCGTAGATGTTACCGGCCTGACCGCGGCTGCGGGCGACGGCACGGTTGCAACTGTTGTTGCGGATGCCACAGATCCCGGCGGCGGACACCTCTGCCCTTGATACTGAATCTGGTTGCGCAGCTCGATTTCAGTTGTATCCGCCTGGACCAGCGCGCTTTCATTCGCGGCACAAGCGTGTGAAACGTCGTTTTTCTCGAACAGTACTCGCGCAGTCCAGTAGCTCGCGCGAGCGAGCGATTTACTTCGCGGATAATCGCGCGGAATTCGCTGAAGATGAGCGAGTGCTCCATCCCGATCGCCCCGTGCGAGCTCGAGCTGCGCAAGCCGTAACAGCGCATCGGCCGCCTGTGGTGCCAGTGGGTAGTCAACGACTATATGCTTGTAATCACTCTCGGCGTCGGCTGCGCTTGCGGCGAGCGACGCGCGCCAGAAAAGGGCTTGGGGATAAAGGGGCGCCACTGTCGGAGTAGCTGCGATGACTGAGTCGATCAGCGCGCGTCCTGCCGCACCATTGCCATCACTGACCATCGCTTGCGCTCGAACAAATACCGGGTCCGTCGGCTTGACTGCGGCCTGTGCCATTGCCATCGACGCCGTACAACAAAACAGCACGATGGTCACTATTGTCCGTTTAGACATACGTCTCTCCTATAGCCTCATGCGGCTGCTTTCACATCGCCTGCGCAGAGGCTCAGTAAGAGCGAAGCCAGCAATTGTTCGTCAGACGATACCCTGCTCTCTTTGAGGGCAACGTCGGTGTCGAGCAGCGCGTCCAGCGCAGGATCGAGCAGCTCGCGAGACCAGCGATCAGCGGCGCGGGCCCATGCAGCTGCGGCAGACCCCCACGGTCTGCCGGTATATGCGCCCGTCTCCTTCAACAGGTTGAAGTACTCCTGGGACAGGCGCGCTCTTGGAAGACCTTCGTCGAGTTTGGCGCGCCCCCATGAGATGGCGAGCATCTGTGTCGATAATGCCATGACGACCGAGACGGCCGATGTTTTCGGTTGCGTCAGAATATGGGGGACGAGCGCCAGTGCACGGCCTGTGCTGCGCTCCGCAACGGCGTCAAGAAGATCGGACATGGTCTCCCCGCGTCGTACCCCAACGGCTGCCGCGACGTCTTCCTCTCCGATTTCCTTACCCCGACCTTCCATGAAGCTCGCCAGTTTATCGAGCTCGCCAGCCAGTTGATGCAAATCATTGCCGACTGCAGCTTGGAGTAACTCGATCGCGGGCTCAGAGATACTCACACCCAATGCGGTAGTCGCGTGATGGGCGATCCATTTTGGAATTCTGTTTCCCAGGAGTGCGTCGAATTGAAGCACTGTGCTCGCTGACGAAAGGACTTCGTCGATTTTGGAATCGGCATTCGCGATCAACAGCAACAGGACATCGGGCGCGGGATTCTTCAAATACTGGTCGAGGGCCTTGCGTGCATCCCTCTTCAGCGCTGCCACGTCGCGTAATAACACAACTCGTCTCTCCGCCATCATTGGAGGAGTGGAGAGCAGAACCGCGAGTGACTCGCCATCGAGCTCCCCGGCGCGCCGGATATCCAGATTGAAGTCCCTTGCCGCTGGATCCAGCGCGGCGTCGATGAGCTGCCGCACCGCATCATCCTTCTGGTAGTCGTCCTCTCCAATGATGTAATAAGCGCCGTCAAATGAGCGGCGCTTGATTGCATCCAGGAGTGTCTTCAGGGAGGATGGCGGCATCCTCAGAAATATAGGCGCGGCTTTGGGGACTGCCGATGCGCCTGAGCGCTATCTCGTGTAGTTGGCCAGCTCGAGCTGCGAGTGGGCGAACCGAACAGGCACCTGTTCCGCGAAGAGTGCGGCGGGCCAGATCGTCAGGCCTGCGGATACCGAAGTCACCATCGCCGGCCCCGAGGGTGGCATCAGCTCTGACTCCGGAATGGACGCCACCACCGGCGGCATAACCAGATCACGCGGCGCCTCGGTGTGTCCGTAAAGCGTGGTGCTGATGTACCCGAGCATTAACACGCTGGCCAGAGTAGCCGCCACTGCGCCCAGCCTGAGATTGCGGTGGGAATGCACGAGCTGTTCGTTTTGACACTCTTTGAGCCGCGCTTCAAGGCGATTGGAGAAATTCGCCGAGGGCTCTATTGACGGAAGATTTCTGAAGAGGAGAAGCGCCCGGCGGATTTTCGCATCCTGCTTCGCACAGCTCTCGCATTCCACGAGATGTCGCTGCATGCGAACGAGCTCGATACCAGCGAGGGTGTCGTCTACGAAAGCAAGGTGCTGATCACAAAAATCGCGACAATCCATTGAGATAGGCTGAGGGTTCGGAAACAGGTACCCGCCAGTGGGGTGCCGGTTCCCGAACCAACGAACCTAATCTACGTATGGAGCAATGATTTCCGCGAATGAGTTTCTTGCCCGATTAAGGCGGGACTTGACGGTGCCGAGGTTGCACTCCGTGATCTCGGCTATCTCCTCGTAAGACTTGCCCTCGAGCTCCCTAAGAATAAACACGTTCCTGTGGTGTTCAGGCAGCTTCGCCACGGTCTCTTCGACGATCTCCCTGAGATGACGCTTGCGGTACATATCATCCGGACGTGAGGTCGTATCTTCGAACTGAAGCGGGCGATCCTCGTCCTGGAAGTTCTTTTGAACCGTCTGGAAGAGAACGAGCGGATTCCGCGAACGGTTCCTCAGCTCATTCTTCGCCAGATTCGACGCGATCGTATAGACCCAGGTCGAGAACTTTTTCGAACGATCGAAGCGGTGCAGATGGCGATAGACCCGGATGAAGACTTCCTGGACCAGATCCTCTGCCTTCTCCCGGTCACCGATAGTCCGGTAAATAAAGTTCAGCAGCCTGGTCTGATACCGAGTCACGAGCTCTGAAAACGCGCGCTCCTCACCGCCGAGGAACTCTGTAACGACGGCTGAATCATCCATCGCCTGCAGGCGTTCTCTGACGGTCTGTCCTTCCACCGATACCACATGCTTACGGACGATGTCAGCCATTACTCTCTCCTTATATATGAGACGTCACAGCTTGCTCAGCCGTGTACATCTCTACTGCTGGAACTTTCTCTGGCATCCTTTAATGCACGCGCCATGCCCGGCGATGTCTAACGCTAACCACTTGTATGTGAATGACTTAGCTCGCCTGATCCCAAGGCGGAGCTTGTCCTTATTCTGCCAATCCTGTCCTATTTACATGACACGTGAGCGTCTTCTATTGATTAGACGCCAATTTGGCTCGAAGGGTTAACGGCCTGCTCGAAACCCCGCGGCAAACAGAAGACCGAGGGCGGTCTTCCCATCCCGGATCTCTCCGGATTTGACCATCCCCAATGCCTTCGAAAGAGGCATTGGCTGGAGATCCAGAAACTCATCCGCTTCATGCTTAGTCTCGCCGACGATCAATCCGGTTGCCATGTAGAGATGAATTTTTTCATCTGTGAACCCGGGCGTCGTGAACATCGTCGTCAGGAAATCGAGCTGATCAGCGGTGCAGCCGGTTTCCTCTTTCAGTTCTCGGCCGGCACAATCGCGGGGACCCTCACCAGGATTGAGCCTGCCCGCCGGGATTTCAAACAGGTATCCGTCGGCTGCATACCTGTATTGTTTGATCAGGAGGACTTGAGGGTCATCGCCGCTCGGGTCGCTGAGGAAAGGGATCACAGCGCTGGCACCCGGGTGCCGGATCATTTCCAGCTCACCAGTTGATCCATCCGGGAAACGCACAGTATCGAGGTCGAGCGAGATCACCTTTCCGGTACGAACGCGGACCGATTTTATGCACCCGGGAGTGATGGCCTCCTTCATCACTCTCTACTGGTCATGAATTCGGAGCTCACCGAGGTCCAGACTCGCTACCGAATCGCGGATCACGCGCGCGTCGCCTACAACCACCGTTTGCAGTTGATCCGGATGAAGATGAGCTGACGCTGCCTCGAGAACCCTATCGACCGTCACCGCGCGGATATTCGTTCTATAGGTGTCGTAGTAGTCCGCCGGTAGTGCGTAGATGACTAGCGTCGCCAGGGCAGATGCGATTGCCCCGGTTGTCTCGTACCGAATTGGAAACACGCCGTCGAGATAGTCTCTCGCCAGCGACAGTTCCTCGATTGAAATCTTCGTGGTACGAATGCGCTCGATCTCGAGCAGAATCTCTCGCAACGCTGGCGCGGTGACATCGCTCTGCACTGCGGTCGATACTACAAATGGCCCAGCCCCGCGGCGCCAGTCATAGTAGGAGCTGGCACCGTAGGTGTAGCCATGCGCTTCGCGCAGGTTCAGGTTGATTCGCGAGCCAAAGAGACCACCCAATACGGCGTTCATCACCAGCGTTGGAAAGAAATCCGGGATCTTGCGCGGCAGACCGACGTGGCCGACCCGAAGCTCTGACTGGGGTGCGTCACGTTTATCAACTATATGAACCCTTTTCCGATTCGTCCTCGGCGTAGCTATCAATCTCTGGCTCTCGGCTGCACCCGAAGGCCAATTGTGAAATGCTTTGGCTACGAGATTTCCCGCAGCCGCGGTTGAGATATCCCCGACCAGGACCACGGTCGTGGAGTTCGCTCGATAATTCGCTTTGAAGAAGCCCTCGACATCACTCCTGGAAATAGAGGCCACCGAGTCTGCACTGCCTTCATCCGGCCTCGAGTACCTCGAGTCGTCGGAGTAGAGAAACTCCGAGAATTTTTCGTCGGCGAGTCCCCGCGGTTCGGTTTCGAGTTGCAGAATTTCAGCGAGGCGTTCTGCCTTTAGCCGCTCGACTTCTCGCTCGGGAAAAGCTGGCTCGCGCAGAATCCGACCCAACAGAACGGCAGCATCTTCTAGTCGGTCGGAAAGCGCCGTAAGTTTGACGAAGGCACTATCCCAGTCTGCTCCTGATTCCACAGAAGTGCCGAGCTGTTCGAATTTCTCCGATATCTCTGCTCCACTCAGCCACGCAGTTCCCTCCAGCAAAAGCGCGGCAGCCAGCGCAGCAACTCCTTCTTTCCCGTGCGGGTCATTGGTCGAGCCTGCATCGACAAGGACCAACAATGTGACGACCGGCAGCTTCGATACCTGCGCTGTCACAACCCGGATGCCGCTCGGCAGCCTCTCATCCACAAACGCGGGGAATCGATAGCTTCGCGGTGCCCCTGACTTGGGTCGAAGAGTCGCAACCATCAGCGAGCGCCCACGGCTGCTGCGAGCATGTCCTCTGACTCTATGCCTTCTCGCGGGACATAGACCAGGCTCGCCCGGTTGTTCGCACCAAATCGTTCTTCGACAAGTGTGTTCACATCCTTCGCTGCCACTGATCGATAACGATCAACTTGTTCATTGATCAGTTCAGGCCGCCCGAAATAGGTCGCGAACATCGACAACCTGTCCGCTCGTTCACCGGCAGATTGAAGGGAGGCGATCAGGTCCGTCTCGATCAGAGCCTTTGCCCGCCGCACTTCCTCTTCGGACACTCCATCGCGATGTAGCTCATCGATCTCTCGCTCTACTTCTTCTTCGAGCTGCGCAACCGGCGTCTCCGGTCGCGCCATTACATCAACGACGAGCAGATCAGAGCCTTTTGCGAGGTCCAAAGTGAACGCACCCGCATCGGCAGCTATTTGGCGTTCCCTCACCAGGACGCGATGTAGCCGGCTGCCCTTTCTCATCCCGAGCAACGCCGAAGTAACGCTGGCGGCGTAATACTGATCGCTACCGAAAATCGGAGATCGAAATGCCATGAAGAGTCGTGGCAGACTAACATTGTCGTACACGACTTCCCGAAGAGGTGCGCCGAATACCGCTGGCAGGCTCATCGGTGACAGTGGCGGTTTTCCTTTTCCCTTCGAAATGGGTCCGAAGTAATCCCGGATCAATGCGCGGGCATCGGCTGAATCGAAATCGCCCGCTATCGAAAGCACCGCGTTATCGGGCGTGTAGTAGGTCGCGAAGAACTGAGCAATGTCATCAAGCGATGCCGCCGACAGATCTTCCATCGAACCGATCAGAGAGTGCTGGAATGGATGGGTTGGCGGGAAAACGAGCTCCTGCAATTTTTCCAGCATCGTCCCGTACGGCTGGTTGTCGACAGCCCACCTGCGCTCGTTCTTCACCACGTCGCGCTGGGTGTCGAGCTTCTCCTGCGTCATTGCCGGCAAGAGCTCGCCCATGCGGTCCGCTTCCAGCCAGAGCGCAAGTGCAAGCTCGTTCGATGGAACTGTCTCGAAGTAGTTTGTCCGCTCGAGCCAGGTTGATCCGTTGAGTGTTCCGCCGGCTCGCTGAATCAACTCGAAGTGCTCGTTCGATCCAACGTGTGCCGAGCCCTGAAAAAGCATGTGCTCGAACAGGTGAGCGAATCCCGTTCTGCCTTCCCTTTCGTTCGCCGAGCCGACGTGGTACCACAGATTCACGGCGACGATTGGGGCGGTGTGGTCTTCCGACAAAGTCACGAATAGCCCGTTATCGAGCCGGAAGGTTTCTATCGGAATTCGCATTGACGTAAATTGCCCGCCATGCAAACCCGTTGGAACCCCCTCGGTTTCGTCACGTGATCGCGGCATGGCTACTGCTCGCGCTGGTCATTGGCGCCCTCCTACTGCTTTGGCACAGGCAGGAGCGGATCCTCTTCCAGCCTCCGCCGATGTTAGGTGAGCCGCCTCTCACCGGCAGAGTCGGCTATGAAGCAGTTGACGGACAACCATTGCTCGCGTTCATGGTTGGCGATCCGGCCATCTCTCCAGGAGTTCTGATTTGTTTTCACGGTAACGCGGATCTCGCGGTGTGGCAGATTGATTGGGCGCGGTTGGTCGAGCGCCACACTGGCTATGCGGTATTTCTGGCGGAGTATCGTGGTTATATGTCGCTCGGCGGATCGCCCACATACGCGAGCAGCAGGCTGGACGCTCGCGCGGCATACGATCATCTACGCGTTACTTTCGGAGTGCCGCGAGAACGCGTTGCGTATTTCGGTCATTCCCTCGGCAGTGCCGTTGCGGCCGAGCTAGCGGAATTACATCCGCCCTCGGCTCTTCTTCTCCAGGCGCCCTTCTCATCGGCAAGGGCAATGGCAAGACTAATCGTCTCGCCGCCTGTCGTATTGGCGTGGCGCGCTATCTCGCGGATTCATTTTGATACCGAGCGCATTGTCTCGGAGCTCGACGTGCCTGTTTCGGTCACGCATGGCAGTCGCGACCGAATCGTCCCCGTACGCATGGGCACCGATGTCTATCGCGCCGCGAAGAGGAGGGGACAGCTGCTCGTTGTCGAGAACGCTGGACACAACGACGTGGCTGAGATCGCGGGTGACAAATACTGGGAGTGGTTCCGTAGCGCTCTGCAAACTTCCGAAATCGTTGACCCCCGACAAGAAAAGGCATGACCGTAGTCATGCCTTTTCTCCTTCCGGGAACTCGGAATTACTGAACCGTCTGCCCCGTCATAGTTCTGACAGAGATCGGTCCAATGTTCGTTGCCTTCAATCCCTGTTCGATGGTCTTTCGGTCGCCGACGATGAGTATGGCGAGCGATCCCGGGTTGATGTACTGCTGAGCGACTCGGCCGACATCGGCCTGAGTGACACCTTCCACGCTCTGCACGTAGGTGTTGTAGTAGTCGAGGGGCAGGCCGTAAAGCGCAACCGGAACGAGGGCAGACGCAATCTGCTGGGTCGTTTCGAAGTTGCCCGGTAGCTGCAGTTGCAGATAGCGCTTTGCACGGGACAGCTCGTCGGCCGGTACTGCTTGCCGGATGCCGTTCAGCTCTTTTATGAACTCGATCAAAGCTGAATCGGATTTCGCCGAAACGATTTCTGCTGATGCCGTGAACGGACCCGCGGCTCGCCTCATGTCAAACCGCGATCCGGCGCCGTATGTGTAGCCACGAGCTTCCCGCAGATTCTGATTGAGCCTGCTGGAGAACGATCCGCCGAGAATCGTATTCATCACCGTGAGAGCGAAGTAATCCTTCGTCGAACGCGGAACGCCGACAGAGCCGATACGAAAGGACGATTGTGCCGCACCCGGCTTGTCGATGAGATAAATGGTGGTCGTTCCCGCTTTCGGTGGCTCATTGTAGGTGAGTGGGGCAACATCACCGCGCTGCCAGCCCCCGAACAAGGAATTGATCTTCTGTTCGATCTGTGCTGGATTGACATCGCCGACGATGATCAGTGTTGAATTGTTCGGTTTGAAGTTCGTCTGGTAGTAGGCCTGCAAATCAGCAGTCGTGAGGCCGGTAACCGATGATTCGGTGCCAATCAGAGGAGCTCCATACGGATGCCCACTTCCATAGAGAATTGCCGGAAATGCCTGGTTGGCGATCGCCGGTCCCTGATCACGTAACTGAAGCAGTTCGGTTAGACGGTTCTTTTTGATGCGATCGAATTCATTGGTTGGAAACGATGGGTGAAGCGCGACATCCGCGAAAAGAGCCAGCGCGCTGTCCAGTTGAGCGGTGGGAGTATGCAACGACAGCGTGCTCGATTCCCAGCTGGCCTGTGGATTGAGGCTCACGCCGAGGAACGATGTCTGGTCCGCAATGTCCAGACTCTTACGGGTCGTTGTTCCCTCTCTCAGCATTGACGCGGTCAGATTGGCAACACCGGTCTTGCCGGCCGGATCCGCTGTGCCGCCGCTTCCCACGAGCAAAACGAAATCTGCCAGCGGCAGCTCGTGCTGTTCGACGATCATCAGCCTGAGGCCGTTTGGAAGCTGCCTCGTAAGGATCGGCGGTAAAGACACTCGTGGTGGCGGTCCAAGCTCAGGGGGTTTTGTCCTGTCGACCACCTGTGCCCGAAGCGGGATACTCAACAGACTAAGCGCCGTGAAGGCCATCAAAGCACGAAGTTTCATCGATCGCCTCCGCTTGCCGTTAACATCATCTCCTTTTTTCCCTCAGGAACTACGGTTAGCACGATTTTCGGTCGGCCAAGATAGGTTTTCGCCACACGTTGCACATCGGCGGTGGTCACACGGTCGTAACGTGCTGCGTCCTGCTGTACGTAGTCGGGGTTGCCGACGAAAGAGTTGTACGAGTTGAGAACTTCGGCCTTGCCGAGCACACTAGCCAGCCGATTCAAAAAACTCGCCTTGTAGACGTTCTGCGCGCGTTGCAGCTCACGTTGGCTAACGCCGGTATTGATAATGTTCGCAATCTCCGTTCTGACGACCTTGTCGATGTCGGACACTTTCTGCCCGGGCTTGGGCGTGACGTCGATCTGGAATTTGCCGTCGAGGCGAGATCCATCCTGGAACGCGCTGACGTTCTGCGCTATCTGCATCTCGTAAACGAGCTTCTTGTAGAGACGCGAGTTCTTGTCGTTCGCTACGATTTGCGCCAGAAGATCCAGCGCGGCGTCGTCCTTCGAAAACCCTTTGACCGAGTGCCAGGTGTAGAACAGCCGCGGAAGCTGAACCTTGTCCTCGAGCACGAGGAAAGTATCGCGGGGAATGGAAACAGCGGGCACGGTGACGCGACGCTTCACCTCTGGGCCTCGCGGAATGCCGCTGAAATACTGTGACACCAGCTTTTTTACCGTCGCTGGATCAAAATCGCCGGCGATTGTCAGAGTAGCGTTGTTGGGAGCGTAGTAAGTCTTGAAGAAATTCTGGACATCCCCTAGCGATGCCGCGCTCAGGTCCGTCATCGATCCGATCACGGGCCATGAGTATGGATGAGACTTCGGGTACAGGGCGGCGAGAATGATTTCATCCGCGCGCCCATACGGGACGTTATCCACGCGCTGTCTGCGTTCGTTTTTCACCACATCGCGCTGAAGATCGACCTTGGGAAGGTCCATCGTCGGCAGCAGAAAGCCCATCCGATCCGAATCGAGCCAGAGCGCGAGCGGCAATGCGTTGGAGGGAAGTGTCTCGTAATAGTTGGTCCGGTCCTCGGTCGTAGACCCATTGTTGTTTGCCCCGGCCGCTTCGAGAACCTGGTCGAACTGGCCGACGGCAACGTGTTGCGAGCCCATGAACATGATGTGCTCGAACAAGTGAGCAAACCCCGTCCGCCCCACCAGCTCATCTCCCGAGCCTACGTGATACCAGGTGTCGACCGCTACAATCGGCGTCGAGTGGTCTTCGTGGAGAATGACTTCGAGGCCATTGGGGAGTGTGTATTTCTCGAACCGGATCTTGGGAATTGACTGGGCTCCAAGATCGGGGGCAGTCGCGATCGCTGCTATTAAGTAGCTGAACGCGACTAAATGCATGGACGATCTTTTTCTGATCACAGCTTCCTCTCGAAAAAGAATGCGAGCGGTGCTTTCACCGACTCGCTAAAAATATACTTCCAGCGCTCTTCACGATTGGGGGAGATGGGACTCGTCTGAGTTGGCGAAGTGTACGGCGTGAAACCAAAGCGGCGCGCCAGTATCCTCAGCCGCAGCATATGGAAAGGATCGCTCACCAATAGTGCGCTCTGGAGCCCACGAACCTCGAGCATTCCTGCCACCGCACGCATCGACTCGCTCGTCGTTCGCCCCGCATCTTCTTCGATTATGGAAGTATCGGGGACTCCGTGTTTCCTCGCATAGGTGCGCCCAACCGCGGCTTCGCTGGTCGTGTCGCCGACACCAGTCCCTCCCGTCAAAATCAGCAGCGGGGCAAGGTGCCGGTTCCATAATTCGAGAGCGTGATCCAGCCGCGCCCGAAGTACCGGCGAGGGTTTTCCCGCATACTGCGCCGCACCAAGGACGACTATCGCCTGTGCGGGCCGCGCTTCGTCCCTGTTACTCCAGGTAAAAACGGCTGAGAAGGATACGATCCAAAGAACAAAAACTGCGAGAACGACGATCGTCAGAATCCGTCGGGTGACCTTCGCAATCTGTCTCGCCTTCGCCGCTGCCTTCACAACTGCCGCTTTTGCGCGCTTCATCGGTGGAAGCTATGCTAGAAGACATGCCTGGTGTGAGGCTCCGGACACTCGACCGAGTACCCTAGCGCATTGAGCGCCGTCTTGAATTCATCCTGGACTGCGGCTTCGCCATGAACGAGCCAGATCGGTCCGAGTGTCGGTGATTTGTCTTTCACCTGACCGAGCCAGTTCGTCATTTCAGTTCGATCGGCATGAGCGCTGTATCCGTCTATGACCTCAACTCGGGCGTTGAGCGGAACGTCATCGCCGAATATTTGCACAACCGGTTGGCGCTCAACGATCCGACGCCCAAGCGTGTGTTCCGCCTGGAAGCCGACAACCAGAATTGTGTTACGTGGATTGCTCGCCCCTTGCGCGAGGTGATGCACTATCCGGCCGTTCTCCATCATTCCTGAGGCGGCGATTATCACCATTGGTCCATTCGCGCGAGATAGTGCTTTTGACTCTTCCACGTCGCGTGTGTAATGGAGCAGATCGAACTGAAACAGCTCCTTTGCTTTCTGAACCATTTCCTCCGAGCGATCGAAGCTTTCGGGATGCATTTCGAAGACAGTCGTGGCATCGATTGCCAATGGGCTATCGACGTAAATGGGTATCGCGGGGATGGCTCCTTCACGAGCAAGCCCGTGAAGCGCGTAGATCATTTCCTGCGTCCGGCCCACGGCGAACGCCGGGATTAGAACACGTCCACCGCGAGCCGCTGTTTCCCTTATGACCTGCGCCAACTGAGCGCGCGCCCCCTCTACCGACTCGTGATCACGGTTCCCGTACGTCGATTCCATGATCAGAGCGTCAGCACCCTCCGGCGGAACAGGGTCGCGAACGATTGCGAGTCCAGTGCGGCCGATGTCACCGGAAAAAACCAGCCGCTTCGTCTTGCCGGCCTCCGTACAATCCAGGAGAACCGACGCAGAACCCAGGATATGGCCCGCGTCGATATACGTCGCGCGCACTCCGGGCACTACGTCGAAGGTTTTGTTATACGGAACTCCGACCATCAGCTCCATCGCGCGAACTGCGTGTCGCAATCCGTAGAGAGGCTCTATGAATCCTTTTTTGTGCTTTGCGAGAAATTCCGCGTCCTTCTCCTGAATGTGCGCCGAATCCGCGAGCATGACTGCGGAGAGATCCCGTGTGGCTGATGTCGCCCAGATCGTACCCGAATACCCTTCGGCGATGAGGAATGGGAGCCGCCCGGAGTGATCAATGTGGGCATGGGAAAGGACGACCGCGTCCAGATCTTTGATTGGGAGGGGAAGTTTCCGGTTCTTGTCGGCGCTTTCCTGTCTCTTGCCCTGAAACATTCCGCAGTCGAGTGCTACGGTGCGACCATTTACATGCAGCAGGTGACAGGACCCGGTAACCTCACGGGCCGCGCCAATAAAGGTTATTTCCAAACAGTTATCCTTCTGCTACGGCGTCGCGTTGAAAGAGAATTGTCAGACGCTGTTCGTCCTGTGACATGAGCGCGGGCTCCCATCCACCTCTGCTTCTTTCATTCAGAAGGTCAGTCAGGGTGTCCTCGTCTTCGCGAGTGTGACGGGTGAGTTTGACCACCACAGCCTGGTATTCTTTCATCAGGGATTAGAGATTATGACCCGGTGAACATCTACGCTGCCGTGCCGGAAATTTGGGGTCAGGATGATTGAGCGCGTAAAGGAATTCCCCTCTCTGACTATTATCCGGCATCCGCTTGTTCAGCACAAGCTGACGATCCTGCGCGATCAGAAGACTGAGACGAAGCATTTCAAGGAGCTCGTGGACGAAATCGCGATGCTCATGGCATACGAGGCAACCAGTGAGCTCAGCCTCGAGCCTCGGGAAGTCGATACACCGCTGGAACACGCCACCGGCCATCACATTAGTGGTAAGAAGCTCACACTCGTCCCAATTCTGCGTGCCGGACTCGGGATGGTGGAGGGAATTCTCAGACTTGTCCCCTCGGCGCGAGTCGGACACATCGGGCTGTATCGGGATCACGGCACCCTGCAGCCGGTTGACTATTACTTCAAAGTGCCTGGAGACACGGCAGAGCGTGATTTTTTTCTGCTGGACCCTATGCTGGCAACAGGCGGAAGCGCTGCAGCGGCGGTTGCTTCATTGAAAAGAGCAGGCGCCAACCGGATTCGCTTTCTCTGTCTGGTCGCTGCGCCGGAAGGAGTTCGACACCTGAGCAATGCTCACCCTGATGTTCAGATCTATTGCGCGGCACTCGACCGGGAGCTGAATAGCCAGGGTTACATCCTGCCCGGTCTCGGTGATGCGGGTGACCGGTTGTTCGGTACAAGGTAGCTTAGCCGAACCACTCCCTCGGGTTCAGGCGTTGCTGATCGGCGGCATCGATAACCCACTGCTGATTCTGGAGGTCCGTCACCTCGTTTGGCACTGCCTCGAACCAGAGTCCTGCTTTCCGGATGTCCCCGATTCGCCTCCACAGCTCTCCGACCAGATAGGTCAGGATCGCTCGCTCCTCTCTGGGCACACCGTCGTATGCGCTCAGCGCCTCTTCAAACATCCACGCTGCGTGCCGGCGGAAATACCGCTCGGCCTCGACGTCACCCTCGTCCACACAGCACCACGCTGCCCGTAAAAGCAGGTCGGCGATGTGTCTGGGATCGGTACCCTGCCAGCGGGCAACCTTTGCGGCAGCTTCATACTTCTCTGAACCGCAAACCAGCGCCGGCCGAAGCGGAGCAAGCTCCTTGAATACCTGCTGCTTCAACACTGGGCTTACATCGGCGGCGGTGGTGAAGTCGGCTTCTCCCCCGGAGTAGCCACACTCGCTGCACATATGTATGAGATAGGCGAGCGGCTGGGTCCCGGCGGCCCGCTCGTGGAAATCAGTGCGCTTCCCGCCGAATGCATTCGTCGAGACCACGCTCTGAGATTTGAACTCATTGTCACACACGGGGCAACGAAGCTCTATTGCACGCAGCGTTGTCATAGCGTCTCCTCCTATCCAGACCCGTGTTACCTCGTTGCCAAACTGGATAGGGAATAATTGTGCCAACGCTGAGAGTTTCTGGTGGAGGAGATCGGCCTTGTTGAGAAATTGGGTCGATTGTATCTTCTCGCATCGCAAAAATGCGACTGCCTCCCAACCCGCGACCTGGTGGTTGATGCTCATCAACCTACTGCCTGACTTCTTCGCAGTTCACAACAGTACAGACCGTGTCGCCGCCTATCTCCGCT
>Ga0136846_1231302_pt1 | contig 44338 bp, 19 predicted proteins | sample HopSoiMetagenom2_FD_96841 | JGI IMG/M metagenome (GOLD analysis project Ga0136846, IMG submission 96841) | Grasslands soil microbial communities from Hopland, California, USA - 2 Assembly 2016 (version 4) | ecosystem: Environmental > Terrestrial > Soil > Grasslands | place: USA: Hopland...
CCAAACGGCCAGCGTGCGGTTCTCCACGACCAGACCAGAAACGTCACGCACCCCAGCGCCAGCACTCCCACGCCGAACAGGATCACCTCCAGCTGCGTGGTCGCGAACACGAAGATCCATCCCGCGAGCGCCACGAGCGCCGGCACGGGGTAGAGCCACATGCGATACGGGCGCGGCAGATGCGGGGCGTGACGACGCAACAGGATCAGCCCGACTACCTGTCCCATGAACTGCACGAGGATCCGCGTGACGATCAGTGCGTCAATCACGGTGCCTAACGAAAAGAACCCCGCCACGATCGAGAGCGCGCCGAGGACCAGGAGCGAGACGTAGGGGAAATCCTTCGTCGCGTGCAGCCGGCCGAAGGCGCGGAAGAAGTAGCCGCTCTGCGCCGCAGCGTACGGGATGCGCGAGTACCCGAGCAACAGCGCGAACACCGACCCGAACGCGGTCCACAGCACGAGCAGCGTGAAGATCGTCGCCACGCGGCTCCCGTAGATCCGCTGCATGAACACCGACACGATGAAGTTCGACTCGGGGTGCGACGACGCCGGGACGAACTCGCGCCACGGGATCACGCCGATGATGGACAGGTTGATCCCGATGTAGATGACCGCGACGGCGGCGGTGCTGATGAGGATCGATCGCGGGATCACGCGCCCCGGGTCCCGCACCTCGTCGCCGATGTAGCAGACGTCATAGTACCCGAGGTAGTCGTAGATCCCGACGCGCGCCGCGGCCCCGAGGCCGAGGAAGAAGCCTAACGAGAAATTGAACGCGCCCGGGGGAACGTCGAATGCGACGCGCGCGTCGAAGTGCCCGGCGCCCGTCACGATGACCGCGATAACGGTGACGAGCGTGCCCACCCACAGCGACACCGTGATCCGCGCGATCGAATGAATGCGGCGATACAACAGGGCGACGTTGATCACGCCAAGCGCGGTGATCAGCACGATCGTCCCGCTGCGTGTGAGCCCGCTCCACAGATAGCCGGCGTACTGCGCGAACCCGATGTAGCCCGACGCGATCTCCAGCGGCCCGCTCAACACGAACTGCCAGACGAACAGAAATCCCATCAGGCGTCCGAACCGTGCCGGCCCAAACGCCGCGCGCAGGTAGTTGAACGATCCGCCGGAACCCGGCATCGCCGCGCCCAGCTCACTCCAGACCATGCCATCGCAGATCACGATGACGAGCGCGACGACCCATCCCAGCAGCGCCTGCGGGCCACCCATCGCCGACATGAGCAGCGGAATCGTGATGAACGGTCCCGCGCCCATCATGTTGGTCATGTTGAGCGCCGTCGCGCTCAGGAGACCGAAGCGCCGGACCAGGCGATGCGGTTCGGGCGGCGTTTCGAAGTCGCCCGTCCTTCCCGTCGGCGGAACCTCCGTTCGAGTCGACGTGTTAGCGCCGCCCCTTTCGGCGCAGTGCTTCGGCGATGGCCTTCTCAGCGAGGGGCGCCATGATCCGGTAGCCGGCTTCGTTAGGGTGGACGCCGTCGCTCGCGAGGTCCGATTTCATCCCCTGCCGCTCGTCAGCCATGGCCGAGTGATAGTCGAGGTACACCGCGTGGTGTGCTGCCGCGTACTGCTTCATCCACGCGTTGAGCGCCACGATCTTCGGCGCGGGTGTGAGACCGGGGCGCCACGGGTAGTCGAACACGGGCAGCACGGAGCTCAGCACGACGGCGATTCCGTTCGCCTGCGCGAGCTCCGCCATCGACGCGAGGTTGTCCTCGATCATCTCGATCGTGGATGGCCCTGTGTTTCCAGCGATGTCATTCGTTCCGGCGAGAATGACGACGACGGCCGGCTTGAGCGCGATCACGTCCTGCCGGAAGCGCACGAGCATCTGCGGCGTCGTCTGTCCGCTGATGCCGCGGTCGATGTACGGCTTTCCGGCGAACATGGTCGGGAAGTATTTCGCCCACCCCTCGGTGATCGAGTTGCCCATGAACACGACGCGGTTTTCGCCTGGCGTCGGCGGACTCAGCGCCGCGTTCTCGGCCCGGTACCTTTGGAGGTACGGCCAATCGGTCTTGAGACGCTCGTCGGCGGCCTGCGCGCTCGCGTGTTCGGGCGGCAAGGCCATCAGGGCGATGATCCCCGCGTAAAGCAGTGCAGCTGGGCGCAAGGCGTGCATGCGGTACCCTCGATGAGGAACGGACAAGAGAATGGAGGGCGCGAGGTGAAAATCGCAACCTGGAACGTCAACGGCGTTCGCGCTCGCCAGGCGCAGCTCCAGGAATTCATAGGTCAGGAACAGCCCGACGTCCTGTGCCTGCAGGAGATCAAGGCGTCCGTCGATCAGCTGCCCGTGTGGCTCTGCGAGATCGAGGGCTACTGGTGCTACTGGCACGGCACGAAGGGATATTCGGGGGTCGCGCTGCACGTGCGGAAAGAGGCGATTCCCGATCGCCCGCAGTTTCACCATCCCGCGTTCGATTACGAGAGCCGGATCGTGGTGGCGCGCCTGCCGAGCCTAACGGTCGCGTCGATCTACGTACCGAACGGTGGAAAGGATTTCGACGCGAAGATGCGATTCCTGGAGTCGCTCGACGCGTTCGCGGCGGAATTCGAGGCGGCCGGTGAGCCGCTCGTGCTGTGCGGCGACATGAACGTGGCGCTCACGGACATGGACGTGCACCCGAAGGAGCTGAAGCCCGGCATCATCGGGCAACGGCCCGACGAGCGCGCGCTCATGGAGCGTATCATCGGACATGGGCTCGTGGACGTGCATCGGCGCGTGGAGCCCGACAATCCCTGGCTCTTCACGTGGTGGGCGCCCTGGCGGAGCATGCGACAGCGCAACATCGGCTGGCGCCTCGATCTGATCCTCGCGAGTCGGGCGATTGCCGACCGGACGGTGTCGTGCGTCGTGCAGCGCGAGGTCGGAACGAGCGACCACGGTCCAGTGGTCGCCGTCTTCGACGGCACGACCGGCTCGACCGCCTAACGCTTCTGGCACCGATACGCTTCCTCCAGCAGCACGCGGAGCTCCCTGGCGTTCACTTCGGCCAGCCGCACCAGCACCGCCGGAAACCCGTTGTAGTGCGGTTCGGTGAAGAACTTCTTCGGGTCGGCCGAGATCAGCGCTTCCTTCTGACCTTCGTTGGCGACGCGGACCGCGAGCACGGCGGGGTTGGCGACACGCGGCTTCTTCGGCTGGATGCGTTCCATCCACACCCACGCGAATCCTTTGAGCTTGTCCTTGTGGCGGACGGAGAAGGCGAACCGGTCATCGCCCTCCTCCGTCTCCGGGAAGGACATCGCAATACGCCGTACGTCGGCCTGACTAGCCATCGTCGTGCGCCGGCAAGTGGGCTCGTACGTTAGGTGACGTTTTCGAGTCTCGCCTGCAGACGATTGATACCGAACGCCAGAAAATCTCGGTAGCCGTCGGCTCGCAAGCCTTCGAGATGCTCTTTCGCCCGCGCGATGATCGCTCGCGCCTCATCGAGGCGCCCAAGGGCCGCGAGCGAGCTCGCGAGATTCAGATAGAGCGACGGGAAGATCTCGGTCGTCCGCCCGTCCGCAACGCGCTCGGCGTGCGTGACGGCCAGTGAGTTCCAGCGAAGCGTCTCGTGAGGCGTCGACTGATGCCGCGCGAGGTAATGCGCGGCGATCGCGGCGTCGTAGTCGTTTCGGCGCGCGTCCCACGCTTGCTGGAACAGGCGGCGCGCTTCTTCGGGCTCGCCCTCGCGTTCCATCCCCGCTGCACAGAGAAGCACTACCGGGTTATTCGGGTCGATGGGCATGGCTGATCCGCGTTACTTTGTTATCCAAACACGCCTGCAACGCCGCATCACGATCGGGAGATTTACTTGCCTACGTTCCTGGACGGAATACGCGTCGTGACGACAGCGCAAAATGTGCCGGGACCACTCGCGGCGGCGCGGCTCCGCCAAGCCGGCGCGGCCGTTACGAAGATCGAGCCGCCTTCGGGCGATCCGTTTCTCGATCTCTCGCCCGCGTGGCACGCGGAGATGCACGTCGGGATTCCGATCGAGCGACTGGACCTGAAGTCCGGGGACGGACAGGCTCGTCTCTCCGCGCTGCTCGCCGACGCGGACGTGCTCCTCACCAGCCAGCGTCCGTCAGCCCTGGCGCGCCTCAACCTCGACCCCGACAGCCTGCGTGCGCGATTCCCGCGGCTGCGCGTGCTTCGCATCGTGGGATCGCTGCGCGATCCCGAGCGGCCCGGGCACGACCTCACCTACCAGGCGGAAGCCGGCCTCCTCGGCGACGGGATGCCTCGCACGCTCGCGGCTGACGTGATGACGTCGGAGCGGGCGTTCTCCGGAATGCTTGCACTGTTGCGGCTCCCGAGTGGCTCCGAGATGGATATTGGGCTGGTTGAGAGCCTCGATCCAATGATGGCTCCGTTGCGCCACGCTCTCACGTTACCCGACGGACCGCTCGGTGGCGGTGCTCCGCGCTACGGTCTGTATAAGGCGAAGTCGGGACGAATCGCCGTGGCTGCGCTAGAGCCGCATTTCGAGCGCGAGTTGTACCGACATCTCGAGTTGCCGGTGAGCTCGGATCCGTCGGCGTGCTTTCTCGAACGCACGGCCGCGGATTGGGAACGCTGGGCGCGCGATCGGGGCCTGCCGATTGTCGAGGTGCGGGATTGATTAACCTTCGTGGTGAAATTTGCTGTCGTTGTCGCGATGCCTAACGATGATCGGCCGTCTCGGCGACAACCGCAGGAATCTCCGCTGCCTCGGCAGCGATCGCGTACGATTCGAGCCTCGCCGCGTGGTCATGGATCTGCGACGCGACCATCAGCTCGTCCGCGGCCGTCCGCGCAACGATGCCCGCCAGGCCCGCGCGAACCTGCTCGCGTGTGCCCACGACACTGAACGACAACATGTCGGCGAGCATCGCGCGCTCGAACGGCGCGAGCGACGCGTCGAAGCCCTCGGCGGGTGGCTTGAGCGGCCCCGGGCGCCCGCGACGGAGGTTGATGAACGCCTGCTGGAGTGACGTGAACAATCGCCGCGCCGCCGCCTCCGATTCGGCCGCGAAGACGTTCACGCCGAGCATCGTGTAGGGGCGTGCCAGTTGCTCCGACGGCTGAAAGCGCGAGCGATACAAGTCGAGCGCCTGCTCGAGCATCGTTGGCGCGAAGTGCGACGCGAACGCGAACGGCAGCCCGAACGCCGCCGCGAGCTGCGCGCCGAAGAGACTCGAGCCGAGGATCCAGATCGGCACGTCGAGTCCCGCGCCAGGGATCGCGCGAACGGCTTGCCCCGGCTCCGTGGCGCGGAAGTACGCCATGAGCTCGAGCACGTCCTGCGGAAAGGAATCCGCCGCCTCGGGAGCACGGCGCAGCGCCCGTGCCGTCACCTGATCGGAACCCGGCGCGCGGCCGAGTCCCAGATCGATCCGTCCGGGAAACAATGACGCGAGTGTTCCAAACTGCTCGGCGATTACGAGCGGCGAATGGTTAGGCAGCATGATGCCGCCAGCACCGACGCGGATCGTCGACGTGCCGCCCGCGACGTGCGCGATGAGCACGGACGTGGCCGCGCTCGCGACGCTTGGAATGTTGTGATGCTCGGCCATCCAGAACCGGCGGTAACCCAGCCGTTCGGCGTGCCGAGCGAGGTCGAGGCTATTGCGAAACGAAGTCGCGGCGTCGCCGCCTTCGACGATGGGGGCGAGATCGAGGACCGAAAGAGGAATCACGAGCGTGAAACGGCTGCATCATCATGGCGTGCTCGGCGTGGTATCCGGACCGGTGTCGGCCTCGCCCGCGCCGCGCGGGACGAACAGGACTGCCACGAATGCTAAGCCCGTGTAGCACGCCATGACGATGAACATCGCGCGATAGCCATTCAGGATATCGAAGATGCGTCCGTTCATGGGGTCGCCAACGGCGCCGCCGAGTGCGTTGCAGAGCAGGAACAGCGACGCGAGAACGCCTCGACGCTCCCGTGGAACGGGCTCGACGAACAACGGGTACGCGTTCACCATCGGGAACGTCCAGCTCGCCGACGCGAGTGCGAGAAGTGGCACCGCTGCATTGATGCTCGTAACTCGGTCGAGCGCGGTCAGTGCCGCGGCCATGATGCCGAAACCCACGAGCATCGCGTTCCGTCGCCCGATGCGCACGCCGACGAACCCGGCGGGCAACGCGCCGATCACGCCGCCCAGGGCCCACGCGATGAATCCGATCGTCGCGTCTTCCGGGCGAACGCCGAATCGCTCCGTGGCATGCAGCGCGTACCACGTGGTGAACGTCTGAAACGTGAGCTGCAGCAAAAGCGACGCGAGAAACACGGGTCGCATGCCCGGGACGACACCGCGAATCGCCGACCATGCAGCGTCGGCGAGCGACCGAAACGTGACCTCGGCGGACAAGGAGTCCGACGTCCGCGGCTCACGCACCCCAAGCGCGAACGCGGCGGCGACCGCGAGCACCGTCCCGGCGGCGATGAGGTACGCCGGACGCATGCCGAGCATCCGACCGAGCATGAGGAACGCGATCGCGCCGACGCACATCTGGAAGGTGACGGAAGCCGTCGCCAGCGAGCGGTAGCGCGACGGGACCAGATCGACCATCAATGCCTGGAACGGCGATCGCTGGATGTTGATCCCGGTGTGCAGCAGAATCAGGGCGCCGATGAGAACCGCGAGACCTAACGCGGCGGATGCGGGCAGAAGCGCCATGCCGAGCGACGACAACACGAACCCGCCGAGGACGAGCGGCAACCTGCCGCGTCCGCGAGCAGTCGCGCGGTCGGATACCGGGCCGGCCCATGGGACGAGCAGCAGCAACAGCACGTTGTCGATCGCCATGACGGCGCCGATCGCCGTGCGGTGGTCGCCGAGCATGTCGCGCACGAGCGGCGGGACGAACGCGCTGATCAGCGGGCCGGTCACACCGGAGAAGAGACCACCGAGCCCGATCAGCGCGAGCGCGGCATATGGCGCTCGCGCGACTCTGCGAGCGCTGGCGAGCTCGGTGGTGGAGGACACGTCGAATGCGGTCACTGCGCTCCCGTCAGATGATCTGGAGGGACCACAAAATGTAGATCACGGCCATGGAAACCACACCGTTGACGATCATCACTCCGCCGAACGAGATGAGCGCCGATCTGAGCGGCATCCGCGTCAGCGATGTGCAGACCCAGAAATAGCTCGAGTTCACGTACTTGGTAATGATCCCGCCGGCCGACGCAGCGAGCATCGTCGCCTCGGGGCTCAAGTGCAGCACCGGCATCATCGGCGCCACGATCGACGCCGACGTGATCACGCCGACGGTCGTGGACCCCGTGATCATGTTGCCCACCACGCCTAACACGAAGGGCAGGAAGATGGCGGGGAGCCCGGTCGCCTCCATCGCCTTCGCGATTGCGTCCACCGCCGGGGTCTGTCGCAGGATCTGGCTCAGCGCGCCGCCGAGGCCGACGACCATGATGATCATTGCCGACGTGCGAAGGGCGTTCTCGATCCAGTCGCTGACACGCGCCTGCGCCTGATCGTGCTTGGTGTTCCGATATGCGATCAGGACACCGATGCTCAGGGCGACGACTGGCCACCCGAGGTACAACATCGCCCGGTTCACGATGTGTCCCTTGGGCAGCAGCATCGTCGCCGTGCTCTGTGCCGCGATCAACAGGAGTGGAACGAGGATCGGCGCGAACGCCCAGAACGTCGTCGGCAGCTCGGCTTCCCGCCCGCCCTCGACGAACGACTGGCCGATGAATTCGGTGGACGGCGGCGATGCGAAACGTGGTCCTACGGCCAGCGCGTACAGCCACCCGAAGAAGCTCGCGATGATCGACACGAAGCAGCCCCACAGGATGACGCGTCCCATGTCGGCCTTGAGCAGTGCGACCGCCGCGAGCGGCCCGGGCGTCGGCGGCACCATGGCGTGTGTCAGCTGCATCGCTCCGATCAACCCGGTGCTCATCGTGGCCATGTTGACTTCACTGCGTATGGCGGCCGAGTGCACGAGTGGATTGAGGATGACGTAGCCGACGTCGGAGAAGATCGGGATGCCGATTACCCAGCCGCTCAAGGTGAGTGCGAGCGACATGCGCTTTTCACCGACCCAGCGGATGAGCGCAATCGTTATGCGCTCGACCGCCCCGGTGTGCTTGAGCCCTTCGGCCAGCACGATGCCCACCACAATTACGACGGCAACGCTTTTGATCGTGCTGCCGAACCCGGTTTCGAACGCGGTGATGAACACGGCGTGATCGACGCCGGGGACGAGCGCGAAGAGCAGGATGGGCACGAGCATCGCGATGAAGACGTGCCATCGGAACCTCGTGATCAGGAGGAACAGCAGGGCGACGACGGCGATCAGGCCGCCGAGGGCGATGAGCGTGCTGTCCGTGATCCTGGCGTCCATTCGAATCAGGGGGCTAGAGATTCGCGAAGTAGCACCACCGGGTGCACTGCACGACGCGACGTGCCCTGCGCGATCTGCTGACGACACGACACGCCCGTCGCCGCGACAATCGCGTCAGGCGACGCGTTCACCGCAGGGAAGAGCCGCATCCCGCCGATCTGCATGGACAGGTCGTAGTGCTCACGCTCGAAGCCGAACGAGCCCGCCATGCCGCAACAACCGGCGTCCAGCACGTCCACCACTGCGCCGGGGATTCGCTCGAGAAGCCCGACACTCCCCGCCGTCGCATTCGCGGCCTTCTGGTGACAATGGCCGTGAAACAGGATGCGTCGCCGCGCGGCAGCGGCGTTAGGGTCGAGCGCGAGACTGCCGTCGTCGATCGCTTGCACGAGGAGATCATCGACCATGCGTGCCGCGCGACCGATCGCCACCGCGCCCGGGTCGCCCGCGGCGAGGTCCACCAGCTCGTGCTTGAGGGTGAACACGCACGACGGCTCGCAGCCAACGATTGGAACGCCCTCGAGCGCGGCGGGCGCGAGCGTCGCCATCAGCTCCCGATGGTGCGACTTTGCGTCATCGAGGAGACCCTTCGAGATGAGCGCGCGTCCACAGCACACGTTGCCCGCGAGCCGAACCTCATAGCCGGCCAGCTCGAGCAGCTCGATCGCCGCTCGGCCGATCTCCGGCTCCGTGTAGCTCGCGAACGAATCGGCGAGGAAGACGACCGGCCCGCGGCGCGCACTGTTCCTGGGCGTGAGCGGCACTCGTCGCGCGAACCATCGCTGCAACGTCTCACGCTCGAACCGCGGCAAGGGGCGGCGTCGATCAATGCCACCGAAGCGATCGGCCAAGGCCCGCATCGGTGGAGACCCGGCGATCCAGTTGGACAACGGCGCGAGAGCGGCACCTGCACGATTCAGGCGCCGCGCGTGGCCAAACACGCGAGCGCGAATGGGCACGCCATGATGCTCGTGGTAGTGTGACAGGAACTCGGCCTTGAGCGCCGCCATGTCAACCGACAGCGGGCATTCGGTTTTGCACGCCTTGCACTCGAGGCAGAGGTCGAGCACGTCGTGCAGGCCTTCGTCACCTAACGCCCCATGCGGGTCCGGCGACGACAGCGCGTGAACCAGCGCGTTCGCGCGGCCGCGCGTCGAGTGCCGCTCATCGCGAGTCGCCATGAACGACGGACACATTGTCTTGCCGGCGAGCTCCGATTTCCGGCACGCGCCGATGCGCGCGCAGCGATTCGCGGCGCCACGCATGCCGCCTGTCGCGTCGAACGGAAAATGCGTCACCACCGGCAGTGCCTTCGGCAGTGCCGGCTCGCGGAGGTGCTCCGTCATGCGCGGCGCGTTCACGATCTTGCCCGGATTGAGCCGGCCGCTCGGATCGAAGAGCTGCTTGACCGAACACATCACGCCATACAGCTCGTCGCCAAAGATCTGACGGTTGAACTCACTTCGAACGAGCCCATCGCCGTGCTCGCTCGAGTTCATCCCGCCGAACGACGTGACGAGCGCGCAGACCTCCTCGGCAACCGCTCGCAGGGTGTTCACTGCGTCGGGCCTCGTGAGGTCCATAAACGGTCGGATGTGGAGACATCCGGCCGACGCGTGCCCGTAGAATCCCGCCTCGAGTCCATGCCGTGCCAGCAGCTCGGCCAGCCGCCGAGTATAGTCGCCGAGCCTAACGGGATCGACCGCGGTGTCCTCGATGAACGCGACGGACCGCTTGCCTCCTTCGCCCGCGGCACTCAGCAGTCCGAGCCCCGCCTTCCGCAGCTCGCGGAAACGCGTGAGCTGTTCGCCGGTCTGCGCGCGCAGCACCGCGTACCCGTGACGGTTCGCCTTCCATCGCGCCTCGAGACGTTCCGCGTCCGCGAGAGCGTCCGCTGGAGTGTCGCCATAGAACTCGAGCCACAGTAGGGCGCCGGGATCGCCGTCGAGTACCGACACGAGCTTGCCGTGCGCCGGCGACTTCCGTGCGAGGTTCAGAATGAACCGATCGACCACCTCGATGACCGCCGCGTCGATCTCGCGCGCGTCATCAGCGGCGGCTATCGCAGCGGCGACGGTGTGGAAGTGACCCGCGATGCCCACTACGGCTTTCGGCTGCGGAACGAGCTTGACGCTTGCTTCGACGACGACACCAAGCGTCCCCTCCGACCCGACCACGAGGTTCGCGAGATTGAACGGGCCGCGCTCGGAGAGCATCCGCTCGAGGCGATAGCCGCCCGACTTTCGCCAGAACGGAGGGAAGTCTCGACGGATCGCGGCCTCGTGTCGCGCGACGATCTCCGGAACGTCGCGATACAATCGCCCCTCGAGCGAGCGGCGCTGACCGCGCCACATGACCTCCGATGCCGATGTCGGCCCCAATCGCGCTCGGCTCCCGTCCGACAGCACGACGTCGAGCCACTCGACGTGATCGATCGTCATGCCGTACCGCGCCGACCGCGCGCCGCACGAGTTGTTGCCGATCATGCCGCCGAGTGTCGCGCGGTTCGACGTCGATGTGTCGGGCGCGAACATGAGGCGGTGCGCGGCCGCGACCTTGTTCAGGTCATCCTGGATGAGGCCCGGCTGCACCGTGGCCAGGGCCGCCTCGGCGTCGAGCGCGACGAGCCGCTGCATGTACCGCGACATGTCGAGTACCACGGCCTGCCCGACGGTCTGGCCCGCGAGGCTCGTCCCCGCGCCGCGTGGAAGGACCGGGACGTCGAACTGGCGAGCCACCTCGATCGCCGCTACGATGTCATCGGCATCGCGCGGCCAGGCGACGCCTAACGGCTCGATGGCGTACAGGCTCGCGTCGGTCGAGTAGATGTGGCGCGTGTACGTATCGAAGCGAACCTCACCGGCGAGCGCGGCGCGGAGCGCGCCCTCGAGATCGCGCGTCAACGACCTTCCCACCGCGGTTTGCGCTTCTCCACGAAGGCCGCAACGCCTTCCCGGAAATCACGGCTGTCATACACGCGGCGAACGAGATCGTCGCCCTCGGCAGCCGATCGGTGCACGATTCGCCGCAACGCTTCCCGCGTGACCTGGAGCGTCAGCGGCGCGTGACTCGAGAGACGGGCGCAGAGCATCTCGAGCTCGCGAGCGAACGCGTGAGGCTCGAGTACGCGCATCACGAAGCCTATCGAACGCGCTTCGTCGGCCGACATGAACTCGGCGGTGAGGAGCATGGTCTTCGTCCGCGCGACGCCAAGTGAAGCGACCAGTCGCGCGTAGTTGCTCATCGACAGGCAGTTCCCGATGGTCCTGGCGATCGGCACGCCGAACTGCGCGTTAGGCGACGCGACCCGCAGGTCACACGCGGTGGCGAGCGCCAGCCCTCCGCCCGCGGCATAGCCTTCGACGGCGGCGATCGTGGTGGCGGGCACGGACTCGAGCTTCGTGAGCACGCTCTCGAGGCGACGCTCGTAATCCACGCCGTCGTCGCCGGACGCGAACGCCTGGAACTGTGAGATGTCTGTGCCGGCCGCGAAGTTGCCGCCTGCACCGCGCAGCACCACGACGCGAACCTCGGGCTCGGAGCCTACGCGGTCGAGGGCTTTATCGAGCTCCTCGTACATCGCCCACGTGAGCGCGTTGCGCGCGCTCGGGCGATCCAACGTGATCGTTGCTACCGCGTCGTGACGCTCGACCCGCACGGCCCCGGCTTCCGTACTCACTGGTCGCCTCCGGTCTCCATGCCGAGCTCGCGCAGGATCTCCGCGCCGTGTTGGCCGAGCAGTGGTGGTGCGCGCCTGACGCGGAGTGGCGTGTCGCTCATCTTGAGCGGGAACCCGAGCGTTCGCACGCGGCCGGCAACCGGGTGCTCGATGTCCTCGACCATCCGGCGCGCATACGTGTGTTGGTCAGCGAAGACCTGCGCGAAGTCGTGGATGGGTCCCGCCGGCACCCCTACCGCGAGCAGCCGGTCGACCCACTCGGCTGTCGTGTGGCGGGCCAACGCGTACTCGATCTCTCGCGCGAGCGCCGGACGGTTCGCCATCCGCGCGGCATTCGTCTCGAACCGTGGGTCCTTCGCGAGCTCTGGGGAGTCGAGGGTTGCACAGAGCGCCAGCCACTGCTGTGAGGTGAGAGCCGCGAGCGTCATGTGTCCGTCGCTCGTTCGAAACGCCTGATAGGGTGCGCTCAATCGGTGAGCGGAGCCCATCGCGCGTGGCGTCTCGCCGCTCGCCCAGTACTCTGTCGTCTCCCACACGCACATCGCGAGCGCGGACTCGAACAGCGAGGTGTCGATGTACTGCCCGCGACCGGTCTTTTCTCGTGCAATGAGCGCGGCGAGCACGCCGTTCGCGGCGATGAGGCCGACGGACAGGTCGGCGATGGGGACCCCACACTTCATGGGTGCGCCACCCGCGTCCCCGGTGACGCTCATGACCCCGCTCATCCCTTGCGCGATCAGGTCGAAGCCTGGCCGGTTCGCGTAGGGGCCGGTCTGCCCGAAGCCGGAGATACTGGCGTAGATGAGCCGAGGGTTGATCGCCGACATTGCGTCGTAATCGGCGCCGAGTCGCTTGGTGACGCCGGGGCGGAAGCTCTCGACGAGGACGTCGGCGGTTCGAACGAGCGCGCGGAAGATAGCCCGGTCGCGCTCCGTGGTGAGGTCGAGGACGATGCTCCGCTTGTTGCGGTTGAGGGCGAAGAACGGGGCGTTGTCGTCGCCCGGCATCTCGAGCTCGGCGCCGCCCATCGACCGTGAGAGATCGCCGCCGGGCGGCTCGACCTTGATGACGTCCGCTCCCAGGTCGGCGAGCTGCATGGTGCAGAACGGGCCGCCCATGACCTGGGTGAGGTCGACGATCCGGACGCCATCGAGGGCGAGAGTCATGGGCGCTATTCTCGCTCGTCCCCGGAACGTGGGGAAGGCGTCAGGTCGGGCGATTGTGTTACGGCCATCTGGTGCCATACGGCGCACGGCACCCATCTTCAATACTCGTCATGGGATGCCTGGAGACCTCGAAGGTCATTCGTACCAAACGCGGAATGGAATGCTCGCTATGGAGCTCACGATCAACGGTAAGCCAACGACAGTCGATGGACCGCCGGACATGCCGCTGCTCTGGGCATTGCGCGACCTCGTCGGCCTCACGGGGACCAAGTTCGGGTGCGGGACGTCGTTGTGCGGCGCCTGCACCGTGCACATCGACGGCGCCCCAACGCGTTCGTGTTCCGTCACGCTCAGCGCCGTCGCTGGCAAGTCGGTCACGACCATCGAAGGGCTCGCGTCGGGCGGCACGGACCACGCGGTGCAACAGGCGTGGACCGAGCTGAACGTGCCGCAGTGCGGTTATTGTCAGGCGGGGCAGGTCATGAGCGCCGCGGCGCTCATCAACAGGAATGCGAACCCGACCGACGCCGACATCGACGCGGCCATGCAGGGGAATCTCTGCCGCTGCGGCACGTACGTGCGCATTCGCGCGGCCGTGAAGCGCGCGGCGGAGATCCGCCGGGGGGTGAGCGCATGAGCTCGAGCACTCTCTCCCGACGCGAATTCCTGTGGGTCGGCGCGGCGTTAGGCGGAGGCCTGCTCGTCCAGGTCGCCTGCCGCGGTGGTGCCAAGGCCGAATCTCCTCCGTCGGATGCGAAGACCGCTCCGCCGAACATCTTCATTCGCATTGCGCCGGATGACACGGTGCACGTCACGATCCCGAAGTCCGAGATGGGACAGGGCGTGCGCACCGCGCTGGCGCTGTTCGTTGCTGAGGAGCTCGACGCCGACTGGTCGAAGGTTCGCCCGGAGGCGGCGGCGTTCGACCCGCAGCTGGGAAGCCAGGGCACGGGCGGAAGCGGGTCCGTCCTCGACACGCACTCGCGCCTTCGCGTCGCGGGCGCGACCATGCGCCAGATGCTCGTCGTGGCCGCCGCACAGCAGCTCGGCGTCCCCGCGTCGGAGCTCACGACGAAAGACTCGTGCGTCTATCACACCGCGTCGAACCGCAGCCTCGGCTACGGCGCGCTGGCGGATGCGGCCGCGAAGGTCCCCGTCCCGACAAACGTCAGGCTCCGCAAGCCGACCGAGTGGCGCCTCCTCGGCCGCGACGGGATCAAGGCGTTGGACGTCCCGGACATCGTGCACGGGCGAGCGAAGTACGGGATCGACACGCGCCGCGACGGGATGCTGTTCGCGTCGGTCGAGCGCGCGACGATCTTCGGCGCGACGGTCAAGTCGTTCGACCCGAGCGATGCGCTGAAGGTCCCCGGCGTGAAGGAGGTCGTCGAGGTGAAGGGCGATCGAGAGCTTGGAGTCCACGCGGGCGTTGCGGTGATCGCGACGAACACGTGGGCGGCCATGCAGGGGCGCAAGGCGCTCAAGGTCACGTGGGATCCGGGCCCGCACGCGCAGGAGGGCAGCGCGAGCTACACGGCGTTCATGCGCGACGCCGTGTCGAAGCCTGGCAAGGAGCTCGTCAATCGCATTGGTGACCCTGACGAGGTGCTCGCCAAGGCGACCGACGTGATTCGCGCGGACTACGAGCTTCCGTTCATCGCGCACGCGACGATGGAGCCGCAGAACTGCACCGCGCAGTTCTCGAACGGCATGATGGAGCTCTGGTCGCCAACGCAGTTCCCCGACTGGGCCCACGATGCCGTCGCTGACCACCTCAAGCTCGACAAGAGCAAGGTGAAGGTGAACGTCACCCCGCTCATGGGTGGCGCGTTCGGTCGGCGCATCAATCCGGACTTTTCAGTCGAAGCCGCCATGATCGCCAAGGCGGTGAACGGCGCCCCGGTTCAGGTGGTGTGGACTCGTGCGGATGACCTGCGACACGATTTCTACCGTCAGTGCGCGATCCATCGCTTAGAGGCGACGCTCGGGCCGGACGGCAACCCGGTGGCGATGCGGCATCGTTTCTCGTCGCCGGCCATCGACGCGTCGACTGGTAAGCGGGGCAAGTTCGGTGCGGGAGAGTCGGACGGTATCGGCAACCACGTCTATCGGGTCCCGAACCGGTCCTCCGAGTACACGCTCCTGGATTCGGGCGTACCGCGCGGATGGTGGCGCGCGGTGAACACGACACACGGGACGTTCGCGCTCGAGAGCTTCATCGACGAGCTGGCCGACAAAGCGGGGAAGGATCCGTACGAGTATCGGATGGCGTTGATCGACCGATGGGTGGTCGACCAGCCGCAGGACAGCAAGGATTTCCCATTCAATCCCGCGCGCTACAAGGCGACGCTCAAGCTCGCCGCGGAGAAGGCGGGGTGGGGCAAGCCGCTGCCGGCGGGGCACGCGTTAGGCATCGCCCAGAACGTGCCCGATCACCTGACGTACGCGGCGGAGGTCGTGGAGGCGTCGGTGACGAACGGGAAGGTGAACGTGCATCGCGTGGTGGTGGCCGTGGACTGCGGGCGGGTCTTCAATCCGGACGGAGCGCGGTCGCAGCTCGAGGGCGGCGTGGTGCAGGCGCTGTCTGCCGCGTTAGGTGAGGAGATCACGATCGAGGGCGGCGCGGTGGTCCAGGGCGGCTTCGAGACCTACCGGCTGCTGCGGATCGGCGGGGCGCCGGCGCGGATCGAGATTCACTGGGCCACGAACGATGACGTTCCGGTCACGGGGCTTGGCGAGCCCGCGGTGCCGCCGTTCTTCCCGGCGCTGGCGAACGCGGTCGCGCGTGCTACGGGCAAGCGCCCTCGTTCGCTGCCGATTCGGGTCTAGCTGTCAGAGTAGAATTGCATCCAACGGTTGCACACCCTGCGGCCAATTGCGCATGGTTTGCGGCGAAACGATGAATTCGACTCTGACCCCAATTTCTCCATGAAGCGACGCACCCTCGCTCGGGTAGGTGTCGCGATTGTCGCGGCGTGCGCCGCGAATGTCCGGGCGCAATCGCCAGCGAACGCTCGCCTCCGGTTCGTCGTCGAAGCGCGGCAGCTCGGACCCGTCGGGTACCGCGACCCCGTTGGCGCCATGTCACCCGACGGGCAATGGCTCGCCTACGCGTCCGAGGGACGGCTCCGACTTTCGCAGATCTCGGGCGGGCCCGTGACCACGCTCGGACCCGCGGGCGGGCGGATCACGAGCGTCGCGTGGCTCCCGGACTCGCGACGCGTGGCGGCGCTGCAGTCCGACGCACACGGGAGCTTCGCGTGGTGGGTCGTCGATGTGTACGGCGGCGACAGGCGTCGCCTGTGGACCGACCCGCTTCCGAAGGTCCCCGCCGGAAGCGACTCGGTCGCGCTCGATCCGAACCGGTTTCGCGAGATCGCCTGGACGACCGATGGCTCGCGGCTGGCCGGCGTCATGCTCCAGCCAAATGGGTCTCTGCTCTGGACCGGCAAGCCGGATGGAACCGACGCGCGTGCGCAGCTCAGTGCGATGCGGCTAAGCTCCCCGGCCTGGTCACCCGATGGCAAAACGCTTGCGTGCCTCGCCGCATCCGGCAGCAAGCAGTTCGTGAGCCTGCCGTGCGGCACGCCAGCCGCGAGCTCGGCGGCCGTGGAAGCGTACGGACCGATCGCGTTCTCACTGGACGGCACACGGCTCTACTTCGCGTCGCCTAACGCGCGCGGCACCCTCGACCTCTGGGTGCGACCCCTCCCCATGGGGGCCGCCATCCGATTGACCGGCTTTGCGCGCGACACCTACGCGCCGTCGGTGGGCAGGTATGGCCGCGTGCTGTTCGGCGTGCAGGATTACCGGACATTCATCGCCGTCATACCCTCCGGTGGAGGACCAGCCAGGCAGGTGACGTCCTTCCAGTCCGAGACGCCAACGTGGAGTCGCGATGACAAACGCATCGGCTTCACGTACGGCAGCTGGCGCCGAATCATCGACGACCTGCACTACCCCGACATCGCGCAGGACCTCGGCGCCGTGAACGCCGACGCGGACACACCGGCCGCCGCGCCGCAGGTCGTCATCCGCGCGTCGTCGTCCGAGGATCAGGGACTCGACTGGTCGCCTAACGGGAAATGGATCGTGCTGCACTCGCACGCGAATGCGCTCGACGACGTGTGGATTCAGCCGGCCGACGGCTCTGCTCCGGCCAAGTCGATCACGGCTGGCGGTACCGAAACGGGCTGGCCACGCTGGTCGCCGGATGGCGCCTGGATCGCGTACGGAACCGAGATACGCGACGGCAACCGACTGCGCGGTGTGCTGTTCACGGTGGGAATCGACTCGTCCACCGGCGCCGTGACGCGCGCGGCAAGTCGTGTCGCGGTCGACGGCGTTCGCGGCGACATCGACCAGGTCGAGTGGGCACCCGGCTCCGACAGCATCGTGTTCTCCGCCGCCGAAGGGCAGGACCAGCGAGCGATCTATGTCGTCGCGCGCGACGGCGGCCCCGCGAGACTCATTCATCGCTTCACGAGCGAGCAGCAGTTCTCCGGGATTGGCGTCTCGCCCGATTTCGCGTGGGTTGCGTTCATTGCGCCGGCGAACGACGGGCATCTGCAGGTGTTCCGCGTGAGCACGAGCGGCGGAACACCGACACAGGTGACGTTCGATCCCACGGACAAGACTCAGCCGGCCGTCTCGCGCGACGGGACGCGCATCGCGTTCACGGTCTTCTCGTACCGGATGCAGTTCTGGGTGATCGAGCCCTAACGAGCAGAAAGCGGGAGCGTCCACACCTGCAGCTGGATGGGTTCCTCATCAGGGAGCGTTGCTGGTTCGATGAGCGTCGTCGCCAGCGTGAAGCCGAGCCGCTTCGGGATCGCCGCGCTCGGCGCATTGCGGGCGTCGCAGCGGATCTCGACGTGAGTCAGGTGCGGGAGCGTCTCCGCCAGAGCTACCAGCGCGCGCGACGCTTCGGTCACGAGGCCCTGGCCGGTCAGGTCCGCGCGAAGCCAGTATCCGAGCTCAATGCAGCTCGCTCGAGACAAGGGAACGCGTCGCGCGGCAGAGCGCGGGTAGAGTCCCGCCTCGCCGAGTACTTCACGCCCGTCCGCCGCGAACAGCCCATACCGGAACTCGCGGCCGCTCGCGAAGTCGTCGCCGAAACCCGCGAGTCGAACTTCGAGCTCGGGCACCGGCACGGGCGTCGCGACCCGCGCCGGAATCCATGGCCCGAGATGCTTCCAGTTCGCCACGAGGATGGGATGCAGCGCGCTCGCATCGTCGGCGCGCCAGGGACGCATGGTGAGGCGCTCGGTGCGGAGCTCGGCCGGAACAGTGATCGATGCTGGCATCAGGTCAAATTATGATGCCTACGTCATTCTTCGTAGTGCGCCGACGGCCGCGTGAGTGCATGATCCCGTCCACAACTCACGGACCTAACTATGCGCCGCACGATGCTGCTGCTGTCAGGAGTGGCCCTTGCCGTATCCGTTGGCCGAACGTTGGTTGCCCAGACGCTGTCCGTGCCTCGTGGCGCCCGTGTTCGTGTGGTGACGACCGACTCGAAGACACCGGTCATCGGGGCCGCGGGTTCGATGACCGAAACCATGATGCCCGTTGCTATCCATCGGAGCCGCGACACCACCTGGATCCCGATTCAAAAGATCACTCAGGTCGATATCTCAACAGCCCGCACGCGACCTATGTGGTCGAAGACCGCGCCACTCTGGCTGACCGCTACCGCGGCTGCAGCTGGCGCAGCGATAGGCCATGCAACGACACCAAGCGATGACCTGTTGGGCAAGGAGTTCGGAGCATTCGCGGGCGGCCTCCTGGGTGGGTTAGTGGGCGCGGTCGCCGGTACCGTTATCGCATTCGAGGTGGTACACGAGACATGGGAACCTCTGGTCGGCGGAGTCAGTCAACGCTCGTCGACCACGCCGGCTCTGTACGTCGCGCCGCGACGGTCCGGGCTAGCGGTTGGCCTCCGCGCCACGTTCTAACCCTGCGCGACGTCCGGTCGCGCCTAACGTCCGACCCCAAACGGAAACGGCCGGCCGTTTCCCCATTGGTCTGGATGCCCGACCAGGCGGAAGCGGCCCGAGATCTAACCTCAAGACGGGACAGCGAGCTCGCCAACTACGCGACCACGACTCGATCCTCGAGAGTCGACTCGAGCGACTTGGTGCGCGGAGTCTGCTGCTCTGCCTGAGGCACGAACAGGAAACGCACGGCCGGTAGCGGTGACAGCTCGACCTCGATGTGGCTCGAGAGCATGTTCCCGATTCGGAAGCTGCGCTGCAGCGCGGCCGCCTTGATGAACGTGCCCGCTAGGAGCGATGTCACGACCTGCTCGCCCACGGATTGGACCAGCGTGTCGTATTCCTCATCCGAAAGCTCTCGCACGACGCGCGCGCGGAGAATCGCCTTTGGTGGAATGCCGAGCGTGACGGCGATCTGCTCGACGATGAAGCCGGCTTGCGTGATGACCGGAATCGCGGTGTTCACCGCGTCCGCGAGCTCGGTCAGCTTGTCGCCGCCGAAGCTGCCGGTCTTTTCCTTCGCGAGGTCGACGAGCTCTGTTAGTCGCATGGCGAATCCCTCCGACAAAGGATGGCGTCCCTGCACCCTAGCGATGATGGGCGCCACAGGCCAGCAGGACCGTATGGAATTTTGTGTTAGACGAAAGGCTCACATGAACGAGTCGAATGGGGTGACTGACCGGTACCGGTGCGTCATGTTTCTCGCATGACAATGTTCCGCATTGCTCTCGCGAACCTTCGGTTTCCCGCCACTCGGGATGACTCGGTGCAGCGTGCTACGCAGGCCATCGCGCAGGCCGGTGAGCGCGGGGCCAGGGTGGTCTGCTTTCCCGAGTGCTACGTCCCCGGATACCGGGCACAGGGCAAGGGTGTGCCGGCTCCCGACGCGGCGTTTCTCCATGCCGCTTGGTCCACCATCGCCGATGCAGCGAGGCGCGCGGGCCTCGCGGTCGTACTTGGCACCGAGCGCGTCGTGGATGGCGCGCCCATGGCGACCGCACTGGTCGTGAACCCGGATGGCACGATCGCGGGATTTCAGGACAAGGTGCAGGTCGACCCGTCAGAGGACCCGATCTACGCCCCTGGTTCCGAGCGCCGAGTGTTCATGGTGGGTCCGCTGACGTTCGGCGTGGTGATCTGCCACGAAGGATGGCGCTATCCCGAGACCGTTCGCTGGGCTGTTAGGCATGGCGCGCAGGTCGTCTTTCATCCGCACTTCCACGAGGCGGAGCCGGGAAGCTTTCGCCCGACGAGCTACGCCGATCCGGCGAACACTTTCCACGAGAAGGCGGTGCTCTGCCGCGCCGCGGAGAACACCTGCTACTTCGCGACCGTGAACTGTGCGAGCCCCGGGTCACCGACCACATCGGCGGTGGCGAATCCCGATGGCACGCTGCTCACGTACAAGCCTTATGGCGAGGAGGGGCTGTTGATCGCGGATCTCGATCTGACATTGGCGAACCGCCTGCTCGCCTCGCGATGCAAATACGCTGCGGTGTCGGTGTCCGCTAGCGCCGCGTCGTAAACGGATCCCGGTCCAGAACATGGCGCCCGTCACGCTCAGTTGGCTGCAGGTCATCAACCTGCTCGGCGCGATTCAGGGGCTCGTCCTCGCGGGCGCTCTCGTCTCGAAGCGGAGCAACCGCACGGCGAATCGGCTGCTCGCCGCCACGATGATCGCCTTCTCGATCTACCTGGCGACGGCTGCGTTCGACCCAGAAGAACTGATTCAGGTCTTCCCACATGCGTTCGGCGCGGCGCATCCGCTGCCTTTCCTGTTTGGACCGCTCGTCTATCTCTACGCCGTCACCGCATCAGACCGAACGCGCCGGCTCACTCCGCGCGACGCGCTGCATTTCGTTCCATTCGTGGCTGTCATCCTGATCGGCCTGCCCGTCTATCTGATGAGCGGAACGGACAAGATCGCGTTCTACCATCGGCTCGTGAGCGGTGATGTCCCGCCGTCGATCGCGATCGCGCTTCCTCTCAAGCTCCTGTCCGGCGCGATCTACGCAACGGTCACACTCCTGTTCCTGCGGCGTCATCACGAGTTGGTGAAAGCGAGCTACTCATCGGTCGAACGCGTCAACCTCCGATGGCTGTTGTGGCTCTGTTGGGGAGCAGCGGCCATCTGGGTGGTAGCGGTCTTGTCGAACGTGCTGGAATTCGTGGGGATCGAGAAGGTTGGATTCGGCGACGATGTCATCGCGCTCGCGATGGCCGTGATGGTCTACGGTATCGGGTATATGGGACTCAGACAGCCCGAGATCTTCCGGTTCGAGACGGCGGAGTATCGAGTCCCCGTCGAGCTTCGGGTGCCGCGAGAGCGGCCGGTACCAAGCCCGGTGCCAAGTCCGTCTCAGGTCGCGGCTCCGCTTTCTGTGATGGACGAGTCGCAGGCACCCGCGCCGGACACAACGTCGCCGCGCTATGAGCGATCCGGACTCTCGGACCGCGAAGCTCAACGCCTCAAGGACCAGCTAACGGCCGTCATGGAAAACGAGCGTCCGTGGCGAGATAGCGATCTCACACTCGCCGACCTCGCCGACCGTCTGGTGACGACGCCCCACAAATTGTCCGAGGTGCTCAACTCACAGCTCGGCCTCACGTTCTACGATTTCGTGAACGGCTACCGGGTGCGCGAGGTCCAGCGCCGCATCGCCGCGGGCGACGCTCGGAAGGTCACGATGCTGGCGCTCGCGCTCGACGCGGGTTTCGCGTCCAAGTCCACGTTCAACGTGGTCTTCAAGAAGCACACGCAGCAGACGCCGTCGGATTACAGGCAGGCCGCAGGGGCGTAAAGTCCCGGCTCGCCCGGTGATGCGGTGACGGTCCAATCCCACCGCCCTGCACGTCCAGTCCGACCGGCTCAGGCGAGGACACGCGCCGCCGTCGCGTACGTTAGGCGATACTGCGGTTCGTAAGGGGTCAGAGTCCTGAGGCACCATTCCAACGCCCCCGCGGGGGCGTTGGAATGGTGCCTCAGGACTCTGACCCCTTACGAACCGCAGTATCGCCTAACGTACGCGACGGCGGCGCGTGTCCTCGCCTGAGCCGGTCGGACTGGACGTGCAGGGCGGTGGGATTGGACCGTCACCGCATCACCGGGCGAGCCGGGACTTTACGCCCCTGCGGCCTGCCTGTAATCCGACGGCGTCTGCTGCGTGTGCTTCTTGAAGACCACGTTGAACGTGGACTTGGACGCGAAACCCGCGTCGAGCGCGAGCGCCAGCATCGTGACCTTCCGAGCGTCGCCCGCGGCGATGCGGCGCTGGACCTCGCGCACCCGGTAGCCGTTCACGAAATCGTAGAACGTGAGGCCGAGCTGTGAGTTGAGCACCTCGGACAATTTGTGGGGCGTCGTCACCAGACGGTCGGCGAGGTCGGCGAGTGTGAGATCGCTATCTCGCCACGGACGCTCGTTTTCCATGACGGCCGTTAGCTGGTCCTTGAGGCGTTGAGCTTCGCGGTCCGAGAGTCCGGATCGCTCATAGCGCGGCGACGTTGTGTCCGGCGCGGGTGCCTGCGACTCGTCCATCACAGAAAGCGGAGCCGCGACCTGAGACGGACTTGGCACCGGGCTTGGTACCGGCCGCTCTCGCGGCACCCGAAGCTCGACGGGGACTCGATACTCCGCCGTCTCGAACCGGAAGATCTCGGGCTGTCTGAGTCCCATATACCCGATACCGTAGACCATCACGGCCATCGCGAGCGCGATGACATCGTCGCCGAATCCAACCTTCTCGATCCCCACGAATTCCAGCACGTTCGACAAGACCGCTACCACCCAGATGGCCGCTGCTCCCCAACAGAGCCACAACAGCCATCGGAGGTTGACGCGTTCGACCGATGAGTAGCTCGCTTTCACCAACTCGTGATGACGCCGCAGGAACAGGAGTGTGACCGTTGCGTAGATCGCGCCGGACAGGAGCTTGAGAGGAAGCGCGATCGCGATCGACGGCGGGACATCACCGCTCACGAGCCGATGGTAGAACGCGATCTTGTCCGTTCCGCTCATCAGATAGACGGGCAGGCCGATCAGGATGACAGCCACGAATGGAACGAAATGCAGCGCGTCGCGCGGAGTGAGCCGGCGCGTTCGGTCTGATGCGGTGACGGCGTAGAGATAGACGAGCGGTCCAAACAGGAAAGGCAGCGGATGCGCCGCGCCGAACGCATGTGGGAAGACCTGAATCAGTTCTTCTGGGTCGAACGCAGCCGTCGCCAGGTAGATCGAGAAGGCGATCATCGTGGCGGCGAGCAGCCGATTCGCCGTGCGGTTGCTCCGCTTCGAGACGAGAGCGCCCGCGAGGACGAGCCCCTGAATCGCGCCGAGCAGGTTGATGACCTGCAGCCAACTGAGCGTGACGGGCGCCATGTTCTGGACCGGGATCCGTTTACGACGCGGCGCTAGCGGACACCGACACCGCAGCGTATTTGCATCGCGAGGCGAGCAGGCGGTTCGCCAATGTCAGATCGAGATCCGCGATCAACAGCCCCTCCTCGCCATAAGGCTTGTACGTGAGCAGCGTGCCATCGGGATTCGCCACCGCCGATGTGGTCGGTGACCCGGGGCTCGCACAGTTCACGGTCGCGAAGTAGCAGGTGTTCTCCGCGGCGCGGCAGAGCACCGCCTTCTCGTGGAAAGTGTTCGCCGGATCGGCGTAGCTCGTCGGGCGAAAGCTTCCCGGCTCCGCCTCGTGGAAGTGCGGATGAAAGACGACCTGCGCGCCATGCCTAACAGCCCAGCGAACGGTCTCGGGATAGCGCCATCCTTCGTGGCAGATCACCACGCCGAACGTCAGCGGACCCACCATGAACACTCGGCGCTCGGAACCAGGGGCGTAGATCGGGTCCTCTGACGGGTCGACCTGCACCTTGTCCTGAAATCCCGCGATCGTGCCATCCGGGTTCACGACCAGTGCGGTCGCCATGGGCGCGCCATCCACGACGCGCTCGGTGCCAAGTACGACCGCGAGGCCCGCGCGCCTCGCTGCATCGGCGATGGTGGACCAAGCGGCATGGAGAAACGCCGCGTCGGGAGCCGGCACACCCTTGCCCTGTGCCCGGTATCCGGGGACGTAGCACTCGGGAAAGCAGACCACCCTGGCCCCGCGCTCACCGGCCTGCGCGATGGCCTGCGTAGCACGCTGCACCGAGTCATCCCGAGTGGCGGGAAACCGAAGGTTCGCGAGAGCAATGCGGAACATTGTCATGCGAGAAACATGACGCACCGGTACCGGTCAGTCACCCCATTCGACTCGTTCATGTGAGCCTTTCGTCTAACACAAAATTCCATACGGTCCTGCTGGCCTGTGGCGCCCATCATCGCTAGGGTGCAGGGACGCCATCCTTTGTCGGAGGGATTCGCCATGCGACTAACAGAGCTCGTCGACCTCGCGAAGGAAAAGACCGGCAGCTTCGGCGGCGACAAGCTGACCGAGCTCGCGGACGCGGTGAACACCGCGATTCCGGTCATCACGCAAGCCGGCTTCATCGTCGAGCAGATCGCCGTCACGCTCGGCATTCCACCAAAGGCGATTCTCCGCGCGCGCGTCGTGCGAGAGCTTTCGGATGAGGAATACGACACGCTGGTCCAATCCGTGGGCGAGCAGGTCGTGACATCGCTCCTAGCGGGCACGTTCATCAAGGCGGCCGCGCTGCAGCGCAGCTTCCGAATCGGGAACATGCTCTCGAGCCACATCGAGGTCGAGCTGTCACCGCTACCGGCCGTGCGTTTCCTGTTCGTGCCTCAGGCAGAGCAGCAGACTCCGCGCACCAAGTCGCTCGAGTCGACTCTCGAGGATCGAGTCGTGGTCGCGTAGTTGGCGAGCTCGCTGTCCCGTCTTGAGGTTAGATCTCGGGCCGCTTCCGCCTGGTCGGGCATCCAGACCAATGGGGAAACGGCCGGCCGTTTCCGTTTGGGGTCGGACGTTAGGCGCGACCGGACGTCGCGCAGGGTTAGAACGTGGCGCGGAGGCCAACCGCTAGCCCGGACCGTCGCGGCGCGACGTACAGAGCCGGCGTGGTCGACGAGCGTTGACTGACTCCGCCGACCAGAGGTTCCCATGTCTCGTGTACCACCTCGAATGCGATAACGGTACCGGCGACCGCGCCCACTAACCCACCCAGGAGGCCGCCCGCGAATGCTCCGAACTCCTTGCCCAACAGGTCATCGCTTGGTGTCGTTGCATGGCCTATCGCTGCGCCAGCTGCAGCCGCGGTAGCGGTCAGCCAGAGTGGCGCGGTCTTCGACCACATAGGTCGCGTGCGGGCTGTTGAGATATCGACCTGAGTGATCTTTTGAATCGGGATCCAGGTGGTGTCGCGGCTCCGATGGATAGCAACGGGCATCATGGTTTCGGTCATCGAACCCGCGGCCCCGATGACCGGTGTCTTCGAGTCGGTCGTCACCACACGAACACGGGCGCCACGAGGCACGGACAGCGTCTGGGCAACCAACGTTCGGCCAACGGATACGGCAAGGGCCACTCCTGACAGCAGCAGCATCGTGCGGCGCATAGTTAGGTCCGTGAGTTGTGGACGGGATCATGCACTCACGCGGCCGTCGGCGCACTACGAAGAATGACGTAGGCATCATAATTTGACCTGATGCCAGCATCGATCACTGTTCCGGCCGAGCTCCGCACCGAGCGCCTCACCATGCGTCCCTGGCGCGCCGACGATGCGAGCGCGCTGCATCCCATCCTCGTGGCGAACTGGAAGCATCTCGGGCCATGGATTCCGGCGCGGGTCGCGACGCCCGTGCCGGTGCCCGAGCTCGAAGTTCGACTCGCGGGTTTCGGCGACGACTTCGCGAGCGGCCGCGAGTTCCGGTATGGGCTGTTCGCGGCGGACGGGCGTGAAGTACTCGGCGAGGCGGGACTCTACCCGCGCTCTGCCGCGCGACGCGTTCCCTTGTCTCGAGCGAGCTGCATTGAGCTCGGATACTGGCTTCGCGCGGACCTGACCGGCCAGGGCCTCGTGACCGAAGCGTCGCGCGCGCTGGTAGCTCTGGCGGAGACGCTCCCGCACCTGACTCACGTCGAGATCCGCTGCGACGCCCGCAATGCGCCGAGCGCGGCGATCCCGAAGCGGCTCGGCTTCACGCTGGCGACGACGCTCATCGAACCAGCAACGCTCCCTGATGAGGAACCCATCCAGCTGCAGGTGTGGACGCTCCCGCTTTCTGCTCGTTAGGGCTCGATCACCCAGAACTGCATCCGGTACGAGAAGACCGTGAACGCGATGCGCGTCCCGTCGCGCGAGACGGCCGGCTGAGTCTTGTCCGTGGGATCGAACGTCACCTGTGTCGGTGTTCCGCCGCTCGTGCTCACGCGGAACACCTGCAGATGCCCGTCGTTCGCCGGCGCAATGAACGCAACCCACGCGAAATCGGGCGAGACGCCAATCCCGGAGAACTGCTGCTCGCTCGTGAAGCGATGAATGAGTCTCGCGGGGCCGCCGTCGCGCGCGACGACATAGATCGCTCGCTGGTCCTGCCCTTCGGCGGCGGAGAACACGATGCTGTCGGAGCCGGGTGCCCACTCGACCTGGTCGATGTCGCCGCGAACGCCGTCGACCGCGACACGACTTGCCGCGCGCGTCACGGCGCCGGTGGACGAGTCGATTCCCACCGTGAACAGCACACCGCGCAGTCGGTTGCCGTCGCGTATCTCGGTTCCGTACGCGATCCAGGCGCCATCCGGCGACCAGCGTGGCCAGCCCGTTTCGGTACCGCCAGCCGTGATCGACTTGGCCGGAGCAGAGCCGTCGGCCGGCTGAATCCACACGTCGTCGAGCGCATTCGCGTGCGAGTGCAGCACGATCCATTTCCCGTTAGGCGACCAGTCGAGTCCCTGATCCTCGGACGACGACGCGCGGATGACGACCTGCGGCGCGGCGGCCGGTGTGTCCGCGTCGGCGTTCACGGCGCCGAGGTCCTGCGCGATGTCGGGGTAGTGCAGGTCGTCGATGATTCGGCGCCAGCTGCCGTACGTGAAGCCGATGCGTTTGTCATCGCGACTCCACGTTGGCGTCTCGGACTGGAAGGACGTCACCTGCCTGGCTGGTCCTCCACCGGAGGGTATGACGGCGATGAATGTCCGGTAATCCTGCACGCCGAACAGCACGCGGCCATACCTGCCCACCGACGGCGCGTAGGTGTCGCGCGCAAAGCCGGTCAATCGGATGGCGGCCCCCATGGGGAGGGGTCGCACCCAGAGGTCGAGGGTGCCGCGCGCGTTAGGCGACGCGAAGTAGAGCCGTGTGCCGTCCAGTGAGAACGCGATCGGTCCGTACGCTTCCACGGCCGCCGAGCTCGCGGCTGGCGTGCCGCACGGCAGGCTCACGAACTGCTTGCTGCCGGATGCGGCGAGGCACGCAAGCGTTTTGCCATCGGGTGACCAGGCCGGGGAGCTTAGCCGCATCGCACTGAGCTGCGCACGCGCGTCGGTTCCATCCGGCTTGCCGGTCCAGAGCAGAGACCCATTTGGCTGGAGCATGACGCCGGCCAGCCGCGAGCCATCGGTCGTCCAGGCGATCTCGCGAAACCGGTTCGGATCGAGCGCGACCGAGTCGCTTCCGGCGGGGACCTTCGGAAGCGGGTCGGTCCACAGGCGACGCCTGTCGCCGCCGTACACATCGACGACCCACCACGCGAAGCTCCCGTGTGCGTCGGACTGCAGCGCCGCCACGCGTCGCGAGTCCGGGAGCCACGCGACGCTCGTGATCCGCCCGCCCGCGGGTCCGAGCGTGGTCACGGGCCCGCCCGAGATCTGCGAAAGTCGGAGCCGTCCCTCGGACGCGTAGGCGAGCCATTGCCCGTCGGGTGACATGGCGCCAACGGGGTCGCGGTACCCGACGGGTCCGAGCTGCCGCGCTTCGACGACGAACCGGAGGCGAGCGTTCGCTGGCGATTGCGCCCGGACATTCGCGGCGCACGCCGCGACAATCGCGACACCTACCCGAGCGAGGGTGCGTCGCTTCATGGAGAAATTGGGGTCAGAGTCGAATTCATCGTTTCGCCGCAAACCATGCGCAATTGGCCGCAGGGTGTGCAACCGTTGGATGCAATTCTACTCTGACAGCTAGACCCGAATCGGCAGCGAACGAGGGCGCTTGCCCGTAGCACGCGCGACCGCGTTCGCCAGCGCCGGGAAGAACGGCGGCACCGCGGGCTCGCCAAGCCCCGTGACCGGAACGTCATCGTTCGTGGCCCAGTGAATCTCGATCCGCGCCGGCGCCCCGCCGATCCGCAGCAGCCGGTAGGTCTCGAAGCCGCCCTGGACCACCGCGCCGCCCTCGATCGTGATCTCCTCACCTAACGCGGCAGACAGCGCCTGCACCACGCCGCCCTCGAGCTGCGACCGCGCTCCGTCCGGATTGAAGACCCGCCCGCAGTCCACGGCCACCACCACGCGATGCACGTTCACCTTCCCGTTCGTCACCGACGCCTCCACGACCTCCGCCGCGTACGTCAGGTGATCGGGCACGTTCTGGGCGATGCCTAACGCGTGCCCCGCCGGCAGCGGCTTGCCCCACCCCGCCTTCTCCGCGGCGAGCTTGAGCGTCGCCTTGTAGCGCGCGGGATTGAATGGGAAATCCTTGCTGTCCTGCGGCTGGTCGACCACCCATCGGTCGATCAACGCCATCCGATACTCGTACGGATCCTTCCCCGCTTTGTCGGCCAGCTCGTCGATGAAGCTCTCGAGCGCGAACGTCCCGTGTGTCGTGTTCACCGCGCGCCACCATCCGCGCGGTACGCCCGAATCCAGGAGCGTGTACTCGGAGGACCGGTTCGGGACCCGATAGACGTGGTTGCCGATACCGTCCGACTCTCCCGCACCGAACTTGCCCCGCTTACCAGTCGACGCGTCGATGGCCGGCGACGAGAAACGATGCCGCATCGCCACCGGGTTGCCGTCCGGCCCGAGCGTCGCCTCTAAGCGATGGATCGCGCACTGACGGTAGAAATCGTGTCGCAGGTCATCCGCACGAGTCCACACCACCTGAACCGGGGCGCCGTTCACCGCCTTGGCGATCATGGCGGCTTCGACTGAAAAGTCCGGATTGATGCGCCGACCGAACGCGCCACCCATGAGCGGGGTGACGTTCACCTTCACCTTGCTCTTGTCGAGCTTGAGGTGGTCAGCGACGGCATCGTGGGCCCAGTCGGGGAACTGCGTTGGCGACCAGAGCTCCATCATGCCGTTCGAGAACTGCGCGGTGCAGTTCTGCGGCTCCATCGTCGCGTGCGCGATGAACGGAAGCTCGTAGTCCGCGCGAATCACGTCGGTCGCCTTGGCGAGCACCTCGTCAGGGTCACCAATGCGATTGACGAGCTCCTTGCCAGGCTTCGACACGGCGTCGCGCATGAACGCCGTGTAGCTCGCGCTGCCCTCCTGCGCGTGCGGGCCCGGATCCCACGTGACCTTGAGCGCCTTGCGCCCCTGCATGGCCGCCCACGTGTTCGTCGCGATCACCGCAACGCCCGCGTGGACTCCAAGCTCTCGATCGCCCTTCACCTCGACGACCTCCTTCACGCCGGGGACCTTCAGCGCATCGCTCGGGTCGAACGACTTGACCGTCGCGCCGAAGATCGTCGCGCGCTCGACCGACGCGAACAGCATCCCGTCGCGGCGCGTGTCGATCCCGTACTTCGCTCGCCCGTGCACGATGTCCGGGACGTCCAACGCCTTGATCCCGTCGCGGCCGAGGAGGCGCCACTCGGTCGGCTTGCGGAGCCTGACGTTTGTCGGGACGGGGACCTTCGCGGCCGCATCCGCCAGCGCGCCGTAGCCGAGGCTGCGGTTCGACGCGGTGTGATAGACGCACGAGTCTTTCGTCGTGAGCTCCGACGCGGGGACGCCGAGCTGCTGTGCGGCGGCCACGACGAGCATCTGGCGCATGGTCGCGCCCGCGACGCGAAGGCGCGAGTGCGTGTCGAGGACGGACCCGCTTCCGCCCGTGCCCTGGCTTCCCAGCTGCGGGTCGAACGCCGCCGCCTCCGGGCGAACCTTCGACCAGTCGGCGTCGAGCTCCTCAGCAACGAACAGCGCCAGCGCGGTGCGCACGCCCTGTCCCATCTCGGACTTCGGGATCGTGACGTGCACCGTGTCATCCGGCGCAATGCGAATGAAGATGTTCGGCGGAGCGGTCTTCGCATCCGACGGAGGAGATTCGGCCTTGGCACCACCGCGGCAGGCGACCTGGACGAGCAGGCCTCCGCCTAACGCCGCGCCGACCCACAGGAATTCGCGTCGGGAGAGAGTGCTCGAGCTCATGCGCTCACCCCCCGGCGGATCTCCGCCGCGCGCTTCACGGCCGCGCGAATGCGCACGTACGTGCCGCAGCGGCAGAGATTCCCCTGCATGGCCGCGTCGATGTCGGCGTCGGTCGGGTTCGCATTCCTGTTGATGAGCGCCGCGGCGCTCATGACCTGCCCCGCCTGACAATAACCGCACTGCGGCACGTTCAGCTCGGTCCACGCCTGTTGCACCGCGTGGTCCGTGCCGCCCGACGCGAGCCCTTCGATGGTCGTGACCGACTTGCCAGCGACGGCGCTGAGCGTGACGGAACACGAACGCGTTGGGGCGCCGTCGATGTGCACGGTGCAGGCGCCGCACAACGACGTCCCGCACCCGAACTTGGTCCCCGTGAGGCCGACGAGGTCGCGCAATGCCCAGAGCAGCGGCATGTCCGGCGGTCCATCGACTGTCGTTGGCTTACCGTTGATCGTGAGCTCCATAGCGAGCATTCCATTCCGCGTTTGGTACGAATGACCTTCGAGGTCTCCAGGCATCCCATGACGAGTATTGAAGATGGGTGCCGTGCGCCGTATGGCACCAGATGGCCGTAACACAATCGCCCGACCTGACGCCTTCCCCACGTTCCGGGGACGAGCGAGAATAGCGCCCATGACTCTCGCCCTCGATGGCGTCCGGATCGTCGACCTCACCCAGGTCATGGGCGGCCCGTTCTGCACCATGCAGCTCGCCGACCTGGGAGCGGACGTCATCAAGGTCGAGCCGCCCGGCGGCGATCTCTCACGGTCGATGGGCGGCGCCGAGCTCGAGATGCCGGGCGACGACAACGCCCCGTTCTTCGCCCTCAACCGCAACAAGCGGAGCATCGTCCTCGACCTCACCACGGAGCGCGACCGGGCTATCTTCCGCGCGCTCGTTCGAACCGCCGACGTCCTCGTCGAGAGCTTCCGCCCCGGCGTCACCAAGCGACTCGGCGCCGATTACGACGCAATGTCGGCGATCAACCCTCGGCTCATCTACGCCAGTATCTCCGGCTTCGGGCAGACCGGCCCCTACGCGAACCGGCCAGGCTTCGACCTGATCGCGCAAGGGATGAGCGGGGTCATGAGCGTCACCGGGGACGCGGGTGGCGCACCCATGAAGTGTGGGGTCCCCATCGCCGACCTGTCCGTCGGCCTCATCGCCGCGAACGGCGTGCTCGCCGCGCTCATTGCACGAGAAAAGACCGGTCGCGGGCAGTACATCGACACCTCGCTGTTCGAGTCCGCGCTCGCGATGTGCGTGTGGGAGACGACAGAGTACTGGGCGAGCGGCGAGACGCCACGCGCGATGGGCTCCGCTCACCGATTGAGCGCACCCTATCAGGCGTTTCGAACGAGCGACGGACACATGACGCTCGCGGCTCTCACCTCACAGCAGTGGCTGGCGCTCTGTGCAACCCTCGACTCCCCAGAGCTCGCGAAGGACCCACGGTTCGAGACGAATGCCGCGCGGATGGCGAACCGTCCGGCGCTCGCGCGAGAGATCGAGTACGCGTTGGCCCGCCACACGACAGCCGAGTGGGTCGACCGGCTGCTCGCGGTAGGGGTGCCGGCGGGACCCATCCACGACTTCGCGCAGGTCTTCGCTGACCAACACACGTATGCGCGCCGGATGGTCGAGGACATCGAGCACCCGGTTGCCGGCCGCGTGCGAACGCTCGGGTTCCCGCTCAAGATGAGCGACACGCCACTCCGCGTCAGGCGCGCACCACCACTGCTCGGCCAACACGGCGCGGAGATCCTGCGCGAGCTCGGCATGGAGACCGGAGGCGACCAGTGAGTACGGAAGCCGGGGCCGTGCGGGTCGAGCGTCACGACGCGGTAGCAACGATCACGTTGGATCGCCCGAGCGCGCGCAACGCGCTCACGTGGGCGATGTACGAGGAGCTCGATAAAGCCCTCGACCGCGTAGGCTCCGAGCCCGAGGTTCGCGTCGTGGTGCTGCGCGGTGCAGGCGGCAACTTCGCGGCCGGCACAGACATCTCACAGTTCCAGGCGTTCGCGTCCGGCGACGACGGCGTGGATTACGAGCGTCGCCTCGAGAGCGTGCTCACGAAGCTCGAGTCCGTGCCCGCCACCACGATCGCCGCCGTCGAAGGCTATGCCGCGGGCGGAGGGCTGGCGCTCGCCACCGCGTGTGACCTGCGGGTCGCGTCGCCTAACGCGCAGTTCGGCGTGCCGATCGCCAGGACCATCGGGAACTGCCTGTCGATGAGCAACTACGCGCGACTGGTCGCTTCACTTGGCGTCGCGCGGACGAAGACCATGCTCCTCACCGCCGAGTTCATGTCGGCCGACGAAGCGCGTTCGATAGGCTTCGTGATGCGCGTACTCGAGCCTCACGCGTTCGCTCGCGAGCTCGAGATGCTCTGCGCCCGTCTCTCGAGTCACGCGCCGCTGACGCTCCAGGTCACGCGGGAAGCGTTGCGGCGAATCGTGCACCGATCGGCTGCCGAGGGCGACGATCTCGTTCGCCGCGTGTATGACAGCCGTGATTTCCGGGAAGGCGTTGCGGCCTTCGTGGAGAAGCGCAAACCGCGGTGGGAAGGTCGTTGACGCGCGATCTCGAGGGCGCGCTCCGCGCCGCGCTCGCCGGTGAGGTTCGCTTCGATACGTACACGCGCCACATCTACTCGACCGACGCGAGCCTGTACGCCATCGAGCCGTTAGGCGTCGCCTGGCCGCGCGATGCCGATGACATCGTAGCGGCGATCGAGGTGGCTCGCCAGTTCGACGTCCCGGTCCTTCCACGCGGCGCGGGGACGAGCCTCGCGGGCCAGACCGTCGGGCAGGCCGTGGTACTCGACATGTCGCGGTACATGCAGCGGCTCGTCGCGCTCGACGCCGAGGCGGCCCTGGCCACGGTGCAGCCGGGCCTCATCCAGGATGACCTGAACAAGGTCGCGGCCGCGCACCGCCTCATGTTCGCGCCCGACACATCGACGTCGAACCGCGCGACACTCGGCGGCATGATCGGCAACAACTCGTGCGGCGCGCGGTCGGCGCGGTACGGCATGACGATCGATCACGTCGAGTGGCTCGACGTCGTGCTGTCGGACGGGAGCCGAGCGCGATTGGGGCCGACATCGGCATCGGAGGTCATGTGGCGCGGTCAGCGCCGCTCGCTCGAGGGGCGATTGTATCGCGACGTTCCGGAGATCGTCGCGCGACACGAGGCCGCGATCCGTCGAGACTTCCCTCCGTTCTGGCGAAAGTCGGGCGGCTATCGCCTCGAGCGGATGCTCTCCGAGCGCGGCCCGTTCAATCTCGCGAACCTCGTGGTCGGGTCGGAGGGGACGCTTGGTGTCGTCGTCGAAGCAAGCGTCAAGCTCGTTCCGCAGCCGAAAGCCGTAGTGGGCATCGCGGGTCACTTCCACACCGTCGCCGCTGCGATAGCCGCCGCTGATGACGCGCGCGAGATCGACGCGGCGGTCATCGAGGTGGTCGATCGGTTCATTCTGAACCTCGCACGGAAGTCGCCGGCGCACGGCAAGCTCGTGTCGGTACTCGACGGCGATCCCGGCGCCCTACTGTGGCTCGAGTTCTATGGCGACACTCCAGCGGACGCTCTCGCGGACGCGGAACGTCTCGAGGCGCGATGGAAGGCGAACCGTCACGGGTACGCGGTGCTGCGCGCGCAGACCGGCGAACAGCTCACGCGTTTCCGCGAGCTGCGGAAGGCGGGGCTCGGACTGCTGAGTGCCGCGGGCGAAGGAGGCAAGCGGTCCGTCGCGTTCATCGAGGACACCGCGGTCGATCCCGTTAGGCTCGGCGACTATACTCGGCGGCTGGCCGAGCTGCTGGCACGGCATGGACTCGAGGCGGGATTCTACGGGCACGCGTCGGCCGGATGTCTCCACATCCGACCGTTTATGGACCTCACGAGGCCCGACGCAGTGAACACCCTGCGAGCGGTTGCCGAGGAGGTCTGCGCGCTCGTCACGTCGTTCGGCGGGATGAACTCGAGCGAGCACGGCGATGGGCTCGTTCGAAGTGAGTTCAACCGTCAGATCTTTGGCGACGAGCTGTATGGCGTGATGTGTTCGGTCAAGCAGCTCTTCGATCCGAGCGGCCGGCTCAATCCGGGCAAGATCGTGAACGCGCCGCGCATGACGGAGCACCTCCGCGAGCCGGCACTGCCGAAGGCACTGCCGGTGGTGACGCATTTTCCGTTCGACGCGACAGGCGGCATGCGTGGCGCCGCGAATCGCTGCGCGCGCATCGGCGCGTGCCGGAAATCGGAGCTCGCCGGCAAGACAATGTGTCCGTCGTTCATGGCGACTCGCGATGAGCGGCACTCGACGCGCGGCCGCGCGAACGCGCTGGTTCACGCGCTGTCGTCGCCGGACCCGCATGGGGCGTTAGGTGACGAAGGCCTGCACGACGTGCTCGACCTCTGCCTCGAGTGCAAGGCGTGCAAAACCGAATGCCCGCTGTCGGTTGACATGGCGGCGCTCAAGGCCGAGTTCCTGTCACACTACCACGAGCATCATGGCGTGCCCATTCGCGCTCGCGTGTTTGGCCACGCGCGGCGCCTGAATCGTGCAGGTGCCGCTCTCGCGCCGTTGTCCAACTGGATCGCCGGGTCTCCACCGATGCGGGCCTTGGCCGATCGCTTCGGTGGCATTGATCGACGCCGCCCCTTGCCGCGGTTCGAGCGTGAGACGTTGCAGCGATGGTTCGCGCGACGAGTGCCGCTCACGCCCAGGAACAGTGCGCGCCGCGGGCCGGTCGTCTTCCTCGCCGATTCGTTCGCGAGCTACACGGAGCCGGAGATCGGCCGAGCGGCGATCGAGCTGCTCGAGCTGGCCGGCTATGAGGTTCGGCTCGCGGGCAACGTGTGCTGTGGACGCGCGCTCATCTCGAAGGGTCTCCTCGATGACGCAAAGTCGCACCATCGGGAGCTGATGGCGACGCTCGCGCCCGCCGCGCTCGAGGGCGTTCCAATCGTTGGCTGCGAGCCGTCGTGCGTGTTCACCCTCAAGCACGAGCTGGTGGACCTCGCCGCGGGCGACCCGGGCGCGGTGGCGATCGGTCGCGCGGCACGCATGGTCGATGATCTCCTCGTGCAAGCGATCGACGACGGCAGTCTCGCGCTCGACCCTAACGCCGCTGCCGCGCGGCGACGCATCCTGTTTCACGGCCATTGTCACCAGAAGGCCGCGAATGCGACGGCGGGGAGTGTCGGGCTTCTCGAGCGAATCCCCGGCGCAGTGGTGGACGTGCTGGACGCCGGTTGTTGCGGCATGGCGGGCTCGTTCGGCTTCGAGCGTGAGCACTACGACCTGTCCATGCAGATCGGCGGGATGCGGCTCTTCCCTGCGGTGAACGCGTCGCCTGACGCGATTGTCGCGGCGACGGGCGTGTCGTGTCGTCAGCAGATCGCGCAGGGCACGTCGCGTCGTGCAGTGCACCCGGTGGTGCTACTTCGCGAATCTCTAGCCCCCTGATTCGAATGGACGCCAGGATCACGGACAGCACGCTCATCGCCCTCGGCGGCCTGATCGCCGTCGTCGCCCTGCTGTTCCTCCTGATCACGAGGTTCCGATGGCACGTCTTCATCGCGATGCTCGTGCCCATCCTGCTCTTCGCGCTCGTCCCCGGCGTCGATCACGCCGTGTTCATCACCGCGTTCGAAACCGGGTTCGGCAGCACGATCAAAAGCGTTGCCGTCGTAATTGTGGTGGGCATCGTGCTGGCCGAAGGGCTCAAGCACACCGGGGCGGTCGAGCGCATAACGATTGCGCTCATCCGCTGGGTCGGTGAAAAGCGCATGTCGCTCGCACTCACCTTGAGCGGCTGGGTAATCGGCATCCCGATCTTCTCCGACGTCGGCTACGTCATCCTCAATCCACTCGTGCACTCGGCCGCCATACGCAGTGAAGTCAACATGGCCACGATGAGCACCGGGTTGATCGGAGCGATGCAGCTGACACACGCCATGGTGCCGCCGACGCCCGGGCCGCTCGCGGCGGTCGCACTGCTCAAGGCCGACATGGGACGCGTCATCCTGTGGGGCTGCTTCGTGTCGATCATCGCGAGCTTCTTCGGGTGGCTGTACGCGCTGGCCGTAGGACCACGTTTCGCATCGCCGCCGTCCACCGAATTCATCGGCCAGTCGTTCGTCGAGGGCGGGCGGGAAGCCGAGCTGCCGACGACGTTCTGGGCGTTCGCGCCGATCCTCGTTCCACTCCTGTTGATCGCGGCACAGAGCACGGCGACGATGCTGCTGCCCAAGGGACACATCGTGAACCGGGCGATGTTGTACCTCGGGTGGCCAGTCGTCGCCCTGAGCATCGGTGTCCTGATCGCATATCGGAACACCAAGCACGATCAGGCGCAGGCGCGTGTCAGCGACTGGATCGAGAACGCCCTTCGCACGTCGGCAATGATCATCATGGTCGTCGGCCTCGGCGGCGCGCTGAGCCAGATCCTGCGACAGACCCCGGCGGTGGACGCAATCGCGAAGGCGATGGAGGCGACCGGGCTCCCCGCCATCTTCCTGCCCTTCGTGTTAGGCGTGGTGGGCAACATGATCACGGGGTCCACGACCGTCGGCGTGATCACGTCGGCGTCGATCGTGGCGCCGATGATGCCGGTGCTGCACTTGAGCCCCGAGGCGACGATGCTCGCTGCGTCGGCCGGCGGGATCATTACCAAGTACGTGAACTCGAGCTATTTCTGGGTCTGCACATCGCTGACGCGGATGCCGCTCAGATCGGCGCTCATCTCGTTCGGCGGAGTGATGATCGTCAACGGTGTGGTTTCCATGGCCGTGATCTACATTTTGTGGTCCCTCCAGATCATCTGACGGGAGCGCAGTGACCGCATTCGACGTGTCCTCCACCACCGAGCTCGCCAGCGCTCGCAGAGTCGCGCGAGCGCCATATGCCGCGCTCGCGCTGATCGGGCTCGGTGGTCTCTTCTCCGGTGTGACCGGCCCGCTGATCAGCGCGTTCGTCCCGCCGCTCGTGCGCGACATGCTCGGCGACCACCGCACGGCGATCGGCGCCGTCATGGCGATCGACAACGTGCTGTTGCTGCTGCTCGTCCCATGGGCCGGCCCGGTATCCGACCGCGCGACTGCTCGCGGACGCGGCAGGTTGCCGCTCGTCCTCGGCGGGTTCGTGTTGTCGTCGCTCGGCATGGCGCTTCTGCCCGCATCCGCCGCGTTAGGTCTCGCGGTTCTCATCGGCGCCCTGATTCTGCTGCACACCGGGATCAACATCCAGCGATCGCCGTTCCAGGCATTGATGGTCGATCTGGTCCCGTCGCGCTACCGCTCGCTGGCGACGGCTTCCGTCACCTTCCAGATGTGCGTCGGCGCGATCGCGTTCCTCATGCTCGGTCGGATGCTCGGCATGCGTCCGGCGTACCTCATCGCCGCCGGGACGGTGCTCGCGGTCGCCGCCGCGTTCGCGCTTGGGGTGCGTGAGCCGCGGACGTCGGACTCCTTGTCCGCCGAGGTCACGTTTCGGTCGCTCGCCGACGCTGCATGGTCGGCGATTCGCGGTGTCGTCCCGGGCATGCGACCCGTGTTTCTCGCGTCGCTTTTGCTGCAGCTCACGTTTCAGACGTTCACCACGTGGTACGCGCTGCATGCCACGGAGCGATTCGGCGTTCGCCCGGAAGACGCGACGATCGGATTCATCGCGTGGGCCCTGGGCGGCGTGATCGGCGCGTTGCCCGCCGGGTTCGTCGGCGTGCGCATCGGGCGACGGAACGCGATGCTCGTGGGTTTCGGCATCATGGCCGCGGCACTGACCGCGCTCGACCGAGTTACGAGCATCAATGCAGCGGTGCCACTTCTCGCACTCGCGTCGGCGAGCTGGACGTTCCCGATGGTGAACGCGTACCCGTTGTTCGTCGAGCCCGTTCCACGGGAGCGTCGAGGCGTTCTCGCGTCGCTGTTCCTGCTCTGCAACGCACTCGGCGGCGCCGTTGGCGACCCCATGAACGGACGCATCTTCGATATCCTGAATGGCTATCGCGCGATGTTCATCGTCATGGCGTGCTACACGGGCTTAGCATTCGTGGCAGTCCTGTTCGTCCCGCGCGGCGCGGGCGAGGCCGACACCGGTCCGGATACCACGCCGAGCACGCCATGATGATGCAGCCGTTTCACGCTCGTGATTCCTCTTTCGGTCCTCGATCTCGCCCCCATCGTCGAAGGCGGCGACGCCGCGACTTCGTTTCGCAATAGCCTCGACCTCGCTCGGCACGCCGAACGGCTGGGTTACCGCCGGTTCTGGATGGCCGAGCATCACAACATTCCAAGCGTCGCGAGCGCGGCCACGTCCGTGCTCATCGCGCACGTCGCGGGCGGCACGTCGACGATCCGCGTCGGTGCTGGCGGCATCATGCTGCCTAACCATTCGCCGCTCGTAATCGCCGAGCAGTTTGGAACACTCGCGTCATTGTTTCCCGGACGGATCGATCTGGGACTCGGCCGCGCGCCGGGTTCCGATCAGGTGACGGCACGGGCGCTGCGCCGTGCTCCCGAGGCGGCGGATTCCTTTCCGCAGGACGTGCTCGAGCTCATGGCGTACTTCCGCGCCACGGAGCCGGGGCAAGCCGTTCGCGCGATCCCTGGCGCGGGACTCGACGTGCCGATCTGGATCCTCGGCTCGAGTCTCTTCGGCGCGCAGCTCGCGGCGGCGTTCGGGCTGCCGTTCGCGTTCGCGTCGCACTTCGCGCCAACGATGCTCGAGCAGGCGCTCGACTTGTATCGCTCGCGCTTTCAGCCGTCGGAGCAACTGGCACGCCCCTACACGATGCTCGGCGTGAACGTCTTCGCGGCCGAATCGGAGGCGGCGGCGCGGCGATTGTTCACGTCACTCCAGCAGGCGTTCATCAACCTCCGTCGCGGGCGCCCGGGGCCGCTCAAGCCACCCGCCGAGGGCTTCGACGCGTCGCTCGCGCCGTTCGAGCGCGCGATGCTCGCCGACATGTTGTCGTTCAGTGTCGTGGGCACACGCGAGCAGGTTCGCGCGGGCCTGGCGGGCATCGTTGCGCGGACGGCCGCGGACGAGCTGATGGTCGCGTCGCAGATCCATGACCACGCGGCGAGGCTCGAATCGTACGCGATCGCTGCCGAGGCAGCGGAGATTCCTGCGGTTGTCGCCGAGACGGCCGATCATCGTTAGGCATCGCGACAACGACAGCAAATTTCACCACGAAGGTTAATCAATCCCGCACCTCGACAATCGGCAGGCCCCGATCGCGCGCCCAGCGTTCCCAATCCGCGGCCGTGCGTTCGAGAAAGCACGCCGACGGATCCGAGCTCACCGGCAACTCGAGATGTCGGTACAACTCGCGCTCGAAATGCGGCTCTAGCGCAGCCACGGCGATTCGTCCCGACTTCGCCTTATACAGACCGTAGCGCGGAGCACCGCCACCGAGCGGTCCGTCGGGTAACGTGAGAGCGTGGCGCAACGGAGCCATCATTGGATCGAGGCTCTCAACCAGCCCAATATCCATCTCGGAGCCACTCGGGAGCCGCAACAGTGCAAGCATTCCGGAGAACGCCCGCTCCGACGTCATCACGTCAGCCGCGAGCGTGCGAGGCATCCCGTCGCCGAGGAGGCCGGCTTCCGCCTGGTAGGTGAGGTCGTGCCCGGGCCGCTCGGGATCGCGCAGCGATCCCACGATGCGAAGCACGCGCAGCCGCGGGAATCGCGCACGCAGGCTGTCGGGGTCGAGGTTGAGGCGCGCCAGGGCTGACGGACGCTGGCTGGTGAGGAGCACGTCCGCGTCGGCGAGCAGCGCGGAGAGACGAGCCTGTCCGTCCCCGGACTTCAGGTCCAGTCGCTCGATCGGAATCCCGACGTGCATCTCCGCGTGCCACGCGGGCGAGAGATCGAGAAACGGATCGCCCGAAGGCGGCTCGATCTTCGTAACGGCCGCGCCGGCTTGGCGGAGCCGCGCCGCCGCGAGTGGTCCCGGCACATTTTGCGCTGTCGTCACGACGCGTATTCCGTCCAGGAACGTAGGCAAGTAAATCTCCCGATCGTGATGCGGCGTTGCAGGCGTGTTTGGATAACAAAGTAACGCGGATCAGCCATGCCCATCGACCCGAATAACCCGGTAGTGCTTCTCTGTGCAGCGGGGATGGAACGCGAGGGCGAGCCCGAAGAAGCGCGCCGCCTGTTCCAGCAAGCGTGGGACGCGCGCCGAAACGACTACGACGCCGCGATCGCCGCGCATTACCTCGCGCGGCATCAGTCGACGCCTCACGAGACGCTTCGCTGGAACTCACTGGCCGTCACGCACGCCGAGCGCGTTGCGGACGGGCGGACGACCGAGATCTTCCCGTCGCTCTATCTGAATCTCGCGAGCTCGCTCGCGGCCCTTGGGCGCCTCGATGAGGCGCGAGCGATCATCGCGCGGGCGAAAGAGCATCTCGAAGGCTTGCGAGCCGACGGCTACCGAGATTTTCTGGCGTTCGGTATCAATCGTCTGCAGGCGAGACTCGAAAACGTCACCTAACGTACGAGCCCACTTGCCGGCGCACGACGATGGCTAGTCAGGCCGACGTACGGCGTATTGCGATGTCCTTCCCGGAGACGGAGGAGGGCGATGACCGGTTCGCCTTCTCCGTCCGCCACAAGGACAAGCTCAAAGGATTCGCGTGGGTGTGGATGGAACGCATCCAGCCGAAGAAGCCGCGTGTCGCCAACCCCGCCGTGCTCGCGGTCCGCGTCGCCAACGAAGGTCAGAAGGAAGCGCTGATCTCGGCCGACCCGAAGAAGTTCTTCACCGAACCGCACTACAACGGGTTTCCGGCGGTGCTGGTGCGGCTGGCCGAAGTGAACGCCAGGGAGCTCCGCGTGCTGCTGGAGGAAGCGTATCGGTGCCAGAAGCGTTAGGCGGTCGAGCCGGTCGTGCCGTCGAAGACGGCGACCACTGGACCGTGGTCGCTCGTTCCGACCTCGCGCTGCACGACGCACGACACCGTCCGGTCGGCAATCGCCCGACTCGCGAGGATCAGATCGAGGCGCCAGCCGATGTTGCGCTGTCGCATGCTCCGCCAGGGCGCCCACCACGTGAAGAGCCAGGGATTGTCGGGCTCCACGCGCCGATGCACGTCCACGAGCCCATGTCCGATGATACGCTCCATGAGCGCGCGCTCGTCGGGCCGTTGCCCGATGATGCCGGGCTTCAGCTCCTTCGGGTGCACGTCCATGTCCGTGAGCGCCACGTTCATGTCGCCGCACAGCACGAGCGGCTCACCGGCCGCCTCGAATTCCGCCGCGAACGCGTCGAGCGACTCCAGGAATCGCATCTTCGCGTCGAAATCCTTTCCACCGTTCGGTACGTAGATCGACGCGACCGTTAGGCTCGGCAGGCGCGCCACCACGATCCGGCTCTCGTAATCGAACGCGGGATGGTGAAACTGCGGGCGATCGGGAATCGCCTCTTTCCGCACGTGCAGCGCGACCCCCGAATATCCCTTCGTGCCGTGCCAGTAGCACCAGTAGCCCTCGATCTCGCAGAGCCACACGGGCAGCTGATCGACGGACGCCTTGATCTCCTGCAGGCACAGGACGTCGGGCTGTTCCTGACCTATGAATTCCTGGAGCTGCGCCTGGCGAGCGCGAACGCCGTTGACGTTCCAGGTTGCGATTTTCACCTCGCGCCCTCCATTCTCTTGTCCGTTCCTCATCGAGGGTACCGCATGCACGCCTTGCGCCCAGCTGCACTGCTTTACGCGGGGATCATCGCCCTGATGGCCTTGCCGCCCGAACACGCGAGCGCGCAGGCCGCCGACGAGCGTCTCAAGACCGATTGGCCGTACCTCCAAAGGTACCGGGCCGAGAACGCGGCGCTGAGTCCGCCGACGCCAGGCGAAAACCGCGTCGTGTTCATGGGCAACTCGATCACCGAGGGGTGGGCGAAATACTTCCCGACCATGTTCGCCGGAAAGCCGTACATCGACCGCGGCATCAGCGGACAGACGACGCCGCAGATGCTCGTGCGCTTCCGGCAGGACGTGATCGCGCTCAAGCCGGCCGTCGTCGTCATTCTCGCCGGAACGAATGACATCGCTGGAAACACAGGGCCATCCACGATCGAGATGATCGAGGACAACCTCGCGTCGATGGCGGAGCTCGCGCAGGCGAACGGAATCGCCGTCGTGCTGAGCTCCGTGCTGCCCGTGTTCGACTACCCGTGGCGCCCCGGTCTCACACCCGCGCCGAAGATCGTGGCGCTCAACGCGTGGATGAAGCAGTACGCGGCAGCACACCACGCGGTGTACCTCGACTATCACTCGGCCATGGCTGACGAGCGGCAGGGGATGAAATCGGACCTCGCGAGCGACGGCGTCCACCCTAACGAAGCCGGCTACCGGATCATGGCGCCCCTCGCTGAGAAGGCCATCGCCGAAGCACTGCGCCGAAAGGGGCGGCGCTAACACGTCGACTCGAACGGAGGTTCCGCCGACGGGAAGGACGGGCGACTTCGAAACGCCGCCCGAACCGCATCGCCTGGTCCGGCGCTTCGGTCTCCTGAGCGCGACGGCGCTCAACATGACCAACATGATGGGCGCGGGACCGTTCATCACGATTCCGCTGCTCATGTCGGCGATGGGTGGCCCGCAGGCGCTGCTGGGATGGGTCGTCGCGCTCGTCATCGTGATCTGCGATGGCATGGTCTGGAGTGAGCTGGGCGCGGCGATGCCGGGTTCCGGCGGATCGTTCAACTACCTGCGCGCGGCGTTTGGGCCGGCACGGTTCGGACGCCTGATGGGATTTCTGTTCGTCTGGCAGTTCGTGTTGAGCGGGCCGCTGGAGATCGCGTCGGGCTACATCGGGTTCGCGCAGTACGCCGGCTATCTGTGGAGCGGGCTCACACGCAGCGGGACGATCGTGCTGATCACCGCGCTTGGCGTGATCAACGTCGCCCTGTTGTATCGCCGCATTCATTCGATCGCGCGGATCACGGTGTCGCTGTGGGTGGGCACGCTCGTCACCGTTATCGCGGTCATCGTGACGGGCGCCGGGCACTTCGACGCGCGCGTCGCATTCGACGTTCCCCCGGGCGCGTTCAATTTCTCGTTAGGCTTCTTCCTCGGCCTCGGGGCCGCGGCGCGCGTCGGGATCTACGACTACCTCGGGTACTATGACGTCTGCTACATCGGCGACGAGGTGCGGGACCCGGGGCGCGTGATCCCGCGATCGATCCTCATCAGCACCGCCGCCGTCGCGGTCATCTACATCGGGATCAACCTGTCCATCATCGGCGTGATCCCGTGGCGCGAGTTCGTCCCGGCGTCGTCGCACCCCGAGTCGAACTTCATCGTGTCGGTGTTCATGCAGCGGATCTACGGGAGCCGCGTGGCGACGATCTTCACGCTGCTCGTGCTGTGGACCGCGTTCGGGTCGGTGTTCGCGCTGTTGCTCGGGTACTCGCGCATCCCGTACGCTGCGGCGCAGAGCGGCTACTTCTTCCGCGCCTTCGGCCGGCTGCACGCGACGAAGGATTTCCCCTACGTCTCGCTCCTGGTCCTCGGCGCGCTCTCGATCGTGGCGGGGTTCTTTTCGTTAGGCACCGTGATTGACGCACTGATCGTCACGCGGATCCTCGTGCAGTTCATGGGACAGGTAGTCGGGCTGATCCTGTTGCGTCGTCACGCCCCGCATCTGCCGCGCCCGTATCGCATGTGGCTCTACCCCGTGCCGGCGCTCGTGGCGCTCGCGGGATGGATCTTCGTGTTCGCGACCACGCAGCTGGAGGTGATCCTGTTCGGCGTGGGAGTGCTGGCGCTGGGGTGCGTGACGTTTCTGGTCTGGTCGTGGAGAACCGCACGCTGGCCGTTTGG